>WNFC01030424.1_pt1 | contig 15974 bp, 13 predicted proteins | sample 5400541 | NCBI WGS metagenome assembly WNFC01 (sample SAMN13153342, study PRJNA577476) | soil metagenome | isolation source: 120 cm saprolite under Douglas fir tree site 2 hole 2 replicate 1 | place: USA:California | collected 2015-04-18
AGACCGCCGCTGCACGCGACTCTACATTCTACCTGATGGCGCTCGCGCGGCTAATTCTGGTCACTGGCAAGGGCGGCACGGGCAAAAGCACGGTCGCCGCGGCGCTCGCGCTCTGTCTCGCGCGACGGCACCCCACTTTATTGGTCGACCTCGACCAGCGGATGTGGGCGGCGCGGATGCTCGGTGTTGGGTCGGGTAACGACCTCGACCCGATAGCCAATCTGGCAACGACGTCGCTCAGCGCAAGCGCCGAGCTCGAAGCGTTCATTGAACGTATCGTGCCGATCAAAGCAGTCGCGCGCCGGATGCTCCAGAGCCGCACCTTCGGCTACGTCAGCGCGGCGCTGCCGGGGCTAGAAGCGTTCCTGATGCTGGAGCGGCTGCGAATCGTGGCCGGAAGCGCCGCGCTCGAGGACCGCTACGTGGTGGTCGACGCGCCCGCCACCGGCAGCGCGCTGGAGCTGCTCTCGGTGCCAGGCGCGCTCAAGCAAATCGCGCCGCTGGGAACGCTCAACCGGCTCGCCGCCAACGTCGAGAGTTTTCTCTCCGACGCGACGCGCTTCGCCGTGATGCTGACGTTGACGCCGCAGGAGCTAGCGCTGCGCGAGGCGCTGGAGACGTCCGACGCGCTCCGCGGGCGGCTTAGCGTGAGCGTCGCCGCAGCGGCGCTCAATTGCGTGCCGCGTCCGCTGTTCAGCGCGCGCGAGATGGACGCGCTCGACGCGCTCGACGCGTATCCGGGATGCGCGCGTCTGGCGCGATGGCGCGACGGCGCGGGACGCTTCGTGGCGCGAGCGCGCCGCGAAGCGTCCCGTGCCGGGCTCGCGGTCGTCGAACTGCCGATGCTGTTCAGCCCGGCGATGGGCCGGGCTGAACTCGAAGAGCTGAGCCGCGCGCTGGAGGCGGGGCTGTTCCCGGGTTTGCCGGGAACAGCCCCGCCTCCAGCGGGAAAGCCGGCGCGCACGGCGAGCGTCGCGCGCGCGGCGAAACCACCTGCGAAACCACGATGACCGCCGTACCGCCGTCGCACGGCCTGCTCGCCGGCCGGCTGCTCGTATGCTTAGGCCCTGGGGGCGTGGGCAAGACCACGGTCAGCGCGGCGCTCGCGCTTGGCGCCGCGATCGCCGGGCGGCGGGTCGACGTGATGACCGTCGACCCGGCGCCGCGATTGCTCGACGCGCTGGGACTCGGCGGCGCCGACGCCGCCGAGCCGCGCGAGGTGCCGTTGAAAAATCTCGACGATCCGGGCGACCTCCCGGGCGACCTTGCCGATGAGACGGGTGCGCGGAGGCGGCCGGCGCGCCGCGCCGGACGCCTCCGCGCACTGCGCCTGGACCCCAAGCGCACCTTCGACGCGATCGTCGCGCGGCACGCACCCTCGCCCGCCGCCGCCGACGCGATCATGCAAAACCGCATCTATCGCAACCTCTCTCAGGCGCTGGCCGGCGTGGGGGACTACATGGCGATGGAGCGACTGCTCGAGCTGAGCGAGGAGCGGTCGACCAGCCTGGTGGTGCTCGACACGCCGCCCGCGCGCGAGGCGCTGGACTTCCTCGACGCGCCGCGCCGTATGCTCGACCTGCTCAACTCGCGCGCCATTACGCTGCTCGGCGGCGGGATGCGCCGCGGCTTCAGCGTCGTCGACCTCGCCGCGCGCGCCGTGCTCTCCGCTTTCGATCGTCTCACGGGGCTCCATCTGCTGGGCGACGTGCAGGCCTTCGTGCGCAGCTTCGACGGGATGTATGCCGGATTTGCCGAGCGCGCCGCGCGAGTGCAGCAACTCCTGGTCGCCGACGACACCGCGGTGGTGGTGGTCACCACCGCCGAGCCCGAGCGCATCGCGCAGGCGCATGAGTTCCTAGCGGCGCTGCGTGCGGCTGGGATCGAGCCGCGCGCAGTAATCGTGAACCGCACGCTGCCCGCGATTGCGCCGGCTGAACAGATCGCGCGCGCGCCGCTATCGCCGGCGCTTAGGCGCAAGCTCGCGCGCGCGGCCGAGGAGTTCGCGGCGCTGCATCAGCGCGAAGCGGCCGCGATAGCCTCGTTGCGCGCGGGCGGGCCCGCGGGATTGAAGCTGCTCGCGATAGCCGACCTCGGACACGAGCCGGCCGAGCTTGCCGATCTAGCGCGGCTGGGGCGGAGTCTCGCGATACTGTAAATGCACGAGATGAATGCGAGGCCCGGCGGTCGCAATCCCGCCCGGCCGCGATTCGACGCGTCTATTCCGGAACCTCTTTCGTCAGTCGGGGTTGGTGCGGCCCCTGCGCCGGCGCGGCACGGGACGCGGTCCGGGCGCCGGCCGGACAGGCCGGACTCGCCGGACTGCTTCGACCTTATCAGATTCGATTTGGTCAGATTCGATTTGGGTTGAGCCGGAGCGGGCGTGGCGCGGCGCGGGCATCTCATCCGCCGCCAGCATCCGGTCGATCTTCATGCTAAGGTTGACCAGTTGGCTGGACAGCGTGTCGAGGCGGGACTTCAGCTCGCGGATGTCGCGTTTGGATGGGATATTGACGAAGTCGAGAACGGTTTCGACGTTGCGATCGAAGACGTGCTTGTTGGCCAACAATCGTTCTCCCGCGCGCCCCAGCCCCTTGCGCATCCGTTCGTTGGTCATCAGCTCGCCCATCACGCTCCCCAGCCCTTCCTCGCTCATCTGGCGCAGCTTTGAAATAATATTTTCAGCGTCGCGGCGTGCCATCACCAACCACTATAGTCCCGCGCGAGAGCGCCGCAAGCCGAATGCGGCCGCCGGAGGAGATCCGGTAATCTGCAACCGCTCGGCGAATGGGTTCGTAATAGCTCGTGCGTAATTCGTAATAGCTTGCACGTAATCTGATGTGGACGATCGCGACCATCCTCAACGTGACCTCCGGCTTCGCTCTGATGCGCTATCGCGGGGGCCCGGCCGAGATAATCGCGACCTCGCTCATAATCGACGCGGCGCTGGCGCCGCTCACTGCGACTATCGCGTCGCGCCGCGGGCGCTCGGCGCTGGTGTGGTCGCTTCTCGGCTTTGCGCTCGGGATGTGGGCGCTGGCAGCGACGCTGATGCTGCGGCCGCGCGTCTCCACGGCGCCGTCGCCTACTTCTGATGCCGCCTGAGCCACGCCAGTATGGGCGCGTAAACCTCGCTCTCCGCGTGCGTGCCGCAGATCACGTCCAAATGGCCCCATCCGTCAAGCCGCTTGACGGTTGCCTCGGCGCTGCCGGTCGCGGCGGCCGACTCGGTCACCATCGCCGGCCACCCGGCGGAGATGTTGGTGCTGCTAAACGCGATCACCGGAATCTTCGAAGCCTTAAGCCGCGCAAGGACGCTCGCGTCGAACGGATTATCGAAGTCCTGCACCGCCGGCCACCATCGGTCGTAACCAATCAGCACTCGCGCCAGAACCGACGCGTCTGAAAACCCGCCCTGCGGATTCGCGAGCCCGCCATGTCCTCCGAACAGGCCGTTCGCGTCGTGGACCACGTGCTCGAGATTTTCGGCCGCGGTTTTGTATTTCGGCAGCGGCGCCGGACCGCCGGGATCGCGAATCACCGCTTCCATCAGCGCGCGGCGCTTGTCGTAGGTCAGATGGCGTCCGCCGATATCGTCGGCGACCCGCCCGGCGGGCATCGCCGCGGCCGGACGGCGCGGAATGAAACCGTCGAGGATCACGAGTCCCGCGACCTTTTGCGGATGCGTCGCCGCGAACAGGTAGGCGAAGCTCGCGCCGCGGCTGAAGCCGGCGACGAAGAGTTTTTCATTGTGCGTCTTCGCGCTGATGAAGACGGCCGCCGCTTCGATATCGCTCTCGAACACGCGGTTCGTCCATCCGGTCATCACGGCGAGCTTCTCCGCCGGCGTGTCGGGCGGAACGAAGTGAGTGCGATAGTCCATCGTCCACACGTCGACGCCATGCGCCGCCAGGTAAAGCGGCATCGAGTAGCGCGGATCGTCGATCGCGACCTCGCCGTTCATGTTGGTCCCGGGAAGATGGAGCATCACGACTCCCGGATGCGCCGGCGCGGCCGGGCCGCTCGCGATCCGATGGAGCCCGATGCGATCGAACGGCGCCATGCGATCTACTGGAGAGGACCCGCGCTCTGCGACGAAATGCCATTCGTAAATCCCGGGCGCGCCCTTGAGCGCGCGCGGCGTTCCGATTTGCGAGAATCCCTGCGGCGGTGGCGACGCGAACGCGCAGCGCTGAGCACCACGCGCCAGCACGATCGCGAGCATCAGCGCGATACAAAGTGCGATTGCGATCCGCCGGTGCATTTCGTTGCGCATCCGCGCAGTAAAACAGTAAAACTGTAACGCTGTAAAATGATTGTCTCGGATACCTCATCGAACGGTGTCCGGAGAAGTTACCAGGAAGCCTTAACCAAGGAGCCCACGATGAGTGGAAAAGTAGAATTCGCGTTCTGGTCGCCGCAAGCCGGCGCGACCGTCAAGACCCTGCTCGATCGCGCCGAGATGGCCGAGCGCCTGGGCTATCACTCGTTTTGGCTGGTCGACCATTTCTGGACGCTCGGCCTGCCCGACGTTGACCTGCTCGAGCCGATGGCGATGATGAGTGCGATCGCCGCGCGCACCGAGCGCGTGCGTATTGGCACGCTGGTATTGTGCAATTCCTTTCGCAATCCGGCGCTGCTGGCCAAGTCGCTCACAACTATCGACCATATCTCCAACGGCCGGCTCGAAGTCGGCCTGGGCGCGGGATGGATGGAGCAGGAGTATCGCGCCAACGGCTACGAGTTCCCGTCGGTCGGCACCCGGTTGCGCCAGCTCGAGGAGGGCCTGCAGATCCTGAAGGCGATGTTCACCGAGAATCGCGCCACGTTCAAAGGCCGCTACTACACGGTCGCCGACGCGCCCAACAATCCCAAGCCCGTGCAGAAACCGCATCCGCCGATCATGATCGGCGGGGCGGGTGAAAAAGTGATGCTGCGGCTGGTCGCCAAGTACGCCGATCGTTGGAACTGCCCGGCCGGCTACCGCGACTTCAAAAAAACTCTCGGCGTGCTGCACGAGCACTGCCGCGCGGTCGCCCGCGACCCCAAAGAAATCACCGTCTCGGAGCAACTGATGGTTTGTATCGGCGCGAACAAGGCCGAAGCCGACCAGAAGTGGGAGATGGCCAAGGGGCGCAAGCCGTTTTCGTTCACCGCGGTCAAGGGCACGCCCGACGAGGTAATCAAGCAGTTGCGCGAGCGCGTCGCGTGGGGCATCACGATGTTCACGATCATGTTTGCCGACATGGCGCCGCCGCAGACGGTCGAGCTGTTCGCGCGCGAAGTGATGCCGGCCTTCGCGTAGGCGGCGCGCGGGCCAGTTATGGTGCTTTGGACATTCCGATTCTCCTAATCGAGGTGTTGTCTGGTCATCCTAGAGAGTTTGTGAATCTATTGAGAAGCTCCCTCTCCTGTCATCCTGAGCGAGCGTTGCGCGAGTCGAAGGACCCCGATCTTTTCCGGACGAGCATCGCGAGAGCCTCTGGATATTAAGGATCCGGGGTCCCTCGACTCGCAGACTCGCTCGGGATGACAGGGCAGCGGGCGCGGCGGCAGTCATCCTCCCTTACGCAGCCGAAAAATACGCTAGAAACTCGCCGGTTTCGCGTTCGGAGATTTTCCGCCGGCCGAAGAAAACCTCGGCCTGTAATAATTCCCGACAAAATTGAAAGAAAATCTTTTGGCTGAATAATGCCTTCGGATGAACCAAGGCATTATTCAACTCACCACGTGCGGAATGGATATTGCTGTACCGACCCCCGAGACGAATTACACGATTTCACAACCTATCGTCAGGTGCGGCACCGATTTGCGGGGGTTCGCACGGGCCCGGCACTATGGTTCGCAAGTCCTCAACAGCAGCCGGGGCCTCCGGGCGCCGTTGGCGGACTCGTCGAGATACGGCCCTTCTGGTTGTCGGCGAGCGGCACACCCGCACAGGTGAAGATCGAAGAGACTGCTGAGCCTTTAGCCAATACGTCCGGTCTTGCGTTCCAGGCCAATGGAAGCTTGTGGGTATGCACACTTAACAACACGGTCCTGAAATTCACGTTTGGCCAATTGGAAAGTCTGGGCGTCAATCCTCACCCGGCTCCGGAGGCGACGATCACGAGCTCCGCGTTTAAATTCAATATTGGTTGCGTGCTCAGTCCTTCCGGTAGCCTCTGGGTCGTTGACGCGTCGAACAATGCTGTACATAAGATTTCCCGCGCCCAGCTTATCGCGGCTACCACCGCGGGGGGGACCTCAGACATCACTCCTGCAGTAACAATCACGGACAACACCGATTTGACCTCGCCCTCTTTTGCCGCCTTCGATCATGCTGGCAACCTTTGGGTCTCGAGCCTGAGCAATTCGAAGCTTGTGGAATTCTCAGTCAGTCAGCTCGGCACCAGTGGTGCGGCGACGGGCCATGTTGTTATCTCCAGCGCCAGCCTTAATGAGCCGGGACAACCGCAATTCGATGCCGCTGGCAATCTGTGGGTAACCAATGCCGGCAATAACACCGTGGTCAAATTTACTCCCGCTCAACTTGCCGCCAGTGGCAGCCCTACGGCTGACGCGATTATCAGTGACGATGGTTCAGGCAGCCTGGTCACTCCATGGGGATGCTCATTCGACTCACTGGGTAGGCTGTGGGTATTCAATTATGGGACTGCAACCAGCACAACAACTACCATTTCGATGTTTGGCATTGGTCAGCTATCAGTCAGCGGTCCCACTTCGCCGACGCCGCGTCGCACCTTGAGTGGACTGCCACCGTTCGCTGCCCAACTCACTTTCGGGCCGCGCTACTAAATCGAGCGGCGCTACTAAAGTAGTCGCCGCCTACAGCGTCTGCGCAGCAACAGCCCGACTCGTTCGGGTCTAGCTGCGCAGACGTTTTTGTCGCGCCATATTGCGATCGATACCCTTCCTGCTTCGCGATCGCCAAGCTTCAACCTCGGTTGCTCAAAGCAGCGTGCAGCCTTTGCGTCCAACCGGGCGCTGGGAGCTTTTCCGCGCCCCCGCAGTGCGTTATCAAACAGCGAGCGTCCCCGCTATGCTCGGACGAGTCGTTTTAATTGACTGGGCCGGAGGAGTCTCGCGATGGTCTACGACCTGCTGGTTCGCAACGCCACCATCTGCGACGGCACCGGCGCGCCTGCGCGTCACGGCGCGCTCGCGGTGAAGGACGGCAAAATAGCCGCGGTCGGCGAGGCCAGCGGCTCTGCCCGGCGCGAGATCGACGCCGGCGGCGCGGTGCTGGCGCCCGGCTTCATCGATATCCACACGCATTACGACGCGCAGATCTCGTGGGACCCGCTGCTCACCTGCTCGTGCTGGCACGGCGTCACCACGCTGCTGATGGGCAATTGCGGCGTGGGCGTCGCGCCCTGCCGCCCCGGCCAGCAATCCACGATGGCGTGGGACCTGGTCAACGTCGAGGCGCTGCCGCACGACGTGCTGATGCGCGGCGTGGCGTGGGATTGGGAGAGCTTTCCGGAGTACATGGCGGCGGTCGAGCGGCGCGGCGTTGCGCTCAACGTCGGATTCCTGGTGCCGCTTTCGGCGCTCCGCTTTTACGTCATCGGTGAGGAAGCGGCCGAGCGCGCCGCGAGCGAAGCTGAGACTGCCGAGATGGCGCGCCTGTACCGCGAGGCGCTCGGCGCCGGTGCGGCCGGCTTCTCGATGAGCCTCGCGCCGCAGCGTCCGCTGGCGAGCCGGATGGCGAGCGACGAGGAACTCGGCGCGCTCTGCCGTACGATGCGCGAGCTGGGCCGCGGCGTAATCGAGATTCTTCCCAGCCGCGGCTCGACCAGCGTGGCCAACGAAGGCGCTTTCGACCTACTGACGATGCTCGCGCGCGAGAGCGGCCGGCCGGTGACCTGGCTCGCGCTGCTAGATCTCCCCGGCACGCCACCGGAGGCGCATCAGCGCACGGTCGAGCGGCTCGCGCCGCTGGTCCAAAGTGGACTCAAGATTCTTCCGCAGGTCACGCCGCGTCCGATCCAGCAGTACTACACGATGCGCGAGCCGTTCATCTTTGCCGCGCTCGATTCATGGAAGGGAATCTTCAACCGCGGCGTCGAGGAGCAGATGGCGCTCGTGCGCTCGGCGGATTTCCGCGCCGCGTTCCGCAATGAAGTCAAAGACGGCGGCGGCAAGGCGATTTTCCGCGGCCGATGGGACCGCGTGCATGTCGCGCGCGTGGAAAACGAGCACAACCGCCGTTGGCTCAACCTGAGCATCGCCGAGCTAGCCGCCACGACGGGCAAGGACGCGGTCGACGCGCTGCTCGACCTCGCGCTCGACGAGCGGATGGAACTCGGCGTGACGCTCTCGGTGATTAACGTCAATCCCGACGTCGTAAGCCGCATCCTCAAGCTGCCCAATACGCTGATCGGGCTTAGCGACGCGGGCGCGCACGTCGCGCAGCACTGCGACGCCGGCCTGACCTCCTACCTGCTGCACGAATGGGTGCATCGGCGCGGCGTGCTCACGCTGGAGGAAGCGGTGCGGCGGCTGACCTCGGAGCTGGCCGACTTTCTCGAACTGCGCACCAAGGGGCGGCTCGCACCCGGGATGGATGCCGACCTGGTGATTTTCGATCCGGCCACGATAAAGCCGCTTAAGCCCGAATGGGTCAACGATCTGCCGGGCGGCGAGCCGCGCCTGATCGAGCGCTCCGAGGGAATCGAGTACACGATCGTCGGCGGCGAGGTCCTGTTCGCGCACGACGAATACCAGGGCGGCCTGCCCGGCAAAGTGATGCGCACGGTTTCGCAAGCCGGCTAGTTGAAGGTATTCATTGGGCCAACACGTATTCATTGGGCCAACACATCAGCGAAGCGGAGTTGATTGAGATGAACGGAGCCGAAAGCCTGATCCTGACCGCGCTCAATTGCGGAGTCGAAATCTGCTTCGCCAACCCCGGCACTACCGAGATGCCGCTGGTCGCCGCGCTCGACGGCCCCAATCGGATGCGCGCGGTGCTGGCGCTGTTCGAAGGCGTCGTCACCGGCGCGGCCGACGGCTACGCGCGGATGGCCGATCGGCCGGCGCTCACGCTGACCCATCTCGGACCCGGCTTCGCCAACGGGATCGCCAACCTGCACAATGCGCGGCGCGCGCACTCGCCGATCGTCAACGTGATCGGCGATCACGCGACCTGGCATCTGAAATTCGACGCGCCGCTCACCTCCGATATCGAATCGCTGGCCCGCCCGGTCTCCGCATGGGTGCGCCACTCGGCGAGCGCGGGCGCGATCGCCGCCGACACTGCCGAGGCAATCGCGGAGGCGATGCGTCCGCCGGGCCATACTTCCACGCTCATCGTTCCCTCCGATTGCCAATGGAGCGAGGCCGGCGCGCCGGCCGGGCCGCGTCCCATCGTGTCGCCGCCCGCGGCACCGGATAGCGCCGTGCGCGCGGCGGCCGAGATTCTGCGGCGCGACGGCGCGAACGCCGCGCTGTTCATGGGCGGCGCGGCGCTCCGCGAGCGCGGCCTGCGGGCCGCGGCGCAAATCGCTGCGGCGAGCGGATGCCGCCTGATGTGCGAGACGTTTCCGGCACGGATCGAGCGCGGCGGCACGATGCCGCCGGTGGAGAAGCTGCCGTACTTTCCCGAGATGGCGCTGGAGGCGTTGGCGAAATCCAGTTCGGTGATCCTTGCGGGCGCGCGTGCGCCGGTCGCATTTTTCGGCTATCCCAACCTGCCGAGCATCCTGATTCCCGAGGGCCGCACCGTCGCGACCCTGGCGACGATCGAGCAGGACGTCGGGCTCGCGCTGGAGGCGCTGGCCGACCTGATCGGCGCGCCCAAAGCCGTGCCGGCGCGCGGCGCGAAGCCTGCGGCGCCGCGGCCGACGGGCGCGCTCGATGCGACCACGATCGGCGCGGCGATCGCGGCGCTGATGCCCGAGCATGCGATCGTGATGGACGAGGCCGCGACAACAGGACTGCCGTTCTTCGGCGCCTCGCTGAGCGCGCCGGCGCATACCTACCTCGCGCTGACCGGCGGCGCGATCGGTCAGGGCCTGCCGTGCGCGACCGGCGCCGCAATCGCCTGCCCCGACCGTCGCGTGATCTCGTTCCAGGCCGACGGCAGCGGGATGTACACCGTGCAGGCGCTGTGGACGCAGGCGCGCGAGGGTCTCAACGTCACGACGCTTTTGTGCAACAACCGCCGCTATCGGATTTTGCAGGTCGAACTCGCGCGCGCCGGCATCACCGAGCCCGGCCCCAAAGCGCGTGCCCTGACCAGCCTGGGCAATCCGAACCTCGACTGGGTCGCGCTCGCCAAGGGAATGGGCGTGCCGGGAGTTCGCGTCGAAACCGCCGAAGCGCTCTCACAGGAGCTGGAACGCGCGCTCAAGGAGCCCGGCCCCAAAATGATCGAGATGGTTATGTCATAACGATTGCGATCGCGCGGTGGTATAACCGATTCCGTCCTTAATCAGGAGGCAACCTCGATGGGTGCGGACGAATCTGTCAGGAATGCGAGCGGCGCCGGTAAAGCAGCGGCGTCGTCCAGGCGCCAATGGGCCCCCTACCTGGAGGCCACCAGCGGCTTCAAGAATCACTGGTACCCCGCGCTGTTCAGTCACGAACTCAAGGACAACGACGTCAAGGGCGTGCTGATCGCGGGCCACGAGATCGCGCTTCGGCGGGCCAAGGGCAAGACCTACGCGCTTCAGGATCGCTGCCTGCATCGGGGCGTGCGGATGTCGCGCCGGCCGTTGTGCCTGAGCGACGAGCTGATGAGCTGCTGGTACCACGGCTACAGCTATGGCCTGGAAGACGGCGTGCTCAGGACGATCGTGGCCTCGCCCGACGACCCAATTCTCGGCAAGGTGCGTATCCGTACCTACCCGGTCGAGGAGCACAACGGCATGATCTTCGTGTTCGTCGGCGACGAGGACTATAAACCCGTGCCGCCGCTTTCATCCGACTTGCCACTGCGCATCGGCACCGATGAAGACCCCCAAGCCGTCGCCTACATCCTGGATGAACACGTGTTCGTCCGCGGGATCCATCGCACCGGCAATTCCAACTGGCGGCTGGCGGTGGAAAACGGGTACGACCCGGGCCACTGGCTGATACACATGGGCAACACGATCATCGCCAGCGCCGACGTGTTGTTCCCGCTCGGCGCGCAACCGGTCTCGGACGAGGCGGTTCGCGTGATCGAGGAGGAGGACGGACCGAAGGGCGTGATGATGATGTACAACCGGCCCGAGGCGTGGAACATGGTTCTCGAAAATCCGGTCCTCGGCCTGAAGGCGCGCGGCACCAAGCCGTACTACCTGCGGACCTCGATGTATGTGCCGGGGGTGCTGTTGGTCGAGCACTGGCCGATCCCCGGCTGGGCGCAATACGAGTGGTACGTCCCCACCGACGAGACGCATCATGAGTACTGGGAAGTCCTGGTCGCCCATTGCCGCAACGAGGCGGACCTTAAGGACGCCGAGTATCGGTACAACAGCGTGTTCGAGCCGCTAGCGCTCCGCGATTTCAATGACAACGATCTCTTCGCGCGCGAGGCGATGCAGCCGTTCTACGAGACCGGCGACGGCTGGAACAAGGAGACCCTGTGCCAACTGGATAACGCATTGACCGCGTGGCGCAAGGTCGCGTCGCGTTACAATCGCGGTATCCAGGAACGGCCGGCCTCGCCTCAGACCAACGGCGCCGGCGGCGGCAACGGTCATCGTTGAGCGAGCGCTAAGCGACAGGCGACCGCAGGGGAGACTCCGATGGCCGAAAAGACGCGCATCGTTCCGCTCTCAGCCGAGCAGGAGAAATGGTACGTCGCGGCGTGTGAGCGGCTTAATCCGGAGCGTCTGCAAAAGCTGCTGCTCAACCTGATCGACATCCACAGCCCCACCGGGGCCGAGCGTCAGGCCAGCGAATTTATCGCCGGCTACATGCGCGAGCACCTGGGCGAGCACTCGCGGTATCAGCCGATAAGCGAGGACACCGGCAACGCGATCGGCGAAGTCCGCGGCAGCGGCGGCGGCGCTTCGCTCCTGCTCTACGCTCCGATCGACACCCATATCGAAGCCGATCCGGAAAAGGATCTGCCGTGGGTCGGCCCGGCGTTTCGCGCCGACATGCTGCCCAAGGGCTTCGCGCGCGGCGACCTGGTCTATGGCCTCGGCGCGGCGAATCCCAAGGGGATGGTCGCGAGCCTGACCGAAATCGCAACCGCGCTCCGCGAAGCGAACGTGCCGATAAAGGGCGACCTCCAGGTAGGCTTCGCCGGCGGCGGAATGCCGGTCAGCCTGCCCTATCGGCGCAACTATGGAATGAGCGACGGCGTGTATCACCTGCTCACGCGCGGAGTGGCGCCTGATTTCGCGGTGATCATGAAACCGTGGTGGGCGGTCTTCGCCGAGGAGCCCGGGATGTGCTGGTTCAAAGTCTCGGTGCGCGGCACGATGGGCTATGCGGGGATCACGCGCGGGACTCCCGGTTACAGAAGTTCCATCATTCCCGCGGTTCGGGTGATCGAGGAGATCGAGGCGTGGCTCCCGCAATACACCGCGCGTAACACGTCGGGCACCGTGCTTCCGGAAGGCCATATCGCGGCGCTGCGCGCGGGATGGCCCGAAAGGCCGGCCTTCCCGTCGGCCACGACCGAAATTTATCTCGACGTGCGATGCAATCCGCGCACCTCGCCCGGCGAGGTCAAGGCGCAATTTGCCGAGGCGATGCGCTCGATTCACGAGCGCCATCCGGAGATCGAGTTCGACTGGGAGATGTTCGGCGCCGCTCCGGGCGGCGCCACGGATCCGCAGAACTGGATCGTGCAATCGAGCTATCGCGGATGGGAGCGCGTCGAGGGACGCCCGCACGGCAACGCACCAAAGATGGGCGGGCAGACCGACGGCGCGCTCATCCGCCGCCTCGGCATCCCATGCGCGCGAATCGGTTATCCGTGGCCGCCTCCCGGCTGCCCGGATGAGTACAAGGAAGGCCTGGGCGGGATGGGTGTCGCGAGCATCAATGACTTCATCAAATCGGCGAGGGCGATCATGTACGTCGTGATCGACACGCTGACCCGCTCGCGCCCCGACCTCGGACTGTAAGCGCATCGCCATTAGCCGCTCGACGGCCCGGGCGGGTCTCACCGATGCGTCGTAGAGGCCAGCTGGTTCACCTCGTCCAGGATCTTGGCGCGCTTGCTCTGGTCGTCTTCGAATGAAGCAGCGGCATTGCGATCGCGGAAGTGTCTCAGCATGTCGTCGGCAAGCGCCTTCGGCATGTGGGCGAAATGGTCCTGCGCATGATGATCGAGCAGCTCGGCGTACGCCCTGTCGGCGGGCGCGTATGCTCCGGCGCGGTCTGGCGCCCCGGTATCCAGGATGAGGTTCGGAAGCAGCATCCTGCCGCTCTCTGCGACCGAGATTTCCTTTACATACTGGTTGGACGCGTTGCGGTATGCGTGAAAGTAGATCTGTTTCACATTGTCCGGCAGCGGCTTACCGCGCGAAGTAGCCGGGTTGGAGAAATGCCTTGCCAAATTCCTTCACGAAATCAGCGCGCGACATCTCGTTAACGAAGTCTCCCCGCTTTATTCCCGGCTCCAGCGATTCGATATCCTGCCGGTAAAGCTCCCACGCGATGCCCGTAGCCTCATCGATGACTGTGCGGAATCCCCACCGGTAGGTATTGACAGCAACGTCGTAATTTACGAACAGGTCGTCGAGCTTAAGGCCATAGGTTTCCTGAAACATCCGTTCGAGAAATTCCCGGGGTACTTTGAACTCGATGGAGTGTTCGAACAGCTGGGGAACTTCGTGGCGATGGGCGACCTCCAGCACGTCGAAACGAAACTCGGTCTCGAGATGCGCCGAGGGCGAGTCCGCGTACGTCGCGCTGGCGCCGTATTTTTGGGCCAGCTCTGGATAGATGATCGGCACTGCCAGGTTGGTCGCCTCCGGGTGCCCGACCGTGTCCACCTCGTAGTGCGCCAGCATCCCCAGCGCAAACGCGTATTCCTGTGGCGTTCCCGCCTCCTTCACCGCTAGCTCATAGAAGTCACCCGTTCGAACGTAGTGCAAAAGGTCGGTGAACAGATGGCTGCCGAGGGGAAAATACCCGAGGTCCGGGAGATGCGATCCGCCGCGCGCATACCCGCGCGCATCGTCCAGATCCTGCTGAGTCGCATTCGGAAAACGCTTGCGCACGGCCGGCACCAGAGTGCCGTCCCACGCCTGGTCTACGACCGCCTGATGCGCGAGCGCTGAAAATGCCTGACAGGCTGCCGGCATCATGAGCAGCAACGCGGCCGTGCTCAGCAGAGCTGCAAACCGCGGCAATGCCCGCTGAGCATTCATCCGAGTTGTTGCTATCTGGCTTATATGATCACCTCTTCGATCGGTCCGCCGCGATCGTTGGCGCGCCCGCGCCGATCCTTATCCAGAAAACTGACGCGGCATTCAAGCAAAATCCCGCCTGAGTATCCGCTCCAGCGCGCCGACCTCGGACTGTAAGCACAAAGTCGGGTGCTCGATTGGGCCGCGACGACAAACTCTCCGCAGCTTTAAAGCGCCGCTACAAGCTCCATGGCGCTTAATGGTGCTCAAATCAGCGACAATATTCATACCCCGGTAAAAATTAGCGGCGGACGTAACCCTGCATAAGCAGTAGTGTCTTCAGTGACCAAAATCGGTATCGCAGGAGACCAATGCTATGGCGATCAGCCTCCCACGGCGTGCTGGAGCCGAGTTCATCGGAACGTTTTGGCTGGTGCTGGGCGGATGCGGCAGTGCCGTCCTTGCCGCCGGCTTTCCCCATCTCGGAATCGGCTTCGCCGGAGTGGCGCTCGCCTTCGGGCTCACGCTGCTGACGATGGCCTACGCTATCGGGCACATCTCCGGATGCCACATCAATCCGGCCGTGAGCTTCGGATTGTGGGCCGGCGGACGTTTTCCGGGCAGCGAACTCGCGCCCTACGTGATTGCGCAGGTGCTCGGCGGAATTTTCGCCGCCGCAGTGCTCTACGTTATCGCCAGCGGCGCACCCGGCTTCAGCCTGGCCGGCGGCTTCGCGTCCAACGGCTATGGCGCGCACTCGCCGGGCGGTTACAGCCTCCCCTCCGCGCTCGTATGCGAAGTCGTGATGACCCTGATGTTCCTGTTCGTGATCATGGGAGCAACCGACCCGCGCGTGCCAGCCGGCTTCGCGCCGATTCCGATCGGATTGGTGCTGACGCTGATCCATCTGATCAGCATCCCGGTGACCAACACTTCGGTTAATCCCGCGCGCAGCACCGGGCCGGCGCTCTTCGTTGGTGGATGGGCGGTCGAGCAACTGTGGCTGTTCTGGGTGGCTCCAATCGCCGGCGCAATCCTTGGCGGATCGCTCTACCGAGCTCTGATGGCGGAATCGCCGGAGGCCGAAGCGGCACGTCCGCCGCGGCCTATATAGTCGGGCAACGACGGCACGTGCGCAGAGCGAGTTTGCCTGATCCTCGATTGGCGGCGGGCAGGTCGCGCCGCCCGCACGAGGTGGGGGGCCAAAAAAAATGCGGAGCGGAGCCGCGATGGCCCCGCTCCGCGTTCGCGCCGAATATCCCTCTCTATGGAGTGGCTCTCACGATTGTATTGTTGTCCAGCGTAACCGCGCCCGTGCCGGAAATGGCTCCTGCCAGCGCTCTGCCGTTCAGCGTCGCGCCGCTCACCATCGTTATCGAAGTATTTGCCAGGATGGTTCCATAAAACTGAGAACCCGTGCCGATAGTCGCTGAACTGCCCACTTCTCAGAATATCTGAGAGGGCTTGGCCCCGCCGATTAGCCTAACCCCGAGGCCCGATGAAGTCGTGAGGGTGGAAGGAATCTGGAAGATAAAGACCCCATTCGGATCGCCCCGGCCATCGAGCGTGAGGTTTCCGTTTGATGATATCTCCGTCGACGACCCGGACCTGTAGAGGCCGGGGGTGAAGGTCCTCCCACCTACGTTGCCATCGCAAGGCGTAAAGGCTCCC
>WNFC01006974.1_pt1 | contig 15973 bp, 12 predicted proteins | sample 5400541 | NCBI WGS metagenome assembly WNFC01 (sample SAMN13153342, study PRJNA577476) | soil metagenome | isolation source: 120 cm saprolite under Douglas fir tree site 2 hole 2 replicate 1 | place: USA:California | collected 2015-04-18
TCTTTTCGGTGTATCGCGCCATCTGGGATGGACGGCTCGAGGCGATCCAGCAGGGTCGCGACATCCGAGTGTCGCTGGCCGCGATCAAGGCGTACCTGAAGGAGGAGGCATCGCGGCCGGGCCGGAAGGGTCGCCGACGGCTGCGGAAGTGAGATCTCCGGGTGCGTCCATCATGGGTCCGACGGGGTGTAGCAGGGGTCATGACAGGGGGTCCTGACGGGGGGGCTGGACAGGGATCCCTCCCCCCTATGGGATAGGTCAGGGCATACCCTCCGGGATACCGGGGGGATACCAAGAGTATAGGGAGGGGATACCCCATGCAGATACAGGAGAGCATCTACGGCGGACGGGCGGACGACATCTACGGCGCCCCCCTCCCCGTGCCTTCGATCTATAGGAGCTATGCTGTCGGCTCGGCCATCGTCCTCGGGCCGTTGGGCGCGTGGCAAGTGCCGGCGCGGTACACGTCACGCCCCGTGACGTTTGTGCCTTCGGAGTTCTGGCCAGACGCCGTGCGGACCGCCGTCGTGGACGCGCTCGCCGAGGCTTTAGTCCGAGACGTGATAACACCACCGTGTGAGCCCGACCCTGGGGAGATGTCGACATGAGTGCGCGGGCGGGTCGCTCGAGTTCCCGCCTCTTGGCAGCTGCCGGCCCGCTCGTGGCCGCCATCCTTGCCCGGAAGTCGACGGACCAGGTCGGTGTGACGGACGAGCAGCGGTCAGTGACCCGGCAGGTCGAGCATGCCCGGGCCTATGCATTGGCACACGGCTGGGTCGTCCGGGATGAGTACATTTTCGTTGATGATGGGATCAGTGGCGCCGAGTTCCGGAAGCGGCCGGGACTGACGCGGCTCTTGAACGCGCTCCGGCCTCATCCGCCCTTTCAGGTGCTGATCATGAGTGAGGAGAGCCGGCTCGGGCGGGAACAGATCGAGACGGCCTACATCGTCAAGCAGATCCTCGATGCCGGGGTGCGGCTCTTCTACTACCTCGACGATCGGGAGCGCACGCTCGACTCGGCCACCGAGAAGGTCCTGCTCTCGCTCGCCGGCTTCGCCTCCGAGATGGAGCGGGAGCGCGCGCAGCAGCGGACACACGATGCGCTGCTGCGGCTGGCGCGGGGCGGCTACGTCACCGGCGGCAAGGTCTACGGCTACGACAATGTGCGGGCGAGCACGCCTGGGCCAACCGGCGGAACACACCGGCCTCCCGCGCGGCGGGTGATCAATCCGGCGCAGGCTGCCGTGGTCCACCGCATCTTCGAGTGGTCAGCCGACGGGTGGGGCATTACGCGCATCGCCAAGCAGCTCAACGCAGAAGGGATCTCCCCTCCCCGTGGCGGCGAGCACGGCTGGGCTCCGACCGCCGTCCGCGAGATGCTCCACAATGAGCTTTACCGCGGTCGCGTCCTCTGGAATCGCACCAGGAAGGCCCACCGGCGGGGAACGAAGACCCAGGAGACTCGGCCGCCCGCGGAGCGCATCGAGGTCGAGCTACCTGAGTGCCGGATCGTCTCGGACGAGCTCTGGGAGGCCGCGCACGCGGCGCTCGATCGGCGGGCGAGTGTCTTTGTTCCCCAGATCCGGGCCTTGAGCGAAGCGGAGCCCATTCCGCAGCTCACGCCGCCGTCCCCGTATCTCCTGAGTGGGCTCGCCCGCTGTACCTCGTGTGGCGGGCCGATCATCGCCATGAGTCGTCACCACGGCCGCCGTCGCGGGTACTTCTACGGATGCGCCCACAACTGGAAGCGGGGCCCGGCCATCTGTGCAAACAACCTCCACCTCCCACAAGCGGTCCTGGACGAGGCGGTGCTGGACGCCATGGTCCAGGCCCTCGATGCCGAGCTGGTGGAGGCCGCTGTGGCGCAGGCGTTTGCGCGCCTGACGGAGACCGCTGCGGAGACCGCAGACCGGCGGCCCATGCTGGAGGGCGAGATCGCCGAGGCGCGGCGCCGGGAGCAGCGGCTGGCGGAGGCTATCTCGCGTGGGACTCCGGGTGACGCGGCCCCTGAGGCTCTGCTCAGCGCGCTCCGCGTCGAGGAGGCCCGGAGAAAAAGCCTCGAAGAGCAGCTCGCCACGCTACCGGAGTCGACCGTAGCCGTCTCGGTCGATCGCAACCGCGTGGCCCGTGAGCTGCGCACGCGCGCGGACGATGTGCGGGGCGTGCTCCACCGCCAGGGTGTGCAGGCACGGGAGGCGCTTCAGAACCTTCTGGTGGATCGGGTCGACTGCACGCCCGTGCTCGTCGCCGGCGCGCGAGGCTACGCGTTCACCGGCGACGGCACGTTCGGCGGGCTGCTGGCGGCCAACACGTGGCCCACCACCTATGGTGGCCCCAACGGGATTCGAACCCGTGTTTGCAGTCCGCCACGCGCTTCCTCACCCGTTTCAAACGATTACGCGCCGTTGACTCAACACCGCGCCCGCGGGATTTGAATTCTGGAGGTTGTTTCGATTCCGGTACGAATCTTCCGTACCCGGTTGCCCGCCACGCAAGGGGTGTCAAGTTGAGGGCTGTGGCCTCGGCTCACGCGGAGTCTCAGCGCGTGAGACTCCACTGGGACACTCACCGGGAAACGGGGGCTCAGACGGGGAATTCCGAGCTCTAGATGCAAAACCATCCACGCGCACCGGATTTTGGCCCATACACCCGATCAATGGTGGCTCAGCTCCAGCGCACGCCCGGCAGGTACCGCTCCCGCCAGGCGTCGAACATCAACAGTCCCCACAGAATCTTCTGGTGGTCCCGCGCGCCCGAAACGTGCTCGGCAACGAGGCGGCGTGTCGTGTCGGCGTCAAAAAGCCCAATGCGGGCGACCTCCTCGGAGGCCAGGCGCGCCTCGAGGGCGCCGCGCAGGGGCCCTCGCATCCACGGACCGAGCGGAACGCCGAAGCCCTGCTTGTGACGGGCGAGAATGGCGTCGGGGACCAGACCCTTCAGCACATGCTTGAGAATGTGCTTGGTCCGCCAGCCTTTCAGCTTGAGCGTCGACGGCATGCGGCCTGCGAGCTCCACAAGGGAACGGTCGAGGAATGGCGCCCGCACCTCGAGGCCGCACGCCATGCTCGCCCGGTCCACCGTGACGAGGTTCTGGTCGGCCAGATAGAACTTGCAGTGCTGATAGATGAGCCGGTCGAGCGGGCCGAGACCGGGCAGCCCGGTGAGGCTCGCCAGCAGCTCCTCGTAGGGATCGACGCGCGCGCATGCTGCGCGCACGGCGGGCGAGAGCAGCGCCGAGCGCTCCATCGGCGTCAGCCCGCCCAGCAGCAGCTGCGTGCGGATCGCCGGGGAGTACGGCAGCGCTCGGAAGAACCTCTTGAGCAGCGACTCGACGCTACCGTAGCGGGGCGACGGCTTCAATCGCCCGACCGCGCGCGCCATTGCTCGTCGCACCACTCGAGGCAGGCGCTGCATGAGGCGCGCCGCCCGGTCCGCCTGGAACGTCGGGTAACCGCAGAAGAGCTCGTCACCCCCATCGCCGCTCAGGACGACCGTCACCTCGGACCGGGCGCATTGCGAGAGTCGGTAGATGGGCAGGAACGATCCGTCCCCTAGCGGCTCGTCGAGTAGGTCACCGGCGCTCTCGAGAAGCCCCTCGGCGTCGGCCGCCGAGAAGTCCACCTCGGTGTGCTCGGTTCCACAGAAGTCGGCGACGGCGCGCGCGAACGGCCGCTCGTCGAAGCTCGACTCGGAGAAGCCCAGACTGAACGTCTTGACGCGCCGGCCCGTTAGCGCCCGGCTGGCCAGGGCGACAATAGCGCTCGAGTCCACACCACCACTCAGGAAGAGTCCGAGCGGCACGTCGCTCACCAGCTGGGCGGCGGAAGCTTCTCGATCCCGGCCAGGATCGAGTGGGGGGTCGGAACATACTCGAAGTCGAGGTAGCGCGCGAGGTTCGCGAGGTTGAGCTGTCGCGGCACGGCCGGATGCGGCAGCAACGCTCGCAGCTCGGACCCGAAGACGAATGCCTCGTGCCCTGCGTGGTAGTAGAGCGGCTTCTCGCCCATGCGGTCCCGGGCCAGCAGGAGCGTGCGCTGCCGGGTGTCCCAGACGGCGAAGGCGAACATCCCGTCGAGGTGGGACACGCAGTCCTCCCCGTACGCCTCGTAGGCGTGGACGATGACCTCGGTGTCCGAGTGCGTGCGGAAGACGTGACCCAGGCGACAGAGCCGGTCGCGGAGCGCCTGGAAATTGTAGATTTCACCGTTCTGGACCACCCAGACGGTCCCGTCTTCGTTCGATACGGGCTGGTGCCCGGTCTCGAGGTCGATCACGCTCAGGCGCCGGACGCCGAGCGCCGTGCCGCGATCCACGTACGTGCCCTGGTCATCAGGGCCGCGGTGCACGAGGGTCGCCGTCATCCGCTCGACGATAGCCTGCACATCGGGCAGACACTTGGGACCGACGAAGCCGGTGATGCCGCACATGAACGCCGCCCTACCCGGACCGCCGGTCGTCGGGCGACGACACTCGCCCGCTACATCCCTTCGGGTCGAGCACTGTGAACGGTCGCCGCGTCACCAAGCCCGTGGCAATCCGGCGCATGCAGATGTCGCCGCGCTGTGTGCTGAGCGCCCGATTCGAGATGATCAGGTATCCCGTCTCGCCCTGCAGCACCTGGTCCTCAAACGTCTGGTAATTGGTGGCCACGACCGGACGGTCCAGGTTGAAGGACAGGGCGAGATCTTGCAGGTCAAACGAATAGAGGGGCGCTGGCGCCTGCGCGAGCACGGCCCGCAGCGCACGAAGATCGGTCGTCGCGTTGATGTGCGAGGTGGACAGCATGACGAGCACGGCGCCGACCGCCACGACCGCGATCCACGCACTCGCGAAGGCCCATGCGCGCTCCCGCCACGCCAGCGTCGAGTACCACCACCCAATGAGGAGCGCCGCGGCGGGACAGAGCGGAAGGTAATAGCGTTCCCGCTGGTTGCCCGAAACGGCCATGATGGCGAACACCGTGGCCAGCCAGACGAGCAGCAGGCGCACCCGCCGGACCGTGTCCGGGTCGGCCTCGTGGAACGCTCGACGGACCGCGAACGGCAGCAGCAGACCCCACGGTAACAGGACCGTGACAGCGTGAGCGAAGGGCTCCCTGATCAACCCCCAGCTCCACCCGTCGCGCGCGAAATACCAGAGCAGCTGGTCGTTGAACACGACGCCATTGACGAATCGCCCGTGCCCTCCGGACGTGGCGGCCACGACCCACCAGGGGACGGCGATCGCCGTGAGCACCACCCAGCCCGGAATCGACACCAGCCGCTTCAGTCCGACCACCCCGCGGGCGCTGATCGTGTCAGCCAATACGATGGCGAGCGGGACGAAACCGGCCGCGCCCTTGGCCAGCGATCCAACACCTATGATCCCGTAGAACACCACCAGCCAGATGCGCCTGTCTCCGAACCCCGAGGCCACGTAGACAGCCATCGCGCCCGTCACCGCGACGAGCTGCGCCATGTCCGGCATCGATGAGTGCGCCATCGAGTAAACCCCGACGGTCGTTGCCACGGTAAGGCCGGCGACGACGCCCGCATCTGGGCCGACGAGCCGGCATCCGAGCCAGTACGTCAATAGCGTGACTCCGATTGCCTCGAGTAGGGACGGTAGGACAGCCGTCGCGACGCTGACGGCGCCCACGGGCCAGGAGGTGAGAGCGATGAGCCAGGCCACGAGCGGGGGCTTGGCGAGATGAGACATACCGTCCGGGAGAGCCGGGAGCAGCCAGTGACCATTGACGAGCACGTCCCGGGCCAGGACAGGGAACCGCGTGTCATCGTTCGTAAGAAGAAGCCGCGATCCGAAATTGAAGCTCAGGACCACGGCGCCGAGGATGAAGACAAGCACGAACCGCCCCGAAAGCCTTCGCATGTCGCTATCTCACGCGTCTTGGCGCGTCCCCATGCCTTTCCCTCATGCCGACCCCCGCAGAGCTCGAACCAAACCCGAGGAGTTCACGGCGACCCAATCGTGATGCCGCCGCGCTAGACGGCGCGGCGGTCAAATCACTGAGCGGCCGCGGAACATCGCGGCCGCTCGTCGACGGCTAAGCTAGGCGAGGGGTGGTGCGCGGGGCGAATGAGACGAGAGGGAATAAACCTCAGGTCTCTGACTAGGAACGGGATCGGCAGGAACATAGGTGAGGAGCGCGAATTGGTACACGACGGGCAGCGCAGGGGTGCCAACCAGGCCGCACGTCAGATAAACGACGCCGTCGTCGAAGTCTCGGTCGTCGTAGATGCCCGTGATCCAGATAGGATCGGGGGGACTGGCCCACGCCATCGGCGTGAGAATGACCATCAGGCTCAGGAGGAGCCAAACCAGCCAGATCAAGCGCTTCATCTCAGGGGTGTTCTTATCGCATGGAGAACTAATTGTCAAACATAGCGATCCAGAGGTTCACGATCGAGTGGCGCTCCCAGTGAGACCGACCGCCCCGAGTGATCGACCGCTCCAATCTGTGGAGGGAGGCGGCTCGTGAGATGGCGCGAAGTAGTTAGGATATGAGATCAATCCAGTAGATTGTGGAAACCGTGTAGTATTCAGTGTTGCGGGCCCAGGCAACCACCGATGTCGACCCCCAGGGGCGAGCGAGACATAAGCGACGCTACAGCCCGGGATATTCGCTTCGAGAGATTGCTAACCTTTGGATCACTGCTTCAAGTGTCTAAGCACTCGACGCACTTTACGAGGCGAATGAGCCGCCGTCGCAACGAACCCTGTCCCTATCACGGGGAAGACCTTGTCGCCGGAGATGCCGTGGAGGGCTCTTCTCACGAGGCTCCGGACAATACGCGAGGCCACCGGGCTGCTCGGTATACCCTCAGCAAATCCTGACAAAAAGACCCCCTGCACCTCCCCAAAATCCTGACAAGAGACCCTTAGGGGGCCGAGGCCTCTGACCATATATCGTTGACACGTAGTTGGGCCTGTCGCGCGGAGCGGCCCGCGCCTACCCAATGTCACCGACCGTTCAATCTCGTAGTTCATGACTTGATTGGCGGCGACAGCCAGAGCCAGAATGTTGGAGCACCATGAGCTCCCCAGACAGCGCGCCCCCACTCCCGCCTGAGCGGCTAGCGGTTCTCGACCGCCTGCCGAAGGGCGTGGAATTCACCTTTGTGAAGCTGATCCTGTCCGCAGTGCCGCCTTTCACACGGACGCACCTGTGGACGGATCGAGAGACGCACGATCCGATCCGTTTCGTATAATGGCGTGGTGCTGAAAGTCATTGACCGCTACATCCTCAAGGACCTCGGTCCGGCCTTCGCCATGAGCGTGGGGGTGCTGACCTTCTTCCTCGTCGTCGACCGCGTGTACCAGCTCACCGACCTCGTCATCACCAAGAGCGTCCCGTTCCACCTCGTCCTGAACCTGCTCGTGTTCATGCTGCCCGGCTTCCTCGGACTGACACTGCCGATGGCCCTCCTCGTCGCCGTCCTCCTCGTCTCGGGACGCATGGCCGCGGACCTGGAGGTAGCGGCCTTCAAGGCCTCGGGTGTCAGCCCGCTCCGGCTCTTCCGCCCATTCGTCTTGGCGGCGCTCGCGGTCAGTGCAGTCGTCGCCCTGATCACGCTCGTCGTTGCCCCGGCGGCCAGCGGGGCCTTCCAGAACCAACTCTTCCGCGTCCTCCAGGCGAAGGCCACAACCGGCATCAAGGAGCGGACCTTCTCGGCCTCCTTCGGCCAGATGGTCATGTACGTGGAGGACATCAGTGCCTCGCAGGTGGCGCTGCGCGGCCTCGTAGTCTCCGACGAGCGTGACGCCACGCTCTCGCGGATCATTGTGGCCCGCGAGGGACGGCTCCTCAGCGACCCCAAGCGGCGCCGCGTGACCATGCGCTTCATCGACGGCAGCGTGAGCGAGACGGATGTCGCCGATTTTCGGCGATTCCGGACCACGGCCTTCCGCCTCTACGACCTCACGCTGCCGCTCGAGAATCCGCAGCGCGCCGCCGAGCGCATCGAGAGACCCGAAAAGGAGCTGACCCTGGCTCAGCTGCGGGCCACCATCGCGGACCTTGAGCGGCAGGGGCAAATCGTGGCGCCCTTTCGGGTGGAGATGCACAAGCGCTTCACCCTGCCGGTAGCCGCCCTCGTTTTCGTCCTGGTTGGCTTCCCCTTGGGCATCCGGACGCACCGCGGCGGGCGGACCCTGGCGCTCGGCTCAAGCCTCGCGATCGTTATTGGCTACTACACCGTCCACACCTTCCTCGAGGACATGGCCCTGGGTCAGCGTCTGCCCGTGGTCGTAGCCCTGTGGCTGCCCAACGTGATCTTCGGCGTCGTCGGCGTGCTGCTGGTTCAGGAGACCTCGGCGGGCAGGTCGGTCTCCGTGGCGCGGCTGTTGTGGCGGCTCCGGGCCAAGTGGGGGCGGGTCATCAGCGGTCTGCTCCCCGAGCGCGCGCCGGTGGAACGCTCCGACCGGCCCGCGGCGCGATCGCGCGGCCCGCGCGCCTCGACGTACCTCCTCGACCGCTACCTCGTCCGGGAGTACCTGACCTTCATCGGAACGGGGATCGCGGTGGGCGCGGTCCTAATCCTGGTCGTGGATCTCCTCCAATACCTCGACCGCTTCCTGCGCGTGAAGCCGCCCTTGCTCGTCATCATCCAGCACCTGCTCCTTCGCCTCCCGGGCTCGCTCTACGAGGGTCTGCCGATCATCGTGCTGATCTCCACCGTCTTCCTGTTCCTGTCGCTGAGCCAACATCGCGAACTCGACGCGATGAAGGCGGCCGGCATCAGCCTCTACCGCGCGAGCCTGCCCATCCTCCTGGTCGCCCTCAGCATCAGCGTCGTCTCGGTTATCGTCCAGGAGACCGTCCTGCCAGTGATCAATACCAAGGCCGGAGAAATTGACTGGGTCAAGATCCGCGGGAACCAGGCACGACACCTCCAACAGCAGACGCGGATCTGGTACCGCTCGTCGGACACGCGCTTCATGCGGATGCAGCTGCTCGACCCGATCGAGCGCTCGATCGAAGGGCTCTTGGTGGTGGAGATCAGTCCTGCCTTCCAGCTGGTGGACCGACTCGACGCGCGCAAGGCGCAGTGGACCGGTGAGGGCTGGCTTCTCATCGACGGCGTTTACCGGCAGATCAGCCCGACTAACCAGGTGACAGCTGACGTCTTCACGGAACGCCCCGTCACGATGCCGGAGCAGATCACTGACCTGATCCAGGTGCAGCAGGCACCAGAAACCATGACCTTCCGGGAGCTGCGCGTCTACGTCACCCGTCTCGCGCAGACGGGCCACAATGTGGGCAAGTACCTCGCCGATCTCTACCGCAAGCTGGCCTTCCCGTTGGTCCACGTAATCATGGCCGTGGTGGCGATCCCATTCGCGCTGGCTTCACCACGAAGCGGTGGGCGTGCCGTGGGCATCGCTGTGGCTATCTTGATCTCAGTCGCGTACTGGGTGGTGCACTCAATCGCGATCGCCTTCGCCAAAGCCGATCTGCTCCCGCCCATGCTCGGGGCGTGGACCGCGAATATCGTGTTCGCAGGGGTGGGGGCGGCTCTATTCCTTCGGGCTCGGACCTAGCGCGCTTCGGGGATCTCACTCCCCCGAAGGCAGCACCGGTGTTTTTGCTCTTGCCCGGTTTGGCGGGCAAGCTGGTTCAGAGGGTGTATGGAGCAAGGGCTATGCACTGTCAAAGCCAATGACGCTCATGATCCGGCGGCGCCCGGAGACGGCCTACTGCTGGGGCGCGCTGCTGTCTTTGCCGCCGCCCTGCTGGCCTCGATCGCATCCGCCGCCGCTGCGGCCGATCTCGGCAACCTGATCGCCCCGTACCTTGCGGCGCGCGAGCGGGGCGCAGTCGGCGCCGTCGTCGGCCGTGCCTACGAGGAGCCCCGGCGCATGGGCGTCGAGCACCAACCCTACACCGCCGTGTCCGTACTGTTGCTGCCAGGGTCCGCCGATTTCGAGGGCGAGCTTGCCAGAATAAAAGCGGGCTGGCGGGACTCGCCGGACCGTTTTGTGGACGCCGACCCCAAGGTGCGCGCCGCCCTCGTCGCCTTCGAGCGGGCCCTACTCGACGCGGGTGGCGGTGCGCTCATGAAGGGCGAGATGACAGATGGGACCGGGGCGTTCCGGGTGGTCGACGTCCCCGAAGGGGCCTGGGTGCTTCTCGCATGGCAAGGGACGGAGAAGAAGCAAAAGCCGCCACCGATCGGGAGAAACGACGCCGCCCTATATCCGAACAGGCCGAAGGTCTTCGGGCACACCACGGTCGTCTACTGGCTCGTGCCGGTCGACGTCACGGCCAGGGAAGAAACGCAGGTGCGCCTCCATGGCCGCAACGAATGGCTCACGGCCGTGCGCGAGGACCGCCGGATGAGGGGAATTCGTAGCGCGGCGACACCCAACGCCCCCTAAAGCAAGTTCGTGAACACTCTGACTCTTGCCGCCTCCCGCTCTTGGTCATATTGGGCGTTGTTGGGACACCTCTTCGGAGGGAAGTCGGAGAGGCTCTGGCTCTGCTAGACTCCCGCCCAGCCAGTGAGGTGGGCTCCTGCATGGACCCGGCCCGGTTTCCCCACGCCCCGCATCCCCTCGCGCCTGACTCGCAGACCACCTGCGGGAAGACCCAGTGATGGAGCGCAGAAGGTTCATTAAAGTGATCGCTGGCGGCCTCCGCACCGCGCCGCTCGCCGCCGAGGCTAATCGGGAGGGTCCGTGCCCAGCGCGCCGCCGGCATGCGCGCGAAAAAATCGTCGATCGCTTTCCGGTACTGGGCGACCGCAGCGACGACGGGAGTCAATTGCTCCACCAAGCTTTGCATCAACCGCGCCTTGGCGCGCACCACGTGGGCCGGCACGGGCAACTGGGGCTGCTGGAGGACCTTCCAGAGGTCACCGATGCGGGCCTCGCTCAACCGCCGGCCGCGCGCCCACCGCTGCCACTGGCGTGTGGTCAGCGCAGTCAGGGCCTCCGGCGTCGGATGAGCGTGCAGGAACTCCCGCGCCAATGCCGTCGTCAACTCCGGCGACCTCGAGCGCCCGCGGGTAGTACGCCTTCAGCGTGGCCGTCAGCTGGTTGACCAGGCGGGTCTGCTGGCGGATGTGCCGCTGGCAATCCTCCGTGAGGAGTTTGAGCTCCTGGGCCCGCGTCCGAGCTCGGCTGCAAGGCCTGGAGGTGGAGGTGATCCGTGCGCAGGAAGTCGGCCAACTACTCCGAAACGTACCAGGACTGGCACCACCTCCAGCCGCTCATCGACTTCCTCATCGAGCGTCTGTCCCGGACAGTCTGCCACATCACCTCCGAGCAGACCGTGCCCGTGCCGTCCGGCTCCCGCCCCGGTCTGCACACCTTCCGCATCCGATCAGGCGCCCTGCGTACCTGGTTCTTCCAGACACTCACCAGACACTCACAAGGCCGACGTCATGGTTTTGACGATGCTGGACCTCCAGAACTTCCAGCTCAAGCGATCGATCCACCCCGTGCGCTATGTCTACGTGTTTCATAGCATGGGCAGCACGCACATGGTGGATCACGAGAACTCGTACGACCACTACGACGATCTCTTCTGCACCGGACCCCACCACGTCGCCGAGATCCGCCGGCGTGAGGCACTCAAGGGCCTGGCGCCGAAGCACCTGTTCGCCTACGGCTATCCGCGGCTCGAGCGTCTCGTCGAGCTGGCGGCCGCCCACCCGCGGGAGCCGTCGGGCACGGTCACAGCTCTGCTTGCGTCGACGTGGGGCGAGCACTCCATCCTGCACGTCTGCGGTGAGCCGTTGATCGCCGCCCAGCTGGACGCTGGCATCCACGTGATCGTTCGGCCGCACTACCAGACGGCTCGGCTCGCGCCCCGTCTCGTTCAGCGCCTCGTCACCCGCTTCGGGTCCGACCGACGCTTCCGCCACGTGGACCGGATGGAGGAGAGCGCGTCGCTCCTCGAGTCCGACCTCTTGATCTGTGATTGGTCCGCCATGGCCATCGAATACGCCCTGGGTCTCGGCACGCCGGTGCTCTTCGTCGATGTCCCGCCGCGCGTGCGGAACCCGAAGTACGCGGAGCTCGGCCTGGAACCGATGGAGATGCGCATCCGCCGGGAGCTCGGGACCATCTTGCCGCTCGATCGGGTGGCCGAGGCCCCGCAGCGTGTCGGGGAGCTGCTCCGGGGCGCGACCGAGTTCCGTAGACACAGCGCGGCGTTGCGGGAGGCGTGGGCCTTCAATGTCGGCCGGAGCGTGGAGGTGGGGGCGCTGGAGATTGCCCGCATCGCGGACGAGCGGGTGGGCGTCGGAGCTTCGGGCGCCGTGCTCCACGCGGGGCGCCGGCGAGGCGGAGAGAAGTGAGCGCGAGAAGGCGGCTCCTCCGCTGGGGAAGCTGGTTCGCTGTCCTCAACGCGGCGCTGCTGGCTGCCGTCGGCCTGCGCTACCTCTGGTACTACTCCGCGCTCAAGCCCTCGCTCGCCTGGGTCTACGCTGTCCTTGCCTTCCTGGGCCAGATGACCGCGCTCGGTTACATCCCGTTCCTCCTGCTGGTCCCCGTGATGGTGCTGGTTCCGCGGCCTTGGGTGATCCTGCCCCTGGGCGTCATTTTGGCCAACGCTGTTCTCAGCTTCATGGTCCTCGATAGCCTGGTCTTCGCCGAGAACCGGTACCACGTCGGTGTTCTGACATTCCTCCTGCTGGCGCCCCTGACCTGGGCGTTTCTCGCGCTCTACTTCCTCGTCGGCGTGGCCATCGAGGCGATGCTGGCCCTCTGGGTCTGGAAGCGTAGCGCGGTTCCCCCGCGGCGCCGCCTCGGGAGGTATCTGGCGCTGGGTCTCGGGATCTGCTTCGTGGCGAGCCACCTTACCCACGCGTGGGCCGAGGCGCACAACTACGTGCCGGTGACCGCGTTCACCCGGTACTTGCCTCTCTACTTCCCGCTCAAAGACTCACGGCGGATGGCGAGGCTCGGTCTGGTGGATGAGGCTCGGGCCCGGGAGCAGAGGCTCGTCGCTGCCCTCGGGCAGCCGCCCGAGGGCGATCTCAAGTACCCGCTCGCCCCCCTGCGGTGCGAGCCGCGCCGCCCGATGCTCAACGTCCTGCTCGTCGTGGTCGACGCCATGCGCGCGGATGTCATCGGGCCCAACACCGCGCCGCGGCTCGCCGAGCTCGCGCAGGGCGCGATCCGGTTCGATGCGCACTACAGCGGCGGGAACGCGTCGCGGGCGGGCATGTTCTCGCTGTTCTACGGCCTCCCCGCGACCTACTGGGACGCCTTCGCCGACCTCGGCCAGCCGCCGGTCGTGATGGACCTCTTCCGGCGGTACGACTACGAGCTCGGCTTGTTCTCCAGCGCTCCCGTATACAGCTGGGTCGTCGAGCTGGATCGGACGGCCCTGGCCCGCATCCCGAACCTGCGCCGCGAGACGCTCTCCCCCGTCCCAGGGTCCGCCGCGAGGGACCGGATTTTGACGGATGAGTGGTACGACTGGCTTGGCCGGCGGGACGCGTCGCGTCCCTTCTTCGGGTTCCTGTACTATGACGCCGCGGCCAATTTCGAGCCACCCGACGACTATCCGCCGGCCGTGCCGATCCCGCCGGGCGCGTCGGAGTGGGTACGCCGGCACTCCCGCTACATGACCGCCGTGCGCTTCCTCGACTCCCTGATCGGGCGGGTGCTCGACGACCTGGCGCGCCGCAACCTCGCAGAGCGCACCGTGGTCATCGTTACCTCCGATCACGGCATGGAGTTCGACGAGAACGGGCAGGGCTTTACGGGACACGGAACGGCCTACAGCGAGCTCCAGATGCACACGCCGCTGGTAGTCCGCTGGCCCGGGCGGCCACCCGCGCGCGTCCTTCGTCGAACCTCCCACAACGACGTGGCGCCGACCCTCCTCACCGACCTGTTCGGCTGCGCGAATCCGCCGTCCGACTACGCGAGCGGCCAGAGCCTTTTTTCCGACAGCCAATGGGAATGGCTCATCGGCGCCAGTCACCTCGACTTCGCCTTGATCGAGCCGGAACGGGTGACCATCGTCCGCCCGAACGGCTACGAGATCCGCGACCGGGACTATCGTCTCGTCCAGCACCCACAGCTGCCCAACGCCAGCCTGCGCGCTGCGATCCAGGAGATGCGGCGGTTCTACCGATAGCGGCGCGGCCGGCGACAGCGGCGCGGCCGGGCGGGCGGAGAGGACCGTCGGGAATCGGCCGCCAACCGGTCCTGATTGCCGGGCCTTGCCGCCCGTCGAGTTTTCTCAAATCTCTCAGCAAGTTCGGCGTCACGCGCTGCGGTGAGTGGGGAGGGTTTGTAATTCTGGGGGGCATCGGCGGCTCGGTGCGCCGTGAGTGAGACTGGACGAAATCGTGCGAGGCGGGTGGCGACCGCCATCTGATCGAGGGAGATCGCTCAGGCGAGCCGAAGACCTACCGAAGCAGCGCCGCCGCTGGATCTCAACTCCACCGACAGGTTCTACCAAGGCGCTGGTTCAAATCGAGGGCCCGCTACCACCGAAATCGAACTGCCTGATCTTCGAGGTTGACCTCATCTGACTGGCTCCACGCCGACGCCAATGCTCTCTCGCAGGCTTCGGTGTCTGAGCGTTCGCTGGGAATATGGGAATCGGACTGAATTCACCGGCAATCTGCTGACCTGGGAAGGGCGTGACCACATCACCTGAGGACGCCATGTATTGCGTCAACGCCTGCCCCATCGCGGGCACGCGTGCACGATTATCAGAAAGTTCCTTGAGTCGTGTGTTCAAGCGAGAGATGAGTGTAGCTCCCAGGGAATATAGACGTAGGCGCGCCATTCTCCCATCGTGAACGGGAGAATCAATGCGGGCGAGCATAGCTTACGACCATCGGGGCTTGGGTGATTGCTGTCTTATCGAGCTCGGCACCTCTTGAAATGCGGTCGTATAATCACGACGTGGCGGACACCGAGGTCAACCTGGGGAGTATTGTCGCCGCCGTCGCGGCGCGGGCGCGGGCGATGTCGCCCGACTTCGACCCTAGCGGGTTCCTCGAGGGCCTCTCCGGGCAGCTCCAGGGATTGATCCCCCACGACCGGGTGGTGGTCCTCTACCTAGACGAGGGAGGACGTACCGTCTCGGTCTTCGCGGAGCATGCTCCCGGCGATGCGCCGCGCCGCGACGACCGCTATACCCTCTTTCTGGCTCGCGCCAGCCGGTATCCCATCGCCGAAGCCGTCTCACCCTGTGTCTTTGCAGGCCAGGCCGAGTTCGTCCGAGACGCCCAGAGCGATGCCCGCTTCATGGCGGAGACGGCCGTCCCCGGCGTTCGCCAGGCGGGGCTGCGTGCATGGATGTCGCTACCGCTCATGGGCGTCGAACGGGTCATCGGCGCACTCATCGTCGGCAACACGGTCCCGGATGTCTACACCGAGGCTCACCTCGCGACCGGCCGTCAGATCGCGGACGTCATCGGTCCCGTCATCGAGAGCATCGTGCTCGTGCACACGAGGCGCCGGTTGCGCCAGCGGCTGCGGGTCGTGCCGGAGGTGGCGCGCGTCCTCGGCACGAGCCTGAACGTGGCGGAGATCTTCGACCGGCTCGCTGCCGCGGTCCGGCCCGTCCTCGACTTCGACATCATGGCCACCTACCTCCTGGAATCCGACGGCATGAAGCGATGGCTGCTCGTCGTCGAGGGCCGGCCGGTGCGAGCCGACGAGCGGTTCGAGGACTTCTCGTTCGCTGCCCGCCTGCTGGCCGGCGAGTCGGTGCTGATGCGGGAATGCGAGCGCGAGCTCGACCTCGTGAATCCGACCGACAGGACAATCCTCGAGGACGGGATCCGCTCGTTCATCGCCGTGCCCTTGATCTTCGGCGACAAGGTGGGTGCGCTCCTCGCCTTCGCCAAGCGGCAGCCCGACTGGTTTGACTTGAGCGATCTCGAGGTCGTCGAGGAGATTGGCCGACACGTGGTCGTGGCAATCCAGCACCAGCGGCTGGCCGAGGAGCAGCGCCGGCTCGCGATTGCCGAAGAGCGGGCGCAGCAGCTCGAGCG
>WNFC01007545.1_pt1 | contig 15973 bp, 18 predicted proteins | sample 5400541 | NCBI WGS metagenome assembly WNFC01 (sample SAMN13153342, study PRJNA577476) | soil metagenome | isolation source: 120 cm saprolite under Douglas fir tree site 2 hole 2 replicate 1 | place: USA:California | collected 2015-04-18
GAGTTGGTCCCCGTATATCAAAAGCGCATTATCGAAAAGTCGATCCTCGCCGGCAAAATGGTGATCACCGCGACTCAGATGTTGCAGTCGATGGTAACTAATCCACGACCAACGCGAGCCGAAGCGTCCGATGTCGCAAATGCTGTTTGGGACGGTACAGACTGTCTGATGCTTTCAAACGAGACTGCGACGGGCGCCTATCCGGTTGCGACTGTGGCAACCATGGCGCGGATTATTGAAACGGCTGAGTCGGGCAGAGAGATCCAACCGGGTATTTTTGCAAAATGGATTGGGAAACAGTCGGGAAGAGTGAGTCGGGCGTTGTGTGAAGCTGCGGCTTTTGCAGGAGCAGAAATGGGAACACGGGTTACAGCCGTTTTCACTGCATCCGGACTGATGGCGCGCCGGCTCTCGGCTTTGCGTCCCGAACAGCGCATCGTTGCCCTCACGCAGTCGCCGAATGTGCTGGCAGAATTAGCATTGATCTGGGCAGTCGAACCATTGCTCACACCTTCGGCACAGTCGACTGAGGAAATGTTGAGATCGGGAGAACAAACTTTGCTCGAAGCCGGTCTGGTAGAGAAAGGAGAGATCATAGTGGTAATGGCCGGAAGATTGTCAGGGCTTGGTCTTTCAAGTTCCGTTACCATCTTCACAGTCGGCGGCAATGTGGGACCAATTCGGCGGTGAGCTTTCACCTCAATATGTCAGCCGGTGAGTTTTTCGATCTCATTAGGCCGGCCGTTCTTCTAGGTTCCGCAGTTATCTCCACATGGGTACTGGCCTCGGCGCGGAAACGTTTTCTCTTCTACCAAGCTTTACTCTGGGCCCTGGGTACGCTCTTTTTTCCACTGATAATCCTGCCTCTCTTTTTCGTTGCGGTATTGGTGAAGAAGCGCAAGATTGCAGTCAGTGCCCAGTCCGGCGGAGACCATCCACACTCATCGGTCTATCCAATCAAGTGGAGATTTGCGGTCCCAATTCTGTACGCTCTGATTGTTTTCTTCTCTATTGGGATGTATCTATACCGAGATTATCAAAGTGTTGATGCCCACCTAGCACGCGCCGTGCGGGCCAAGCTCGACGGAAACCGGACGAGAACCATCAGTGAATACAGAGAGGCACTGGCACTCGAAGACGATCCTCATACGCGCAAGCTATTGGCTGTCGAACTTGCCGACCTTGGTTCCTGGGCTGACGCGGTTTCAGAGTTTCGTCTGGCATTGCAGGGCGGTGAGCCTGACGATTCGATCCATTTTCGGCTTGGTTCGCTATTAGACCAAATAGGTCACAAAGACGAAGCCGTCTTGGAATATGAGGAGTTTTGGAAGTCGACGACTTGCACGCGTGAGCCGGCGGATGTTCGCTGCGAGGCTGCCCGGCAACGAGTGCGAAGATAAATCCCAGGCAGCTCTAGAATAAATAACTGTCGACCCCTTGGACTACTGACGCTCAATTCTGGAAATAACCCTGACGTGTTCTCGCAGCCAGATGTTTCTTTCGGCCCGAGGAGTCGACTTGTGGAACTACTTTCACTTTAACGCTGTGGCATTTTTCCCCCTGGCTGAATTTTTCCGGCCTCACAACTACCGTGTACTGAGTGCTTAACTCATTTGAGATCAATTAGAATGACGATATGCCTCGGATAGTGACCCTGCATTACCTTTTGAATGCCTGGATAACAGGCATCATACAAAGCGGTTCGCGCTTTAGGCTCCATCGAGCCAAGCTTTTCAACGATCGACTGGTGGTCCGAAGTCCAATCTAACAGAAGCTGTGAAGTGGCATTAAACCCAATGACGAAATATTCGTTGGAGGGATTACCCAGTTCCAGAAAACGTGGTACGCCTGCCATCAACTGATTCTTTCTTATTGTTCCAACCTGTGAACCAAACATCGAACCAGAGACGTCAAAAAGTATCCCCACGCTAAGCGGCTCAACACTCCTGCGGAAGGAAGTTATCGGTTGCGGGATATTATTTGCGACAACTCTGAAATCGCTTTGCTGGAGCCCACTAATGAATCTCCCGTCGTCATCCATCACAGTGATCGTGAGGGCTACTGCGTCGTCACTCTGCTGAGACGCTTTTACATTATTGAGGTCTGGAATGCAGGTCAGAACAAAGAACTGGAGCAGGACACAACTGATACTTACTGTCCTTCTGAGAAGAGTCATCGCGTCCGCGCGAAAAGCGATCAGATAATCGTTGGAAATGACTAATCAGCGTGCAGCATCTCACCGACCGCTTTTTTCTTTTCCAGCTCCCCGGCTATCTGGGCCGGCGTCTTTTGCGGATCGCGCCAATTGTCGAGGATGCCAACCTGGTGCACACATTGAAGGGTGCACGTAGGTGCGCACCATTTTTCGGTGTTGTATTCCCGATCGAAATCTTCCATCGTGTATTTCTCCAGAGGAATGCCTGGATAACCGCGCTGTTGGGAACACCAGTGAACCAGCCCATCTTCGCAGATGTAGAGGTAACGCGCGCCGGCGCGACAGCGCCAATTGTAAGGCTTCCCTTCCGCGATGCTGTCTTGAAACCAATTTAGCCGCGCGTGATCTTTATTACCGAGCTTCTTCACTTGTTGAAAAATGTCTTTCTCTCGCGCAGACAGCGGCTTCAAGGTGCCGTCGTTATCATGGATAACTCCTACAGTAGACGAGAAACCCAAATCAACTGCGCGGCGGGCCACCGTCAAGGCATCCTCCGGGTTCTTAATGCCGCCGCCAATTACCGAATTGATGTTTACATGAAAATCTGCGTGCTCAGACAAGTAGCGCAGCTTCTTGTCGAGCACCCGCAAACTTTTCCGCGATACTTCGTCAGGTTGAACGTTATCGATACTAATCTGCAAAGCGTCTAGACCTGCTTTGTTAAGTCGCTTGATTCGTTCTGGCGTAAAGTAGTAACCGTTGGAGATCAAGCCGGCAATCATTCCGCGGACGCGAGTGTGATGAATGATCTCATCAAGTTGCGGATGCATCATGGGCTCGCCGCCGGAAATCGTCACGATTGCGGTACCAAGGTTTGCAAGTTTGTCCAGCCGTGCCTTTACTACCTCAAGAGGTACCGGGTTCGACGAATGATCGTATTCGTTGCAGTAGCCACAAGCCAAATTACATCGGCGCATGGGTATAAGGTGCGCCAGCACGGGATGTCTGCTGGAAAGCAATGCCCTGCTGATGAAGCTTGCCTGGCGGAGTTTGAAATTTAGAAACTTAGTCTTTCTCATCGTTTGAGACGTTTACTCAATTCCTGGCTGACCCAAGTTAAAGGTAGACCGAAAGAATATGCAACACCACAATAGAACGCAACCCACCGGATCATGGCCCAAATAACAAGAGGCCCTGTTTATTAAGACAGAGCCCCCGAGGACTTTAGTTATATTAGTTGCCCGTTAACCTTTAACTATCTTTACGTTTGGATCCAGCTTAATGTTGAACTCGTCGGCAGAGATCTTAACATTCTTTTCCAGACCTGTAAGACGCATCGTAGTGGCATCGTCGTTTTTCTCGACGATCTTGGTCTGAACAGGCATGCCAGAAGAGTCGATCCAAATCTCCGCGTACTTATAGCTGGCATTTCCTTTGGGCACCAATGTTAGATGAATGGTGCTGACGTCGCCCCAGAGACTTTCTTCGCGCACGTCCTGGAGGGGCTGGAAACGAGATTCAAGTTGCTGGCGCGACATGTACATCATTTCGAGGATTCCACCAGCTTTGTTGCGATTAGAGTTGGCATTACCCGTATAGACGACTCCAAGCCGCGGCCGATAAAGCGTGTATTTCCCCTTAGCCACCGCGAGGATCTCATGCTGCGGGCTATTCCACTCAATACGCACAGATGCGTCACGCCCAGCTCCTGGCATATACAAAACTACACCATGATAGCGATCTGAATCGCGCAGTTGAGAGTTATATTTCTCCATGCTTATCCCGGCACGGAGTGTTCTCAGGCTCTGACGGTTTTTCTCCATGCGATTGAGCACGGAGCTGACCAAACCAGCTCCCTGGCCGTTTGTTGTTGAAGGAAAAACGACGATGAGTGCAGATAAGATGAAAATCGTTATCAGACCAAGAGGTACAAATCTCTTCATAAAAACTCCCTAGTTGACCCTTATCCAATTCATTTGCAACAACTTCCGGACATAAAACCAGCGTCGTTGCAACTGGGTTTTGATGCGTCAAGAGCCGTGCTCGTTCGCCATTTCCCAGCCAGCTTTTTGGTGCTAAAAAGATAAAGATAAGAATAACCACACATAGAACGTCCCATTGCCAGGTATTTCTCGCGTAATTCCAGAAGAAAATCTTTTTCAGTGTGGTTAGCAGGCCGCGCACGCCCCTCAACTAGCAAGTAATCAGCCACAACGACCGTGGCTGGCAGGTCAATAGATTCTAACGTGCAAACCGTGAACTGTAAACGACATTGTTACAAACGGATTGTTGGGGGCGGTTCCACAATGTGGCCATCGCGCATCTGCACAATGCGCCGGCACATGGCAGCGGCTTCGGGATTGTGGGTGATCATTATGATGGTTTGGTTAAAGCGGTAATTCAACTCTTGGAACATGTTAAGTACTAGTGCCGAATTCTCCGAGTCGAGATTGCCCGTCGGTTCATCTGCCAAAACGATTGCCGGGCGCGTTACTACTGCGCGCGCCAGGGCCACACGCTGCTGCTCACCACCAGAGAGTTCGAGCGGTTTGTGATGAAGCTTGTCTTCGAGGCCGAGAAGGCGAAGCACCTCGCGACGGCGAGGCGGATCATCACCCCCGTTGCCATGAATGCGCTCCGCCAGACGGAGATTTCCTTCGGCCGTAAGCGTCGGAAAAAGATTGAACCGTTGGAACACAAAACCTATTTTCCGACGCCTGATCGCCGTGCGCTTGGCATCTGAAGCTGCCGTAATATCTTCACCATCAATGAGTATTCGGCCACTCGTCGGGGTCAATAGTCCGCCCAATAAGTGGAGCATGGTCGACTTGCCACAGCCGGAAGGGCCCATAATGGCAACAAACTCTCCCTCCTGTACATCGAGAGAAACGCCGCGCAACGCGGGAACGTCGACCTTGCCGATGCGATAGACTTTTACCAGGTCTTCGGCTTGTAGAATTGTCCTCATCGAAACTGTTTCCGTCTGTGATGATTGCTCGAATTGCGGGAAAAGGTCTTAACGGTTGGCTAATCCAAACTCACACAAAAACCGGGTGCCAGAAATCAAGCGTCAGATGTTAATACAATCTAACGTGTTATATCTAGCATCCGCCCGGTTGATCAGTGATTTGCAGTGACCTTCTTATTACGTTGAGCGTCTAAATCGACCTCTGGCAATTGCCACTTATTTTCCAGCACGAACGCCTCAGGACGAAATTCCTTGTTGAGCTCCACTGACACCGGATCCTGATAAGTGATGCTCAACTTATATTGGTCTTGCGGTCTGGTAAGCTCGATGCGCGAAGGTAACATTACCTGTGCTGCGTTGCCAAAAGGCTTCTCGTTTGAATAGCCCACATCTGTAATTAAGAAGCCTCGCTCGTCGAATGTCTGTAAGCGAGCAAGCCGGATTCCACCTACGCGGTCAAACCAGAAACGCCGTAACAAGCGAGCTTCTCCTGCGGTTGGCTGGGAAAACTCCTCGAGCAAATAATAACCGCGCATAATGCGCGTACCCTTCTTCGCTTGCGGTCGGTTATCTGGTTCTTCCTGGAAAAACTGACTTTGCGAATAGATCAAAGAATCGTCTGCCGTGATCGGTCGAACCATGAGCGCATCAGTAAAGTGCTGCGGACGCAGGTTCGAAAGCGCGTTTACGGTCTCTTTCTCAGTGTTCTTCTCATTCTTCTGCTTTACCTTTTTGGCTTCGACGGCAGAAACGTCTCCGTCGAGCTTAGGATAAATTGCATCATTTGTGCCTTTAACAAAACGGCGGTACTTATCATCACCTTTCAATACCGCCACACTAAAGTGCGCCCCATCCGACGCCATTTGGGCAATATCGACGAAGGTGAATTGGATTATTAAATAAATCTGACCGGGTCTTTGCAGCGTTACCGCCCCATCAACCTGACGGTACTTCTCGGCGATTCCAGATGACGCGAAAGAAGTGTCCTCAAACTGAATATCAACCTTGCCATGAATAGACTTGATAGCAGCAAGTCTGTTTACTTCCTGCATTAGGCTAGCCTTGTTAGCATCCGTCAACGGGGTCAGGAGTTGAGGCACCTGGACCTTCATGTGAGCGCCAAAGAGGCCGCAGCCGGCGGTTAGCAAAGTGGAAACCAAAAAGAGTAGTAACGCGAATCGGGGCAAAGTAATACTTTTGGCGTTGGGAAATTTGACCATTAGACAAAGCCTTCAGGCGCAAATCATACGTCAAACGCCAAAGGATCGCGAATCCGCCGCTCAAGCTAACAAAGAAGAGTTTTCGTTGTCAATGCGAAGTCTTTTTTGGCCCATAGAACACCAAACCCACAACGACAATACCAGCGTCAACCAAGACGTTGATGGTTCCAAACGTCATCCTTCGGAGGCTAGTTGTAAGTGATCAGCGTCTGTCATTCGAAGACATCGGAAAAGATAAAAACAACAAGCCACTAGAAGGTGCCCGTATGCGCATGCGCTGACGGGGAAACCTTTAGTTATATCCAGACAACTCAGCGCTAGGTCAAAAGGTCAGCCAGTCCTCACCGTTGTCGTGCTGTTAATCGATCTCGAGTGCCTGCTTGCCGAATCTTGCCCGCAGCCGATTGATAGTCTTTAGAATCTGCGGCCTACTCAACAATTTCTGTTCCAGGCGACGTTTACCAGGAAAATCGAGCAACATTATTCCCAACAGGATCGTGAGCAGTCCCTGCCCAGGCACTCCGGGAATCGACAGCAGAACACCGATGACAACCAGCAGTACTCCCAGAATATTCTTGCCGATGGCTCCGCTTGCGCGAATCGCCGGATGACGATCCGACCAGAAGCTTGTCCTGTGATCCTTGCTAAAGTGGTCCGCTGGTAGTTTGACAAGAATGAAGGAGACGATGGCCAGATTAACAACGAAAGTGGCTGCGAAGATCAATAGTCCGATCAGCAACCCTCGCCAGGTCAACGAACCAAAAACCTCTGTCAACAAATCACCCATTGCCCGCAGAAGGCCTTCCGATCTCGTGCCGCGCGTCTAGCAATGAATGTAAAAGATCAATAATGATGCTGCGGGTTAGACCATCAACCTGGAGGCTGGTTGTTTGTGCAACTTCCCAGAATTCGTCAAGACCCCGAGCTCCTGCGCGTTCAAGTGCAAGAGCTTCGACTAGCAAATCGACAATGTCGGCCATTTTGACTAGGCGTGCTTCGAGAGAGCCGCGCTGTTCATAATCCTCATAAAGATCTGCGTAGAGAGATTCCGCTTCTCCCAAAGAGCTGACTATATCGCGAAAAGCGGCGGCCTCGGCACTCTTTCTCACCTCTGCGCCAAAATATTCAGTGGCGGTTCGGGGCATATCTCCGACGCGGACTTCTGCCCAATCATGAAGTAAAGCCATCCGCAGAACTTTCTCCACATTCACGACCACGCCCTGCTGCATCAACTCATCAGCCAACAACATCGACGTGACTCCCACGCCGAATGAGTGCGCCGCAACTGATTCAGTTCCGTTGGGAAGACCACGCAAGATCCAGCCCGTGCGATCAAGTCGCTTCAGTCGCTGTAGCTCAACCAAAATTGGAACCATGTTCGACATCAATATTCAGCGTCAAATCTATCAAGACATGGTCTACAATTCGATCGTGTCGGGGAAGAAAGAGACAACATAGATAGCTGGAAGGGATTATGGGGCTACTTTTAGCGGCAACTGTCATGCTCACAGCCACAACCTATTTCCATGACGCGCGATTTCTCAGCATTCTCGCAATACTCGCTGCAATACTTGCTATCTTTCTCTGGCGGACAATCGCACGCCGGATGAGCGCACTTATTCTCCTTGTTCTCGGCCATAACAATACCCCGCTTTCTAATGAGCTTCGTTACTATCTCATGCTAAGACCGGCGGGCGCGAGGGTCAAGCTTGCTGCCGCAGAATTAGAACTACGGCGCGCGAACAATGATTGTACGCTGCTTGTCTCCCAAGCTTAGGATCATCGGCTTATCTAACTGTATAGGATGCTGCTCACCGTCGACACTGATAATGAAGTTGGTGGCAGCACTCGCTCCGGAAGAGGACGGAATTGGGGTTGCTCCAGGGACAACTCGAGGAAGTAAGTTGGTGGCCACAATGCGCCAGCTAACAGGCGTACAACGAATGCGAATTCCCGGAGTGTCAGTCTCAAACGACTCGTTAACTGAAAGAGCATCGGCTTTGAATATTCCTTCACCACAACGCACACCGGCCCCATCGTAAAAAGTAGCCAGACCGGACACAAAGGCATAGGAGATAGCGCTGGAATTCTTAACGACAACGCGAATATTGGTTACGGGTGTGTCGGACGAACCATTAAGCACAGTCGTGTTTAACGTCGCTTCCAGCGCCGAGGCGCCTTTTGCGTCGAAAGCTATGGCCTTCTCCGTCAACGGAACACTCTTTTCCGCTGAACTCGTCGCGGCCTGTTGAGCTGTGGCGCATAAAGCTGTTGACAATACAATCGCACAAAGAGCGAGTTTTCTCATCTGGGTTTTCTCCTATTAGCGCTTCTTAGCGCTTCAAATATGGCTCGGGATTCTAGTGCTACCCCGTTCAGGAATCAATCTGCTCAAGAAATCACGTGTACATTCCGGGATTAATCGCGTGTAAATGCGTACATCAACTGGTCGATAGTTTGCCCATCCTTGGTAACGCTCATTCTTAGCCGTCCTTCAAACAGGTAGCCGGCTTTCTCGAGGACGCGCGCGGAGGCCTGATTCCACTCAAAAACATGAGCGTAGAGCCGACAGAGATCATACTCGCTAAAGGCATGTTCGGTAACAGCTTTCAGGGCTTCGGTTGCTATTCCTTGTCCCCAATATTCTTCACCCAGCCAGTAGCCAATTTCGGCTGAACGGTACGCGACGTCTTGTTGCAAAGTAAATCCGATCCCACCAACCGCAACGTCATCTACGACGATTGCAAAATTAGTTTCAGGTCTGTGCTCACTAACACTCTGTAACCAGCTGCGCGCGTCGGCAAAAGTATAAGGATGAGGAAACCGGTCCCGCAGATTGATCCAGACCTTTCTGTTGTTGGCATGATGAACAATTGAAGCGAGATCTTTCCAGTTCCAACTCCTTATGTTGCATGTAGTCAAAGCTATTTCCATCACCATTTCTTTCCAGAAAGCCTGGTTATGACAAAACCCGAGGTAAGAAGGCGGCACCGCGCGGCATAATGTAACCGTCGACATCTTGTGGCGCCTGATCAAAGGCGTCGGAAAAGTTGCGGAATGGAATCATTCGCATTCGCCTGACTTCTTCGTCCGGCAGTTTTGAGACTAAACAGACTCGGTAGCGCTCAGTCTTAGTCAGCAAAGACCATGCTGTTTGACCATTCACTTCGTATGTCATGCGGAGGCGGTTCTCAAGCGCATGAGAATCCGGAGCATCGAACCATTTCGCGAAGTCGGGACGACCAAGGCCATCACGACACTCTGCAAGCAGAATGATAGTTCCTCCGGTGTTACACACGTGCGCGGCCATATCCAGTGCTTTGTGTGCCTGGATCAGATTGATGTCATAGGGTGAACCGCCGCAACTGACAAACACCAGGTCGCGCTTTGAGGGAACATTAACCGAGTGACTAGCTAGATAGTCATCGCAGCCTGAGCGGTGGGCCAGCCGCCAGTCGCCGCAGGTTACACTGGTAGCGCGTCCTCTTGGATCGACCACCGTATTGATCCCAAATGCTGGTGCAACAATCTCCGCAGCCCGCTCACACTCCTCGCTCACAACGTTACCGTCCAGGAGGCCTGTGCCTACTCCATTCCTGCGACCGCCGGCTTCAAAGTCCAAAGCCAACATATGCGTGGCTTCGATTGTACTTGCAGACGCCAAACCCGGGCACACTGACTTGCGTCCACCAGTAAAGCCGGCGAAGTAGTGAAAGCCAATTCCCCCAATTAGGACAATTCGAGAAAACTCCCCGAGTGCGCTATTAACCTCTATGAGTGTGCCCCGTTCGGTCACTCCAAGAGATGTTAATCTCGCGCGGTCGTAAGCATCGTGATCGATGATCTTGATCCGCTGGGCTATGAAAGAAGTCAGCAGTTCAATTCTTTCCTGAGGAGTTACAGGACGATGGATTCCAGTCGCGAAGATAATGGCAATGTCAGCGGCCGAGATTCCGTTCTGGAGGAGACGCCGCAGCAGAAGATTGACGACCTGTGCGCTGGCGGTCGCTCGGGTTGCATCGGAAACAACGATCAGTACCGAGTCCGCTGGTGTGAGAATTTCATCGAGTGGAGGTGAAGCTATTGGCGCGTCAAAGGTCGCTCCAATCTCAGCGTCACTTAATGGCCTTTGAGCTATTGATTCGTTTGCGAGGATACGAAACTGATTCTCATCGAAGACGAAGTTAACAGAGTCAAGTCCGTAACCAAGTTGGATTTCACTCATAAATCTACAGTTCACAATCCGAAGTCGACCAGGGCTCGCTCGATAGCGTGCAGCGAAGCGAAGTCGGTGTCCCCTGCAGTGCGAGCTTCAGCGAGCCACTTGCGGAGTTGGCGTGCTTCATCCATGGAGGAGATGCGGCAGGCCCCTGTCAAGGCGAGCGTCACTAGTGCGTCGGGCGCGCCATGAGTCACGAGCGCAGCTTGCAAAGCCGCCTGTTCGCGAAGGTCAAGGGTAAGCAGAAGATTGAGTTCCATGAGGGAATGGTCCGTAGTCAGTGGTCCGTAGTCAGTACCTGTCGGGAATTCCTAAGATCGGGCGATTGACAACCAAGAACGACTGACAACTGACAACTGACTAGATCTTTTCCTGCCTGTCCGACCTAAAGCATGCCGTTCCGGCGTGGCAAAAATGAAATGTCTCGTCCTCAAAGTCAGGTGTTTCCATCTGAATTGTCAGATGGTCGACCCCAAAGCGCACCTGAAGTTTGATGCGCAATTCCTTAAGTAGATCCGGCTGTGAAATGCTGTGCGCGTGAATCACATGTGCACTTAACGCTTCGCGCCCGGAGGTAATGGTCCATACATGCAAATCATGTACGTCGTCCACGCCCTCAGTATTCAATATTGCGTCCTCCACAGCAGCCAGATTGATGTGGGCGGGCGTACCCTCGAGCAGCACATTGGTAGCTTCTCGAATTAGCCTGATCGAACTCCAAATAATCAACAAACTGATAATGATGCCGAACAGCGGATCAGCCGTATACCAACCGAATAACGCCATGAGAATTCCTGCCATAATTGCCGCTACTGAGCCCAGGGCATCGCCCATAACGTGAAGCCATACACCTCGAAGATTCAAATCGATCTCATCGTCTCGATGAAGTATCCAGGCGCTGACCAGGTTCACAAGCAACCCACCCGCAGCTAACACGATCATCGGCCCGCTCCGAACGAACGGAGGCGCGAGCCAGCGCTTGTACGCTCCGTAGAAAATCAAAAGCGAAATCACTATCAAGGCCACTCCGTTAACCAACGCCGCAATGATCTCCAGCCGGTAGTAGCCAAAGGTCTTACTCGAAGTTGCCGGCCGGGAGCCAAACCAAACCGCAATCAACGCGAGAACGAGAGCGGCTACATCTGTCAGCATGTGACCCGCATCAGCGAGCAACGCCAGCGAGCCGGTCCACCATCCTCCCAACATTTCCGCAATCATATAGATTGCCGTAAGAACCAGAACCACACTCAACCGGCGCCAGCTTCCGGACGGGCGTCGAAGCTTGTGGTCATGGGTGCCACGCTCCATCGCGTCCGAGGCTAATTCGACCGAAGCTACCATGGTGTTAGAAGTCCGTACGAGTTGAGTGCGCGCTAAGATTAGCAAATTACAAGTGCGCGTTACAGCAGGTACCTCTCAGTTTGCCTGGTTCTTATCATTCCCATCGCGGCTTTTAGCCCGGGGTCCAGACGAAGTCCGAAATCTAAACCGATTTAACGGTTTCTTTCGAATCTCAGCCAGGCGTCTACAAGCGGGGGATGACTTTTTGCGCGAGGGCTTTTGACTTCTTGATCTTCTCTGTTGTATCTCCCGGTCCACCCAAACTAATCCTAAGATAGTTGTTTCCTTTCAAAACGTAGAGCGCACCACCAACACGACTTCCCATCCAGAACGCTTCATCACCCACACCAGTTACTTTTTGTGGAGGAGCTGACTTCTCTTCGTCTTCCTCCTTCCTTGCAGATTTTTCTCGATCTCTCTCGCGCTCTTTTTCCGTCTGTTGTTCATGATGGAAAGTTTCTCGCCAGAACTCTTTTGGATCTCGCGCCCCGGGGCCTTCTCCCTTTTGCGTGACTTGAAGACTGATGGAGTTCGTGAATGTCGGTAGCGTGAAGAAGCACTGTGATACGCTAAAACCACTTTGCGAGGCGCCAGTCAGCTTAGTCTCTTTTATGGTCTCCTTCTGCACCGATTCTACTTCGGAAGTCTTCAGCAATGCGCAGACGTCGGTTTTTGGTTTTGGCTCCGCCGATGCATTAACGGGATTCGAAGGTGCAGGTTGTCCGGCTACGGACGCGGGAGGTGAGGAACTTGCTGCTTGCTGTCCGAGCGTGGATCCCCCACTGCGCGACGGTGTTTGCAGGGCTTCGCTCCGGCAACCCCAGAAAAGGAATACCACCAGGAAGGCCACAAACAGCAGTTTTTCACTGATTTTCATCCGATCTCCTTAGGCTTGGGGCACGTTGTAAAGAGTCATCAAAGTCGGATTCTTGCATGTTGCTTTTCGCCAAAGCAACTCAACATCTATTGCGTGCAGGACTCCTTATCAATCAGCGCAAACTATCTGCAGACACTTGAGAAAAGGTTGAGCCAAACTTGAGCCGGTTGAGTTTCAAAAAAATAGGACCACACGGTGGCCCTATTCATTACTCAAAGATTTGAGGATTGGAATCTTAGAGTGCCACCAAATTAAAGGCACTGTAAAAGTCTTTGTAAAGCTCGTTGTAATCGCGCAGGGCGACATCCAGAATTCGCGGTAGATCCTGAAGGTCGGCAATGTTTATAACTGCATTTACGTTGTTAAGAAAAGCCGAATGCGCATCCATCGTGCGCAATGATGGAGAAAGCAGAGCAAAAAAGAGCATGCGGCGCTGGGATGGACGCAACACGTTGATCTCCCGTACTACGAACGCTGCGCCTTGTTCAGCGACATCGAATTGCGGATCGAGTAACACAACCGCCAACTGGTTGGCACGCATTCTTTCAACCGCCTGCCGCGTATCTTCAGCTACATACACCTGGTGACCACTCTCCGTGAGGAACCGAGCAATTGGTTCGCGATGCACTTCTGCAGTGCAGACCAATACCTTGCGACGCTTCCGAGGACCATCTTCCGTTAACCCACCTCCGCTCAAGCCATCCTTGTTGAGCAGGCTCGCCAGCAAGCGAACCGCGTCATCTACGGAAGTGCTCTCAGACGTTTCAAGGGCTTGGGCGCTGATTTCGAAGGCCGGCGCCGCAGTGGGTTGTTCAAAACGACGCTGCTCCGTTGAAGGCGACCCTCCAACAGCCAGCGCACTCTGCTCGAATGCAGGAGAACTCGCAGCACCAGCGTCGTTGATGCTGTTGCATTTTGGGCAACGGACGGTAAAAGGTCGCGCCGGCGCCTTCTCTTCGTCAATCTGCAGACGTGTCGAACATTTTTGGCAAACAATGATCATGGCGTTATCCAAAGAGAAGGTTTAACAAGAACCGGGACTACTCAATTAAGCCCAGCATGGAACCTGATTCGGAAAAGGCGCTTATCGGCATTTTGTCGCCTTCCCTGCGAATGAAGTCTTCAGACGCGGTCATACCTTTGAGCGAGAGCAGTAGATTGTTTTGATTGGTAGCAAACGCGAGTCCATCTTCGAGGGTGATTGTTCTCGACTCAATCAACTGTTTAATGACGTTGTCGTAGTCCTGCATGCCGTCGATCTTGCCATCGCGCATCGCGTCGAGAAGGGATTTGCCTTCGACCTCGCCTGTCTCGATGTACTCACGAGTCCGAGGGCTTGATCTCAAGATCTCCACCGCCGCGACTCTACCGCGACCATCCGCTCGTGGAATCAATCGCTGCGAAACGATATAGCGAAACGTCTGTGCCAGACGCGTCCGGATCACGGGCTCTTCGTTCTTCGGATAAAGTCCAATGATCCTGTCGACGGTCTTGGCAGCATCGATAGTGTGCAGAGTCGAAAGTACAAGGTGGCCGGTCTCGGCTGCTTCCAGAGCTATTTCGGTGGTTTCATAGTCACGCATTTCGCCGATGAGAATCACCTTTGGAGCCTGGCGCAAGGTGGCCCTGAGAGCGGAAGGGAAATCTTTTGTGTCATGGCCTACTTCGCGTTGGTTGATCGTCGAGTTCTTGTGCGAATGAAGGTATTCGATTGGATCCTCGATAGTAACCACGTGATAGTGTTTTTTCTCATTGATAATGTCGATGATAGAAGCCTGAGTCGAACTCTTTCCCGAACCGGTAGGACCTGTCACAAGAACCAAGCCGTTTCGCAGTTCGGCAATATCGGCCAACTGCATGGGTAACCCAAGGGACTTCAGGGTGGGTATCTCGGTGGGGATAACGCGCATTACGATGGAATAGACGCCCCGCTGCTGAAAGATATTCACGCGAAAGCGCGCGCGCGAAGGTAACGAGTAGCTAAGGTCGGCCGTTCCCGTACGGGCCAGCCGTTCAGAAGCGTCAGGATTTCCATACATCAACGTCAGGGCAATTATTTCCGTCTGGTAAGGTGTGAGCTTCTGCATTCCCAGAGGCTGCACCGGTGTCAGCTTTCCGTTGATCTCCACTTGAGGATGTTGCCCAACTGAAAAATTTAAGTCGCTGATCTTGTCAGAAACCAGCAGCATTCGCTCAATGATTGGCGGCAGATCGAAGAAACTCATTTGGTGCAGGACTCCGAAGTGAAGGGCTGAAGGCGTGTGGCCCAGGGTAGGTGATACTCAAGAAGAGACTACTCCCTCCAAGGCGTTCCGATTCTCGCGCATAACCACGATAAACGCAAGTAAAATATGTTTACTCTAGCTGGAGAGAGAACGAAAGAGGAGGCGGGTGCGGTCGGCAATCTGGTCGGGATCCGTCAGCAAAGCGCTGACTAAGGCTAAAGCATCAGCTCCGGCTTCAATGACTTCCTGAGCATTGAATTCCGTAATACCGCCAATTGCTATCAGCGGCAAGGAGCCAACTATCTGACGGACCGCTCTGAGACCATCCAAACCTACTTCCGGACTCGGATCGGCCTTTGTTCGGGTACTGAAGATAGGTCCTATCGCAAGGTAGTTAACAGGAAGTTTGACCGCTTGCAGCGCTTGATCGGCATTATGAGTGGAAAAACCGATAATCGGTGTCGCGCCCAAAAGGCGGCGGGCTGCTTCAGGTGGAAGATCGTCCTGACCTAGATGGACACCATCCGCTCCCAGCGCGAGTGCGATATCAACACGATCATTGACTATTACACGAGCCCCACGTTGTCGAGCCACTGTTAAAGCAGACCTTGCTTGCCGGTAAAATTCCAGCGTTGATAGGTTTTTCTCCCGCAGCTGGATTAGCGACGCCCCACCATCACAGAGTCTTTCAACTTGTTCCGCATGGGATAACCCGGATAAAGCGATGTCCGTCAACGGATAGATCTGCGGAAACATACAGGGCAGTCTTTTAGGTTTCCTCTGAAGAGTCCTTGCGCTTTGGTCGGAGGTTGGCGCTGAGGACACGCTTACGGAGACGAATCGTCTGCGGAGTAACTTCTACAAGTTCATCATCAGCAATGAACTCGAGCGCTTGTTCAAGTGATAGATCTTTCGGAGGCACGAGTCGCATCGCTTCGTCGGCACTGGCGGCGCGCATGTTGGTTAGC
>WNFC01008225.1_pt1 | contig 15973 bp, 14 predicted proteins | sample 5400541 | NCBI WGS metagenome assembly WNFC01 (sample SAMN13153342, study PRJNA577476) | soil metagenome | isolation source: 120 cm saprolite under Douglas fir tree site 2 hole 2 replicate 1 | place: USA:California | collected 2015-04-18
GATCCAGCGCAGCGAACTCGTCCGTGACTGGCTCGAATGCGCCGCCCGCTGCGAATGCCCAGATCTTGACGAGTGCCCGCTGTTCGACGAGCCGTCACCGCTACCGCGCCTCGCCAGCGGCAAGGTCGCCGCCCCCGCCCCAACCACGCCCGGGGTGAGCGGCTAGGGATACAGGCCACGAATCCGGGTTAGGCTTCCTTAACGGCGTGGCCGTTGGTGGCAGTCCGCGATGCGACGGCGCCGGTGGTGGCGCGCGGGGGTTCCGTCCCTGGGCACGAGGTCGGCGCCAATCCAGGACGGGGGCAGGACCTCTTTGAGCGCACCGGATTGCCGGAGTTGTGCTCCTCGTCGTTTATTCGCCGTTGAACTCGGCGATCGCGCGCTCCCACTCTTCGAGGGCGGGCTCGACCCTGGCGAGCGGTCCCGACGGGCTCTGATCTCCCTGCTAGCCCCGAACGGCTGCGGGTATCCGAGGCGAGCGGTGCGAGGGGCTGTCATACCAGAGGGCATCGAGGCCAGAAGAAGTCCCGGATGCCAGGGCCCGCCGAATGTGACTTGCGCCGCAGCACCCATTTGGCATGGCGTCCTGCTAGGAGTCTATAGTGCTAGGTACCTAGTTAAATGAAGCGAGGGGCGTTGATCGAGTTTCACCTGGACGGCCGGTCGGGCGTCTCGCCATACTTGCAGCTCATCCAGCAGGTGCGGCAGGCACTCCGGCTCGGCATGCTCACCGAGGGTGATCAGCTCCCCACGGTCAAGGACGTGGTCGGGCGGCTCGCGATCAACCCCAACACCGTGCTCAAGGCCTACCGGGAACTCGAGTACGAAGGCCTCGTCGCAGCCCGGCCCGGTGTCGGCACGTTCGTGACCAAGACGCTGGCTGACGAGTCGCTGGCAGCGCATGGCGAGCTGCGCACGGAGCTTCAGCGCTGGCTCGCACGGGCACGCCGGGCTGGCCTCGACGAGGAGAGCATCGAGGCCCTTATCTTGACGACCTTTCGCGCAACAATGAAGGAGGCGATATGAGCGTCGTTCTTGAGTCGCGGGCGCTGTCAAAGCGGTACGGGAAGCGCCAGGCGCTGACCGACTGCACGCTCAGTATCCCCGCAGGCCGCGTCGCCGGGCTGGTCGGCCCGAACGGAGCCGGCAAGACAACGCTGCTGCACCTCGCGGTCGGACTGCTCGCGCCCACGTCGGGCACCATCGAGGTGCTTGGGGCCCCGCCGCCCGCCAGCCCCGAGCAGCTGGCCAGGGTTGGCTTCGTCGCGCAGGACACCCCGACGTACGCCGGGCTGACCGTTGCCGATCACCTGAAGCTTGGCGCCCGGATGAACCCGGGCTGGGACGCCGGCCTCGCGCAGCGGCGGATCGCTTCGGTTGCCCTCGACCCGAGCCAGCGGGCAGGGAAGCTGTCCGGCGGTCAGCGTGCCCAGCTCGCGCTGACGCTCGCCATCGCCAAGCGCCCGGAATACCTCATCCTGGACGAGCCGGTCGCCAGCCTGGACCCGCTCGCCAGGCGCGAGTTCCTCCAGGGCCTGATGGAAGCTACGGCCGAGCACGAGGTCAGCGTGCTGATCTCGTCGCATCTCGTGGCCGACCTCGAGCGGGTCTGCGACTACCTGATCGTGCTCACCGAATCCCGGGTGCAGCTGACCGGGACGTTGACGACCTGCTGGCCTCACATCGGCTGGTCACTGGGCCGCGATGCGACATGGCGGCGCTGCCAGCGGAGTGGCACGTCATCTCCGCCAGCCACACCGACCGGCAGAGCACGCTGCTGATTAGCACCGCCGATCCAGTCAGTGACACCACCTGGACTGTCGACCAGGTGAGCATGGAGGACCTGGTGCTGGCAACCATGAGCAAGGCCGCGAGCACTCCCGGCCGGAACCGCACTCTGGAGGTACAACGATGATGTGGCTGACCTGGCGTCAGTTCCGCACCCAGGCCATTGTCGCTGCTGGCGGCCTCGCCCTGATGGCGATCATCCTGGCGGTCAGCGGGGTGCACCTCGCCAACCAGTTCAACGCCAGCGGGATCATCGGCTGCCAGGCGCACGGCCACTGCGAGCAGGTCGCGAGCAACTTCCTCAGGACGCTGCGAGGGTCGGGCTACCAGGCGGTGTTCTTGATCGCCGCCGGGCTGACCTATGCGGTACCAGGGCTCATCGGGGTGTTCTGGGGGGCGCCCCTGATCACCCGCGAGATCGAGGCCGGCACCATCAGGCTGGCCTGGACCCAGAGCGTGACGAGGACCCACTGGCTCGCCGTTAAAGTCGGCCTGATCGGGATTGCCGCGATGGCGACCGCCGGCCTACTCAGCCTCATGGCGGGCTGGTTCGCGAACCCGGTCTATGCGGCTACGGCGAAGGCAGGCGCGGGACCGAGCGGACTCAACCGGTTCGAGCCCGCCCTGTTCGGTGTCAGCGGTATCGTCCCGATCGGATACGCGGCCTTCGGGTTCGCGCTCGGGCTGACCTTCGGCGTGCTGATCCGCCGGACATTGCCTGCCATGGCCGCGACGCTCGGCGTGTTCGCCGGCATCCAGGTCGCGTGGCTCCAGCTGATCAGGCCGCACCTGCTCACGCCGCTGCGCAGCATCGTCCCGCTTGATATTGCGAACATCAACTCGCTGATGATGAATCCCGGCGGCCAGGAAATGGTGGTGACGGCAAGCGTCCATAAGCCGGGCGCCTGGATCCTGACGAACCAGTCCATCGACGCCGCCGGGCACCCGTTCACCGGCCCGGCGACTAACGCTTGCCTGAACGGCGGCATTCAAGCCTGCAACGCATCCGTGGGCAGGCTGCACCTCCGCCAGCTCATCACCTTCCAGCCAGCCAGCAGGTTCTGGACGTTCCAGTGGTACGAGACCGCGATCTTCGTGGTTGTCGCGGTCGTGCTCGTCTGGTTCTGCTACTCGCGCGTCAGCCGTCGCCGCCTGACCTGATCGGTCCGTTTGGCGGATTGGCCTGGTAGCTGCTGGTTGCAGGTACGCTTCCCACCAGTGCGTCCACGAACCGGCAGCGGGGGTGATAGGTGAGCGCCGCGGGCCGGATGACATTCCACGGTAACGACCCGCAGGCGGCGGCTGCCGCCGCTATCTGCGAGTCCACGCCTACCAAGTGCCAGGCACGGACCAGGGTCTACCTGGACGGCAACCTGGTCGCCGAAGGCTTTCCCGTCGTGAAGATCAGCGACTATCTCGAGCAGGACGGCACGGTCGTCTGGCTCGACTTGCATGATCCCGATCACGAGGATCTGTCGGTGCTGAGTGAGGAATTCGGTCTGCACCCGCTCGCGGTTGAGGACGCCGAGCACGAGCATGAGCGCACCAAACTCGACCGATACCAGGGCTACCTGTTCCTGACCGCCTACGCCGCGGACCTCGATGAGAAGACCGGAGAGCTCCGCACCAGCGAGCTGTCGGCGTTCATCATGAGCCGCGCGCTCATCACGATCCGCAAGGACGACGGCTTCGACATCGGCGCCGTGGTCAGTTACTGGGACGGCAGCGCTGATCTGGCCAAGGAGGGCGTCAGCTACCTGCTGCACGGTCTGCTCGACAACATCGTCGACGGGTACTTCGCCGCGGTGCAGTCGCTCGACGACCAGATCGAGGGCGTGGAGGACCAGCTCTTCGAGGACAACGCCCGGGACCAGGGCGCCGTCCAGCGGCGCAGCTTCGAGTTGCGGAAGAGCCTGGTCATGTTCCGCCGCGTCGTGCTGCCGATGCGGGAGGTTGTCAACGCCGTGATGCGCCGTGACCTGCACGTGGTGACGGACGCCATGCAGCCCTACTACCAGGACGTCTACGACCACGTGCTGCGCGCTACGGAATGGACAGAGAGCCTGCGCGACCTGGTTACCACGATCTTGGAGACCAATCTGACCGTGCAGGCAAACCGGATGAATGTGATCACCAAGAAGGTGACGAGCTGGGCGGCGATCGTGGCGGTGCCGACGCTCGTGACCGGCTTCTACGGCATGAACGTTCCCTACTGGGGGTTCGCTAAGTCGTGGGGCCTCGCGACCGCGATAGTCATCATGGTGGTCACCTCGGTCGCCCTGTACCTGGTATTCAAGGCGAGGGACTGGCTGTAGTCAGGCGCCGGACAGCAGGCCGCCGAGGGTGGCCACGACGAGGCCGCCGAGCGAGGGCAGGTCATAGCCGCCCTCCTGGACCGCCACAACAGGCGCGAGCGCGCCGATCAGCTCGCCGGCGCGACGGTAGCCATCGGCACTGACCTGGAGCGGGCTCTCCGGGTCGGCCGCCGCGGCGTCTACGCCGAGCGAGACCACGACCGCGTCAGTGCCCCGGTCGCGAACCTCGGCCACGAGTAGTTCGATCGCCGCGAGCCAGCCGTCGTCGCCGGTCCCCGGGGCGAGCGGCAGGTTCCTGTTGGCCCCGGTGCCCGCCGCGTTCCCGCGCTCGTCGGGGTATCCCGCATAGTGCGGGAACCAGCCGGCTCCTGGATCGACGTGCAGGCTGCCGTAGTAGACATCGGGCCGGTCGTAGAAGATCGCCTGGGTGCCGTTGCCGTGGTGGGCATCGATGTCGATAATCGCGACCCGCTCCGCGCCTGACTGGCGCAGCGCCTGAGCGGCGATGGCGGCGTTGTTCAGGTAGCACGATCCGCCGTAGGCGGCGCGGGTCGCGTGGTGCCCCGGCGGCCTGCATAGCGCATAGGCGACCCGCTGGCCACCCGCGACCACGTCGGCCGCGGTCAATGCGGCATCGGCAGCCGCCCTGATCGCCTCCCAGCTGCCTGGTCCGACCAGCGCCAGCCTCCCACTGCGCCCAGATCGTGGCGAGGTGGTCGACGAGTTCGGCATCGTGCACGGCGAGCAGCGCCGCCAACTCGTGCCGCCGCGCGTCCGTCACCGCGGCGCCAGCCTGCGTCAGGGCGGCTAGCAGGACCGTCGCCCGTTCTGGCACTTCGGTGCCTGGCTCCCAGACGCCGAGCCAGACCTCGCCGGCCGGCTCGTGCCGCAGGCAGTCCTCGCTCCATACGACAGGCAGCCCGGTCAGGTGTGGGCTCGTCATTCTGGCGCTTCTCCTCGCTACGGGCCGGGCCGCTGGCGTCGGCGGATCGCGGCCCGACCGGCCGCGCGTGAGCCGGTTGAGCGATGATCGTCGGATGACACGGGCCGCCGATCTCGGCATCAGGATAGGAATTCTGTCAAGCGGACAGACCGCATCAATAGTAGATGTACCAGGCGTAGGGGTCGGGCATGCGACGGTGTGGCGGGATGAACCGCCGCCACCGGCCGGCCGGGGAATCGCGCGGACCGGAGTCACGGTGATCGACCTCGGCGGCAACATGTTCCGCAGCCCGGTGCCGGCCGGGGGCGCGGTGCTGAACGGCGCGGGGGAGTGCACCGGCTTCCTGGCTGCCGCTGAGTGGGGCCTGGTCGAAACGCCGATCTTCCTGACGTCAACCATGCAGGTCGGAAGGGTTTACGACGCGGCCTGCGAGCTGCTGATGGCCGAGGACCCGGGTATCGGCGCGGACGACGTGATCATCCCGGTAGTGGCCGAGTGCGACGACAGCTTCCTGTCCGACGTGCGCCGGATGCAGGTGAGCGCTGAAGATGTGAAGGCAGCCCTCGACGAGGCCAGGACGGGAGCGGGCGGCGCTGCCCCGGCCGAGGGAGCAGTAGGCTCCGGGACCGGTATGAGCTGCCTCGGCTTCAAGGGCGGCATCGGCTCCGCCTCGCGGCTGACACCGTCAGGCCATACGGTTGGCGTGCTGGTGATGTCCAACTTCGGCAGCCAGGAACGGCTCACCATCGATGGCGTGCCGGTGGGCAGGCTGCTGCCGCCAGCTGATGAACCGGCCGCGGTGCCGCCGCCCGCCGGCTCGTGCATCACGATCGTGGTTACCGACGGACCGCTCGACTCGGCGGCGTGCGTCCGGCTCGCCAGGCGGGCGGGTCTCGGGCTCGCGAGGACAGGGTCGACGGGTGATCATGGCAGCGGCGAGATCTTCCTGGCACTGGCAACCGGCCTGCGCACGCTGCGCGGCGTTGCGCCGACCGGACCTGAGCCTGTCACGGGCCGCGACCTTGACCCGTTCTTCGCCGCCGTCGTCGAGTCGACCGAGGAGGCGGTACTGAACAGCATGCTCGCGGCACCGACCGTGACGGGCCGGGACGGCAACTACTCGCGCGGCCTGCCAGCCGACCGGGTGCGGGAGCTGCTGGCCGTCGCCGGCCGGATCTAAGCGTGCGCCGAGACTCATTTGATGCGCGACACATCGGTTTCGCTTGATGTGCGACACACCCAAGGAATCTGACTGACCGCCGCCGGGGTCAGCATCGGCTGACCAGGATCGGCACGGTCACCGTAACGGCCCTGCTGCCTGGTCCGCTGACCGCGAGGGTGACGCAGGCCGGACGGGTGATGAGGATCCCGCCGGTGTAGCCGGTGTACTGGTGGCCGCAGACTGGCAGCCGGACCCGCCCCGGCGCCGCGCCGATGGTCTTGCTGCCCGACACGGCGCCCCAGCGGGCTGTCGAGGCATAGAACAGGCGTGCCATCGGGGGTCTGGTCACCGTCACGATCCGGTAGGGCCTGGCGCTGGCGGCGACGGCCAGGAAAGTCTTCCAGATCAGGTAGCGGTGCCCGTCGCGGCTTTTCCATGCCACGAGGTTGTCGCTGGTGTTGGTGTCGCCGTGCAGCGCGAAGCTCTCGACGCCGTTCACCGGCCGGGCTTGAGGGTCGGCGGGCTGTTGTCCTCCGGCCAGCAGCAGCAGCACCGCCATCCTGCCCAGGGATACAGGCATGCTATGGACTCAGGATCAATCCGAGCAGGTCTATCGCGGTCTCCTTGGCGGTGGCGGCCCGGATGACGGCCCGCACAGCAGATGCCCCCCACTGGCTGGCGCACAGCTCGGCCAGGCGGCGCTTGCGCATTCGACGGTTCACGGTGGGGAAGAGCGCGGCCGACATCCCGCAGACGAACACCAGCGCCGCGAGCGCGGCCGTCTGCGGATCGGGATCGAATCCTGGTATGAACACCTGGCCGAGCCGCGCGGCGATATCGGATCGCGGCCGCGGAGTTGCCTGCGGGAGGTTGGCTGCCGGAAAGCTGGCCGCTCCCAGGCGGTCGGTCCAGTCCAGCGATGCCAGCTCCTCTACCCAATCCGCGGGCGATCGCGAGATGGGAGATCCCGCGATCTCCTCCAGCACGTCATCCAGGAACGGATGCCCGGTTGACGCGTGGTCGGTGATCACCACGCGTATGCCGGCAACGCACCCGAGCCGGCCCTGGGTCGCCAGATCCGCCAGGAGTGCCCCCGCGACACCGCGGTCCAGAACCCAGCCACCGACCAGCGGCGGGCCGCCAGTGTCACACGCCAGCAGCACGAATTCCTCAGCAATGAGGAGTGCCACAAGATAAAGGTAATCCTGGTCAGGCTAAGCGCGCATCGGCCGTGTCGGCAGCGAGATTGGCCTGCGCCAGGTGACAGGAGACCTGGCCCTGCTTCGGGCCTGCGGCAGGCAGCACGGGCAGCGGCACGCCGGTGCACTGCTCGGCGACCCCGGCGGCGGCCGCCGCGCCCGAGGCGAGCTCCGGACAGCGGGGGTGGAACCGGCAGCCAGACGGGATCCTCGTCGCGTCGGGCGGCTCTCCGGTGAGCACGATCGGTTCGATCGGCGACTCGGGCAGCACCGACATCAGTGCCCGCGTGTAAGGGTGGCGCGGGTCGGCGAACACCTGCTCGGGGGTTCCCACCTCGACGATCCGGCCGAGGTACATCACGGCCAGACGGTCGGCGATGTTCCACGCCAGGCCGAGATCGTGCGTGACGACCAGAGCGGCAAGTCCGAGTTCGTCGCGCAGCCGCAGCAGCAGCGAGAGGATCTCGCCGCGTACCGACGCGTCGAGGGATGCGACGGGCTCGTCGGCGACGAGCACGATCGGCTCGAGCACCAGCGCACCGGCGATGACCACGCGCTGGCGCTGCCCGCCGGACAGCTCATGCGGGTAGCGCAGGAAGAACCGCTCAGGCGGTCGCAGGCCGCACCTGGCGAGGGCGTCGGCGACCCTGGCCTCCTCGTTGTCCAGCTTGTGGATCCGCACGCCCTCGGCGACGGCCTCGTAGACGGTGTGCCGCGGGTTCAGCGACCCGGTCGGGTCCTGCAGCACCAGCTGGACGCTGCGCCGGTAGCCGCGCAGCGCGCCCGACCGGTACGACAGGGGCTGGCCGGAGAACCTGACCTGGCCGCTGGTCGGCCGCTCGAGCCCGAGCATGGTCCTGGCGAGCGTGGTCTTGCCGCACCCGGACTCGCCGACCAGCGCGAGGATCTCGCCTGGCGCGATGTCGAGGTTGACGCCGTCGACGGCGGTCGCGGCGGCCCGGCGCCTGCCCCGGCCCGCGAACTGCACCCGCACGTCCACCGCTGACAGCACCGGCGCTGTCCCCCGGGCCGCGGCCGCGCTCACGCTGCTGCTGCCCGCGCTCACGGCTGCCTGCTTTCTTCTTTAACGGAACGTACGGCCGGCTCGCCCTCGCTGCCAGGCAGTACCCGCACGCAGGCCGCCAGACGTCCGTCGCCCGCCGGCCAGAGTTCCATCTGCCTGGACGAGCACTCGGGCCGCACGACCGCGCACCTCGGGTGGAAGCTGCACCCGGAGGGTACGGCCGCCGGGTCAGGCGGGTCGCCGGGCAGGCCGCGCGGGCTCATCCTGGTCCGCGTGTCGCCGATGATCGGGAAGGCCCAGGCCAGCGCCTCGGCGTACGGGTGCCGGGCGTCGGTGAAGACCTCGTGCGCCGGGCCCTCCTCCACGATCCGGCCCGCGTACATGACGGCCAGCCGCTGGCAGGTCGTGGCCAGCACGGACAGGTCGTGGCTGATCATGATCATCCCGATGCCGCGGTCTCGCACCAGGCCCGCGATCAGGTTCAGCACCTGGGCCTGGATCATCACGTCCAGGGCGGTCGTCGGCTCGTCGGCGATGATCAGGTTCGGCCCGCAGGCCAGCGCCATCGCGATCATGACGCGCTGCTTCTGGCCGCCGGACAGCTCGTGCGGGTAGCTGTCGGCCTTGGCTGCGGGCAGGCCGACCTGGCTGAGCAGCTCAGCCACCCGCCGCGACGCGGCCTCCTTGCTGACGCCCGTCTCGTGCAGCAGGATCGGCTCGGCAATCTGCCCGCCGATCTTGCGCACCGGGTTCAGCGAGTGCAGCGCGCCCTGGAAGACGATCGAGGCGCCCGCCCAGCGGACGGCGCGCAGGCGACCCCAGTTCATTGTGAGCACGTCGTCGCCGTTGAACAGGATCTGCCCGGTGACCTCGGCAGACGACGGCAGCAGCCGCAGGATCGAGATGGCGATCGTGGACTTGCCGCAGCCTGACTCGCCGGCCAGGCCCATGGTCTGTCCGGGCTCCAGGCTCAGGTTCACGCCGCGGACGGCTGGTATCGGTCCGCCCTCCGTGGCATAGGTAACCGACAGATCGCGCAGGTCGAGCAGTGTCACTGGCGCTCCCAAGGTCGCGATGGGCTCACTGGCGCTCCCAACGTCGCGATGGGCTCACTGGCGCTCCCTGGGTGCCATCAGCGCTCCCGCAGCTTCGGGTCGAGCACGGTTTCAAGTGCGTGCCCGACGAGGGTGAAGGCCATCACGACAACGATTACCGCGATGCCGGGGGCGAGCAGCCAGACCAAGTTGCCGGTGCCGACCCCGTAGCTGTAGGCGGCGCCAAGCATCTGCCCCCAGGTCGGCCTGATCGGATCGCCGAGACCGAGGAACGACAGCGTGGTCTCGGCCAGGATCGTCCCGGCGACCGTGAGGATCGTGTTGGCGAGCAGCAGCGGCATCACGTTCGGCAGCACGTGCCGGTACATCTGGTGCCAGTGGCCAGCGCCCAGCGCCTTGGCGCGCTCCAGGTAGGGCCGTGTCTCCACCGCCAGGGCCTGCGCGCGGACGATCCGCGCGGTACCTGCCCACGAGGTGAGGCCGATCACCAGGATGATGACGCCAAGCGACGGGCCGATGGTACGGGCAACAACCATGGCCAGCGGCAGGAACGGAACCACGAGGAACCAGTCGGTAGCCCGCATCAGCAGGTTGTCGGTGAGCCTGCCTGCCCGGGCCCTGATGCTGCCGAAATGCCCGGCGACGACGCCGACCAGGGCGCCGATCAGGATAGAGATCAGCGTCGCGGTGAGTCCTACCAGCAGCGAGTTGCGCGCGCCCCAGATCAGTTCGGTCAGAACCGACCGGCCATCGCTGTCGGTGCCGAGCAGGAACTGCAGGCTCGGTCCCGAGTTCGGCGCAGCCGTCGCATAGATCGGGTTCAGCCCACGCGAGTTCGCCAGCACCGGTGCGAGCAGCGCTACCGCGATCATGACCGCTAGGATGATCAGGCCTGACATGCCGCGTCTGTCCTTGCGGAATTCGCGCCAGAACGTGACCAGCGCCGTCTTGCGGCGCGCGCGGGCCAGGGCGCGCGGCGTGAGCACGGGTGCCTCGGCGCTCATGCCTGCCTCACCCGCGGGTCGAAAAGGGTCAGGAGGAGGTCGCCGACCAGATTGGCGACAATCACCGCCGCCGAGAACAGCAGGAAGGTGCCTTCCAGCGTCGGGTAGTCAGGCGCGTTGAGCGCAACGTAGGAGAGCCGCCCCAGACCAGGCCACGAGAACACGGTCTCGGTCGTGATCGCGCCGGAGATCACGAAGCCCAGGTTCAGCATGATGAGCGTGACCGACGGCAGCAGCGCGTTCGGCACCGCGTGTCGGCGCCGGACCAGGTCATCGCGCAGCCCCTTGGCTCGAGCCGTGAGCAAATAATCGGCCTTCAGCTCGTCGATCAGAGACGATCGCATCACCAGCGAGTACTCGGCCAGGTAAACCAGCGTCAGCACGATGCACGGCAGTGCCAGGTGCCAGAGAAGGTCGCCGAAACCGGCCAGCCCGGAGCCACTCCCTGTGAAGCTGTGCATCCCGCCGTCGGGGAAGAGCGCGAGCTTGCCGGCCAGCGTGATTAGCAGCACCATGCCGAGCCAGAAATCCGGCATCGCATAGAGCACGTTGACGAACGCGGTCGACGACCGGTCGAACCTGCTGCCCCGGTTCCATCCGCCCCTGATGCCGATCCAGACCCCGATCACGGTCGACAGGACGGTGGAGGTTCCCACCAGCAGAACGGTCGGCCACAGGGCCTGGCCGATCAGCTGCGAGACAGGCAGCTGGTTGACGAACGAGCGGCCGAGATTGCCATGGAAGGTCTGGACCAGGTAGTTCCAGAACTGCTGCGGCAGCGGCAGCCCGAGGCCGAAGGTGCGGTTAATGGCGGCGAGTTGCTTGGCCGTGAGCGTGCTGTTGTGGGTCAGGTTCTTGGCCGGGTTCGCGGGCAGCACCCGGAACAGGAAGAAGTTGCCGACCAGCACGACGAAGAGCGTGATCACCGTGCTCAGGAACTTCACCGACAAGGTGCGAGCCAGGCCGGTCGATCTGGCGGCGCCCGTGCCGCTGCGGTCCTCTGCCGCGGCGCGGGCGCCCTCGAGCATGGCTTCTGCCACGATCGCTACTCCCGCTCGTCGGCCAAGGCCACCCTGCGGCGCCTGCTGACCAGCCACACGCCCCCGGCGACCACCACGACCGCCGCAGCGATGCCGCCGATCAGGCCGCCGTTAACCCCGCTCGAGGTCGGAGCCGTCACCGCGCCGATCTCATGGTCGCAGCCGATGTTGTTCTCGGTGAGCGACGGGCTGCTGCCGGCCGGGCGGATGCACCGGTAGCTCCACCATTGAATCTCCTGGTACAGGTACAGGCCGTTGGGCTTGTCCGGCGACGGGGCGAACCCGGTGAAAAGGTCGCTGCGATAGGCCTGTATGTCGTTGTAGAAATAGAGCACGTTGTAGGCGTCGGCGTCGTAGAGCATCTTCTGCATCTGCTTGACGACCTTGGCCCTGGGCGCACCGTCGAGTGCCTGCTGCTGGTGGTAGAGCTTGTCGTAGGCGGGGTTGCAGTAGAAGCTGTCCGACCAGCCCGGCGAATAGTTCGGACCCGAGCCGTACGAGCGCTGGCCGCAGGTGAATACCGAGAGCTGGAAGTCTGGGTTCGGCTCGACGCCCCAGCCCCACATGAACATGTCGTACTGGCCGTTGCCGATGTCCGCGGTCAGCTGGCTGTCCGACATGGCGGTAAGGGTGACCTTGATGCCGATCGCGTTCAGCCACCCCTTGATGTACGGCGCGTCCTGGGTCTGGGTCGGTGACTGGTTCCGTACGAACAGGCGCAGCGAGAGCTGCTTGCCGTTCTTCACCCGTACGCCGCTCGGGCCCATCTTCCAGCCGTCGGCGTTCAGGATCGCCTCCGCCTTGGCCGGGTCGTAGTGGTACGCCTGCGACGCGGGCGGGCTGTAGTGGAACTGCGTGTAGATCGGCGGGATGATCGAGTTGCCCACCTCACCGGTGTTGAGCAGGACCTTCTTCACCAGGACGGGGACATTGAGCGCGTAGCTGATCGCGTGCCTGACGTTCACGTCCTTGAGGGCCGGGTTGCCGTTGCCGATCGGCTTGCCGGTCACGGTGGCGGCGCCGTTGTTGAAGGAAAGCTCGTCGAAGTTTCCGGCCGGGGCGTTGATCAGCCTGACGCCCGGCGCGCCCTTCAGCGACTGCCACAGCGCGGGCGTGAGGCCCTCGGCGAAGTCGATGGTGCCGTTGGCCAGCGCCAGCTTCTCCGCGGTCGGGTTGTCAAACCGCTGGAAAACGAGCGTCGTGATGCCAGGCTTGCCGCCCCAGTAGTGCTTGTTGGCGGTCAGCCTGATCGACTGGTTCGAGGAGAAGCTCGAGACGGTGAAAAGGCCGGAACCCACCGGATTCAGGTTCTTGAACGAGCCGAGTTGCTTCTCGCTGATCTTCTTCCAGATGTGCTCGGGCAGGATCGGCACCTCGAGCCGGTTCATGACCGGCGTGTAGTGCTTGACCTTCATCACGACCGTGTACTTGCCGGTGGCGACCGCGCTAGTGATCTCGCCAACATAGGCCTCGTTGTCGGCGAACTCGGTGGAGCCCGGCTTGATGTTCCGCTGGAAGGTATAGGCAACGTCGGCCGCGGTCAGCGGAACGCCGTCGGACCACTTCACCCCTTTACGGATGTGGTAGGTCCAGGTCAGGCCGTCCTTGGAATGCGACCAGGAGGTAGCCAGCCGTGGCGAGCCAGAGTAATCGAGCTGGCCATAGTCCATGAGGTTGTCGTAGATGAGGCCATAGACCTCGTAGTCCTGGCTGGTGAAGCCGAGGAAGGGGTTGAGCGTGTCCACCGCGTCGGTGTTGCCGACCACGAAGGTCGACGAGCGCGACGGAGAGGCCATGGCGGCGGACTTGGCGGGAGGGGCCGCATTCGCGGCCAGGGCCGGCGCCGCCGCCGCGAGCCCGCCGCAGAGAGCGAGACCGGCTGCGACCAGCCGCAGCCGAGGCCTGGAGTTCGGTCGGAGCATGGGGGGTTCTCCTTCGTCGGGCGGTCCGGCCACTTCATGGTCCACGGGGTGCATGAAGTATCGGGTCTATCCGCAGTAATAGGGTCAGAGCCAGCAACCGTGATCGATTTGGGACCTTTGATATGCCATGCGGCTTCATGGAGTTTTGAGGGCGACGGGGCACGATAGGGTGCCGGGCTATGCCGCAAACCGCCGATCAGCCGCACCTGCCACCCGCCGCTCCGCGGATCGCCTCGGTCAGAGAGCTGCACGGGCGCAGCGAGACCGACGATTACGCGTGGATGCGCGACCGTGAGCGCCCCGCGCTCCGCGCGTACCTCGCTGCGGAACGCGCTTTCTACGACGCGCATGCCGCGCTCCTATCCGATCTGACCGGCCGCCTCACCGCCGAGTCGGCCGGACGGATACCCGACCGGGCCGATGACTCGGTCGGGTGGCCTCTATCAGGATTTATCTACCGCACCAGGACACCACAGGGAAGAGAGAATCTTCAGTTTCTTAGGTCACGATCCGGAGAAAATAGCGAACAAGTCCTCCTAGACGAGAACATTATCGGCGCGGTGACCGGCTACGTGGAGGTCGGAGCGCGCGAGCCAAGCCCCGACGCCAACCTGCTCGCCTGGTCGGCCGACTGCAGCGGCGCTGAGGTCTACCGGCTCCGGATCAGGGACCTGCGCACCGGCGATGAGCTGGCCGACGACATCCCCCTGAGCTACCCTGGCGTCGCCTGGTCGGCCGACTCGAGCGTCCTGTTCTATCTGGTGCCTGATGATCTGAACCGGCCGTTCCAGGTCTGGCGGCATCGCATCGGCAGGCCGGCCGCCGCCGACGTGCTGGTGCTCAGCGAGCCCGACGGCCGGTATGAACTGACTCTGCACGCCTCCCGCAGCGGCCACTTCGCCGTGATCACCTCGGCGTGCCGTGACACCACCGAGGTCAGGCTCATTCCGCTGGCTGACCCGTTCGCCGACCCGATCCTGGTCGAGCCACGGCGCCGCGGTGTCGAGTACCGCCTCGACCATGCCAGGGCAGATGACGGCGCGGCGGGATGGCTCTATGTCGTTACCGACGACACCGAGACCGAGTTCACGCTCAAGCGCGCCCCGGCCGGCCAGCCCGGCGCGGCGAACTGGACGCCGGTCGACTGCGGGGCAGTCGCGCCGGCTCGCGGCGATACGCGGCTGCTCGGCTGCGACGTGATCGGCGACCGGCTGCTGCTGACCGTACGACGCGGCGGCGAGCCGCTGCTCGCGATCACCGACCTCGACGGCGGGAATGTCATCGACGTCCGCCCGTCGCTGGCGGCCGGCACGATCAGCATCGAGCACGCCGAGGACTACGACGTGGGCTCCGTGATCGTCATGGAAGAGTCGCTGATCGAGCCTGCTGTCTGGTCGCGGCTCGACCTGGCCACGGGCGAGCGGACCATTCTCAAGCGCCGCGACGTACCGGGCTACGACCCGCGGCGGTACCGGACGGAGCGGGTAAGCGCGCGGGCGAGTGACGGCGAGCTGATCCCGGTTACCCTGGCCTACGCCAGGCAGACGCCGCTGGACGGCTCGGCGCCTTGCCTGCTGTACGGCTACGGGGCATACGAGGCTTGCTCGGATCCGGAGTTCAGCATCGGCCTGCCGTCGCTGCTCGACCGCGGCGTCGTCTACGCTGTCGCGCACATCAGGGGCGGCGGCGAGGGCGGCAGGAACTGGTGGCAGCAGGGCAGGCTGCGGTCCAAGCCGACGACTTTCACCGACTTCATCGACGTCGCTGACTGGCTAGCCGGGCGAGACGGAACCGCACTGGTCGACGGCGACCTGATCGTTTCGCGCGGCCTGTCGGCAGGCGGGCTGCTCCAAGGCGCGGTCTACTCGATGCGCCCCGACCGGTGGCGCGCCGTGGTCGCCGAGGTGCCGTTCGTGGATTGCGTGACGACGATGCTCGACCCGTCGATCCCGCTGACGATCAACGAGTGGGACGAGTGGGGCGACCCCCGCGATGCCGACGATTATGCCTGCCTGCGGTCGTACTCGCCGTACGACAACCCGCCGCCCGGCCCGCGGCCCGCGCTGCTGGTGACCGGCGCGGTGCACGACCCGCGCGTCGCCGTGCACGAGCCGGCCAAGTGGGTCGCCAGGCTCCGCGCTACCGGACCGGAATCGCTCGTCCTGTTCCGGGTCGAGCTCGGCGCTGGCGCGCACACCGGCCCGTCCGGCCGGTTCGCCCAGGCGGCCTACGACGCCGAGGTACACGCGTTCGTCCTGGACGCCATGGGCATCGGCGAGTAAACGCCGCACCCACGCCTCCCGCCCGCCCGCCCGCACGCCCGGCCAGGCGGACGCCTGACGAGGGACGCCATGATCACGGACACTTTTTCGCAAATATCGTCGGCAGATTCAGGTGGTCGTCGCAACGCGTTGCAGGTCGTCGGTGAGGAGCTTAGCGAACGCTTCGCGCGGGGTGTGGTAGCCGAGCCGCTTGCGGGGCCGGTCGTTGAGCTCGCTGGCGATGGCGTGGATCTGGGCGG
>WNFC01004027.1_pt1 | contig 15968 bp, 8 predicted proteins | sample 5400541 | NCBI WGS metagenome assembly WNFC01 (sample SAMN13153342, study PRJNA577476) | soil metagenome | isolation source: 120 cm saprolite under Douglas fir tree site 2 hole 2 replicate 1 | place: USA:California | collected 2015-04-18
GCAGAACGTGTTGCTCCCGACCTGGAAGGTGATGGTACCGCTCGCTACCTGCCCGGCGCTAACGAGATCAGCCGACCTCGTGTTGTCCGCAGGTCCGTTCGGTGTGTCGCAGCTGCCTACCTGGTCGGAGCGGCCGGTGAAGCTCGCGCCGCTCTGCGTGAAGGCGTAGGTGCCGGTGTCGTGACAGACGGGGTTGATGTACTGCTCGGTCCAATCCCACACGCCGGCGATGTCTAGCGAGGCGAGCGCGATGCAAACGACCGCGAAGCTCACCTGCGCTGTCTGGTGCGCGGCGACCATGATCTGCTGCGGGTTCGGGCCGTTCAGTGCGCAGTTGGGAGCGAGCCCGGACAGGACCAAGGTATGGCTGCCCGTGCCGAGGCCGGTGAGGGTCATCGTTCCGTTGATTGCGATGGGCCGCGCAATCGCGCCGTCCAGGGCGATGGCGTAGCCGTCGGGATCGAGATCGGTCCCGGTGGTCGTCACCGTCGCCTGGAGGTCGCCGCTGACCGGCCCGGGGATGTCTCTGCAAGCGGCCGCTAGGGTCAACAGCAGCAGTGAGACGGCCGCACCTCGACGGACGTTAGGACCACACATAACGGACATACTGTCTCCTCCGTGTTCGCATTCGGCCGGAACGCGGCCGACATGTTATGAAACGGAGGAGCGCGGAGGGATTTGCGCGGAAGGCTACGGCTGGCCCGCGACCTTCACCGGGGCGCTGCGATTAGTGGTCGTGCCGTCACCAAGCTGACCGCTGGAGTTGTTACCCCAACAATAGGCCACGCGGCCGGTCGCGTAGCCGCAGGTGTACTCTTCGCCGGCCCTCACGGAGGTGAAGGTGAGTCCGCCGGCGACGGGCACGGGTCCCAGACTGCCGTTGGTCGAGCCGTCACCGATCTCACCGCTATCGTTGCGACCCCAGCAGTAGGCGCCGCCGACCGTGGTGAGGCCGCAAGTGTGAACCCCCCCCGGCGCGATCATTGCGAAGGTGAGACCTCCGTTGACGGGAACAGGCGTCACCCGGTTGGTAGTCGAGCCGTCGCCAAGCTCGCCGAAGAAGTTTGCGCCCCAACAGTACGCCGCGCCGCTCTGGGTGAGCGCGCAGGTGTGATCGCCTAAATCCGCCGCTAGCGCCGCGAAGGGTACCCCGCCGCCGACCCGCACCGGCGTCGTCGCGGCGGTGCCGGAGGGGTCACCGTCGCCAAGCTGGCCCGCGTTGTTGGCGCCCCAGCAGTAGGCCGCGCCATCAGCAGCGAGTCCACAGGTATGCGACGCACCCGCGGTGACAGCGACAAAGGTAAGGCTACCGACGACCGGCGTGGGCACCCAACGATCCACCGTGGACCCGTCACCGAGCTGGCCACCAGCGTTGTAGCCCCAGCAGTACGCTGCCCCAGCCGTAGTCAAGCCACAGGTATGGTAGGTCCCGGCCGCGAGGGACGCGAACGTCAACCCACCGGCGACGGGAGCCGGCGTGAGATGGTCGGTGCCCGAGCCATCGCCGAGTTTGCCGTTGTAGTAGTTGCCCCAGCAGTCGGCCACGCCGCCGGCGGTGAGTCCGCAGGCGTGCAGATATCCAATCACGACCGAACTGAACGTCGTTCCGCCAACGACAGCGGTCGGAACCGACCGTTGTATGTAGTCACCGTCGCCGAGCTGGCCGCCCGCGTTGTAGCCCCAACAGAATGCCGCTCCACCTGCCGTAAGGCCGCAGGTCGTCGCAAAACCAGCCGTGAGCGACGCGAAGCTGACGGAGATCACCGTGACAGTCCCGGTGCCGCTCACACTTGCGGCCGTGGCGGTGATCGTGGCCGACCCCGCCGCAACGGCGGTCAGGAGCCCCGACGCAGAGACCGTGGCCGCCGCCTGGTTGTCGCTCGACCAGGTGACGGGACGACCGTACAGCGGCGTGCCCGCGGCGTCTTTGAGCGACGCTCCGAGTTGTGCCGATCCCCCAGAGACCAGGGTGACCGAAGCGGGGCTCACCGTGAGCGAGGCCGCCGGCCCGACGCGGACCGCCTGCAGGGTCACGGTCTGCCCGCTGGGGCACGAACCGCTCCCGCTCAGTGGGGTCGGTTGCGTCGTGCCGACGGTAGCGATGTACGAGCACCCGCCGGCGGAATAACTGAGCACCCGCCCGGAGAGCACACCGGCCGTGACCTGCCGCGGCGTCTCAGCAGCACAACTGCCGACCTGTGTTGACGTGCCGGTAAACGACAACCCGTTCTGGGATACGACGAGCGAACCGGAGTCGGCGCAGACCAAGACGAGGTTGCCATTCACGTCAGTGCTGTCGAACTCCTCGGTGAAGCTCCACTCGCCGGAGATGTTCACCGGCGTCCCCGTCACGGTGAGGGTCGTCGACCCGCTGATGTTTTCGACTGTCGCGTAAATGACGGTTCCACCAACCGCCGCGGCCGTGGCGAGCCCGGTGCCGGTGATGTTCGCCACCGTCGCGTTGGAGCTCGCCCAACTCACCGCCCGCCCAGTAAGCGGGTTGCCCGCGGCGTCCATTGGCACGGCCGTGTACTGCACCGTCCCTCCCGTCGCGATGGTATCAAACACCGGTGTCACTTTGACCGACGCCACGGGCGCCAGCACAGTGATCGTTGCCGAGCCGCTCTTGCCGCCGGCGCTCGCCGTGATCGTGGCCGTCCCCAAGGCCACAGCGGTGAGCAGACCGGAGCCAGAGACAACCGCCACGCTTGGCTTATCGCTCGACCAGGTTACCTGCCGGAAGAACACACGATTTCCCTGCCCATCAGCCAGTGCCGCCGCAAGCTGGGCCGTTGTCCCTGGGAACACGGTCACCGATGAGGGCGTCACGGTCACGGTCCCGACGGCTAGTTGCCGGACCGCACTCCAGGTTCCGCTAGAGCCGTCTCCGCACGTAACTGCGCCACTCAGGCTGGAGGCCGGTGTGCCGGCAGCGTGGCCTGTGTAATTGCAAAAGCCACCTACCGTGAAGCTGATGTCGCTCCCTGAAATGACCCCGAGGCTCACCGCAGCGATGCTGGCGTTGTCCCCCGGCGTACGACAAGAGCCGACTTGCTGAGACTGGCCCGTGAAAGTCACGCCGACCTGAGTGAACAGGTAGGACCCCGTGTCGTTGCAGGTCACGGAGCTGCCCACGATCCGCTCGGTCCAATCCCACACGCCATCGATGATCAGACTCGTCGGCGGGACCACCTGGATGTGCGCCTGCCCCGTGACGCGGCCGCCATCCACGCTGGCTCGGATCGTGGCCTGGCCCTGACCGACCGCGCTCACGAGGCCGTTCGCCGATACGACGGCGGCGCTCGGGTTGTCAGTGGACCAGGTCACCGGGCCCGCACGGACCGGGTCGCCGCCCGTATCGGCGGGGGTCGCGGTGAGTTGAATCGCTCCCCCAACCACGATTGCCGCTGAGGTCGGCGTCACGAAGACGAAGCTCACCGACCCGTTAGAGGTCCCGGCCGTAAAGCTGGACACCTCGGCCTGACGCAGCGGCTGGCCCTTGAGACTCTTGACGGCGGTTGTCACGAGTAGGGTGTAGGTCGCTTGGGGACCGAGCGCCGCATCAGGAATGAAATCGACCCGGAGACCACCCGGTTGCAGCACCGGCACGCCCGTCACGAGCTGTCCGTCCTTTACCAGCTGGACGGTCTGGGCCGAAATCGTCTGGGGGTCCACGGGCTCGCTGAACACAAACGCCATCACGCCATTGAGCGGTACGTCGGTCTTCCTCGCCGGTGGCTCGCTGCGGATGACGATCGGTGGGGTGGTAGTCGTCACCGGAACCCGGGTCGCCGCCGTCGCCCCGCCGGCTGTGGTCGTCACGATGGTGACCGTGTCACCGTCCTTGGCGCCCACCGGGACCGGATCGAGGCCGCCCTCGGTCATCGTCGCGGTCACGAGCGACGCGCTGGCGGGATTGAACACCTGAGCCGTGACGCCGCCCGGCACCGTGCCGGGGGGGATCGCCACGTAGGTCACGCTGTCACTCCCACTCGTCAAGCGAGCCAGCCCGGCCGCGCGGGGGCGGAGGGACGCGAGCGCGGCCGGAGGCGTCGGCTTGGGCGCGAGATCCGACACAAGTATCCCCATCGGAGGCGGTGCCACGGGACCCCCGACGTCGAGCACTCCCACCCCGGTCTTGCCACCGCTGCTGGCGGTGATCGTGTCGCGTCCAGCGGCCACCGCGGTCACCAGCCCCGTCCGCGAGACGGTGGCCACCGCAGGGTTTGCGGTGGCCCACGTGACCGGGGCGCCGGGCAGTGTATGGCCGTTCCCATCGTCGAGGGTCGCGGTCAACTGCAACGTCCCGTTGGACGGGATGCCGGTAGAATCGGGCGACACCGTCACCTTGGCGGGGGTCGGCGTCAGAACGGTCACTCCGGCCCTCCCACTCACGCCATCCACTGTCGCCGTGATGGTATCTCGGCCCAGGGCGACACCTGTCACGAGTCCCGACGTGGATACCGTGGCCACATCCGAGCGCTTGCTGCTCCAGATGACGACTCGGCCCTGCAGTTGTTTTCCGGCCGCGTCCCAGACCGAGGCGGTCAGCTGCGCGGTCTGGCCCGTCATGGTCGTGAGGGTGTCCGGGGAGACCTGCACCTTCGCGGCCGTCGGCGGCGGGCTCATGATGTCCTTGGTGCAGCCGCCGAGCCATCCCAGCACTACCAGCAGCGCCACCGCTAGGCGCGACGCACCGCCCTTGGTCATGACGCCCTCCCGACCATGATCAGCTTCCGCCGCTCAACGTGAACCCTGCCCAATAGAACGGATCGGCAGTGGCGGGATTGCGTAGTGCTTGCCGCTGCGCGCCCGCGAGCGCCTCGGCTTCCGACCGCCCCGCCGCCAACTCCGTGTAAAACTCCTCAATCAAGCCTGCCGTGGCGCGATCTTCGACCGCCCATAGCGTGGCCATGACGTGGGTCGCGCCGGCGTAGAGAAAGCCCTCGACGAGCCCCACCCAGTCGTCCCCCGCCGGCACATCCGCCAGTGCCCCCGAGCCTAGCGCCGTCTGGCAGGCGGACAGCACCACCAGCCGGGCGTGCAAGTCGAGGCCGAAGACCTCGTGCACTTCCAGGCGACCGTCGTCGCCCGGCTGCGGCGCAAGCTCGACGAACGAGAATAACGGGTTGTGCTTGTTCAGGACGCCGAACGTAGCGAAATGGATGATTCCCTGTGCGGGCGCCGCCGTCCGCAGCGCACGCTTGGTGGCCCGCACGCCGACAAGCACATGCGCGCGCGGTCCGAACAGCCGCCCGATCGCGTCCACTTCGACTCGCGAGCCCGGCAACGCATCGACGCGCGGGGCGAGGGCGAGCACGCGAGCCGCCGGGGGCGGATGCCCGCGCTCCCGCAGCCGCAGCCATACCGACGCCGAGGGCACGGTCGTGACGACATAGCGCTCGACGAGGAACGGCTGCGACGCGCCCGCCTTTCGCAGGGCGGCGAATGGGAGGTAATGCAGCTCCGCATGCGGGGCGATGACGAGCGTATGGACGTCGCGCAACAGGCCGGCGCCCTCGATCGGGGCGATGACCTGCTGATACAGCCGCTCGAGGGGCGCCCGCCACGACGGCCTCGTCCCCGAGGAGGCGCCCGCCGGGCGCGTGAGCGCCGCACGCGTGAAGTCCACCAGCGACGCCAGCGTGTGGCGGCCGACGCCCAGATCGAGGATAACAGTGGTGTCCGCCCGCACGACGAATACCAGCGTCGTCGAATCGGTGACGAGATACTCGAGCAGCGCCTCGTCGGGCGCGAGCCGATTCGACACCTGGCGCAGCGGCGCGACCTCACCGCGGACGAGGTGCGCATACTCGGGCTTGGCCTCCTGCACCCGGGCGAGGAGGTCCGCGTAACCCCCTTGCGCTCGGGCCAGCGCCTCCCGGACGGCGGCGGCCGCACCAGCCCTCGGCTCGCGCAGCCCGCCGCCGGGGGTGCGCGTGTCCTCGAGCCGCCGCGTGAGGTCGGTGATACGCAGCCGCAGGTCCTGCTCCCGATCGGCAGCCGAGTCACTTGCAGTGGCCCTCCAGGCGACCCGCCCCCGTGCAAGCAGGTCCAGCATCTGACGGGCGCGCAATCGCTCGCTCGCCTCGAAGGCGGCGTCGATGCGCCCCGCCCCCCGCCCGTGCTCCACGAGTGCGAGGCGGGCATAGACGTCCCATTTGTCGACGAGATACGACGCGCGGCGCTGCTCGAGGGGGAGGCGGCCGGCCACGACCTCGACTTGAGCCGCGGCGACGCGCAACTCGCTTGCGGCCTCTCCCAGCGCGCCCCGTCCCTGCAGCGCCTCGCCGAGCCCCGCGTGCAGCGGCCACGAGACGCTGGGGGCCGGCATGGCTCCGAGCCGCTCGAGCCCCCGTCGATACAGCGATTCAGCGGTGAAGCCTATGCCCTCCCGCGCCGCTAGATCGCCCAGCGCGCTCAGCGCCGCCGCTTCACCGACCACGTCGCCGGTCGCGCGCAGCGTATCGAGCGCCGGCGTCAGGACGAGGCGCGCACCCGCCGTGTCCCCGCTCTCGCGCAGCGCATAGCCGACGAGCAGGCGGGTCACCGCCCGGGTTCTCGCGTCCGCTGAGCCCTGCGCCCGCAGCGCTTGCTCCAGGACATCGCGGGCCTGCGTGTAGTCCTCGCGCAGCAGCCAGAGGTACGCGCGTCCCTCCCACGCATCGGACTCGCCCGCGGCGTCGTTCGCCCTGTGGTACAGCGCCTGCGCTTGGCCGTACGCCCGATCGGCGTCGGCCGGCCGGTTGAGCAGCACCGCGAGGTCGGCCCGCGCGAGGGCGAGTCGGGCGAGCAGGCCGGGATCGTGGAACCGTGTCCCGAGCACCGCCTCGGCGCGCTGCAGCTCGCGGAGCCCGCCTTGGACGTCTCCGGTGGCGGCGCGCACTTCGGCGAGATCGCGCCGTACCGCCGCGACGTCGCTCGCCGGTCCCGTGACCTGGTAGATCCCCAGTGACGCCCGCAGCGCCGTGATCGCACCCGCATAATCCCCGCGAGCCAGGCGCAGCAGCCCGATATCGTGCCATACCTCAGCCAAGCCGAGCCGATCACCCACGGCGCGGTAGGAGGCGAGGGCGTCGCGATACCGGCCCGCGGCAGCCTCGAGATCGCCGCTGAGCTCGGCAAGGTTGCCGAGGTTGAGGAGGTTGACCGCCACCTGGGCCAGCCGATCGGCATGGCGGTTCCTCGCGAGGGCGGTCTCGAAGGCATGACGCGCGGCGGCGAAATCCCCTAGGGTCTGAGCGATCAGCCCCCGGTTGTTCTCGTCCGCTGCGAGGCCACGCTCGTCCCCTGTGAGTGCCCGGATCTCTCCCGCCCGGGTGTACAGGGACTCCGCTTGCCGCAGGTCGCCGCGATCCTTGCGGACGCTCGCCAGGTTGCCGACCGCGTTCCCCGCGGTGCGGAAATCGCCGATCCGCTCGGCCAGGTCCGCCGAGCGCGCCCAGTACGCCGCCGCGCTATCCACCTCGTGCCGCTCGTAAAACCCCCGGCCGATGTTGCCCAGGCCGGTCGCCACCCCCACCGTGTCGCCGATCGCCGTCGCCTGCCGTACGCTCTCCCGCCACAGGCGCAGGGCTTCCTCTATGCCGCTCCGGCCCAACGCGTCGTTCCCGGCCCGACGCAGGCTGTCGACCGCTACTTTCGCGCGTCGCCCATCGGGTGGCAACGACCGGAACCTGGAGACCTGTCGGAGGAGGAAGGAGTCCCGCCAGGCCACGGCGTACGCTGACGCGAGACGATCGGCGGCGACAAGGGGTGAGGAGGTCGCGTCGTCCGAGCCCGCCGAGAGCGCCAGGAGTTGACGCAGCGCATCCCGTACATCGTCAGGCTGAGCCCGGACCTGATCGACGAGCACGGCCTGCGGCCCGTCGCACGCGAGTGCACGCAGTCGCTCCGGGCCCGACGGGGGGGGGACCGCCGTCTGCAGAGCGATGCAAAGGACGAAGAACCCGACGCCGGTCATTGGGGCGGTCGGGGTGCGCCCAGCGTGAAGGTTGTGAGATCCGAAACCACCCAGCGGTCCCAGCTAGTGCGGGCCGCGACCTTCCAGAAGTAGGGGACGCCGACACTGACCGCGACGGCATCCGGCACGGCGACAAGGGTGTCAGTGGTCAGCGTCTCCCAGACGACGGAGCCGTTGCCGTCGAACACCGTCACGCGATAGCGATCCGCGTGCGGGACGCTCGTCCACAGCAAGCGTGGCAACACCGCGACGGCGCCGAGCGGAGCGAGCGGGCGCGGCGCGACCGTCGTCGTAACCGCCGGCTCGCGCAACACCAGCTCGGAGCGATCACGGCCGCGCTGCCAGGGGGCGAACACCAGCAGCAGCACTGCGGCCGCGGCCGCGAGTGGCGCCGTCACCAACCAGCGCCGCCGATCGCGGAACGACCGCGCCAGCCGCGCCACCGTCACGACTTCCGAGCGGCACTCGGCGCAGGTGGCCAGGTGCGCTTCCACGCGGGCTCGCTGCTCAGCCGCGTCCCCGCGGTCGATGTAGGCCGCGACGTCCTCCACCCTCAGGTGCCCCGCCTTGACCTCACCGGTCATGCGCTCCCCTCCCTCTGACGGATCAAACGGACGGCAGCGCGCGATTTGCCGGCGATCACGGTTCAACTCCTTCGACGCCCCGCTGCTTGAGGCTGCGGCGCAACACATCGAGGAGGACATTGATCCGGCGGTAGACGTGGAAAGGCGTGGGCAGGCCGAGGACACCAGCGATCTCTCGGGCGGACAGGTCGTCGTTGAATCGGAGCTTCAGCAGCAACCGGTCCGGGGGGTCGAGACGCGCCGTTGCGGCTGCGAGCGTCTCGTGGAGCTCTTGGACCTGCGCGGACAGGGCCGGGTCGGCGACAGGCGCGGCGAGCTGGTCTGGATCGGCTGCCCCGGCGACGAGGTCGGCGAGCCGCCGGCGAGCCGCCTGCTCGGCGGCGGCATCGGGCGTTGAGTCCCGGGGCCTGCCATAACGGTGACGGTGGAAATCAAGACACAGACGTCGCGCCACAACCACGAGCCACGTCGTGAACTTGCTGCGGCCGTCGGCCACGTAGCCTTGGAGCCGCCGGCAATGGTCTTCTCTCAGCCGCTCAAGGACGTAGGTGTACCCGTCCATGGCGGCGTCGTGATCGGGGCTGAGGGAACGGGCGACGTGGAGGAGCAGGCGGCTATGGGCCGCCACAAAGTTGGCCCACGCGTCGTCGCGGGCGGGGCCATCGGGTGCCTGGAACAGACGGGAGAGTTCGAAAGGAAGAGCTGCGGCCATCGCTGCGCCTGCCTCCGTGCTCGCCATGGAGCTCCGGGGTGCGACTCGGTGCTGGATGGCCTGTACCGGTTCAAACTACATGCAGGCTGGCCCGGCGCAACAAGCGCCCTATTTCCTCGACGTATTCCCTGGACGCCTCTCCTCGACGAGTTTAGTAGTGTGCACACCGCCCGTCGCACCCACGGCTTCACCGAGTCCGTCATCCGGGGAATGACGCGCCTCGCGAACGAGCATGGCGCCATCAACCTGGCGCAGGGCTTCCCCAATTTCCCCGCCCCCGAGGTGATCAAGGAGGCGGCCGCACGAGCGATCCGCGCGGACATCAATCAGTACGCGATCACCTGGGGCGCCAAGCGGCTGCGCGACGCGCTCGCCCGGAAGTACGCGGACTGGTACGGCATGACGGTGGACCCCGAGACGGAGCTCACGGTGACGTGCGGCGCCACTGAAGCGATGGCTGCCGCGCTCATGGCGATTGTGGATCCGGGCGAGGAGGTCATCGTCTTCGAGCCGTTCTACGAGAACTACGGCCCCGACGCGATCTTGTGCGGCGCCAAGCCCGTCTTCGTCCCAATGGCCGCTGGGGAGGGGCTCGATCTCGACCGCCTGACGGCCGTGTTCACCCCTCGGACACGCGCGATCGTCCTGTGCACGCCCAACAACCCCACGGGGCACGTGTTCAGCCGCGCCGAGCTCGAGGCGATCGCCGAGCTGTGCCGGCGCCACGATGCGTACGCCGTCACCGACGAGATCTACGAGCACATCTACTACGCCGGCGAGCACATCCCCATCGCCACGCTGGATGGGATGCGCGAGCGGACCGTCACAGTCAGCGGGGCATCCAAGACCTACAGCATCACGGGGTGGCGGATCGGCACGATCGTCGCGCCAGCGACAGTGACGGACGCGATCCGCAAGGTGCACGATTTCCTGACCGTCGGTGCGCCCGCGCCACTGCAAGAGGCGGTCGCCGTGGGCATCGAAACGCTCGGCCGTGACTACTACGCTGGATTGGCGCGCGACTACCGCGCCCGGCGCGATCTATTGTGTGGGGCGCTGGTGACCGCGGGGTTCCGCTGCACGCCGCCCGAAGGGGCGTACTACGTGCTGGCAGACTTCTCGGCGCTGTCCGCGCTGCCGGACGACGAGTTCGCCTTCTGGCTGACCAAGCAGGTGGGCGTCGCGCCTGTCCCCGGGTCGAGCTTCTTCTCGAGACCCGAGCTAGGGAGGAAGCTGATCCGTTTCGCCTTCTGCAAGACGGACGACGTGTTGCAGCAGGCGGCGGGGAGGCTCCGGTCGGTCAGGCGCGCAGCCGACTAGGCAGATGCCTCCGACACTCCTAACGTTGATGCGAGGTTGACCAACGAATCGAGCACGCATGGTATGTTTCCCGGTATGAAGACCGCCTCTGTCCTAACTGCCGCGGACGTCGAGCGGATGTCCCTCCCGGGAAAGCAGGTCGAGCTCGTCCGGGGGCGGCTAGTCGTCCACGAGCCACCGGGCACTCGGCACGGGGCCATCGCCGCCACTCTTGGTTACCATCTCAGTGACTACGTCCGCCGTCAGGGGCTGGGCGTCGTTCTGGCGCAGGACACCGGCTTTAAGATCACATCCGATCCGGACACCGTCCGGGCGCCGGACGTCGCGTTCGTAAGACGGGAGCGAGCGAACCGGATTCCGGCTCGGGGGTACGCGGAGCTGGCCCCGGATCTCCTCGCCGAGATTCTTTCACCCGACGACACGACGGCCGAGGTGCTCGCCAAGGTCGCCGAGTGGCTCGCGGCCGGCACCAAGCTGGTGTGGCTGGTAGATCCGCAGCGGTCCGAGGTGCGCGTTTACCGCCGGGACGGCGGCCTCTCAGTGCTCGGGGAGAGTGACGCCCTCGACGGCGAAGATGTGCTGCCGGGCTTCGCGTGCCCGCTGCGGCACGTCTTCGCTTGACCTCACAAGCAAGGGTTTCTGAGCCGGAGGAAACCGTAGCTCCCTGGCGGCTGTCGTTGCGGGCCGCGTGTTGCGCCTTCGGCGCTCCGAGTCCTAGTCCAGTCTAGGCCCCTGCCGTTCCGGGGACACAGCCGTCAGGCCGGCGTCTCGAGACTCTGCAAGTCGCTCGCCGAGCCCGTCCCGCGTCGCAAGCCGGCCGTCGCCAAGCGAAACACCCAGCGGCCCAGCGCGCCGCTCCAGAACCGCAGCCGGCGCTCGCCGCGGGGATCCGTGCGCCGCTGGGTGCGAGCACGCGCCACGACGGCAGCCAGGAGCGCGACTCCTGCGGCGCCGGCGACCCCGCCCAACGCCACCGGCCGAGTCGCCGCCTCTGGCCGTTGTAGAAGGAGCACCGTCCCCAGAGTTGCGATTCCGAGGCTGAGGCGGCTCAGCCACTGCAGCCCGCGCTCGAACGGCGACGGCCCCGTCCCGTATATAAAGGAGAGCTCCTCACGATGCCGTTCCCGCTCGGCTACCAGGGCGTCGGTGAGATCCTCCCACCCATGGCCGTCGGTGAGCAGGCGACGCGCCCGCGCCCACGCCACCCCGAGCGGCGGCAGCAAGGCGGCTGCGGTGCCACTCACCGCCGCGAGGTCGAGCAAGCGCGAACCCCCGTACAACCAGCACCACAGCGCGGCCGGGGCGACGAGCAGTCCGACGAACGCCTCGTACAGCAGCGCCGGACCCGCGAGGTGCGAGCTCCGGGTGAGGAACGCCCGCACGGCAATCGGCGGCGGCGCCCCACCCGGCAGCGCGGCGGCGAGCGCACGCCCCAGCGCCGCGCCGTCCTGGAACCGGTCGGCGGGGAGCTTGGCGAGACACCGCTCCACCGCCTGCCCGAGCCGACGCGGGACGCCGGGGGACACGAGCGGCGGGGGCGGAGTCGTGCAGTGCAGCGCGACGACAGCCGCGTCACTATCCGCGGAGAACGGCAGGCGGCCCGTCAGGACGTAGTAGCCGACGACGCCGAGCGAGTAAAGGTCGCTGCGTCCGTCTACCGGCTCGCCCCGGGCCTGCTCCGGGCTCATGAACTGGACCGTCCCGAACACCGACCCGCTATAGGTCGCTGGCACGGGCCGGCCGTCGCGCGTCACGTGCGCGATCCCGAAATCCGATAGCAGCGCCCGGCCGCTGGCGCCGTCCAGCAGGATGTTGTCCGGCTTCACGTCACGATGCACGATGCCGCGCGCGTGGGCATAGGCGAGGGCATCCGCCAGCTCGCCTAGCAGGCGCGCCGTGTCGGCGGCGGGGAGCGGACCGTGGGCCGCGATGCGGCGCGCTAGCGTGTCGCCGTCCACGTACGCCATGGCGTAGAAGATGAAGGGGCCGACCTCGTGCACGGCAAAGATCGGCACGATGTTGGGGTGGGCGAGCGCCGCGGCGGTGCGGGCCTCGCGCAGGAAGCGCGCCCGGAACGCAGGATCGGCGGCGCGGTCAGGCGGCGGCACCTTGAGGGCGACCGAACGCTCGAGCTGCAGGTCGTGGGCCCGATAGACGACCCCCATGCCCCCGCGCCCCAGCAGGCCGTGCAGCTCGTAGCGGCCCGCCAGCGCGCGGCGCAGCTGCGCCACAATTGGATCGTTCGCCGGAATCATCCAGCCCCGGATACCCCGGGCCACCATCCGAGGTTTCGCCCGCTAGACAGCGCCGCCGACTGGGACAAGATTCACGTCTCCCCCCCGACCACTCCTGCGGGAGCCGCGATGCCCGAACACCAACCCTACGTCCCCGCGTCGCAGTCGCCCGCCGAGCTCACGGCCCGCGCGTTGATCCTCGGCGTGCTCCTCGGCCTCATCTTCAGCGCCTCGAGCGTCTACCTCGCGCTCAAGATCGGCCTGACCGTGAGCTCCTCGATCCCGATCGCGGTGCTGTCGATCACGATTTTCCGAGCCCTGGGCAGGACCTCGATCCTCGAGAACAACATCGTCCAGACGACCGGCTCGGCCAGCGACTCCGTGGCGGCCGGCGTCGTGTTCACGATCCCCGCCATCTTGCTGATGGGGTACGACCTCGACATCGGCCGGGTGGCGATCCTCGCCACGGTCGGCGGGCTGATGGGCGTGCTGATGATGATCCCGCTGCGCCGCGCGCTGATCGTCAAGGAGCACGACACGCTGATCTATCCGGAGGGGACCGCCTGCGCCGAGGTGCTGATCGCCGGGGAGGAGCGTGGCCTGCAGGCGAAGCGTGTGTTCCAGGCATTCGGCGTCGGCTTCGTCTACAAGTTCCTGATGGGCGGCCTCAAGCTGTGGCGCGACGTCCCGGGGAAGGCGCTCGGCTTCTACCCCGGCGCCGCCGTCTCCTCGGAGATCTCGCCCGAGCTGATGGGCGTCGGCTACATCATCGGCCCGCGCATCGCCGGCTATCTCTTCGCCGGCGGCTGCTTCGCCTACCTCGTGCTCGCCCCGGCGATCAAGCTCGTGGGCTCGGGGCTCTCCGAGCCGTTCGGGTTCCCGCCGGTCAAGCTGATCCGCGACATGAGCCCGGGTGAGCTGCGCTCGAGCTTCGTCTTCTATATCGGCGCCGGCGCCGTCGCGTCGGCCGGCATCATCGCCCTCGCCCGCTCCCTGCCCACGATCCTGAGCTCCTTCGCCTCGAGCATCAAGGACCTGCGGGAATCACGCCTGGGGCAGGCCGTGACGAGGCTGCGCACGGAGGACGATCTGCCCATCTCCCTCACTATCGGCGGCTCGGTCGCCCTCGCGATCGTGCTCGCGCTCCTGCCACAGGTGGCGGTGAACCTGCTGGGCGCGATCCTGATCGTCATCTTCGGATTCTTCTTTGCCACGGTGTCGTCCCGTATCTGCGGGCAGATCGGCTCCTCGGCGAATCCGATCTCGGGGATGACGATCGCGGCGCTGCTCGGAACGTGCCTGATCTTCGTCGCCATCGGCTGGACCGGGGTGGACCACCGCGTCCAGGCGATCTCGATCGCGGCCGTCGTCGCAGTCGCGACCGCCAATGCGGGCAACACCTCTCAGGACCTGAAGACCGGCTTCCTCGTGGGCGCCACGCCGCGGCGTCAGCAGATCGCGATCCTCGTGGGGGCGCTCGGCTCGGCCCTCGTCGTCGGCTACACCCTCACCCTGCTCAACCGCGCGTACACCTACCCCATCCCCGAGCTGCATCCCGCCTTCAGCGCGCAGGCACTGGCGCCGGCGGGCGGGCGCGCGGCGGTCGAGGTCCTGCCGCAGACGATGTCCGGCTTCCGAGTTGCCGGTAGCACCTCGCAGGACTCGGCCTCCTACCAAGTGGTCCGCGTCTACGTCGTCACCGAAGGCGTGGCGGCAGGCAAGTACCTGATGGACCCCGCGACGCGGGAGTTGCGCTACGTGCTCGATCCCGGGATCGGCGGGCGGATTCGTGAGTATCGCGGCCGCAACATCCCGCGCCTCGACTCGCCTAAGGCCACGATCATGGCCCTCATTACCGACGGCATCCTGACTCACAAGCTGCCGTGGGCGCTCGTGCTGCTCGGGGTGTTCATCACGATCGCGATCGAACTGATGGGCGTGCAGGCGCTGCCCGTCGCGGTCGGCGTCTACCTCCCGATCTCGACGTCGTCGGCGATGTTCGCGGGCGGCGTGGTGCGCTGGCTCATCGAGCGACGCGCCCAGGCGCGGCAGCTGTCGATCGCCGAGCTCGAATCGGGTCCCGGCGTGCTCTTTTCCAGCGGCCTCATCGCCGGCGGGGCGATCTGCGGCATCGTGCTCGCGGGAATCGCCGGCGTGCTCGGCTCGGCGGACGCCCTGGCCGAGAAGGTGCCCATCGTCCATGCACTCGGGGCCTTACCCGATTCCAACCTGCTCGCCCTCGCGCTGTTCGGGGCGATGGGCGCGTTGCTCTACCGGGTCGCCTCGCAGAAGAGCTGACGCCATGGAGGGGAGGGTGGTATCGCTGCTCCCGGCGGCGACCGAGATCGTGGCCGCGCTGGGCGCGACGAACCGCTTGACCGGCGTTTCCCACGAATGCGATTACCCACCGGAGGTGCGCGCCCTGCCGCGCGTCACCCGTACCAGCGTCGATACCTCGCGGCCGTCAGGAGCCATCGATCAGGCGATGGCGTACGCCAAAGCGAGCGGGGTCTCACCCATCGAGATCGACGAGCACGCACTGCGGCGCCTCGCGCCCGACGTGATCCTGGGCCAGTCGGTCTGCGAGGTCTGCGCCGTGGGCGAAGGCGAACTGGCCCGTGCCCTGGCGATCCTCGATCGGCGACCGTGCGTCGTCACACTGCACGCCCACACGCTGGACGGCGTGTTCGCCGACATCCGGCGCGTGGGGGAGGCGCTCGACCTGGCGGATGAGGCCGAGGAACTCACGGCGGGAATGCGGTATCGCCTGCACCGTCTGACGGCGTCCCATGCTTCTGTGCCACTGCGCCCCCGGGTTCTGGTCGTAGAATGGCTCGACCCGCCGTACGTAGCTGGCCACTGGGTGCCGGAGCTCGTAGCAGTGGCCGGAGGTCGGGACGTCGGCGCGTCTCCCGGGGAGCCTTCGAGGCGACGCACCTGGCGCGAGCTCGTGGCCCTGGCGCCGGACGTCGTGGTCGTGGCCCCGTGCGGCTTCGATGTTCCGCGGGCGCGTCGCGAGTACGAAACCGTGATCGACCGGGACGCCCGGGTGCTGTTCGGTCGCCGCGTGGAATTCTTGGACGGCAACGCCTATACTTCGCGCCCCGGACCGCGGCTGGCTGATGCCGCCGAGCTCCTGTCGCAGTTGATCAACG
>WNFC01005209.1_pt1 | contig 15965 bp, 15 predicted proteins | sample 5400541 | NCBI WGS metagenome assembly WNFC01 (sample SAMN13153342, study PRJNA577476) | soil metagenome | isolation source: 120 cm saprolite under Douglas fir tree site 2 hole 2 replicate 1 | place: USA:California | collected 2015-04-18
AGGAAGTTGCGGCCGTATCCGTCCGTGACATCCTTCACGTCGCCGGCCTTGCCGACGTTCGCGACGTCCTTGGTCAACATCACCCGCACTTTTTCTCTAGCCCTCCGATACCGGTTGATACGGATCCCTGCGCGCGATGCGCGCCATGCGCGCCCGGATTCGGTTGGCGAGCCGACCACTGCCCTCTCGCGCGGCAGCGACCGTATCCCGAAAATCGTGATCGAAGACGCTCTCGCCGGCCTCCAGTGCAAGTTCGTGCTCGCGGCGGACGGCCTCGGGGCATGCCTCGATGAACGTCTTGACCGCGAGTATCCCAAGCGCCAGCATGTCTAGCTCGCCGAGCACAGGCACCCAGGCCGGGAAGTCGATCGGGCTGATGATCAGCGCCAGGGCGCCCAGCACCGCAGCCTTAGGGGCGGCGGGCACACGCGGATCGCGCAGCAGGCAGTACGCGAGCTTGCCGTGCCGCGGCACCTCCACGAGAAGATCTTTTGCGCGCGCGAGGACAGGGTGCATTGGGGGCCGGCAAAGCCTACCGCGTTTCGGCTGCCAAAGTCAGCCTACTTAACTTAGCCTTTCGCCTCATGGCAAGGGTCATCACCGCCGAACGCGCGCCTGCCCACTACGGGAACTTGCAGCACACCGCTCTCAGCGCGTTCTGGTTCGGCAGCAACTTCCTTTGGATTCCGCTGACCACCGTTCTGATCCAGGCCCAGGTCGATGAGGTTGTCCCCAAAGACGTTCGGAACACAGCGATCGGCGTCGCACTCGGTATCGGCGGCGTATTGGCCATGACCGTCCCTCCGCTCGTCGGCGCCTGGTCGGACCGCTTGAACACTCGGTTTGGGCGCCGGCGTCCGATCATGGTGGCGGGCACCCTGCTCACGATCCCGGGCCTCCTGATCCTCATGGCGGCGAACAACTACCTGGAGATCATCGTGGGGTACGCCATCATTCAGTTCTTCTTCAACGCGGCGGGAGCCGCTTACGCGGGCATCATCCCCGACGTTGTGCCGGCCCAGCAAGTTGGCAAGGCCAGCGGTTTCTTGGCCACGATGACCCAGCTGGGAATTGGTGGCGGCCTCGGCGTCACCGGGCTCCTCGCTCACAACCGAGCGATCTACCTGGTCATGGGCGCCGTCGCGGCCCTGACTCTGATCCCCACCGTATGGGCCGCGCGCACAGAAGGCCTCACTCCCATCGCCCCGCCTCCGCGCCGCGCGCTCGGCGAGTCGGTGAGGGAATTCCTTCGGCCTCTACACGAGGGCGACTTCGCCTGGGTGGTTTTCACACGGCTGATGGTTTCGTCCGGGATCACTGTGGTCCTTTACTTCCTGGTCAACTTCTTCGGCGATGTCGTACTGGGGCCGCACCAGGACGCCGCCAAGTTCACAACCAACTGGCTGCTGGTGGTCGTCCTGACAGCGCTCCCATTCGGGTTTTTCGGGGGCCAGATCTCGGACCGAATCCGCCGCCGCAAGATCTTTGTCTACCTGGCGGGAGCGGCCCAGGCATTCGTAGCGATCGTCTTCATCGCCTTTTACCCAACCTCCACTTCATTCGTCTATGCACTTGGCGTTGCCTATGGGATCGGCTACGGACTCTATTTCGCCGTCGACTGGGCGCTGGCGTGCGACACGCTGCCCGATCCCAAGAAATCCGCCAAGGACATGGGACTCTTCCATATCGCCTTGACGCTGCCCCAGGCGATCCTCCCGCTCTTCGGCGGGGCGCTCATCGATTACCTCAACAAGCATCTGGCCGCGAACTCCGGCTACCGGGTGGTCTTCTCGAGCGCTGTGCTCTTCCTGTTCCTAGGCACTGTGCTGGTGAGCCGCATCAAGTCCGTACGCTAATTACGGGTCCCCGCGAATTCACGGCGCAGCCTCAGAGTTCGTGGAGCTTTGAGCGTTCCCGGCGGACCGCCAGCAGACTCGCGATCCAGACCGCGGCGATGCCGACCACGCCGAACTCCGCCATCAACCTCAGCACGACCAGGTTGGAGTAACCCGAGACCAAAAGCGTCTGAAACGTATGGTGGCCGGGCCCGATGAGAGCCCAACCCAGGGCCACCAGCCCCAGGACCGTCAAATCGCCCCGCCGGATCGCCCACGCGATCAGCACCAGCATCGGGAGTAGGAGCAGCACCAGGTGCGTGCCCCATGAGTAGCTGGCCACGATCGGGGTCACAGCGACGACCGCGGCCGCTTCGAGGCCTTTGCCAGTCGAAGTTTTGGAGGGCGATCGCAGAACAGCGAAGGTGACCAGCAGAGCCGCCAGCGCGATCGCCGTCGTGATGATCCTGGCCGGCACCGGCGTGCCTCGTGTAGCGCCGAAGAACGTGTCTGGATCGAACAGGCGCGCGACAGTGCCGCCAGGCGAATGGTTTTCGAAGAGACCCGTCCCCGCCCCGATGGCGGGCACCACTTTGAACAGGTACTCGAACAAGTACTGGGGCGCCGCCAGGAGCCACAGGCCGATGCCGGCGACCGCGGCCGCGGCCAGCATGGACCAGCGCCTCGCCCACAGCAGCAACAGCCCGACGGGCGCCTGGATCAATTTCAACGCGACCGCGACCCCAATGGCCGGGCCTCCCCACCACCGATCAGCCACCCACGCCAGCAGCCACACGCCCGATAGCGCCAGCAAGACCAGGTTGATCTGTCCTTCGACGACGTTTGCGATCGTCGGTTCGAACGCGATCGCCGTCAGGACCAGGAGCGCGCCGAGCTGCCAGTCATGCACCTTCAGGGCCCGCAAGATGCAAAACAGAAAGACGACAAGCGCCGCGTTGAGCAGGATGACCGCCGCCGCGCCCAGCACGTGGCTGTCCACCCCGACCACCGGCTGCAGCAGCCAGGCCAGCGGCATCGGGGTGACGTACTGCGGACCGGTGGGCTCGAGGCAGCCCATCGTCTGACAGAGGTCGTATGGATCGCGCCCCGCGGCCAAGCGGCCCGCGGCTCGCATGTAGCTCTCCTGGAAGTCACCGAGGTAGGCTCCGAAGGCCAGCGGAAGGACGACCGCCTGCCAGAGGTAGAGGAGCAGGATCGGAATCCCCGCCCAAATGAGAAGCAGGCCACGGAAACGTCGGTTGGCCAACGCCGGTAGCCGCGAAACCGGCGAATTCACCGAAGGGAGTCTATGGCCTCGACCAAAAAACGAGGCGGCGCCAGCAGCGGACACCGCCTCGGCCGGGGTTCCACCGGGTGACACGCCTTTCGGTTTCTGCGCCGCTTTACGGCCGTTGCCTACTTGTGGAGGCCAACCTTTGCGCGGACTGCGGTGGACCCGACGCCGAACGAATGAATGCACTTTGCGCGGTTCGCAAGGGGGTGTCAAGGGGTTGGCGTGGGTTGGGTGGAGGCGCACAATGGGGTGTCGGACCGGGCTCTTGGGAGGTGTCGGGATTGGGCGAGCTCAGCTACGTTCACGGTGCTAACAGCACTCCGCTTTTGGGCGAGACCATTTTCCAGAACCTTCAGCACACGGCCGGCCGCTTTGGCGATCGGGAGGCGCTCGTGGTGGCCCACCAGGATCGCCGGTTCACGTACCGAGAGCTGGTGGACGAGTGCGAGCTGGTAGCGCGCGGGCTCATGGCGCGGGGGGTGCGTCGGGGCGACCGGGTCGGCATCTGGTCGCCCAATCGGTATGAGTGGGTAATCTCGCAATACGCGACCGCGGCCATGGGCGCGATCCTCGTCAACATCAATCCGGCTTACCGGACCTCTGAGCTGGAATATGTGCTCAACCAGTCCGGCATCAGCTTCCTGATCCTCGCCGCCGGGTTTCGCCAAGCCGACTACCGCGCCATGCTGGCCGAGGTCAAGGGCCGGTGTCCTGAGTTGCGCGAGGCGCTGGTTCTCGAGGACGGGTGGGAAGCGCTTCAGCGCGATGGAACCAAGACGAGCCCAGCCACGCTGCGTGAGCTGGAGGCTTCCCTTCAGTTCGACGACCCGATCAACATCCAGTACACGTCGGGTACGACCGGCTTTCCGAAGGGCGCCACGCTCACCCACCACAACATCCTCAACAACGGTTTCTTTATCGGCGAGACCCTGCATTACACGGAGCAAGACCGCGTCTGCATCCCGGTGCCCTTCTACCACTGCTTCGGGATGGTCCTCGGCAATCTCGCCTGCACGACGCATGGCGCCACGATGGTCATCCCCGCCGAGGCTTATGAGCCGGTGGCGGTCATGGAGACGGTGCAGAAAGAGCGGTGCACATCTCTGTACGGCGTACCCACGATGTTCATCGGCGAGCTCGAACACCCGCGTTTCGGCGAAATGGACTTCAGCTCGCTGCGCACGGGCATCATGGCCGGTTCACCCTGCCCGGTCGAGGTCATGAAGAAGGTGCAGACCGCGATGCACATCCCGGAGATGACGATCGCGTACGGGATGACGGAGACCTCGCCCGTCTCGACTCAGTGCGCCACAGATGACCCGCTCGAAAAGCGTGTCTCGACCGTGGGTCGGGTGCATCCGCATGTCGAGATCAAGATCGTCGACCCCGCCACCGGGGCGATCGTCCCGCGTGGAGCCTCTGGCGAGCTTTGCAGTCGGGGCTACATCGTCATGCTCGGCTATTGGAACAACGAGCAGGCCACACGACAGGCCATCGATGCGGCCCGCTGGATGCACACGGGCGACCTCGCCACCATGGACGAGCTCGGCTACGTCAACATCGTCGGCCGGATCAAGGACATGATCATCCGGGGCGGCGAGAACATCTATCCGCGGGAAGTCGAGGAGTTCCTGTACGGGCACCTGGCCGTGGCTGACGTCCAGGTGATCGGCATTCCGTCCGAGAAATACGGCGAAGAGGTCATGGCCTGGGTCAAGCTGCGCGAAGGCGGCGCGGCCACCGGCGACGAGCTGGCCGCCTGGTGCAAGGGCAAGATCGCGTCCTACAAGATCCCTCGCCACTGGAAGTTCGTGGACTCATTTCCGATGACGGTCACTGGCAAGGTCCAGAAGTACAAGATGCGGGAGGTCGCGGTCGAGGAATTGGGCCTCGAAAAAGCCGCGGGAGTCAGGACAGCCTAGCCCATTTAACGTGTGGTGAGCAGGCCGGATTATTCCGGCCGGCCCCAGCGCGCTATGCACCGCCGAGCGTGGCTAGGATTGACTACTCAATTGATCCGACCCGGGGAAGGTGAGCAGGGGCGCGAATCCGGCCGAGTTGATGAAGGGGAAGCAGGATGACTTTTCTGCGGCCGTTGAGCGCCCCGATGAGCGGAAACCGCCGAGGTTTCCGCTCATACCTCAAGATGCGGGAGGTCGCGGTCGAGGAATTGGGCCTCGAAAAAGCGGCGGGAGTCCGGACCGCTTAGCGCCTACTGCAGGCTTTCGTAAGGGAACGCGGCCGCAAACGGCTCGTACAGCAGCAGCACCTGCTCGACCGCGAGCACGTCGCGCATGAAGATGCCGCCGGCGGCCACCCCGGCGTGGCCGACGATCCCCGATCCGTCGTGAGGCGCGGCCATCTCGGCGCCGTCCTGGGCGGCGCGGAAGGCCATCGTGCGCCCCGACTGGCGAGCCGCTTCGATGACCGCCTTCCAGGCAGCCTGGTAATGGGCGGCTGCATCGACGGTGGAAGGCGGCGCTGCAGCCACCGGCCCGCCCGGTGCGGCGGGCACAGCCGGCTTCGGCGGCTCGCTGAGCACCCTGGCCACGGCCGACGCCTCAGCCTCGTTCGGGCCAGACAGGGTCGGCAGGCGCGCGAGAAAGGCGGCGATCTGCCGATCCACAGGAGGGGGAGGCTGGTAGCCGGGGCCCGGTAGCACGGTGGCAAAGGGGCGGTAGAGCGTGGCGAAGACCGCCGGATCGAGCCGCTCGCGCACCAGGATCGCAAGCGCCACGATCTGTGCCGACTCGAGGGCTGCGGCCGCTACGTCCTCCGGCACGACCTTGCTGATCGCGAGCTTGGTCTGCGCCACCCTGAACCCGCCCGTGAACGCGTTCACCATGCTCTGGTCGGCGCCGGAGAGCAGGCCGTCCAGGACCTGCTCGACATCGGCCGTCGAGCTACGCTGACGCGACAGCACGCGCGCCGTTGCGATCCACTCCCACTGCGCTTTGCCAAAGGCCTTGACTGCGGCAGCGAGGAACTGCCCCGCCTCGCCCGCGCTCAGGGCAGCGCGACCTGCTCGGGGAGCAGGCCCTTGGCTCTCAGCTTCTCGATCGGGTGATATGCATCCACGATGCGCATCGTGCCTGAAGCCGAGCGCAAAACCATCGATTGCGTGTACGCATATACGTCTTCATAACGCACCCCCTTGAGGAGCTCGCCCGTGGTGATGCCGGTGGCCGCGAAGAAGATGTCGCTGCCGGAGCACAGGTCGTCGAGGTGCAGAACCTTGTTCGGCTTGTGCCCTTCCTTGGTGGCGAGCTCGCGCTCCTTGTCATCGCGGAAATAGAGCTTGGCCTGCATGTCGCCGCCGATCGTTTTGATGGCGCAGGCGGCGAGCACCCCTTCTGTGGAGCCCCCGGAGCCCATCATGCAGTGGATCCCGGACCGCGTCTCGAGCGCAGCCTCGAGCGCCCCGGCGACGTCGCCGGCGGTGATCAGCTTGATGCGGGCGCCTACGTCACGAATCTGCGCCACGATCTCCTGGTTTCGGTCGCGCTCCAACACGACGACCGTCAGCTCCTGCACCGGGAGCCCCTCAGCCTTGGCGATCCGCCTGAGGTTCCATTCGACCGGCATCTCGAGGTCAATGACTCCCCTCGCCCGCCGGCCCACGACCAGCTTCTGCATGTAAGGGACGTGCGTCGTGAACATCGAGCCGCGCTCTGCCAGCGCGACCACCGAGATCGCGCCGGGCAACCCGGAGGCGGTGAGGCTCGTGCCCTCGATCGGATCGACCGCGACGTCCACCTCGGGCTCGAGGCCGTTGCCGATCTGCTCGCCGAAATACAGCATGGGCGCCTCGTCCTTCTCGCCCTCGCCGATCACCACGGTGCCCTTCATGTCCACGACCGCCATAGCGTTCCTGATGGCTTCCACAGCGCGCTGGTCGGCGGCGACCTTGTTGCCGCGTCCCTGCAGCGGGGCGGCGGCCAGCGCCCCCGCCTCGGTGACCCGCAAAAGCTCGAGCGCCAGGTTGCGGTTAGTGCGCGGCTCGATCAACTGTCAAGGAAGTGCTTGAGCGGCATCGCGGGCGGTAGCTTAGCCGATGCCCCGGCGCCGGATCGGCAGTTTGTCCGCTTCCACCCAGAGGTCCGTCTTGCGGGCGAGCCGGCGATCGCCACCTCGATCGACATAAACGCATGTGCGCTCGAGCACGGCGGTGATCCGCACATTCGTCCCATCCAGGATCGCGATGAAACCCTCGATGAGGACCTCATCCTCGTCGAGCTCGACCTCGCTGAGACGGCGCGAACCGGACGGCCGAGGTTTCGTGGACGGCACAAGCTGCGTCCGCAGCGCGCCTGGCAACCCGGGCTTGATGGACAGCCGGGACGATCCCGGCCAGGGCAGTGGGGATCTTGGCTTGGCCGACGCCGGAGCTGGCCGACCCTTTGAGACTCGGCCGGCCGACCGTGCTTTGCCGGATGCCCGCCTAGAAGAACTCACCCCAGAATTTCCTCACCCGGCCGACCGGGTTCGGGACGGTCTTGAGGGTCACCACCGACGCGGTCCGCGCCGAGGACTCGACGATCGCTGTGTCCTTGGCCTCGGGGACGCCTTCCGGATGGACCCTGATCACCCCCAGGTGAACGCCGCCTTCCAGCACCACCAGCGCCCCCACCCGCGCGTCACCCTCGAGCCGTCCCATGTTCGTGATCTTGAGCCTGCTCGTGGCGACGATGTTCCCGCGCACCAAGCCGGCGACCGTCACCTTGGAGCTCTTGATGTCCGCCTCGACGTGGGCCTCCGGGCCGATGAAGAGGTCGCCGTCGCACTCGATCTGGCCGCTGAACTTGCCCAGGATCTGGCCGCTGCCCTTGATCTGCAGGCGGCCCGACAGTACGTCGTCACTCGCCAGCACGGTCGCCTTCGGCTCGGCGCCTTTGGAGGCCTCGCGCCCCCCATTGGTCGCGGTCTGCCCCAACGTCTCCGAACTCGTCTCAGTCGTCATTGCGCCTCCATTGCCCCAGCCTCCCCACAGCTCCCTTCCGCAGCATAGCTGCTCCGGTTAGGAAGTGGTTGTGCGCGTTCGACGGTCAGCTAACGCGGCATTGAGCCGTGACTCAAAGGTCGGGCTGCGACTCGAGGTAGGCCAACACAGCTTCGCGGTTCGGGTCGATGACCCCATCCATCACCAACTCGGTCAAGCGCTGTTTGATGCGGCCGACCTCCGGCCCCGGCCGGATCCGGCGGATGCGCATGATGTCCCCGCCGTCTATTGGCGCCGCCAGTCGCGACGGCTGCTCTATAAGAACCCGGTCGAGCCGGGACTGGAGCTCGCCGAGCTTTTCGGGATGTGGATACGCGGACGCCGCGATGTCGGCCCGAGCCAGCGCCATGAGCCTCCCGAGCTGCGAACCGGCGTCGCGAGCGAGCCGGCGCACTGCGCCATCGGTCCACTCCGATGAATAGAACACCGGCCGGAGATGGAGCCGAACGAGCAACACGACTGCGTCTATCTCCTTCTGGGGGAAGCGCAGCCGTCCCAGAGCGCTCGCCGCCACCTCGGCCCCGACGACATCGTGGCCGAGGAAAGTACCGTCTGGCCCGGCCGTGGCCGGCTTGCCAACGTCGTGGAAGAGGGCACCGAATCGCACGATGACATCGCGCGGCGTGCCGGCCACAGCCAGCACCGTGTGACCGAACACGTCATGCGTGTGGTAGCCGCTCTGCTGGACGCCTTTGCAGGCGGCCACCTCAGGCAGGATCGCTTCGAGCAAATGCGCCTCGTCGAGCAGCTCGAGCGCCAGTCCGGGCCGCTCCGAAACGAGCATCTTTCGGAGCTCGTCGGCCACGCGCTCGACGGAGACCACCGGGGATGCGAGCCGGTCCTTCAGGTTGCGCATCGCGGGCAGCAGCTCGGGTGCAAGCTCGAAACCCAGCTGGGCGGCGAAGCGGATCGCCCGCAGCATGCGGAGCGGATCGTCGGTGAAGGTCTGAATCGGGTCGGCCGGTGTCCTCAAGACGCGCGCCCCTAGATCAGCGCGGCCGCGACCGAGGGGGTCATGGACGTTGCCGTCGAAGTCCATCAGGAGCGTGTTGATCGTGAAGTCGCGACGGCGGAGGTCCTCATCGAGCGTCGCCTCGCGCACGTCGGGCTTTCGCGAATCCGGCGCGTATGACTCGGCACGGGCCGACACGAACTCGACCAGGTGCCCGGGCAGCGTCACCTGCCCGGTGCCGAACCGCTCGAAGATCACCGGCTCGCCTGCACCAGCGAGCTGGGCGAATCGGCGCGCCAGCTCGAAGCCCTTCCCGTCCTCGACGACGACGTCGATGTCGGGGTGCGGGCGGCCCAGGAGAACGTCGCGCACGTACCCGCCGACGATCCACGCGCGCGCCTCCAGCTCCGAGCTGGCTTGCTTGAGGAGCCGGCGAACCTCCCCGTCGTCTACTGGTTGATCCGCGCCCATTCCACGGCTCCGACCTGCCCGGCGCGATCGCCCAATCGGGCTCGGCGGAGGAGGGGCCGGCGGGCAGGTTTGATGAAGGGCGATGAGCGCAGCGTCTCGCGCATGGTCGGCGCCACCAGCTTCCACGAGCGCGTGATACCGCCTCCCATCACGAACATCTCCGGGTCGATGACGTTGGTGAGGCTGATCAACGCCAGCCCCATGTACCGAGCCGATCGCCCAACCACCATCCGGGCATGCCGGTCGCCGCGTGCCGCGGCGGCGAAAAGCTCCGCTGCCGGATGGCCGGTCTCCTTGGCAAGGTTGGCGCCGCCGCAAAAGACCTCAAGACAGCCGTACTGGCCGCAGTTGTCGAGTGGACCATTCGGGTCGACGATCATGTGCCCGACCTCGCCCGCCGTGCCGTGGCCGCCGCGGTGCAGGCGGCCGTCGATGATGAGGCCGCCTCCGATTCCAGTCGACCAGGTGATGTACACCATGTGGCGAGTCCCGCGGCCCGCGCCATGGTAGAACTCGCCCAGCCCCGCCATGTCGGCATCGTTCGCGAGATGCACCTTGGCGCCGGTGGCGCGGCCGAGCATCGAAACCAGGGGCACGTTTCGCCACGGCAGGTTGGGCGGATTGACGAGAATGCCACGCTTGAGATCGATGGGCCCGGGAGCGCCGATGGCGATGCTGGTCACTTTTTGGTTGCCACGCAAACGGTCGATCTCCGCCGCCGCCCAATCGACCATGCCCTGAGGCGTCTTGAGCAGCGGCGTCTTCGTCTTGACGCTCGCGATCAGCCGCCCATCGGACCGGGCCAACGCCACGCGCACCTGAGTCCCCCCGAGATCTATTCCTGCGAGCATGGCTAGTGGACTGTAGCGGTTAGGAGGCGAGCAACTGCTGCCCTCGCAGCGCGCCGAGGATCTCGATCGGGGCGCGGGCGCGGTTGAAGGTGTAGAAGTGGAGACCCGGGACGCCGGTCTCCAGGAGCTGAACGCACTGCTTGATGCAATGGTCCACGCCCAGCCTTCGAATGGCCTCGTCGTCGGGCGCAGCGTCGATCGCCCCTTGCAACGCGTCGGGCACGGTGGCACCCGACATCTGGGTTACGAACGCAAGCGATCGGCGGCTCGGGACCGGCATGAGGCCCGGAACGATAGGCACCGTGATGCCGGCCGCGCGAGCGCGGGCCACAAGCTCGAAGTAGAACCGGTTGTCGAAGAACATCTGGGTGATGAGGAAATCGGCGCCGGCCTCGACCTTCAGCCGCAGGTAACGGAACTCGTGCTCGAGGTCAGGGCTCTCCGGATGCTTCTCCGCGCTGCAGGCCGCGCCGATGCCGAGCCGGTAGCCGTTGCCACGTACGAAAGCGACCAGGTCGCTCCCGTGCTTGAGCTCACGATCGGCAGGTTGAAAAGGCTCGCCTGGTCCGGGAGGGTCCCCGCGCAGTGCCAGCACGTTGGCGACGCCTTCGCGTTCCATCCAGTTCAGGATTCGCCGCGTCTCGTCACGCGAGTTGGCGCAGGTGAGATGTGCCATGGCCTCGATGTGGTAGTGCCGCTTGATCCGCGTCACCAGCTCCAGTGTTTTTTCGCCAGTGCGCAAGCGATACGTCACCGACACCCAGTCGGGGGCGTGGCCGGTCAGCGTCGCGACCGTCTTTTCGAGTACGTCGACTTCGGTTTCATCTCGCGGCGCCATGAACTCGAATGACACCGTCGGCCGCCCTCGGGTCAGCAGATCTGCGATCCGCATGGCGCGAAGCCTAGCGCAGGACGCGCGCGTCGCCGACGCGACGGGTCAGCTTGACGGCGTCGAGGTGTTCGAGCAGCGCCAGCATCGGACGGCGGCTGGCGCCGAGGCGGTCTCGTAGCTGCGCCACGCTCACGGACCCCGTGGACGCGATCAGCTCCTTCACCGCCTCCACGGCGCGCTCATACGCGTCCCGCGTGAACGCGATGTCGTCGCTCAGCCGCTCCAGCTCTCCGCGCTGCGCCAAGGCGCGAACGACCTCGGGCGTGACGCCCGTGCTCCGCATCGCCTCCGTGAGCGAAGGCGGAGCAAAAGGCTCAGCTCCGAGAAGCTCGAGCAACAGGGCACCGGGGCCGCCGGAGGCATGGTCGGCGACCTGGTGTGAAATCGCCGCCACCTCGCCGTCTCTCTCCTCCAGGCGCTTTTCCTCGGCGAGCGCCTTCACGACCGATGGGAACACGCCGGCCGGCATCCCGAGCCGGCTCCTCAGCTCCTCGCGCGGCATGCCGCGGCGGAGCGGATGCTCCAGGTGATAGGCGGACAGCTCACGCACGGCGCGGTCGGCCACGGCCGACCATGCTTCCTGCGCGAACAGCCACTCGCCCAGTCGGCGCGCCTGGAGGCGCGCCACGTCAGCGTCCGTGGCCAGTGTGGCCTTGAGCAAGGCGCCCAGGGCTACGCCACGCGGGTATTTGCGCAGTTCTTCCTGCAGGACATCGCCTGCCGCCCTGCGTTCCAAAGACTCGCGCACGGCGGCGTCGTGGCGTGGGTGCTTGCGCGGCGCGACGTCTTTGATCTGGCCGCCGGCGACCGTGCTCGAGGGACTCGGGATGCGGAGGATGATGCGGTCGTCGTTGGCGGCGGCGATCGGTCGTTCCAGGTAGAGCTGGATCCAGGCATTGGCGCCCGGTTCGATAGTGTCCTCCTCGAGGAGAATCGCCCGGCAGCCGACCTCGACCGTGCCTGTGTGGAGGAGGAGCTCCGCGCCATGCCGCAGCCCTCGGGGCGCGGATGCGAGCACCCGGACGCGTGCATCCACCCGCCGTGTCGCCTGGAGGGCGCCAGGCCGGGCGAGCACGTCACCGCGCTCAACCTCGCTTTTCTCGACCCCGATGAGGTTGGCCGCAACGCGATTTCCAGGCTGCGCCGTGTCGACCTTCTGGTTGTGTTGCTGCAGACCACGGACGCGGGCGGTGGCGCCGCCGGGCAAAACCTGCAGCTCGTCACCGACCGCGATGGTGCCGTCGACCAGGGTGCCGGTGACGACCGTCCCGAAGCCGCTCATCGTGAAGACGCGGTCGATCGGAACGCGCGGGCGCCCCAGGTCGGCCCTCGACTCGACCCGGTCGAAGGCAGCGTCGAGGCTCGAGACAAGCTCGGCGATCCCCTTGCCCGTGACCGCCGAAACACCACAGATCGCGGATCCTTCCAACGCCGTGTGAGCAAGCGCCTCTCTCACTTCGCCCTCGACCAGCCCATACCAGACCTCATCGACGAGATCGACCTTGGTGAGCGCAACCACGCCGCGGCGGACATCAAGTAAGTCGATGATCTCCAGGTGCTCCCTGGTCTGCGGCATGACGCCTTCGTCCGCCGCCACGACCAGCAGCACTACATCGATGCCGTGCGCGCCCGCCAGCATGTTGCGGATGAATCGCGCGTGCCCCGGGACGTCCACGATGCCGATCTGGCGCCCACTCGGGAGGCGCATGTAGGCAAAACCGAGATCGATCGTCATGCCACGGCGCTTTTCCTCGGCTAGCCGGTCCGGGTCTATCCCGGACAGCGCCGTCACGAGGGTTGACTTGCCGTGGTCGATGTGCCCAGCGGTGCCGAGGATCACGTCAGATAGCCCCGCGAACTCAGAGGCTGCGCCTTGAGTTCGCGAGGACCCCTACGCTCTTGACGGCCGCCTCCACGGCATCGATGAGTTGCTCGTCCTCGCCACGCAAGACGGTGCGCGGGTCGAGGCAGCACGCGTCCTTCTCGATGCGTGCGATGACTGGCGGGTCGCCGCGCCGCAACGCGGTCGCGAGCCGCGAGGCAGGGCCGGTCAGCGCAATCAGGATGGTGGGAAGCGCATGGCCGGGCAAGGAGCCGCCGCCCGCGGCGGACTCTCCGGGGACGAGCGAGGAGTTGACGCCCCGTTCTTCGAGCTTCACCGACCAGAGCCCCGCACGCCTTTTGATCTCCTCGACCTGCATGCGGAGCATGCGCTCCACGGGAACGTCGTCGAGCCGCCCAGCCAGGCGCTGGCGCAATGTCGCCTCGAGCGCGGCGAGCGTGAGCTTGTCGATGCGCAACGCGCGCGCCAGCGGATGCCGCGACAGCCTGCGCACCGCCTCGACGCCGTTGGCGCTGCGCCCCAGGATGAGGCCGGCCTGGGGCCCGCCGAGGAGCTTGTCCCCGGAGAACATGACCAGATCCGAGAATCGCAGCGACTCGGCCACGATGGGCTCGTCGGCGATCGGCTGTGCAGCGCCGCTGCCAATGTCGTCGATGAGAAGCACGTCGTGGCGGCGCGCGATGGCTTCCATGTCCGCCAGCGAAACCGACTCGGTGAAGCCCGACACACGGTAGTTGGAGGTGTGCACGCGCAGGAGCGCCGCGGTCTTGGGCGTGATGGCGTCCTCGTAGTCGGCTGAGCGCGTGCGGTTGGTCGTGCCGACCTCGACCATGCGCGCGCCCGACAGACGCATGACGTCGGGCATGCGGAACGAACCACCGATCTCGACCTGCTGCCCTCGTGAGACGACCACCTCGCGGCCTTTGCACAGGGCTGTCAGAGCCAGCAGCACGGCAGCCGCGTTGTTGTTTACGACCAACGCAGCCTCGCAATCGAAGAGCTTCTTGAGCAATCCCCGAAGCAGGTCCGCACGCTCTCCGCGGCGCCCGGTCTCCAGGTCGAGCTCGAGGTTGCTATAACCGCCCGCAACCGTGAGCGCCTCGATCGCCGATCGTACCCGGCGCATGTGAGGGGTCGCGGCGGCACGCAGCCTAGCGGCGATGCGCCGGCTGCGTTCATCGTCGTCGACGACCTCATCTTTCCGCTCAGCCGCCACCTGCTCGCGGATCGCCTCGACGACCTGATCGCGGCCGAACTCCTGGACCAGTGCCGCGTATGGCGGCTGGTTGACCAACCGGCCTACAGCAGGCAGGGATACAGGCCGTTGAATCTGGGGACCCCGTAACCGATGCATTGGCCTACAGAGATTAGGCTCGCGGGCTTGAAGAATGGCTCCATCACGTAACTGAGGACCGGGACGCCGACGAAATAGCCGATAAAGATGACGATGGCGACGCCCGCCCAAACCTCGCGCCGGCGGACGGACACATTGAAGAAGAAGCGCGGGTTGCGGGAGCGAAAAATGGTCTCGATCACATCCCAGCCGTCGAGGCCTGGGATCGGCAGCAGGTTGAAGGCAAATACCGAGAGGTTGAGGAAGACGATCGCGTAAACAAGAGTCGCGACCAGGCCGATGGGAGTGAGCGCAGCGTGAATACCGATGGCATTGAACGCCCGCAGGACCAGGCCGAACGCGATGGCGGCGATAAGGTTCGCGGCCGGGCCGCCAAGAAAGAAAACCAAGCGCTGCCGAACCGTGCTGATGCGATTTGGCTGCACCGGCACCCTCCGTCCCCACCCGGTCAGCAACATGAAAACGGCGATGACGCCGACCGGCTCCAGAAAGCGGCGCGGGTTCAGGGTGAAGTAGCCGAAGTAGCGTACGGATCGATCGCCCTGAAAATATGCAGCCGCGGCGTGCCCCATCTCATGGACTGGGATGGCGATCAGCAGCGCAGGCACGAGCATCAGCGCCGCGACCAAAAAATTGACGAATTGGGTCACTTACTCGATCGGGATCTTGCCGGTGCGGGCGGGCGTGCGGCGCCGCTGCGTGGTCTTGCGTGCGCCTGTCGCCGCACGGCGCGGGCGACCGGTCGGCGCCGTCGTGACGCGGTGCTCGTAGATGAGCATGAGCGCGGTTATCAGCTCGCGTTGCGCATTGAGCAGGTGCACCTGCGCGGCTGGCGGGACCATGTCGGTCAGGAGGTGGCTGACCCGAGAGCCGAGCTCGTTGACCAGCTCGATCAGCCGCTCGCCTTCGCGGGTCATTTCTTCACCGTGGCCGGGCGAGCGAAACGCACGCGGAGCTCGCCGTCTTTGATGGTGGCGCCGGAGGTATCACGCTTCGACAGCACCCGGGGCAGTGAGATCTCACGCCGGTAGTTGCCGATTGTCACGTACAGCTCGCCGTTGTGCCGGCTCAGGTCCACCTCAGAGCGATCCACGAACGGCACTTTGAGGCTAAGGATGTAATCGGTTCCGTCCTTGTCGATTCTCTGCGGGCTCGACGTGGCGAATATCTGCGCCGGGTCCCGATCGCCATAGGTCGCTTTTGCCATACGCTGCAGCATTTTGACCCCCACCACCTCCCGGTCGAAGAGCGGCACGTTCAGGATCGGGATGCCTGAAAACGATTGCTCGACCTCGACCTCGTATCGCTTGTGAATTCGCTGCCACTTCTTGAACAACTGGTCCTGCACCTCGTCCGGAAGGATGCGGTTGACGATCACCGCGTCGGTCGCGTAGCCGAAGAGGCTCAAGTAGCTGAACGCTCGCTTGGCCTCTTTCACCACCATCTTCTCGAGGTTGAGGACGATGCGCATCGT
>WNFC01020573.1_pt1 | contig 15963 bp, 21 predicted proteins | sample 5400541 | NCBI WGS metagenome assembly WNFC01 (sample SAMN13153342, study PRJNA577476) | soil metagenome | isolation source: 120 cm saprolite under Douglas fir tree site 2 hole 2 replicate 1 | place: USA:California | collected 2015-04-18
AGGTGTGCTCGGCCGCGCGGGCACTCGAACTGGTGGGCGAGCGGTGGAGCCTGCTGATCATCAGGGACGCGCTGTTCGCTGGCGCGACCCGCTTCAACGACTTCCTCACGCTCGGCATCGCGCCGAACATCCTCAAGAACCGCCTCGACGGCTTCGTCGACGCCGGGATCATGCAGCGCCGCAACTACTCCCGGAATCCGGAGCACTGCGAATACCTGCTGACCGACAAGGGCCGCGAACTGATCGCCGCCATCGTCGCGCTGACCGAATGGGGCGACCGATGGGCGGCCCCCGAGGGCCCACCCGTCCTCTACTCCCATTCCGTCTGCGGTGGTCCGATCACCCAGCAGACCACCTGCGCCAACTGCGGCCAGGTGCACGACCCCGCAGAAGTACGCGCACGACCAGGACCTGGCATGCCCGCCGACATCGCGGCCCGCATGGGCTGACGATGTCCGCCAGGTAACTGCGTCCGCGTTCGCTACCGGCTGTAGGGTTATCCGCCAGAAAAGCGGGAGGCGGCGCGGCGCGCCCACGAGCACACGCGGCAAGGTGCCCGGTGCACCAGAGCATCGCCGGCTGCATCACCATCGCGACCGACCTCGAATTCGTGTACCCGGCTCTCGCCTGACCACGCCGTGGCTGACGCGGATGCCCCCGAGCAACCGCGGGCTCCGACCGCGGAGCTGGTCACGGCGATCAAGGACGACCATTGCACCGACATGCAAGCGAAGATAGCGGCGTGGTCAACTGGTCGCAGGGCCTGGTCCTCGGCTTCTTCGCGCTTGCCTGGATGGCCTTGGTTGCCATTCTCATTCTGGCACCCGAGACCTACGATCAGACGATGAAGCTGCTGCCGGGTGATCACCGCCCGGCGGAAGTGGCTTTCCTGGTGGCGATCTCCACCTTCATCGCGCTGCTCAGCGCAGGAGTCCTCCGCCGCTGGCGCTGGACCTTCTGGCTGGTCATGGTCGCCTTCCTGCTCGGCCTGTTGCGAGTGCCGGCGGCGGTCCTCCAGCTCATTGGGGGATTGCCTGCTGGTGGCCCCACCTGGTACGAGCTGTTCCAAGCTGTTGTCGGTGCGGTCCAGTTTGCCATCGGGCTCGCAATGCTGGCTGGTTACCGGCGAGCCGGGTACGTGCGATGCCTAACGGGGACGGGACCGCCCCACAAGGCCTCTTCTTTGGTTACGCTCGAGCCGCTTGAACGCGGATGGAGTTATGCCGTCCTTCGCCCCCGCCGGCGCGTCGGGCCGGTCAGCGTGCTGAGATGAGCGCCGGACTCGAGCACGTCGAGCGCGCGATTGGCGAACGCCACGAGGCCCTTGCGGCCGCTCTGACGAAACCATTCGAGACTTGCCTCGTACAGAGCAGCGACCACGACTCGCGCTGTCACGCGCACCTCAAAATCGTCGCGCTTACGGCCGGTTCGCTCGGCGAGCAGAACGGTCACAAAGGTCTGGGTGCGCTCGAGCTCGTCCCAGATTCGCGCCCGCAGCTCGGGAACTTCCATCATGAGCTTGCCTCTCGCAAGGACGAGCTCGCGGTCCCGCTCGAAGATCGAGTCCAGCCCTTCGAGAACGCGCCGGAAAGAAACATTCAGCGGCTCGTCCTTTGGCCGTTCCTTGAACATGGCGATGGCCATCGGGTCGTAAATGTCGAGCATTACCACGTCCTCTTTGTTGGGGAAGTAATTGAAGAACGTGCTGGGTGAGATCTCGACAGCGGCTGCAATTTGCTCGATCGTTGTCTGCTCGTAGCCCTGACGTTCGAAAAGCCGCAAGGCAACCCGCTGGATCGCTTCCCGCGTCTTCTGCTTCTTCCGCGCGCGCAGCCCGATGGTGCCGGCCGTTGTACCGCCGGGCCGCCGCGATTTAGCAGGCTCAGTTGACGCCATCAGCGCAAGTCTCCGGGATCGATGGGCGAGACCCGGGCGGGTAGGAAGATGGCAATCGCGATGGCTGCCGCCAGCATCAGCCCGGCACTGACCAGCATGACGTCGGCCATCCCCTGGGTGTAGGCGTGGTTGGCAGCATGGACCAGGCTGCTGCCGACCGCTGCCGGAAGGTGCGCGGCGACGGCGGCCGCGCCAGCGATGCTGCCCTGCGCCGAGTCACGGACTGGGGCGGCCAATGCTGCGACGGATGGTCCGAGGTTGCCCTGGTAGACGTTATTGAGGATGCTGCCCAGGATTGCGACGCCGAACGAAGCGGCGACCTGTTGCAGCGCCCGGGTGAGCGCCGTCCCCGCACCGGTCTGGGCCGGCGGGAGCGTGCCGATAATGATGTCGAGGGTCGTCGGAAGCGCAATCCCGAGGCCGATACCGATCACCGCCAGCGCCGCTGCGACCAGGCTGTAACCCATATCGACGGTGATTCGGGAGAAAACGATCAATCCCACGGTGGTGACGATCAATCCTGTGGTGACCCCGACCTTGGCGCCCAGCCGTTGGGACAGCACGCTGCCGATGATGGCACCCACGAGCACACCACCGATGAGCGGCAGCAGCATGATGCCGGTTGCCTGCGCGTCATTGCCCAGGACGATCTGGATGTAGGGCGTCAGGATGAACATCACGCCGAACAGACCGAAGCCCGTCACCACGAACGCCACGGTCGACCAGGTGAAGCCGCGGCTGCGGAAATTCCGCAGGTCGACGAATGGCGATGCATGTCGCAGGTCCCAGGCGACGAATGCGACCAGGATCACAGCCCCACCAATGATCCCGCTGAGTACCCGCGGGTCCGTCCATCCATGGATCGGCTGCTCGATGACGCCGTAGACGAGGGCGGTCACGCCAACCACGGCGAGGAAGCCGCCGACCCAGTCGAAGGGCCGCGGCTGCGGATCCTTGCTCTCCGGCACGAGGAACCAGACGCCGATGAGGGCGATGACGACGACGGGGGCGTTGATCAGGAACACGGATCCCCACGCGTAATGGGTGAGCAGCCAACCGGCGACCAGCGGCCCAAGCGGGAGACCAAGGAAAACGCCTGCCGCCGCGGCGCTGACAGCGCGTGGACGCTCCTGTTCCGAGAACATGCTCGGCAGGATGGAAAGTGAGAGCGGCAGGATGAGCGCCGCGCCCACACCCATCAGGGCGCGCATCCCGATCAAGCTGCTCGCCGTCGTCACCTGGCTGGCCACGACGGACGAGACGCCAAAAATCGCGAGTCCGACAAGCAGCAGCCGCTTGCGACCGTAGCGGTCGCCGAGGACGCCGCCGGGGAGCAGGAGGCCGCCAAGCGCCAGCGTGTAGGCGGCGGCGATCCATTGCAGATCGGCCGTGGTCGCGCTTAGCTTCGATGAAAGCGTCGGCAGCGCCGTGATCAGCACCGTCGAGTCAAGGCCGATGACGAGGCCGCTGACGGCGAGAGCGGCCAGCGCCCACCAGCGCCCGGCCCTCGCCTGGATCACCGGTTCCGAATCGATCTTCCGAATATTGACGCTCATGGGTGTCACCTCCTCGCTTCGGTCGGGTCCTGACGGGCTCAGGTGAAGCTAGTCACAGTAAAATACTAGTGACTCCAAAAATCAAGTCTATATACGTAACAGATCGGTTTCAGCTACACTTCCTCCGCGTCCTTCCCCGCAAAGAGGAGGGAGACTCCGGCTACGATGGCGAGATGAGCCCGATGACGATGCCCAAGCCGAGCAGGCTAAGGCCGCGTCGCCTCGTCGCTTCCGCCCGAACCACCTGCGCCAGCAGGGCGGTATCCCGTGCCCAAGGCCGTCTCTGACGATGAGGCGCTGGGCCACCCCGAGTGACCTTGCGGTGCGCCATCTCGATCCGCTGATGACGACTACTCATCGGTGAGGACAGCCACTGCGATCCTGCGGACACGCTCCGAGTCGGCGATCGCATCGATCTCGACGATCCTGCCCCCGGCGACGGTGAATCCCATGATGGCGAAGGGTCGTCCATGCACCATGACGATCACTCCGGGCGCCCCGTTCACCAACACGGGGTGCAGCTGAGACCCCGGCACTGGGCGTGCGTGCTTGGCAACGGCTGCCACGCCACGAATCACGCGGGAGGCTGCGGGGCGTTTGGCCCCAAAGTCGGCCCGCAGCACGACGTCGGGATCGAGCACGGCGACGAGGCCCGCGAAATCGCCCGCACGCGCGGCCGCGAAGAAGGCGTCGACCACCTTCCGTTGACGTGCGCGATCGGGGTCTGGAGCCGGTACGCCAGCGCCCTTCACCCGGCGTCGCCCCCTGCTGGCGAGCTGCCGCGCTGCCGCAGGGGTTCTGTCCACCATCGGGGCGATCTCCTCGAACGGCAACCCGAACACGTCGTGGAGCACGAACGCCAACCGCTCAGCGGGTGCCAGGGTGTCGAGCACGACGAGGAGAGCGAGTCCGACGGAGTCGGCCAGCAATGCCTCGTCCTCCGGTTGGAGCTCTCCGTCTCGGCTGACGATGGGGTCGGGCAGGTGCACTCCCAAGGTCTCCTCGCGCCGGGCGTTGCGCGCTCGCAAGGTGTTGAGGCACACCCGGGCGACGATCGTCGTCAACCATCCCCCGAGGTTCTCGACCTCACCCGCGCCCGACCGGCTGAAGCGCAGCCAGGCGTCCTGAACCGCGTCGTCGGCCTCCGCGAGCGAGCCCAGCATCCGGTACGCGACCGCCCGCAGATGGGTCCGGTGCTCCTCGAAGCGATCCGCCAGCCACTCTTGCTCGGCCATCCGGTCACATTCCTCCGTTCTCAAGTGTCAGACAAGTGACCCCCAGCACTCGACGGATGTGACAGGGAACAGGGCAAAAGGAGGCACACGATGCGCGTTTTCGTTGCCGGGGCGAGCGGTGCTATCGGCACCCGGCTCGTTCCTCAGCTCATCGATCGAGGACACGAGGTGATCGGCACCTTCCGATCGCCAGGAAAAGGCGAGCGTCTACGGACGCTCGGGGCGGAGGCGATCGCGCTCGATTTGCTCGACGCGGGCGCTGTGCGCAAGGCCGTTCTGGAAACCAAGCCCGAGGCCATCGTCCACCAGGCGACCGCTCTGGCGGATGCGCGCTTCGGCAGGAACCTCGACCGCACCTTCGCGCCGACGAACCGGCTCCGGACCGAGGGCACGGACGCGCTGCTGGCTGCCGCGCGCGAGGCTGGGGTGCGCCGCTTTGTGGCCCAGAGCTTCGCCAACTACCGCTACGCGCGCGAGGGTGGGCCGGTCAAGACCGAGAACGATCCGCTGGACCCCGCCCCGCCGGTAACGACGCGCGAGACCAGCGCCGCGATGCGCCATGTCGACCAGGCGGTCACGGAGGCGGGCGGGATCGCCCTTCGCTACGGCGGCTTCTATGGCGCTGCCAACGACGGGCTGGTCAAGCCCGTGCGCAAGCGGCAGTTCCCGATCATCGGCGACGGTGGCGGCGTCCTCTCATGGGTCCACCTCGACGACGCCGCCGCAGCGACCGTCCTCGCCCTCGAGCACGACGGAGCCGGCATCTACAACATCGTTGATGATGAGCCCGCCCCAATGCGCGAGTGGCTGCCTGTGTTGGCGAACGCGCTCGGCGCCAAGCCGCCTCGCCACGTTCCCCGCTGGCTCGCACGGCTGGTCGGGGGAGAAGACGTGACGCTGCTGACCGAGGCCCGCGGCGCCTCGAATGCGAAGGCCAAACGGGAGCTCGGTTGGACGCTGCGTTACCCCAGCTGGCGACAAGGCTTCGTGGCCGCCTACGCGGCAAGTACCCCGACGGACGGACGCACATTTGATCCGGCCACACGAACCAGATACTCGCCGACCTGAGGCCTTCCGTTCGGCCACGCAGATCCATAGTGCCCCAAGCCTGGCAGGCGGGGTGCAGCGCCTGCCAGGCCGGTCGCCCATAGCCGCCGCCCACCGTTCCTGTACTCGGGCGTCCATCTCGGAGTGCGCTCGGCGCCTTCCACGCCAAGGATGCCATCCGGCTCGCGCACGGACGCGACCAGGGAGCCACTTGTTCGTCCACCGGTCACACCTTCCGGTTGCCAAGTGTCAAAGAAGTGACCCGCAGAGCGCGGGCATCGAACGACCACAGAGGAGGCAACACATGGCCGCATACCTTTCCCCCATCGAGAGACCGAGGGGTCTGTTCTTGAGACTGGTGTTCTTCTTCGCTCGCCGCCAGTTTGGCAAGGTGATCACGCCGCTCACCGTCTTCTCCGCGCGCATGCCAGTCGCGTTCATGTCGTTCTACGGCAAGCTACCCAAATTGGACAAGCGGCTCCAGCTTCCGTCGCAGACCGCCGAGCTCATCCGCGAGCGAGTCGCGAGCATCAACACCTGCCTCTTTTGCATGGATGCCACCAGGTGGTACGCGATGAAGACGAACAACACTGCACGGTTCGATGCGCTGGAGGAGTACCAGACGAGCTCCTTGTTCACCGACGCCGAGCGCGCTGCGCTCGACTACGCGACCGAGCTCACGAGGACCAAGCAGGTTTCACCCGACACGTTTGCGCGACTCACGCGCTACTACAGCGAGCGGGAGATCTGCGACATCGTGTGGCTTGTTGCAAGCGAGCACCTGTACAACATGACCAACATCGGACTCAACATCGGTTCAGACGGTCTCTGTGAGCTTCGCCCTCAGCGGGCGACGACGACAACGTCAGGATCGTCGCCGCACGCAGCCAAGGAGAAGGTGCCGACCGGCTCTCGTTGACGCGACGCCGCGTCCGGCGGCTTAAACCGGAGCGCCAACGACCTCCAAGTGCACGCTTTCCCGTCTAAACATTGGCGCAGGGCACCCAACGGGACCGCATGGAATGCCGGATGCCAGCGTGCGAGCGCCGCCCCAGGCGGCACCGTGGGCAAAGATCCGTCGACGCGTAGATCCAGATGAAGGTCGCGATCGAGTCTGGCTCGAGCGTCAATTTTGCGTCGGAGACGATGCCGAAAGTCCCGCAATTTGCCTTTTTTCGACGCCGCGAGGTTTGACAACAGTTTTGGGGTTTGACAACAGTTTTGACAACAACGCCGGTGGATGTCCGTGGTGGCGGCGACACGCAGCGGACGATTCGCCGAATAGAATAACCGGTGCGCCTGCATAGCTCAGTTGGTAGTTCAGCTGACTCTTAACTAGCGAGCCCTGGTGGACACCTGTGGACGACCCTCCGACTAACTCTAATCAGTTGCTTCCGGCAACCAGATTCGGCCGTGGAGTTCAGACTTAGGATCTGTCGTCCGTGAGCAAGACTAGCGCCTCTGAGCGATCTGAATGAGATTTCCGCAGGTGTCGTCAAACACCGCGGTGGTCACCGGTCCCATCTCGACCGGCTCCTGGGTTAACTGTACGCCGAGGCTACGAAGGCGGCCAAACTCTCTTTGGACATCATCGACGGCGAATGACGTAAACGGGATACCGTCGCTCACGAGCGCGTCCTTTAACGGCTTGACCGCCGGGTGATCGGAGGGCTCGAGGAGGAGTTCCACCCCGTCGGGACTGTCCGGCGATACGACGGTGAGCCATCGGGCCTCCCCCAGCGGAACCTCGGTCTTCTTGACGAAGCCGAGCACCTGGGTGTAAAAGCGCAGCGCCTTGTCCTGGTCGTCGACAAAAACACTCGAGAGGTTGATTCGCATGACGGCTTCCCTCCTATTGCAACCATCGATCGGCAATGCGTTTGAGCGGCTTTCGGTTGATGCTGTGAAACTTGTATCGACCCTCTCGGCGGGTTTCGATCAGGCCGGCGGCCTCCAGCACATCGAGGTGCTGCGAGATCGCCTGCCGAGACGAGCCGAGCCGATACTTGTTCGCCAGGCGTGCGCAGATCTCAAACAAGGTTTGCCCATCCCTTTCGGTCAACTCATCGAGGATCTTTCGCCGCGTTGGATCCGCCAGGGCCTTGAAGACGTCGTCCAACGTGGAAAAGTATATGCAAGTAGCCACTTGCATGTCAATAGCACGCCGTCCCGGCTTGCGGGGAAGGGCCTTGGGAGGGGGCTACTGATACCCCGGCGGGCGGTAGTTGATCCCCCACACTCACCGGCACGAGGTCGGGCTCACACGTATCTGCTGCGGGTCTTTCCCGCCACTGGCCACGAAGGCCCGTGAGTCATAGGTCACCTCGTCAGCGTGGCCAGCTTTGACAACAATTTGACAATTTGGCGTCGCGAAGCCAGCAGCGTGCTGGCCCTCAGCCTTGGTCCGATTGTCCGACGTGCTCGCGAATAGGGCCGGCGCCGAGCGGGAGAACGATGGACGCCGTTAGCGTCCTTCGCTATCGTGAGCGCCGGGCCAGCCTCGACCTGTAACCAAGCGACCTATCATAGGAGCGCGATGACGCCTCGTCGGTCGGCCATACAGACCTACGCGAGGATCGCAGCCACGGCCCGACACATCCTCACTTCCGACACTCTGTTCCGGGTTGGCTTTGCCAGCTATCTGGTCGAAGGGTTATGTGACGCCGCGCTGACGGCGGTCTTTTTCGTGCTACTGAGACCAGTCGATCAGGTGCTGACCGTAGCTGTCGTTGTGTTTCGGATCATGGCCACCGCGACGTTCGCGTTCGCTGAGGTGTTCTATTTCGCTCCCTCTCTGCTCCTTACCAACGAGTCCTATCTGAAGACTTTCTCCTCGGATCAGCTAAATACCCTGACGCTCCTGTCACTGAATCTGTATGGAGTCGGCGGAGCGATGTCGCTCGCGTTCTATGGAGTAGCTTCCATCGGCATCGGGTACCTCATGTTTCGGTCGCAATTCCTGCCTCGGTGGCTCGGCATCGTGTGGATCATCGGTGGTGCCTGTTTCGTCCTCAGAACGTTCACCTTCGTGCTGTTCCCAGCAATCCCGGGAGGGATACTCCAGGCGCCGCAGATCCTCGCCATCCTCCTGCTCGCCATCTGGTTTCTTGCCAAGGGCGTCGATGTCGCGAAGTGGGAGGCAGCCGCCCCGTCGCCCGGACTCGCCCTCCTCACGTAGATCTGGCGGCGATGGATGCCGCCCTTCAATGACGGATGATAGGGGAGCGATCGGCAGCGCCTTCCGGTGGATCCGCGCCCTGCTCACCCTTGCGCAGCAGGTCCAAGAGTGCCATCCTGAAATTGGTCATCGTTTTGGTCCTCCAAGTTGTTGATTGAAGCTCTTCATTTGGAACCACACGGTGGCCCTTCTTGTCAATGGCCCCCGGAATTTACACCACGACTCGCTATCAACTCGCTCGCGTGCTTCGCGTATGACATCCCGCTCGCGGCCGCTGCCTTTGTACTTAGGTGATTCACGCTTGAGGGACGCCATATATGGGCGCTCGCCTGCATTTTTGAGACCGGGTGCCTCACGGTCCTGACCTGGTGCGTCCTTCATACCTTGGGTCCCGCTTTTGACAACAATTTGACAACAACGCCGGTGGACGTCCATGGCTGCCGCGGCACGCAGCGGACGATTCGGCGAATACAATTACCGGTGCGCCTGCATAGCTCAGTTGGTAGAGCAGCTGACTCTTAAACTGCGTTGCGCGGCGGACTCCTGTGGAAGCTGGCGGACGAACTTGCAACTGACTCGAATCAGTTTGCCCATGCTCAACGCCTTATAGAAGGATGGTAAGCGCCCTCCGAGGCCCTCAGGTTTCCGGAGAGCGAGGCCCTCGAGGCCATGAAACCGTCCGCATCCCTGACTAAGTGGCCGCGTTCTTTATGCTCGGAGACATGACCATTCAGCGGATGGACAACGTCGCAATCGTCGTCGACGACCTGGACGCGGCTGTCGCGTTCTTCACCGAGCTCGGCATGGAGCTGGAAGGCAAGGGGCAGGTCGAAGGCCTTTGGGCGGACCGCACCGTCGGACTCGACGGCGTCCGGAGCGACATCGCGATGATGCGGACCCCGGACGGCCACAGCAAGCTGGAGCTGACCAAGTACCACACCCCCGCGGCGTCCGGCGCCGAGCCGGAGAACCCGCCGCCCAACAGGCTGGGCCTGCATCGCGTCATGTTCGCCGTCGACGACATCGACGACACCATCGCCCGCCTGCGGGCCCACGGCGCCGTACTCCTCGGCGATGTGGCGCAGTACGAGAGCACCTTCCGACTCTGCTACCTCCGCGGCCCCGCGGGCATCATCGTCGCTCTGGCCGAACAGATCGGCTGATGCGATCCTGCCGCGGGGCGACCAAGTGGGTCTGGAAGACGCGCGTAAGGAACGTGTCGGGATGTCAGAACCCGACGCCACCGAGACTGTAGCCGTGTGGGAACGCTGCCTCATCCGTCGTGAGGAGGTACTCGGCGTGCGACGCAAGCGCTCCGACCAAGACCGCTCCTTCCTTGGCGTCCCTGATCGGCGCGTTGAGGGCGGCGCTGACTTCCGCGAGTGCGCTCGGTGACGGACAGGCCGGTCAACAGTCGAAGACCGACCAGCAGATCTCGTTTTGCAACCGCTGATCGTCCAGGACGAGTTCGCGAATCACATCCGGGAGTTGTTAGCGCTGCCAACGGCACTCGAGCCTGCCGGCGCTCTCACCCTCGCGTCCGGGGGCCGCCGCACGCACGGCCTTGATCGCGTACGCCGCAGCACCAAGCTCGTCGGGGCCTCGCCTTCCGCGATTCCGAAGGCGACCTCGAGAGCGTTCCGTTGCGGGGCGGGCAGTTGATCAATGCCAGCGAGGAACGGTCGCAGCTGGTGTAGGCCAACGAACGGAAGGTGGGCTTCGGATTGCACGCCGCGAGTCGTGGCGATCTCCGCTCCCGGCGCAGCGGCGTGTTCGGAGGCCACCTTGAGCACGCCCGACTTGCCGATCCCGGCCTCGCCACGGACGACAAGCCGCCGCCACCAGTGGCTGCGTTGTCGAGCAACTGGAGGATCTCCGTCAGCTCCCGCTCGCGGCCGACAAGAGCCGGCCGAGACGGCTCCGTGAATTGTGCGTAGCGCTTCACTCGCTTATGTGGAAGCGGCTGACTAGCCCGGCCCCGGCACAGCCTCGAAGTCGCCGCGCTTGAGCGTCTTGGTTCCCTCAGGGACGAACGCGGCTACCACCCGCTTCTTGTCGGAGCGTCGGCGGAGGATGCGGGGCGGGGTCTTGCTGAGGTAGGCGTCGCCCCACTGGCGAAGGCCGGCGAGCGCGACGTCGAGGTCGTAGCCCTTCTGGATCAGGTGGTACTCGTAGCGTTGTGGCCGTTCGCTGTAGCGGACACGCTCGAGGATGCCCTCGTCGACGAGGCGGTTGAGGCGAGCAGTGAGGACGTTGCGGGCGATTCCCAGGCTCTCCTGGAACTCCTCAAAGCGATGGAGGCCAAGGAGCGCATCGCGGACGATCAGCAGCGTCCAGCGCTCGCCGACGATCTCTAGGGCGCGGGCGATCGAGCAGTCCTGTCCTTCGTAGTCGCGCTTGAGCATGGCCTCAGGGTAGCAATGTGTAGTTGCGTGAAGCAACTTGATCCTGCTAGGATCCCGGCTTAGTTGCTTGAAGCAACTGGTGTCAGGAGGCGTCCAGACATGACCGCGCAAGCGGATCACGACCAAGGGAGGAAGCAGACAGATGACCGCTGAGGCAGCTTCGATCACCACGTATTTCCGAGTTTGCGACGGGGTGCGCGTGCGCTACGCCGATACCAGGGCAAAGTCGGACACAACGCTGCGACTGCGAAAGAAGAGAAGGCTGCGTCGGTTCGACGTTTCTCGCGAGATCCTCCGCACGCGGCGTTTCGTGCGGCAACACCAGCGGCGTTCTGAGCTCGCGGTCGCGCCGCTTGAGACCGCCGAGCGAGGACGACTCTATATGGCAGGTAGAGGATCGGCGAACGCCTCTGGGGTCACACCGGCGATCGCAGGACGCTTCTCTTTCCGGCAGTCCACTTCCATCTGACCGAGCATGCACGTGATGCGCTGGAGGTCTAGGCGAACAGGGGTTACGGAGAGAAAGCTATTGAGTCGCAGCGACGGGGGTATCCGGACAGGAATCGGTCGGTGGCCAGCTTTCTGGATCGTCACCGTGACTCTTGGTCTGTACTTCGTTGCGGCCGCCGTACCGTCGCCGCTTTATGCGGTCTACGCGGCGAAGTGGCACTTCTCGGCCATCGAAGTGACGGAGGTCTTCGCCGTTTACGTCGTTGCGCTGTTGGTTGCGCTTCTCCTCACTGGGTCGCTGTCCGATTCCGTGGGCCGGCGACCAGTGATTCTGGCTGCACTCGTGGTCCAGTCGGCAAGCATGGCGATGTTTCTGTCCGCTTCCAATGTCGAGTGGCTCTTTGCGGCGCGTATCACACAGGGCATTGCGACTGGCGTTGTCACCAGCGCGCTGGCGGCTTCATTAGTCGACCTCCAGCCTGCTGAACATCCGACGTTGGCTCCCGTCGTCAACAGCTCCACGCCGATTCTTGCTCTTGCCTTGGGCGCACTTACCTCAGCGGCGTTGGTGCAGTACGCGCCAGACCCGCTGTATCTCGTCTTCTGGCTGCTGCTCACAGCGTTCGTGGGGGCAGGCGTGGCGATCGTCCTGATTCCGGAGCCGACAACGCGGCGACGCGCCGTCCACCTGGTTCCCCAGGTCGGCGTCGAGGCTCATGTCAGGCCTGGGTTCGTTGCGGCGCTTCCGATCCTGGTCGCTGGTTGGGCGGTCGGCGGGTTCTATCTCTCTCTCGGCCCCAGCCTTGCATTAGAGCTGGCCGCCTCGCGAAATCGTGTTGTGGGTGGATTCGCGATCTTCGTGCTCGCTGGAGTCGGCGCTGCCGCGATCGTCGCGCTGCGCACCTGGCCGTCGAAGCTGCTGATGGTGGTCGGGGGAACAGCTCTTACGGCAGGGTTGGCCTTCACCGTACTCGCCGTCGCAGTGACTGCGCCGGTCTTTTTCTTCGCCTCGACGGCGGTCACCGGCGTCGGATTTGGCATTGCGTGGCTCGGCGTGCTGCGGAGCCTGGTCCCGCTCGCGTCACCGACCGGCAGGGCCGCGCTGCTCGCGGCGATCTTCGTCGTCGCGTACATCTCGTTTGCGGTGCCCGCGGTGATCGCTGGTTATCTCGTCACCCGAATCGGCCTGCACGATGCGGCGCTGTGGTACGGAGGCGCCGCGAGTCTCATGGCACTAGCCGGCCTGGTCGGCTCAGTTTCGGTCAGCCGCACCTGAAATGGACGCCATCCAGCCACTGTTCTAGAGGTCACGACCAAGTCCAAAGGGAGGATGCTATGAACGCATCAGTGGGGAGTGAGATGGAGAGGGGGCTTGCCCGACTCGGACAGGCTTGGGGGTGGATCGTCGCCTATGGGGTTCTCACGCTCCTTGCAGGTCTCATCGCGATCGTGTGGCCGGGCGCGACGCTGATCCGATTTTGAGTTCAAAAAGTGGCAGGGGCGGAAGGATTCGAACCCTCGGCCCTCGATTTTGGAGTTTCCCGCCAGCATCCTACCAGCGTCGACGAGGATCGCCCGCGAACTCAAACCGTCGACCGAAGTCGCCGGGAGTCGGCTGGCTTGGCTATACCGTTGCCGATACATACGAGCAGCGCCTCGTGCCCGTGGCAGGGTGCGGGAGACCCGCTGATCAACGTGCTGCGCTCCGACGAACCCTGGACAAAGAGTCGAGCCAAATCAGCAGGCGGCAGCCGGACTTGACGGAGCCTCCGAAAAAACCCCGGTTCGAAATTGGTCGGAGGGCCTAGGATTTGAACCAAGGGCTTCACGGTCCCGAACCGACGTTATGCAATGTCCCGGTGTAGCCGTCACTCCCTCGATTGCCCTCGCTTACTCGAATTGGACGCGTGCGTCGTGTCCTCCCTTGTCTTTCGGTTCAAAGGGTTTCCGGGAGTCCGCGAGATTGCTGTGACACAGCGACCGTCCCGAATCACAGTTAGGCCCACTCTGCTGCCCTACGACTGGCGACATTTCCTGAACGGTCTTGGGGTGAATCTTTGTTCGAGCAGCAAACTGGCAGCGGTGTAGCGCAGGTCGTGAATACGGGTGGGGGGTCGACCCGCCGGTACGTCAGGCGCGCTTGGCGACTGCGGTGCGTGCCGAGTGCCAGAGGGTGCGCGGGTTGTCGCGGTCGCCGTGGAGGTCCAGCATGGCCTTGACGATCTCCACGACTGTGCCGCGCTCGTTGACGATTCGACTGAAGTCGCGCAGGTACTGCTGGCTCGCGCCGATGTGCTCCGGGCCGTCCGCGGCACCGACGCGCTTGTGACCTGCGACGACGATCTTCGGGTTCAGCGCAGCGACGGCGTCGAGGCTGGCGATCCAGGCCTCGCGACTGGTCTGGTCGGTCTCCGCGGTCATCATGTGCACCTGGTTGTAGACCACATCGCCACCCACGACCAGGTCACCCGAGGGAACGTGCAGGAAAGTGGAGTGCGCGGTGTCGCCCTGTCCGACCGGGACCGCGCGAAGCACGTGGTCCTCCAGCTCGAACTCCTCGCCCGAGAGCGCCTCAGGGAGAACAGGGCTCACCGGAAGCTCACCGGGGAAGCTGTTCTGCCAGTAGGCGGACGATCCCGGGTTCGTCGCCTCGAACGTGGCGCGTTCGACAACGTCCGGGGTGGCGATGCCGCGAGCTTCCGGGAAGTGCTTCCGCAGGCGGGCGAGACCCATCCAGTGGTCGGAGTGGCCGTGGGTGATGTACACGCCGGTGATGCGCTTGCCGAACCCGCGCACCCACTGAGCAAGCTCGTCGACCTGGTCGTTGGTGAGGAGTGTGTCGACGAGGATGCCCTCTTCGGCGCCCGCGATCAGCGTGCTGCTCATCGGCGACCACGTCGGCTCGTCGCCGGGGCCCTGGGCAGGAGCCCCGTTGAATCGGCGCATCGGCGTCACGTACACGTCAACTGACAGCTGGGACTGGCTCTTTCGATACATCTCTACTCTCGCTGTGGTCTTACGCATGGTTCAGGAACTCTTTACCTTCTGGAGCTCGGCGATCTGCGCCCGCGCCGCGTCTACCAACTCAGAATTCGTGTTGGCGTGCCCAGCCAACCCCCAACCACCTTCGACCGCCTCCGTGAGTAAGACCCACGTCCGTCCCGCCAGTGAGGAGTCGCCGGCGGCGGCCACGACCAGGTCGGTGAACTGGCGGACCACGGCGAGCTGCTTTTCGCGGTTGAGCGCCCCGGCATTGGTGAGCACCTGCACCCTCACGTAGTTCCCGTCTCCATCGACGTTTGAAAGCCCGCCGCTGGGTAGGTCATGGACGAAGGCCGCCGTGTTCTTGCGAAACATCGGGATGTTCGGGACCTGCTCGATCTTCATGAGGGTCTCGGCGAGGTCTCGCGCCAGGCTCTTGGGGTCCTTGAATGTGCCGGTCGTGGCGTAGACGTCGATCATCGGCATGTTCGTCCTCTCCTATCGAGCCGTGACTGTAGTTGCCGACTCGATCAGCTTCACGACGTCGGTCGCGTGGGACACCATCGCCAGGTGGCTCGAACGCACTTCAACGGTGGTGGCGCCCATGCGCTTGGCAAACATTCGCTCTGCCTCAGGCGGGATTGCCTCGTCCTTCGTGGCCACCAGGAAGTAAGTCGGGTGCGATTTCCACGCCGGCGTGCCCATGACGTCCTCGAACGTGCTCATCGAGAGTCCTTGCTGGACTGCGTGAAGCACGCGTGCCGTCACGGGGTCGACGTCAGACGCGAAATGTTTGACGAAGTCCTCTTCTGGAAGCCACCCGAATTTCTGCTCGTCGACGATCAGGTGTGCGAGCGCTGGCGAGGGCGGGCCGGCGCCGAGGAGAGCGCCGAGCGATTCGCCTTCAGCGAGCCCGAACGCGGCGACGTAGACGAGCGCCACCACATTGGGCGCATCATCACCCAGAGCAGTCATGATCTGGCCGCCGTAGGAGTGGCCGGCCACCACGGTCGGTCCGTCTTGGCGACGCAGGACCTGGCGCAGGCGGGCGACGTCGGCGGCGAGCGAGGTTTCGGGGAACTGCGGCGCCGTGACCGTGTAGCCCTCGGCCTGGAGCGCTTGAATCACCTCGCTCCAGCACGATCCGTCCGCCCACGCACCATGGACGAGAACCACGTTCGGCTTTTTGCTCATTCGATAGCTCCTTGACGGGG
>WNFC01004030.1_pt1 | contig 15960 bp, 15 predicted proteins | sample 5400541 | NCBI WGS metagenome assembly WNFC01 (sample SAMN13153342, study PRJNA577476) | soil metagenome | isolation source: 120 cm saprolite under Douglas fir tree site 2 hole 2 replicate 1 | place: USA:California | collected 2015-04-18
CCTTCTTGATCGCGGCGGCCGCCTCGATACCCGAGCCGTCCGGCATGTGGATGTCGAGCAGCACCACGTCTGGCCCGAGCGCCCGGGCCGCGTTGATTGCCTCCTGGACCGTCCCGCCCTTGCCGACGACCTCGATGTCGGCCTCGGTTCCGAGGATGGTGGCTAGGGCGTCGGCGAAGACAGCGTGGTCGTCGACGATGAGGACGCGGATGGCTGCCACAGGGGTAGAACGAAGCTGAAGGCCGAGCCCTTGCCCCATTCGCTCTCGACCGTCATATGGCCGCCGTGCGCCTCGACGATCGAGCGGGTGATAAACAGGCCCAACCCGGAACCACCGATGTTCATCGCGCGCTTGTCGAAAAGGCGGGTGAATTTGTTGAAGAGCTTGGGTATGTCCTCGGCCCGGATGCCGATCCCCTCATCATGGACGGACACCTTCGCCTGCCCCTCCTTGGTCGGGGCGGCGATGATGGCGATGTTCCCGCCTCGGGGCGAGTATTTGACCGCGTTATTCAAAAGATTCAGGAGCGCCTGCTGCAAGCGACGGCGGTCGCCGCGGACGACGAGACCCGCCTCGACCCGGACCCGCATCGGATAGCGACGGGGGTCAACCGGAAACAGATCGACCACCTCCTTGACGAGGTCGGCCAGGTCGAGCCGGTCGAAGTGGTAGCTGAACTGATTGTTCTCGATGCGGTTGACGGCGGCAAAGTCCTGCACCAGGTCGGTGAGGCTGGCGGCGCTGCGGTGAATCCCATCGACCAGGGCGCTGCGGGTTTCCTGGTCGAGCCGATGCTGCTGCGTGAGCAAGGTTTCCGCCTGGGTCTTGATACTGGCCAGCGGTGTCTGCAGCTCATGCGCCACCATCGAGACAAAATCGGAGCGGACCTTGTCGATCTCCTCCAACCGCTCGACCCGTTCTTTTTCCAGGGCCTCGCGGCGGCGCGTCTCGTCGAGCTGGGTGGCACGCTCGATCGCGGTGCGCAGGGCGCGGTCCAGCCGGGTCCGGACATCACCCACCAGCAGGCCGGCAACCAGGGCGACGAAGAGGAAGAGGAACACGCGGCCGATCACGAAGCCGGGCGGGGGCGAAACCGTCGCGAAGCCCGTAAGACCGCCGATCAGCACGTACAGCACGGCCACGACCATCGCGGTGGCGAGCGCGCCCGGAAGCCCGAGTCGAACGGCCGAGGCGATGATCAGCAGATAGAAGAGGAGCGAGAAATCGGTCGGCGCGCCATACCCGCCCGAGAAGTAGAGGATGCTGGTCGCGACCAGCAGGTCGATCCCGGTGGTGAGAAAGCCAAACCAGCGCCCGGGTTTGTAGCCTCGCACGAGGACGACCGACACCACCAGGTTGACGAGGCCCCAGCCGACGAGGATGGTATCGACGACGAGGACGGAGGCCTCCGAGTTCCGGTTGCCGAAGTGATTGAGGATGACGGCGGCGGCCAGCACCACCCATCGGCCGACCACGGTGATCCGCTCCGCGCTGGCCATGACAGCCGAATGGCTGTCTTGGACGAGGAGGGAGGAATCGCCAGGCCTGGGCTCAGGGGCCGCCACGGCCGTATAACGCGCTCCCGGCTCTGGTCCAGCGATCGGCCGCCCACAGAATGCCCAGGAGCGCCCAGAACTCCAGGCTCAGGTCATTCTTGAAAAAGGGCACGTCGACGAGGCCGTGCACGACCATGGCCGTTAGCGCCAGCATGATGCCGAGGTCGTAGGGTCGCCACGCCTCGGGGTGCCGGCGCCAGCCGCGCCATCCCAGGCTGAAGGCCCGGATGGCTAGCCAGCCGAAAGCGGCCAGTCCGAGGAGCCCGGTCGTCGACCAGAAATTCAGCACGATGTTGTGCGGATAGATGACATGTGTCAGGTCCTGTCAGTAAGGGCCCATCGCGTTCTCGTAATTGCCCAGCCCGATGCCCAGCACCAGGTGGTGGCTCAGCATCCGTAGTGTCTGCCCCCAGGTGCGGATCCGGAAGTCCAGCGTGTTTCCCGGTAGCGGATGCAGCTCATAGGCGATCCGCTGCCGGATCAGCGGCACCTGGCTGACGGCAAGGACGGCGACGAGGGCCCCCGGCACCAGGACCTTGGCCCAGCGATGCGAGAGCGCAAGGCCGATAGCGAGCACAGCCAACGCGAGGTAACCGCCCCGGGAGAAGCTGAGCAAACACGCCGGAAGCGCGACCGCAAGGAAGATGCCGCTTAGCCAGCGCTCGAGGCGACCGCATCCGTGCACCAGGACGCCGGCGGCCACCGCGACCAGAGGAATCAGGTAGAGCCCTACGGCGTTGGCCGTTTGGTAGATCACGACGGGCGGCGTGATCATGAGGTCGAGGGCATGGCGGCGCACGGCATCGAGCACCACCGCCGCGTTGCTGATGGCCACCACCATGCCACCGGCGGCAAGCCCAGTAGGATCAGTCCGGCCCGCCGCGGTGTCGAGGCGATCGCGGCCAGGACCAGGAAAAAGGCGGCCGGCTCGAGGAAATAGGCGCGGAAGAGCCCGAGGGCCGCCCAGTGATTCGAGGGGACCACGACCGAGATGGCTCCTGCGATGATGACCACGATGGACGGGGCGGTGAGCGGGCCGCGCCACTCAAGCCGCGAGCGCTGCCGAACGGTCTCGACGACAAAGACCGCAATCGTGGCGAGGATTGCCACCTGGAGTAACGTCGTCGGCAACGGCCCGACGTGCCAGCGCTTCACAATGGCGGCAAGCAGGGAATACCGGTACCGGCTCGCGGCCAACGGCGCCCCTACGGCTGCGCCGGCCCGGCGCGTGGTCATCGCCTCGTCAGACGTGCGCGATAATCCTATGAATCGCTCACCATGAGGCTGGGTTGACGTCACGGGGGATCGGCTTCGACGCGCGCCTGATCGGGGCGCTTGGCATTGGTCGCTATATTAGCGGGCTGCTTCCGCAGCTGGCGGAGCTTCTTGGCGACCGGCTGACGGTCGTCGCCAACCGGCAGGATGCCGCGATCGTCCGGGCGCTGATCGGCGGATCGTCCCATCTGATGACCGTCAACGCCCAGCCGTATCGCCTGGCGGAACAGTCGGTGTTGCCGCTGACCCTGCTCCGCGCCGAGCTGGCGCTGGTCCATTTCCCCCACTACAACCTGCCGCTGATCAAGCCCGGCCACTTCGTCGTGACCGTGCATGATCTCTTTCCGTTCCAGTTCCCCGAGATCCACTCCGGCTCATTGCCTCGCCGAGTGAACCAGATGCTGATGCGCAACGCGGTGCGGCGCGCCGAGCGCATCATCACCCCATCCCAGGCTACAGCGCTCGCCGTGAAGCAGAGCTTTCCCCAGTCGGCCGGCCGGGTACTGTCGATCCCAGAGGCCGCCGACGATCGCTTCAGCAGCCGGCGCAACCCCGAGGCCGAGGCAGCCTGGCAGATGCGCCTTGGGATCCGCCCGCCGTACGTCTTCTATCTCGGTCAATGGAAGGCCTACAAGAACCTCCCGATCCTGCTGGAGGCGTTCGCCCAGGTGCGACGCACCCATCCCGACAGCCAGCTGGTCATCGCCGGCGACGACCCGCGCCATCCCGAGGTGCAACAGCGGGCGGCGGAACTCCCCGAGGGATCCGTGATCTTACCGGGCCGGCTACCGGAAAGCGCTGTACCCGATGTCTATCGCGGTGCGGCACTCGTCGTGCTGCCTTCGCGCGCCGAGGGCTTCGGCCTGCCGGTGATCGAGGCGATGGCCTGCGGGGTCCCGGTGATCTGCAGCGATCTACCGGTGCTCCGCGAGATCGCTGACGGCGTCGCGATCTTCTGCGAGCCCAACGACCCGGCCGCTTTCGCCGACGCCATGGGGTCGGTCCTCGATGCACCCAGCAACAGCGGCCGTCGCCAGCTGGGCATCGAGCGAGCCCGGTCCTTTACCTGGGAGCGGGCCGCCCGCCAGACGGTGGAAGCCTACGAGATGGCACTTGGGGTTCGGCTAATAAGCGCGGCGCTGGAAGAATACCCGGGCCCCCGTCAGGATGAGGATCTTCAGGTCGAGCACTAGCGACCAGTTCTCCACGTAATAGATGTCGTACATGGCCCGGTCGGCAAAGGCTTCGCCGCCGCGCAAATCGTTGACCTGGGCCCACCCCGTCAAGCCAGGCCGCACCTGGTGGCGCTCCATGTAGCGCGGGATCTCCTCCGTAAAGCGCTCCACCAGGAAGATCGGCATCGGGCGGGGGCCGACCAGGCTCATGTCGCCCCTCAGAATGTTGAAGAGTTGGGGTAGCTCGTCCAGGCTGAGTCGGCGCAAGACCCGACCCACCGGCGTGGTGCGATTGTCGTCCGGCGTTGCAACGACCGGCCCGGTCTCGGCCTCGGCATCCGGAATCATCGACCGGAACTTGTAGACCGTAAAGCGCTTGTCGTGCAGCCCGACACGTGGCTGGCGGAAGAGGACCGGCCCGCTCGGCGAGGTGAGCTTGATGAGGATGGCGATGACGAGCATGAAGGGCGAGGCGATGACCAGGGCGATACCACTCACGATGATGTCGATTCCGCGCTTGAGCAGCGCCGCCGCGCCCCGAAGCCGGCTGCGGCGAATCCCGATCAGCGGCAGGCCGTCGATCGCATCGACCGCGGCGCGAGTGCTCATGACCTCGAGCAAGTCGGGGACCAGCTTGAACTCGGCCTGGAGGTCGTCGCACGCTTTCACGAGATGGAGGAGCTCGTCATTGCTGGCGCCCGGTACCGCGAGGAAGACCTGGTCGACGCCCATCTCCGGGATTATTCGGCGCAGGTCCCCGATGCGGCCGACGACCGGGGCCCCGGCAAAGCTGCTCCCCACTTCGAGCCGGTCGTCCAGGACGCCGCTGACCTGGTAGCCATACTGCGGGAACATGGCCATGCGCTGGATCAGCAACTGGCTGCCGGTCCCGGTGCCGACCATCAGGACGCGTTCGGTGCCGACGCCCCGGCGGCGCAAGCGCGTCTCATACTGGCGCAGAAAGTAGCGCTCGACGGTCATCAGTAGACCCGCGATGACGACCGTGTAGACGAACGTGAGTCGCGAATATTCGAAGCCGCGATAGAGCGACATGCCGGCCAGCATCAGCATGCCGGCGAGCGCCAGGCCGCTGCCCATGGCGAAGAGCTGGTCGACGAGGGTCCGACCCCGCCACGATCGGTATTGCTGGTTGACCGCCAGCGCGAAGAGGAACATGGCCGCCACGAACGGGATGGCGGCCACGTAGGGACCGAAGGCCAGCGGCTCCTTGAGGACCTGCGGGATGCGGTCCAGGTGATAGCGGTACTCGTAGGCGAGGATGACCGAAATGCCGGCGATCAGCGCATCACCGAGGATGAGCATCAGCGGCAACCAGTTGGGGCGTCGAAAAATGGCGGCCGGCACCGCGGTCGGTTTCTGGACCTGGACCGCCTGGCTCATTGCCTCAAGCGTACCCTCCCCATTGACGGCTCCACCACGCTCGGTCATCAGCGGCTCTTGACCCGCTCGCGAACGCTGCGATGCGCCGACAGCTCCACCGAGTCATCCAACGGTTCTAAACGGGAAAATCCGTGCCGGCGTAACGCCCTCAACAGCAAGAGGTCGGCGAGATGCGGATTCTTCGGCAGCAGGGACCCGTGCAGGTAGGTTCCGAAGACGTTTCCCGAGGCCACTCCCTCGAAGCCGTCTTCGCCGTTGTTGCCCGCGCCCCGCAGGACCCGGCCGAGCGGCTTCAGCCCGGGGCCAAGATAGGTCTTGCCGCTGTGGTTTTCGAAGCCGACCAGGGTCGGCGGCGTCAGCCCCAGGTCGCTGGTCTCGATCACGATGTTGCCGATGTTCCGGCGCGCCCCCGGCACGGTGTGCAAGTCGACCAATCCGAGGCCCGGTAATTTCTTGCCATCGGCCGTGACGTAGTACTCCCCCAGCAGTTGGTAGCCGCCGCAGACCGCCAGGACGATGGCGCCGCCGTTGATCGCTTCGCGGATCGCCGCCACTTTGTGCTGGGCCGCGTCGCGAAAGACCAGCTCCTGGTCCCTGTCCTGGCCGCCGCCCCAGAAGATCAGGTCGATCGCCAACAGGTCCGGAGCCGGCCCTCGCCCGATGGCGTCGACCTGGACCGAAATTCCCCGCCACTCGGCGCGCTTTACCAGGGTCAAGATGTTGCCCCGGTCGCCGTAGATGTTCATCTCGTCCGCGTAGAGGTGCGCGATTCGAAGCGCGGGCTCACCCACAATTGGGTATGGTACGGCGGGTGGCCCGCCAGCTCATCTGTATCCCGACCTACAACGAGGCGAGCAACATCCTGCCCCTGGTCGAACGGGTCCATGAGGCGGCGCCGGACGCCGACGTGCTGGTCATCGACGACGCCTCCCCAGACGGGACCGGCGACCTGGTGCGCGATCGGATGCTCAAGGACGCGCGGCTCGAGATCATGGCGCGGCCGGCGAAACTCGGGCTGGGGACCGCCTACATGGCCGGCTTCGCCTACGGCCTCCAGCATGGCTACACGAGCGTGCTGACCATGGATTCCGACTTCTCCCACCCGCCCGATCGGATCCCGGCCCTGATGGCCGCGGTTGAGGGCGGCGCCCACCTGTCGGTGGGCTCGCGCTACGTCCCCGGCGGCGCGATCCAGGGCTGGGCGCCGGGCCGCCGTGTGCTCAGCGCCACCGCGAACTTCGTGGCGCGGCAGCTGCTGCGGCTTCATACTCACGACTGCACCGGCGGCTTTCGCTGTTACAGTCTTCGCGCGCTGCAGTTCCTCGTGACCCAGCCGCTCCGATCGTCCGGGTACTCGGCCCTGGTCGAGCTGCTCGCCCGCTGCGAGCGCGCCGGCCTGACGATCGTCGAGGTCCCCATCACGTTTACCGATCGCATGGTGGGCCAATCGAAAATCTCGCGCCAGGAAATCTTTCGTGCCATGCTCACCGTGCTCCGGCTCGCCGGGCGCCGTTCGTGAACCGCCGGCGCCTGATCCAGGCGGCGGTCCTGCTCGTGATCGGCGTACTCATCCTCTATGGACTGCTGCGCACGGTCCATCCCGACCAGGTCGTCAGCGCGATCCGCGACGCCAACCCGGGATGGATCGCGATCGGGCTTACGGGATACCTGGCTTTCATCGTGGTGCGCGGCTGGCGCTGGCACATCATCCTGCAAGCCTCCGCACCGGCCGCGACCCTCGCTGATGCGACGGCGGTCACCGCGATCGGCTTTGGACTCAACTCCGTCTCCCCCTTCAAGCTCGGCGAGCTCTTGCGCATCGCGGCGATCGCGCCCCGAGCGCGGATCGGCGTCGGCGAGGCGACCGCCACGGTCGTGCTCGAGCGCGTGCTCGACGTGCTCGCGCTACTGGTCATCGCCATTGCGGCCGCCGCCTTCGCCGGCGCGGGTGCGAACAGCTTCGGCCTCTGGAGCGGGGTGGTGGTGATCGCCCTCGTGTCGCTCTCCATCGGCGTGGTCGCCTACCTGATGGTGAGCTATCCAACCGCGACGCTCCTCCTGATCGCCAGGTTCGCGACGCGGCTGCCCGAGCGGGTCGGGACACTCGTGGATCGCTTCGCGGCCTCGGTCCTCAAGGGGCTTGCGTCGCTCCGCTCACCCGGCCGGCTGGCCGCGGCCGGCGTGCTCAGCCTGCTGACGTGGGTCTGCATCGAGGTCGGCCTAATGGCGTGCATCCGGGCCCTGACGCCGCAACTCTCCTTTCCCACCCTAGCGCTAGCCTGCACGATTTTCATCATCAGCCAGGCGGTCAATATCACTCCGGGGTCGGTCGGGACCTACGAGGGCTTTTTTCTGCTGGTCTTGAGCACGTTCGGTGCGAAGCCCGCGGCGCTGGTCACCGCGGCGGCGGTCCTGAACCACGTCGGCAATACCGCTGTGATCTTGCTGGCAGGAGGGATCGGGGCGCTATGGCTTCGGATCCGGCGTCCCAGCTTGCCAGTAGGGCTGGAGGGTCCCGTCCCGAGTTAGCACAGACCGCAGCTCCAGCATCGCGGTGTAGGTGGGCAGGATGAAGAGTGTCGCCCCTGCCGGCGTTGCTTTCGCGGCGCGGGCGAGCGCCTCGCGCCAGTCCGAGACGACCTCGAGGTGGTCGTCGGGCAACTCCGCATATTTCAGCCGGACTCGCAGGTCGAGTGCCCGGTCGCCGCTCAGCACGACGTGCCGCGCCACCCCCTTCAGCTGCTCGAAGTCGACGTCCCAGATCCACGAAACATCCTGGCCATCGGCGATCCGGTCGTTGAGCGCGATCAAAAAAGAGGTCGCGTGGCCGAACTGGATGGCCGTGCGCAGCACCTCGTTGAAACCGGTTGGATTCTTGGCCAGCAGCAGCACCGCCGGGCGTTCGTCGACGACCGTCCGCTCCATCCGCCCGAACGCCGGCGTAAAGTCGCGCAAGGCGGCGGCGCTCTTGGCCAGGGAAATGTTCAGGGCCTTGGCCGCTGCCATCGCCAGGACAATGTTATAGGCGTTATAGAGGCCCGATAGTGGAACCTCGACATTGGCCTCTTGCTGACCGTCCGTAACCCGCAATCGCATCGCCTCCATGCCGTCTATCGAGACCGAGGTGGCCCTGACGTCGGGCGTCGGTCGCGTGAAGTCGCCTCGCGGGCAGCGATAGTGGCCGACGTGCCCGAAGTAAACCCCGTCGAAAATGAAGGGGCTGCCGCAGCGCGGACAGAACTTCGCGTCGGCACCATGGCTGAGCTCGGACTGGAGCAAGGAGTCATCGTCGAGGCCGGCATAGACGACGCGCGGAAGGTCGTCGCCGAGAGCCGCCACCATCGGGTCGTCGGCGTTCAGCACCGCCGTCATTCCCTCAGGCCCCTGGGTGAGCGCTCGGCGGATGTGCGCCGCCGTCGTCTCCAGCTCGCCATAGCGGTCGAGCTGATCCCGAAAGAGATTCGTCACCACGATCGTTCCGGGTGCGACTTCCTGCACGAGTCGCGGCAGGCTGGCCTCGTCGATCTCGAAAAGGCCGATCGTTGCGGGCAGCTCCCCGGCCCAGCTGGCGCGATTGATGACCGCCGCGGTGACGCCGAAGACGAGGTTGGCGCCGGCCTGGTTGGCGACCGTGTCATGACCCTGCGCCTGCAGGATGTGGCGCAGTAGCGCGGCGGTGGTGGTCTTGCCGTTGGTCCCCGTGATCACGATCGTGCCGTCCCTCAAGGCGCGGGAGAGTTTTGTGAGGATGGCCGGGTCGACCCAGCGCGAAACGTCGCCTGGGAGCGTGGTTCCTCCGCCGCGCCGGAGGCCACGGCTCAGTCCCGCCGTCAGCTTGCCGGCCCAGAGCGCAGCCGTTCCGCGCGGCCCCAGTTTGGCGCGCATCAGGCTGTCGCGGACACCGGCCGGCAGACCCAGGCCGGGTATCCGAGTTTGCGCACCTCGGCCAGGGCTGCTTCCGCATCCACCCGACGAACGAAACGGGCGAACAAGGCGGCGCCCGTGCCGCTCATCGTCAGCCCTGCCATGACGGGGTGCAACCGGTTCAATGCCTCGTCGAGCTGTGGGAACAAGCGCCGGCTCGCCGCCTCGAGGTCATTCCCAAAAATCACTTCGCCCTTTTTTCCCTCGAGCGCAGCAACGAGCGCCGGGGTCCGTCGGGCGCTGGGCACGCTGCCGTCGACGGCCTCATAGACCGCTCGGGTGGAAATCTCCACCGGTGGGGAGACCACCAGGAAGTGCCAGCTTGACGGCACGGCCGGGACGGAAGCCACCGTCGACCCAAGTCCGGTGGCCCGGGCGGTGCCGCCGGAGAGGAAGAACGGCACGTCCTGGCCAACGGCCGCGGCAATCTCGACAAGCTCGGCCAGTTCGAGCTTCAACTCATAAAGAAGGTTGGCAGCCTTTAGAAACGCGGCCGCATCGGCGCTGCCGCCGCCAAGTCCGGCCCCCATCGGGAGACGCTTGAAGAGCCGGATCGTGAACGGCAGCGTGCGCCCGACATGGCCCTCCAACTCCCGCGCGGCCTTCAGCACCAGGTTCTCGCCCTCGATCGCCGGGCCGACTACGTCGAACACGCGACAGTCCGTGCGCTCGATCCAGATCAGGTCATGGAGCGAGATCGTCTGCATCACCGAGTCGATGTCGTGGTACCCATTGGGACGCCGGCCCGTCACGTCAAGTGTCAGATTGAGCTTCGCGTATGCCGGGAGGATCAGCGCCACGTCGTCACGACTCTAATTCACCATCCCCTACTCGTGGGCGGGCCGGGACTTGGATCAGGTTCGAATCCGCTACGGGCTACCACCACTACCTAATCCGGTCCGCCCTCTTCGCTCTGTGCGCCCTCGACGACCGTAGGGCCGCTGTTGACCCCACGGCCGGGAACGATGAGCTCCGCAAACTCCTGGGAGTCGGCCGCTCGACCTGGGTCGGCCTTTCGGCGTGCTTCTCGAGACGGTGGCACGGGCGTCCCGTTGCCTCAGGGCGTCGCCATCCGCCGGGGTAGATTGTAGTTTATTGAAGCCCGGATTCCATGCGGCCGGCCTTCGGCGCCGAAACGACGCACTGATTCTCGGTGAAGTCAGCGCGGGCGCGTCAGGGCGAACCAGCATGAAGTTCTCCGCGTCATCGTGGAACGGCCGGTGGTGTTGGAAAAGCATCGAAGAATTCACTCGCAATCCCGTGCTGGATCAGATTCGCGGGCAGTCCTCGAGCCCGATAGCGAGCAGCCAATTTCGTGATCGTGATTTACAGCATCTTGACAGTGGCCATGCCCCTTGCTACGTTGAGGCGGCCACGCGGATCGGCCAACCATAGGAGGGAAGCATGACAGCTGGATTGCGTGCACTCACCCGGCGCCTCGCGTCGATTTCGGTCCTCGGTCTCGCGGGCTTTAGCGCGCTCTCGAGTGTGCCGGCCCCGCCAGTCGGTCCAGTGCTCGTGCCGCTGGCCATCGCAGCGCCTCACATCACGCCGACAGAGGCGACGGGCCCCGCGGCGTGCACGGCACCGGACGGAACTCAGTTTGCCTTCTTCCATTGCTATACGCCGGCGCAGATCGCGATCGCCTATGGGCTCGACGCGGTCCATAACGCCGGCTTGATGGGCGAAGGGCAAACAATTGTCCTGGTCGATGCCTACGGCAGCCCGACCGCATCCGCTGACTTGAAGCACTTCCACGACACCTTCTTCCCCAAGCTGCCCGACCCCAACTTCGACCAGGTCTTCCCGTTCGGCGCGCCGAACTTTGACAACACGGCGGTGGGCAATGGCATCGCTGGTCCCAACCTCGCCGCCGGATGGGCCTTCGAATCGACGCTCGATATCGAGTGGGCTTACGCCACGGCGCCCAAGGCCCACATCGTCCTCCTCGCAACGCCGGTCGCCGAGTCGCTTGGCGTGCAGGGATTCCCGAACATCTTCAATGCGATCCAGTTTGCAGTTAACAAATACCCCTCCGGAACGGTCTTCTCGCAGAGCTTTGCCTCGACCGAGCAGGACTTCGAAGGGGCCGGAACTGTCCAGAGCTCGCGATTCGATCAGGTCTATCAAGAGGCGATCGCGAAGGGGGACACCGCGGTTTCGGGCTCCGGTGATTTCGGGAGCCTTGGGATCGGCAAGCAAGCAAAAGAGTCGGCTACCTTCAGTGTCCCGACCACCTGGTGGCCATGTACCAGCCCCTTCGTCACCTGCGCTGGAGGGACCCAGCTTCAGTTCGGATGGACGTGGGCGCCGACGAGCACGGTCCCCATCACCAATGGCTCACTCAACCCTGCCTACTTTGCCTCGACCACGAGCGGGGCATCCGAAGCGGTGTGGAATGAGTCCTGGCTGCCGGCGGCCACCGGCGGCGGCTCGAGCGTGATCTACCCAGCGCCCTCTTGGCAGAGTGTCCAGGCCGGCGTCATCGGCAAGAATGCCCGCGGCGTGCCGGATGTGTCCTGGAACGCGGCAGTGAACGGTGGCGTCCTTGTGTGGATCACCGCGTTCCCGAACGCGAACGGGATGGGCTGGTTTCCGGTCGGTGGCACCAGCGCGGCCACGCCACAAATCGCTGGCCTGGTCGCATTGGCCAACGAGGCCCGCATGAAAGCCGGGAAAGGCCCGATTGGCTGGTTGAACCCCCGCCTGTACGCTATCGGTGACGCTGCGTCCTCCACGTCGGCCTTCAACTCGACTGCACTCAGCAACGTCTTCCGCGACATCGTCCTGCGCACGTACGGGGTTATCACCCTTCACGACAACCAGCTGGCCGGATTCGCGGTTCCGGGCATGCCGACACTTCCGGGTTGGGATATGACGACTGGCTTTGGCAGTCCTCGCGCTCCACAGTTCATCGCCGCCCTGACCGCTTCCGACCCATAGCGCCGGTCCAAAGCGCGGGAACGGCCGGACCCCTGGTCCGGCCGTTTTCGGTTTTCTGGGGAAAATCGCATCACCTGCGAAGAGCCAGCTAAGACCAGTCCTGCCGTCAGTCAGCGCTCTGAACCGAAGGTATTCCGTCTCAGGGCGGAGTTGGCGGTTTGTCATGCTGGATCACCTGGAGTCGGCTATCAGCATCGGGGAAGAAATAGTTAGGGACCTTTCCGAAGTCAGAACTTTGCGGGTTACCAGATCATAGCCATGGACCAAACTGTTGCGCCGATAGGTCCATGCTCCACGCGGCGCGTTCCGCTCCCGACGGACCTCCAGGTCGATGCCTCCAAGTCGGCGAAAGTGCCTCCCTGAGGGCGGAATTCCCCAGGCGATCGGCCCAAAACTGGTTGCCAAGACGCCAAACTAATGACAAGGGAGGTTGGTGAGATGGTCGGTGCGTATGTTCTGGTGTCAGTGGAGCCGGGCAGGAACCAGCAGGTGGTCTCTGCCCTGCGAGGGATCCGAGGTGTGAAGCAGGCACACTCCTGCTGGGGCAAACCGGACATCTTTTCCTTCGTCGAGGTCGCCGACGAGAGGGCCCTGGCTGAGACCGTGCTGAAAACGATCCAGGGCCTGCCGGGCGTCCGCGACACTGAGACTCACATCGTGGTACCGGTCTAGCCAGGTTTCGCCACGCTGCGCGGTTGGTCCACACGACCGGCGCTGTCGCATGGTAGCTGTAGGTTTGCTCGCGGAGGCAGGTTAGCACCGTTCTGCTGAGACCGTAGGCTCTCCACTTCGTACGTTGTAATATCGTGCGCCGAAATTGAGGAAACGCCCGTCCGAGTTTTCGCCCCCTAGGCCGCGAAACGCCGGCTCATCGAAAGCGTTCGATTAGTGTCCGCCAGGGGCTACTTATCCGAGTCGAATGCCCCTTCTTGAATTCGAGGATCTCATCGAAGGGGTCTACACAGCCGGTCGTTACACATAGGGTGAACTCTCGCAGGAGCGGTCCACACTGGCTAGGCCGCATCTCCGACCGACGTCTCGTCGCGGTTTTCATTTTATCGGGGATTGCTGTAGTGGCTGGAACAATCCTGGTTGTTATCCCTGGACTCCATGGGGTCTCGACCATACTGTTCGTCTCTGGGCTGGTCGTCCTGGCCGGTGCTTTCCTAATGGTGGGCCTCAAGAGGTCCGCTGTTCCCATTTCGTTGGCGATGGCGGTTACTGTCCTCATTGCCGCTGCGCTTGCGCTTTCACCACCGTCAGTGCCTCGCTGGATTGTGGCCGCACCGGCGGTGGGACTGGTAGCGCTCCTTTTGCGGGCCCGCGGGCAGATCTGGTAGCGGCACTCCCGGCTAGAACTGTCGCCTCGATTGTTCGAATAGTGTCCGCCAGGGGCTACTTAACCGACCCGTAGCGGACGCACTTAGAACCGCCGTATTCGGATTGAGGTGACTTGGGCGTCAGGTTCTGCGCTGTCCCGGCTCCTAGCACGCAGGTTGACAACCGTCGGACATCCTCGCTGCTTCAAGCTCCACTCAATGGGGCAGCCGTCCGAATGTTTTTGCAACCGTCTTCGTTCCGGTCGTACCAATCAAACGTGCGCCCGAATTGTCGCTCGAGCGATGGCGTCCCTGCGAATCCTCGGCGCCCGGCGCCGAGCCTCGTTTGAGGACCTCGGGAGGCTCTCGACGTGAATGACTACCAGCTGTCTATGCGCCAGAGCACGATCTTCCCCGATGTGCATCCGAGTGATCCCTTACCCGGCGCTGGATTCGGATTGGCGCCTTGGACCGTGTGCGTCAGGGTGTACCCAAAGTTGACTATCCATTCGTGAATGTCTGGGAAGTACTGGGGTCCATTGAAGCTGAAGTCGCGCAGCTCCAGCCTCTCGCCCCGGGCATGCTCCGCGGAAAAATATTCCGGCAGCGTTCCTCGATCCATCGACGCAGGATTGTCCGGGAACACACGGTCCGGAGCGCCATACCATTGGAATTGCTCCGGCGCCGCGATGAAGCGATCAGTAATGTCATGCGTGCCAGCGTTGTACGCACTGAGAAAGGCTGTGATTACTTGGCGAGTCCTCTCAGCCGAGTAGGAATCGCATGGCGCCGGGGTGGGGACCGCCGAAGACCGCGACACTTCGGGAGTCAGTTTGGCTCTGATGACCGACGATCCATTTCCTGGGCCGAGCCATATCGCGAAAGCGACTGCAACACTCAGTCCAGCAACCATCAGGAGGGCGGGGCGCCGATGAGGCCATTGAATGGGTGGCTCGTTCATTATCTGGGGCGCTTTGATGCACGTGCCACCGTTTGAGACCTACGCTCACAAGAATAGGCGCTATCTCGTTGGTCCGCGGCTGGCTCTGACGGTAGTTCGGTCTTATCTCCATCACCGCGAGAATCAATTTTTTGCGGAGCCAAACCGACAATGCCCTCGCATCGAGTCACTATGTTCAGCCGGTGTCCGACTCGGGCAATGTCCGTGACTTTCGCCGCGCGACATCGAATTCGAATGGGTGCACCCCCCGAGCGCAGGTGGACGCAGAACCCGGGAGGTACGCTTAGGGTCGGCGATGAAGTCCGTCCGGCCAGTTCTAATCGCTCTGTCGCTCGCGGTCGCGATGGTGCTGATGGCGTCTGCGACGAGTAACGCGGCCATGACTTCCTCGCTCTCGTCCGATCATGCTCGACCTGGCGATTGGATTCTCCTTCTCAGCGATGACCACAATGGCACCTGGGACTATCACAGCCTTTCTGCTGCGGGCGGACAAGCGATCTACTTAGCGCCCGTCGCTGGCGACGATGGTGCCGCCTGCAGCGGCCAGCCGGTGGGAAGGCTTGCGTGGAGGGGAAACCGAGGAGGAGTCGCATTCAGGGTTCCCAATCTGCCGCCAGGCGTCTACAAAGTATTCGTCGATGTCGTCGACGCGAGCCCCAGTTGCTGGGTCACCGGCGGTCTGACGATCGGAAATGTGGCTGCCGATAACCAAGCGATTGCAGCAGGCTGGACCGTCAACTCCCTTGCGCGGGCATCGCAACAGCCGCCCACGGCCCAATCTAATGGACTTTGGTTGCCCATCGTCGGAGCATTGGTAGCACTCGGCGCGCTCTCGCTGTTTGGACTTTGGAAGCGACAGAAGCGCGTCGACGCGAAGGCCATCGAGCAGTAGCTGATCGGCAGGGATCCTAGCCCTCAGCTCGCGCCGACCCATTAGGACGCGCCTTTGAGACCGGCCCAATTCAATTGTTCGATTACTGTCCGCCAGGGGCTATGAGCTACTCTTCCTGTGTCGACGGACGGTCAGACCAAGCCGGGGGGTGTATGGTCGACTCGATGAGGGATCAACCGGAAACCGTCGTGTCGTGGCGGGCAATAAGCGCGCACTGCCCCGTCGTCGCGAGTGACGGAGTCGAAGTCGGCCATGTGGCCGATGTGGCAGGCCTGCCTGAAGAGGACATCTTCCATGGGGTCGTGTTCACCCACCGTGTGCTTGGTCACCACGTCCTAGCACCCGCCGGCGATATCGACAGGATCACAGAGCGGGCCGTCTACCTCAAGTCGGCCAGCGAGGCGACGCACGGCTACGAGCGTTTCCAGGAGATGCACGTCAAGCGCTTGGGCCTCAGGGGGTTGTTCCTCTGGAAGCACCTCGGTTGGAAAGACTCCCCAGAGTAGCCGTTGA
>WNFC01004032.1_pt1 | contig 15955 bp, 16 predicted proteins | sample 5400541 | NCBI WGS metagenome assembly WNFC01 (sample SAMN13153342, study PRJNA577476) | soil metagenome | isolation source: 120 cm saprolite under Douglas fir tree site 2 hole 2 replicate 1 | place: USA:California | collected 2015-04-18
CGGCGACGAAGCACTGACCACGCCGCTGCAGATCGCCCTGGCCGCCGAGGCGGTGCCCGAGGCGTCGATCATCCTGGGCCACATGGGCGGTTATTTTCATGTCGACGAAGCGATAGAAGTCGCAGCACGGCTACCCAACCTGTACCTGGAGACGTCGGCCATGCCGTATCCTGCCCAGATCCGCCGGGCGATCGATATGCTCGGTCCCGAGCGGGTGCTGTTCGCCTCCGATGGACCGGGTTGCTTGCCAAAGCTGGAGGTCCACAAAGTCCGCCTGGCGGACTTGAGCTCGAGTGAAGCGGAACGCGTCTTTTCGGCCAACATCCTCGAGCTGCTCGACCCTGTCCAGCCCAACGCATGACCCAGCCGACGATCGACGCGTTCACTTTCCTGGGCCAGTCGCTGTTCGGATCTGGCCAGACCGCAGCTGAGCTCCTGGCGAAGATGGCTGCCGCCAACGTCGAGCGCGCCATCATCTGTCCGCTCAAGCCACCGGGCTACCACCTCGGTCCAGCCAACGACCTGGTGGCCAAAGCCGTGGCGCGCGAGTCGCGTCTAACGGGATTGGCCCGGGTTGATCCCAATCAGGCGCAAGCGGCAGTAGACGAGCTCGATCGGGCAACAAACGAGCTGGGTCTACGCGGACTCTTCTTGCATCCGTGGGAGGAGACCTTCCGCATCAACGGCCCGCGTGTCGACCCGCTCTTAACCCGCTGCGCCGAGCTGCGCCTGCCCGTACTGATCGCCAGCGGCTATCCGTGGGTCTCCGAAGCCGCGCAAGTCGGTGATCTGGCGCGGCGGTTCCCCAACGTGACGCTGATCATGACCCACGGCGGCCAGATCAACATCAGCGGGCTCGGGCAAGCCGACGCCATGGGCACGCTGCAGCGCCACGCGAACGTATGTATGGAGACGTCAGGCGTCTATCGCCAGGATTTTCTCGAGGACGTCGCCACGCAGGTCGGTCCTGAGCGTGTGCTCTTCGGCAGCAACAGCCCGTTCATGGACATGCGCCTGGAGGTGGAGCGCGCGCGCTGGGCCAACCTGGCCGATGCGGCGAAGACGCTGATCCTGGCCGGCAACGCCGAGCGCATCTTCAAGCTGGATTCCAACGCGCCTCGGTCGTAAAGGTGCGGTCTGGCGGAAACGACGTGACCTGCCACGTGTTCATGCGGACTGGCGTGAGGCTGATCACCGACAGCGGGTACTTGAGCCGGGCTTCGAGATAGTCCAGGTTGCCGACGTAGCGCAGCGTCATGCGCCTGGTCATTTCGACCCATTCGTTGGTCCACTCCTCGGAGACGATTCGGCCGCGCGCTTCGACGTTCACCCGGACATACGGGAAATCGTCTTTGTCGACGACCAGGAATGCCCGATCGTCGGCCTTGATGTTCTTGACGAACTGCGCCAGTGGCTTGCCGATGACCCAGAACGCGCTGCCGTCCCACTCGTACCAGACCGGATTGACGTAGGGCCAGCCGTCGCGCAGTGTGCCCAATTTGGCGATTCGCCCACCGTCGGTCAGGAAGGCGTTGGACTCAGTCGGATTCAGGGGAGGCATGCACAGGCAGCCTACCAGTATGTGCACTGTGCCCAAATCACCGGAGGGGATCCATCAGCTACGCTGGGGGGCGGACTTTGTGATTCATAAGGAACAATCCAAATGAAGCTTCGCTCGTACCTGGCCATGGTGACTGCCGGCGCGTTGACGGTCAGCGCGTGCTCAGCGCCACCCGCCGCGGCGCCGACGGCAGCCCCCGCGGCCAAGCCGACCACTGCGCCGGCGGCGGCGCCGACCACTGCCCCAGCCGCGGCTGCGACAGCTGCCCCGGTGGCCAAACCCACGACTGCCCCCGCGGCGGCCGCGACCACCGCCCCGGCGGCCAAGCCGACCACGGGCGCAGCGGCAGCAGCACCTACGGCCGCGACCTCGGCTTACTCGCAGAACCTGGTTCGCGACGCGGCCATCACCGTCGACACGACCAAGTACAAAAAGGACGGCCCGTACACCATCGCCGCGTTGACCCAGGGCCCGGGCAACGGTTGGGGACTGACGTACGACGTCAGCATTCGCGCTGCCGCCGACGGCAACACCAACATCAAGAAGCTGATCTTCACGCCCAACGACGGTGACGCGAACAAAGAGATCAGCGCCATGGAAGACGCCATCTCGCAGAAACCCGATGCGATCGTCCTCGACCCGCTCGGCTCGGCCGCGCTGGTGGCACCGACGACGCGCGCGATGGCCGCCGGCATCCCGGTCATCCTGTGCGCCAACGGCATCGAATCGGACAACTTCGTCACCCGCGTCGATATCGACCTGTACCAGGCCGGCTATCAAGCCGCCGATGGGCTGGCCAAGAGCCTGGGCGGCAAGGGCAACGTGGTGCTGTTCAGCGGCATCGCCGGTGTCGACGCCGCAGAGACCTGGAAGAAGGCTGCCGAAGACGCGATCAAGCTGAACCCCGGCATGAAGATCGTCGCCTCTGAATACGCGCAGTGGTCGGTCGCCACGAGCAAAGAGAAGATGGCGGCGATCATGGCGGCCAATCCGCAGATCGACGGTGTCTGGGCCGGCGGCGGCGAAATGGCGTTGGGCGCGGCGCTAGCGTTCCAGGACGCGGGCAAGACGCAGCCGAAATACGGCTTCGCCAACGTGCTGAATGGCTTCCTGCGCCTGGCCAAGGAGAACAACCTGGTATTCACCGGTGTGCCCGATCCGCCGTCGATGTCGAAGCTGTGCCTGGATACCGCGGTCGACGTACTGCAAGGCAAGCCGGTGAAGAAGTTCATCAACGTCGCCGAGGCGATGCCGGGCAGCGCCGCGTACGACCAGACCCAGATCGATAAGTACTACGTGCCCGACCTGAACGACGACTTCGTGCCCCCGGCGTCGGTGCCCGTCAAGGCCTATGTCGACGGCGGGTTCGCCCGAAAGTAGTCTTCCTTCGCCGAGGGACATGGCTGATCCGGATTCCGCCGAGCGCTGTGTGCTGCGCTTGCACAGCGTGGCGAAAGCGTTCAGCGGAATCCAGGCGCTGAGCGGCGTCTCGTTCGACCTGCGCCCCGGTGAGATCCATGCGCTGGTCGGCGAAAACGGCGCCGGCAAGTCGACGCTGATCAAGATCGTCGCCGGCGCCTATCTGCCCGATAGCGGTGTAATCGAGATCGACGGCACCAGCCACGCGGCGCTGACGCCCGAGCAGGCGCGCCATCTCGGCGTGGGCGTGGTCTACCAGGAGTTCAATCTGCTGCCCGAGTTGTCGGTGGCCGAAAACATCTTTCTCGGCGACCAGCCCACAGGCTGGCTCGGTCTGCTCGATGCCGGCCATCGGCGCCGACGCACGCTGGCGCTGCTCAACCGCCTCGGCGCGCACCTGGATCCGGATCGCATCGTCAAGCACCTGACGGTCGGCGAACAGCAGATCGTCGAGATTGCGAAAGCCCTGGCCATGGATGTGCGCATCCTGATCATGGATGAGCCGTCGGCGGTCCTGCCCAGCCACGACATGGAGCGGCTATACGGGGTGATTCGTGCGCTGCGGGCGGAAGGGGCGAGCATCATCTACATCTCGCACCGGCTCGAAGAGATTTTTCTGATTGCCGACCGGGTGACCGTTTTGAAAGACGGGCGATCGGTGATGACGAAGCCGGTTGCGGAAACCACTCGCGCCGAACTGGTCAACTCGATGGTCGGCCGCCAGCTGACCGAGCAGTTTCCGCCGCCCGACGCTGCGCTTGGCGAAACGCTGCTCGAGGTGCGTGATCTGTCCGTGGATGGGTGTGTGTTCGGCGTTTCGTTCGGCGTGCGGGCGGGCGAGATCCTGGGCCTCGCCGGGCTGGGTGGCAGTGGGCGGACGACCGTCGCCCGCGCACTGGTCGGACTGGCTCGGATTGACTCTGGTTCCGTGCAGGTTCGGGGTTTATCGAGCGCGCCGCGGAACCCGGCTCGGGCTTTACGCGCAGGCGTGGCGTTGATCCCGGAGGACCGCAAGGCGCACGGGCTGGTGCTCAGCCACAGCGTGCGGTTCAACATCACCCTGCCTAACTTGCTTCGCTTTGGACTTCTGGTATTGCGCCGGCGCGAGGCTGGGCTGGTGCAGACGGGTATCGAACGCTTGGGGATCCGCCCGCCGGCGCCTGAGACGCCCGTTGAGAATCTCAGCGGGGGCAACCAGCAGAAGGTGGTGTTGGCGAAATGGTTGGTGGCCCAACCGCGGCTCCTCGTATTGGACGAGCCGACGCGCGGCGTGGATGTTGGGGCCAAGGCGGAGATCTACGCGCGCATGCGCGAGCTGACGCGCCAGGGCGTGGGCATCGTCATGGTGTCTTCTGAGCTGCCGGAGCTGTTGGGGATGAGCGATCGCATCGTGGTGTTCCACGAGGGTCGCCAGAGTGGCGAGCTCGCGCGCGCCGAAGCAACCGAGCAAGCAGTGATGCACCTGGCCACAGGCGCGCCCGTCGCGGCGGTGGCCTGACCGAAGATGGCGAGGAGCGTGGCGCTGCCGGTGGCTCGGCCGACTGTGGAGCGGTCCGGCTGGCGCCTGCCTATTGATGGCTCCATCGTGTTTATCTACGCGCTCGTCCTGCTGGTGGGACTTGGCGCGTCGGTCTACTCGGAGCGGTTCCGCGATCCTGGCAATCTGACCAACGTCCTGCGCCAGACCATCGTCCTGGGACTCCTGGCGATGGGCCAGAGCCTCGTGATTCTCGCCGGCGGTATCGACATGAGCGTGGCGCTCATTGCGCGGCTGTCGACGTTGATCGTGGCGGTGTTGTTCAGTGGCAACGAGGCGCTCATCCTGCCACTCGTCGCATTGGGCCTACTCATCGGCGCAAGTCTCGGACTGGTCAACGGGCTGATCATTACCAGGGTCTATGCGAGCCCGTTCATCGTCACCTTCGGCATGTTCAGCATCTTGAGCGGTGTGTCGCTGGCGATCGCGTCGAGCCCGGTGGGCAAGATCCCGCCGGCGTATCTGGGCGTGTACGACGCCAGCCTGGGCCCCGTGCCCGTCAGCGTGCTCGTGATGGGCGCGCTGTGGTTCGGCGCCTGGCTGCTGACCAGTCGCACCCGCTTCGGCCGCGCCCTGTACGCAGTCGGTGGCTCGCAGCGCGTCGCGCGACTGTCGGCGATCAACGTTTCGCGCACCCTCGTTGGCGCGTACGTCCTCAGTGGCCTGTGTAGCGCCGCGGGCGGCCTGTTCATCCTCGCCCGCACCGGTGTGGGCGATCCGAAGATGGCCGACGGACTGGACTTCCAATCCATCGTCGCCGTGGCACTGGGCGGCATCAGCCTGTCCGGCGGGCGCGGCTCGATGCTGGGCACGCTCGGCGGCGTGCTGCTGCTGGGCGTGGTCGCCAACATGTTCAACATCCTGCAGGTGGACTCGTTCTTCCAGCAGCTGATCCTCGGCCTGGTGGTCCTGATCACCGTCGCCACGTACCGCACCGGCAAGCAGATATGAGCGTGGCCAGCTTGCCAAGCGCGTTCGGCGAGCGGACCACCGGCCCGTCGCCGACGCTCGTGCGCGCGGTGGACCTCACTGGTCAATGGGCGGCGCCGGCCGCCAGCGCCGCCGTGCTCCTCGGCGCAGCGTTGTTTGTGCCGAAGTTCTACGAGCCCGGCAACCTGACCGTGGTGGCGATCCAGGCCGCCGTGCTGGGCATCGTCGCGGTAGGCCAGATGCTGGTCCTGCTGGTGGCTGGGCTGGACCTGTCGGTCAACGCCGTGCTGGGACTGGGCGCGGTGATCGTCATCTCCAACCAACAAGGTTTCTCAGTACTGACGCTCGTCGAGGCGTTTTTGATAGCGATCGGCGTCGGCCTCACGAACGGCTTGCTCGTGGCCTGGCGCAAGGTGCCGCCGTTCATCGCCACGTTTGGCATGCTGATCTTCGTCGGCGGCGCGCGCCTGGCATATACCCACGGCCAGGCGAGTGGCAATGTGCCGGCGTGGCTGCGGATGATTGGCATCGGCCAGATCGGTCCGCTGCCCAATGCGCTGCTGACGTGGATCCTGATCCTGCTGATCGCGGGCGGGGTTTTGCTGTTCACCCGGTACGGGCGGTTCGTGTACGCGGTCGGCGCCAACTACGAAGCGGCGCGCTACGCCGGCGTGCCGACGCGCGAGGTGGTGGTCGCGTGTTACGTGGCGTGCTCGGTCCTGGCGCTGATGGCTGGACTGGTGCTCAGCGGCTACATCGGGTACGTCGACCAGCGGCTCGGGACCGACTTCAATGTCAACTCCATTGCCGCGGCGATCGTCGGCGGCACGACATTCAGCGGCGGTCGCGGCAACGTGCTCGGCACCGCCGCGGGGGCGATCCTACTGAGCATCTTGCTCGACCTGGTGGTCGTGGCGGGGATCCCGATCAACTGGCAGCTGGCGGTCCAGGGGGTCGTGCTGGTCGCGGCCACCGCGATCCAGGGGATGCGCGGGCACCTGTTGAGCCGATGACGCGGCTGCTCGTGGTTAACCCGAACACCTCCGCCGTTATGACGGAGACGATTGGGCGGGCTGCTTCGCTTGCAGCCGCTGTTATTGGCGTCTCCGTGGAGACAGTCTGTCCGAGCAACGGGCCGGAGTCGATCGAAGGGCGGTTCGACGAGATTGTCAGCGCCTTCTGGACGCTCGACTGCGTCATGCAGCGGGTCGCCGAGTACGACGGGGTGGTCGTGGCCTGTTACGGGCCGCACCCGGCGATCGAGGGGATCCGCGAGGCGACGAGCGTGCCCACTATGGGCATCATGGAAGCGTCGGTGCTCTACGCGCTGCCGTTGGGCGCGCGGTTCAGCATCGTCACGACTTCTCCACGGTGGGTGCCTTTGCTGCTTGAGGGCGTGCGGATTTTGGGCGTTGAAGCGCGGTGTGCCTCGGTGCGCAGCTCGGGGCTCGCCGTTCTGGACCTCGACCTCCTTCCCCATGACGAAGTGTGCGCGCGGCTGGCATCGGAGGCGCGGCTGGCCGTGGAGAACGACGGCGCCGAAGTGATCCTGCTCGGCTGCGCGGGGATGGCTGGCTTACAAGAAGCCGTTGGATTGGTGGCCGGTGTACCGGTGATAGATGCGGTGTGGGCCGGCGTGATTGAAGTAGGCACACTCGCGCGGGCAGGCGCCCAGACGAGCAAGCGCAACCTGTACCGACCGGTGGAGCCCCGCCCGGGGCTGGTTGACATCCCGCCCGGGATTGCGCGCGTCTACCGCGGGGACATGTCATCCTGAGCCTGCGAAGGATCCGTTGTTGTGCGCCGATGCGCTGGATCCTTCGTCGTTCCTCCTCAGGATGACATTGAACGCTTACCAGCCGCGGGCCTTGTCGACGAGGTTCATGAGCGTCTCGCCGCGCTGGAAGCGGCCTAGATTCTCGGACAGGATCGACCAGTGCAGATCTGTCGTCAGCTGCGAGGCGGCTGACGAGTGGGGCGTGATCACCAGGTTCGGCGCGGTCCACAGTGGATCGCCCACGGGGAGTGGCTCGGTCTCGGTGACGTCCAGGCCAGCGCCGGCGAGGTGGCCTTCTTCGAGCGCATCCACCAGCGCTGATTCGTTGACGATCGCCCCACGGGACATCTGCAGCACGAACGAGCCGCGTTTCAGAGTGCGCAGCTGCTCGCGACCGATCATGCCGCGACTACCGGGCGTGATCGGCGCCGAAATGGTCAGCACGTCCGCTGCGCGGCACATCTCATTCAGTCGGGAGAGCGGCCACACTTCTTCAACGCCTTCGCCTCCGGGTACCGATTCGGTATCAACAGCGAGCACACGCATCTCGAACCCGGTGGCGCGCCGGGCAATGGCCCGGCCGATGTTGCCGAAGCCGACGATGCCCATCGTCAGACCTTTGATGTTGCTCAAGATCAGCTCGTGACGGCCCCACTGGTGGTCGCGCTGGCGCTGCTCGAATCCGCGCATGCCGCGGGTAAGGGTCAGCAGCATGGCGAAGGTGTGCTCGGCGATGGTCGCAGCGTGGGCGCCGCGCATGTTGGTCACGGCGATGTCGGTGTCGGCAATGCCCGGCACCCGCCACAGCCACTCAACCCCAGCACTTGGGGATTGCACCCAACGAAGCCGCTTGCGATTTGCGAACTCGTCAGCGCTTAGCTGGCCGTAAATCGCGTCGGCGTCGCCCACCAGCGACGCAGTTGGCGTGCCCTTTTCAGGCACGATGAACTGCATGCCGTGCTGTTGTTCGAGTTCGGCGAGACGCTGCGGATCACGCTGGAAGGCGGTCGTGACGAGCATTTTCATCACTGCCCATTTTGTCCGCCTCTCTCACGCCGGACAAGCGGCGTCTTGTTCAGACGCGGCCTGAAGCAGCTGCGGCCAGCATCGCCTCGCTAACCTCCCACAATCGCGCGGCTTGGGCCATGTCGCGCGCGGCGGGGCTCGGTCGCACGATGCGCTGGTCGACGAAGTAGGCGCCGGTAATAGCGGATACTTCGGGCGAGTCCGCCAGCCAGACGAGCGTTTCGGCGCCCTTCTCTGGTTTCCGCGCGACCAGTTGGGAGATCCACATGCCCACGCGCATCAACCCACCGTTGTTGTGGCCGAACCCGGTGCCGACGAAGCCCGGATGAAAGCAGTTGGCGGTTACGCCGCTGCCTTCGAGGCGATGGGCCAGTTCGGCGGTGAAGAGAATGTTGGCCAGCTTGCTCTCGCCGTAGCGGCCGTAGCCCATGTTCGCGTAGGACTTGTGGGCATTCAGGTCGTCGAAGGGAATCTGCGCGCCGTAGTGCGCCGCCGACGCCGTGGTGATGATGCGCGCTGGCGCGCTCGCTTTGAGCAGGCCGAGGAGCTGGATCGTGAGCGCGAACGGCGCCAGGTGGTTCACGGCCCAGGTCAGCTCCACACCGTCAGCGGTGAGCTGGCGACTGCTGTATATGGCGCCGGCGTTGTTGATCAGCACGTCCAGACGCGGATAGCGCGCGGCGATTTCCTGGGCCACGCGGCGCACGTCGGATTGCGAGGCGAGGTCGGCGATGAGGACATCTGGCGTTGCGTTTTTGGGTGATGCCGAGGCGATCTGGACGACGGCTTCGGCGGCGCGCTCGGGGCCGCGGGCGACGATTGTCAGGTCCGCATTTCGGGCAGCAAGCTGTTTCGCGGCAGCGAGCCCGATCCCACCGGTCGCGCCGGTGATGACTACCCGCTTGCCGCTGACGCCCGTCCAGCCGTCGCTCATCGCTGACACTCTAGTAGTTGAGCGCTTGGCGGGCCACTAGACCCATGCCTGCGATGACTACCAGCATCGCGACCACTGCTGTCAGCGACACGGTCAGCGGTACAAACGCGCCAAAGAAAGGAATTCCGAATAACCACGTAAGGGGTAATGAACCGAACCAGAGCCACATGGTCTGGTGACCTGACTTTCTCGCCTCGTTTACCGAGGCTTGTTGTTTACAACATGTCAGCCCCCGTAGTACTTCCCGACTTCCCCTTTACGGGTCGGGGGCGCTGCGCCCCCCGCCGCCAGTCGCTTGCTCCGCTCGTGCCTCGCTGCGCAGCTCCTTCCCGCGGCGACCCCCCGCGACGTGCTATCCGCGGTCGGGACCTCCTTCAGGCCGATCGCTTCGGAACCCGGAGTGTACCCGGCGGGCGAAGCCCCATCATGCGGGGGGTGGGGGCGGGAAGGAGTGCGCAGCGAGGCACGAGCGGAGCAACGACTGGCCCCAGGGGGGCGCGCAGCGCTCCCCCTAACCCGGAACAAGTGCGCCGCGCAACTGCTGAATCAATACCTATCTTTCCGCTACACTTGTAACTAACCAACGGGCGTTGGTAGCGAGGGAGGGAGCCATGACTACCAGAAGACCATCTCGCAGCGTCAAGCGTGGTGCGCCGCTGAGCTGGCGTGTGCTGATTTACCGTGTGCCAACCGAACCCGCTAGCAAACGCGTCGCCGTGTGGCGCGACCTCAAGCGCCTCGGCGCGCTGTACCTGCAGCAGTGCGCGTGCATCTTCCCTGACATTCCAGGCGTGACCGAAGAAGTCAACCAGGTCGCGGCCAAAATTCCGGCGCTCGGCGGCGAGACGTTCCTGTTGGACGTGCCCAAGCTCCAGCCCGAAGACGAGGCGCGCATCATCGAGGCATTTCGCGCTCAGCGCGCCAACGAGTACGCCGAAATCATCGAAGAGTGCGAAACGAAGTTCGTCAAAGAGATCGAGTTCGAGCACTTCCGCCAGAACTACACGTTCGAGGAAGCTGAGGAAATCGAGCAGGACCTGGAAAAGATTCGCCGCTGGTTCGAGCGCGTGCGCGATCGCGACTGGTTCAAAGCCGAGCGGCGCGACGAAGTCGAAACCTGGTTGGGCAAGTGCCAGGGCCTGCTGGCGCGCTTCGAGGAAGAGGTCTATCGCCGCAAGGGCTCGGATAGCCCGGATGAAAGCCCGACCGTCGAAGAAGAGGAGGACGTGTCGCCACCGGCGCTCCGTCCGATCACCCCGCTGCGGCCGATTCGCGCGCGCAGCCGCCGCCCACGCGCCAACGGGATAGGATTGCGCCGGCTGAGCTCCGAACAGGAAGCCTGAGCCAATGGCGATCTCAGATCAGCACCCCGCGGTGCCGGCTGCCCAGTACGATGCCGCCTGGCTGCGCCAGCACCTGACCCAGGAGCGCCGCGCGGCGAGTCTGCTCAGCGAGATACGCGAGGCGGTCTTCGGCGCGCAGGACGGGCTCACCAGCGTGCTGGCTGTGGTCAGCACGGTCGGCGGTGCCACCGGCCAATCGTTCCCGGTGCTCGTGGCGGGCCTGGCGGCGACGCTGGCCGGCATCTTCAGCATGGCCGCGGGCGAATACATGTCGAGCAAGAGCCAGCGCGAAATCTTCGAGGCCCAGATTGCGACCGAGGCTCAAGAGGTTGACGAACGACCCGGGGAGGCCGAGGCCGAAGTGGCGTTCATGCTCCAGGAAGAAGGCCTGGCAGCGGATGCCGCGCATCGCGTCGCGCGCGAGCTGGCCACCAGCAAGAACGTCTTGCTCAAGACCATGGTCGAAAAAGAGCTCGGCCTGAGCGTGGACGAGGATGCCAACGCGCTGCGCGGCGCGGTGGTGATGGGCGGCAGCTTCGGGGTCGCGGCGCTCGTGCCGATCCTGCCCTACCTGTTCCTGCCGGTGGTCACGTCGCTGTGGGTGTCGGTGATCCTATCGGCTATCACGCTCTTTGGCATGGGCGCGCTGAAGAGCCGCTGGACGGGTCGGCACTGGATGCCCAGCGGGCTCGAGATCTTTGCGCTCGGTGCGTTCGCCGGGATCGCCGGCTACTTCTTTGGCACGTTGCTGCCCGCCGCGCTGGGCGTGGCGGGCATTCCGGGGTGAATCAGGAGTTAGCGGGAACCGTCGTTACAAACGGTTCCTAGTGCCCGCCGGTCCGCTTGGCGTACGCCTTGCGGCCGCTGGTGTACAGATTCACCAGCATCAACGTCATCAGCAGCACGAACAGTAGCGGGCCGACGGAATTGCGCAAGCTATCGCTGCCGATATTGCCGGCGAGCGTCGAGATCGCCCCGCAGGCGATGAACGCGGCCAGCGTGCCGAGGGCGATCTGGCCGTCTTCGACCAGCAGTCCGTAGATCTGCTCCCAGGCGGAGGCGAGAAATTTCATCGGTCGAACCTCCTAGATGTTGCGCGCGGCGACGCGCGCGCCCTGCGGCGCGATCAGCGCCAGCATGCGCACGGCGACGAGGCTGGTCAGACACACGCCGGCCAGGATGATGAGCAGCGTGGCGTCGGCGAGCGGCCACTCGACCAGGAAGCCTTCGGCGCCCCAGAAGATGCCGAACGTCGTCAGCATCGCCCCGACAACCCACTTCATGAAGTTCTCGGGAACAAACGCCAAAGGTTTATGCAGGAGCGATCCAGCAATGATAACGACGACGAACGCGGCCAGCGCACCGGCGATCGCGGCCTGGAGTGCCGCGCCACCCTGAGCACCCAGCGCCAGAACGATAAACGCCACCTCGAGACCTTCGAGGAGCACGGCTTTGTACGAGAACCAGAAGCCGATGTTGTCCCAGCGGTTGGGTTTCAGGCCCGCGGCGCGCAGCTCGGCGACTTCGCGCTGGTAGATCACCTCTTCGTCGTGCAGGGCAATAATGCCGGCGAAGCGCAGCAGCGATTTGCGCAGCCAGCGCATGCCGAAGAGCAGCAACAGAATGCCGACCACGATGTGGAAGCTCTGCTTGACCTCTTCCTGATAGATGACCAGCGGCGTACCGAAGATCCCGACGATGACCGCCAGCGTGCCCAACCCGGCGACGGTCCCCCAGATGGGCGAGCGCCACCCGCGGGTGTTGCCGACCGCCAGCACGATCGTGAACGCTTCGACCCATTCGACGATGCTGGCCACGAAGGCGGGTAAGGCAGCAATGGCTAGCGTGGCAAAAGCGACGCTCATGTAGACCACTCCTTGTGCTTATCAGCTAACACAATGTTACTTCTGTACAGGATCATATGCGACGACGACGTGGCGGTCAAGCTTGCTTCATACGGGTTATGGTCTGCGCCCCCCTGGGGCCAGTCGTTGCTGCGCTCGTGCCTCGCTGCGCACTCCTTCCCGCCCCCACCCCCCCTGATGGGGCTTCGCCCGCTGCGGATCTCCCGCGTTCCGAACCGCTGTCTGCCCACACGTTCCGAACCGATCTGTACCTCGCGCGGTTCCAAGGGGTGGCGTAGTCGTCGATGCCGAGTCCAGACGTTTCGGCGTCAGGCGTCTCAGTATCAGCGGCGTACCGACGGCGGGTAGCACGTACGCGGGGGGTGGGGGCGGGAAGGAGTGCGCAGCGAGGCACGAGCGGAGCAACGACTGGCCCCAGGGGGGCCGCAGGCCCCCATAACCCGGAAGCCGATCTGGCGCGCGCGTCCTACTTGGTCCTGGGATCGGCGACATCGCGCAGTCCATCACCTAGCAGGTTGATCGCCAGGACCGTGGCGGCGATGCATAGGCCGGGGGCGATCATTTGCCACGGGTACTCCTCGAAGTAGCGGGCGGCCTCGTTGATCATTTCGCCCCACTCTGGTGTGGGCGGCTGCATGCCGAGGCCCAAGAATGACAGACCAGCCAGGTTCAGAATGACGCTGCCAAAATTGGCGGTGGCGAGGACAGCAGCCGGGCCGATGATGTTCGGCAGCACGTGGCGGAAGAGCACCCGCCACCGACCCGCGCCGATGGCGACCGCGCTTTCCACGTACTGCATGGTCCGTTCTTTGAGCAGCAGCGCCCGATAGGTCCGCGCATACCACGGCCAGCTGGTGACGATCAGCGCAAACAATAGATTGACGAAAGACGCGCCGAGAATGGAGGCGAACGCCAGCGCGGTGACCAGCCCCGGTAGGGCCATCATCGCTTCGATGATGCGGCCGACGATCGTGTCGGTCTTGCGATTGCCGCTGACCGCCAGCGCGGCGATGAAAAAGCCGAGCACACTGGTGCCCATGCAGATGATCGCCGCGCCCGCAAGCGACCACCGTGCGCCCATCAGCAAGCGCGCCAGAATGTCTCGCCCGAACTCGTCGGTGCCCAGCGGATGGCTCAGTGACGGATCTTGAAGCAGCACATCCATGTGCTGCTCGAGCGCACCCCAGCGCCATACCTGCGGACCCACAATCGCGATGACAATCAGGAATCCCAGGAACACGAGGGCTTCGATGCCCGTCCAGCCCAGTCGGTGCCAGGCACTCCGTCGACGGCTTTTTTCCCGCTTGCGATCGACCACCACCTCGACGGGCCGGTGGGTGACCGCCGGCATGCGCATCGCAATGGACATCAGACGGTGCGCACGCGCGGATCGACGGCGGCGATGCCCAGGTCGACCAGCAGATTCATGACCGTAAAGATGAGTCCAGCCGCGACGGTGAATCCGACAACCACCGGTTCATCGCGCAGCAGTGCCGAGTCAATGGCCAAGCGGCCAATCCCCGGCCAGGCGAAGACGTACTCCACCACCGCCGTGCCGACCATCAGGTTGGCAAAGAGCAGGCCGAGCACCGTCAGCAACGGGATGTAGGTATTGCGCAGCACATGCTTCACTCTCACCGCGTGGGCCGACAGTCCTTTCGCCTTGGCAACCGTGACATATTCCTGGCTGAGCACGTCCAGGACTGACGAGCGGGTCAGCCGGGTGAGCACCGCCACATTGGCGACCGCCAGCACGATCGCCGGCAACACGATGCCCTGCGGCGTCGGCGAACCGAACGCCGGCAGCCAGTGCAGCTCGACCGCGAACACCAGGATCAAGAGCAGGCCAATCCAGAAACCGGGCATGGAGCCACCCACTGCCACCACGATCTGCGCCAACCGATCGGCCCAACGGCCGCGTTGATACGCGGCCAGGATCCCTAGCGGCAAGCCGATGATCAGGCTCAGGACCGTGGCCACGCAGGCCAAAAGGGCGGTCGCGCCGATCCGACTCAGATACAGGTCACTGACCGGCGTGTACGACCGGAATGACCGACCGAAATCACCGTGCAGCGCACCGCCCAACCAGTTGGCGTACTGGACGGGCAACGGATCGTTCAGGTGCAGCTCGGCCCGCTTGGCGTCGACCGCTTCGCGCGGCGGGCTATGGATGCCGCTCGCCTCGAGCAACACGACTGCCGGATCGCCGGGGGTCAACGCGTACAGTCCGAACGCGACGAGCGAAACAACGAACAGGACGCTCAGCGCGCCGAGCAAACGCTGAACCAGGTAGCCAAGCATGGACGCAGTGCCCCTCTACCAGCTCTCAGGCGAGCGAGATCGTATTGTCGACGATATACAGGTCGTTCGGATGGAGCGTGAAGCCCTTGACCTTTTTGCTGTTCGCGGCGATGAACGGCACGACCAGGATGTACATATTCGGGACATCCGCCTTGACGATCTGCTGCGCCTGCACGGCCAGCGCCTGGCGCTTCCCAGAGTCGGCTTCGCCGCGCATGCTGGTGAGCACCTTCTCGAGATCCGGGTTGACGTAGCCACCGTAGTTGGCCGGCCCACCCTTGGCCAGGGTCTGGTTAAAGATGTAGAGCGGATCGCCGGTGACGAGCATGTTGGCTGAATACATCGCCGCATCGAAGTCCTGGCTCTGGGCCAGCTGATCGCCGATGTTCTTCACCTGTTCGATCTGAATCTCGTAGCCGAAGTCCTGCAGCTGGGCTTGGATCGCGACGGCCATCGGCGTCCATTCGGTCCGCGCGGGCGCGCTGAGGAGCTGGAAGCTGAGCCGCTGGCCGCCCTTGACCCGCACGCCGTCGGCGCCTGCCTTCCAACCCGCGTCGTCGAGCACCTGCTTGGCGCGCGTGGCATCGGTGGCCTGCATGTCGACGTTCTGGACGCCCTGATCGGGCGGGAACATCCCCGTGGCTACCGTGCCCTGGCCGGCCAGACCAATCGTCAGCAGCGCCGCGCGATCGACCGCCAGCGCGGTGGCTTCGCGGACGGCTTTGTCGCTGAAGGGCAGCCGACGGTGGTTGACTACCAGATAATCCTCGCGCCCGGAAGACTTCGTGCTGACCGTAAGGTCCGGATTACTCAGCGATTTGACCGCCTGCGGCGGTACGCCATACACCAGGTCGATGTCGCCCGAGCGCAGGGCGAGCACGCGCGCATTCGCGTCGGTCACCAGGCGCACCGTGAGCTTGGCCAGTGGCGGCGGTCCGTCCCAATGCTCGGCGAAGGCGTCGGCATTGAGCTCCTGACCCACGGCGATGTTCGTCGGCTTGTACGGACCGGTCATTGTCGTACCACCCTTGTGGACGGCGAAGAACTGGGCCGAGATGACGTTGGCGAAGTTGCCGATGGGTTCGGGCGTCTTGAAGTCCAGCGTGGTCGGGTCGACGACCTTGATCTGGGTGTCCTTGCTCAGCAGGCCGTTGGCCGCCGGATACGCCGCCCAGTTGGCCTGGAAGGCGCCCTGGACGTCCTGGGCAGTCACTGGAGTACCGTCCCAGAACCGGGCATTCGGCCGCAGCGTGACGCGCCAG
>WNFC01007356.1_pt1 | contig 15953 bp, 19 predicted proteins | sample 5400541 | NCBI WGS metagenome assembly WNFC01 (sample SAMN13153342, study PRJNA577476) | soil metagenome | isolation source: 120 cm saprolite under Douglas fir tree site 2 hole 2 replicate 1 | place: USA:California | collected 2015-04-18
CGAGAAGCTCACCACCCCAACCCCGGTCCAGGCCCGGGCCTTCGAACTACTCGGCGCCCGCGTCCCCCTTGCCCTCAAGTAGCCACTCAACCGGACGCCGCCAGCCCCAGGCACGCGACATCACCACCGGTCAGCAGGCGTACCACCAACTCCAAGATCAAGTAAGTTCGGTCTAGGGTGTGGGCTCTCCCGGGTCATGGCCCGGGTCTCGCCGGACCGCCCTGCCGGGCGGTCCCGTGCGTGAAAGGGGCGATCAGCGGCATGTGCGGCATCGGCTTGAGGGTTCCGATCGTTTCGATGCTGAACCCGGCGGCCACGATGGCGGCGGCGGTGTCGCGGTCTGGGACGGCATCCCGCGGCGAGTACCCGGGTCAGCGGAGCCTCATTTCCTGGGCCAGCGAGGCTGGTCCGCGGGCCCGGACATGCTCGAGGTACACCAGGCTGCCCGCCGGTCTGAGAATCGGCGGACCCGGCGTGTCGTACGGGCGATCCAGGGGCTGCCCGTCGGGCTCCGTAGCACGCGCCACCTTCTGCTTCAAGTCCACGTCGTAGATCTCCGCCAGCAGCACTCGGGCAGTGTGCTGCTTACGGACCACATGGCGCAGCGCCCGGGGAGATCAACCCCCGGTGGCAGAATCCTCGCCGCTACCTTTTACAGCAGCGGCTGGAGCAGATGGTGATTGGTCCGATCCACGAGGGGTCACATCGACGTCCGCGTCCGCCAGTGCCTCGGTTACGTTCAGCCCTCCAAATCCTCCGCCGATCACCAGTACCCGGTGTCGTACGCTCCCCATCGCGTCACTCCTCCTCCTCGACAATCGGGCTGCGACTACCGCAGGACTTCCATCAGTGCCGCTCCAGCCAGGCCGCAAGCCATGCTGAGAGACGCCAACGGGGTTTAGGTCATGCTCAGTTCCCTGCACTCCTGCAGGAGTGCGTCGAGAATCGCGAGCACCGGCCTCGATCATGGTGCCGGGAGCGCACCGGGTCACGGCAGCATGCTCCACTGAGCAGAATCGCAGGTGTGGTCGGCTGTGCGCAGGCGACACGATTACAGGACGTGGAGGTGCGAGCTAATCAAGAAATAATGCGGATCCGGCGGGGCAGCAACGGCCCAAGGGGTCCTCATGAGTGGCGGAGGAGGAGCGGATGGATCAGGTGGGCACCACGACTGGCGCGCCACCCCACCTCGAGCACGAGGCGCTCGTTCGGGCGCAGCGCGCGACTCTACACAGTCCACGGCGGGCGTACGGGCTGGCGGCCAGGGCATTGTTCCGGTTGCTTGATCTGATTTACGGGCGAGCGCGGACCCTGTCGAAATTCAAGGTGCTGGAGTTGGTCGCACGGGTGCCCTACCAGAGCTAGGAGCAGGTCGCCTACATCGCCATCACCCACGTCGCGCAGCGCACCGGATTGGCCCGCCGCATCCACGGCCGGGTGGCCGAGGCGCGGTCCCAGCAAGACAATGAACAATGGCACCTTTTGATCCTGGAAGAACTGATCGCCCGCGGCGGCCGGCGAGAGTCCCGCTGGCGCTACTACTGGATCCCGCAAGTGATCGCGTTCGTCTACTACCAGTTGTCCTGGCTGCTCTACGTGCTGTACCCAGCCTGGTCCTACCGGCTGAACGCCGATTTCGAAGACCACGCCGAGCACGAGTACATGACGCTCGTCGCCGAGCACCCGGAATGGGAGGAGGAACCGTTCACCTCCGCGTTCACGGCCGACTACGGCAGCTTCGACAGTTCCGGTGAAAGCGAACCGGCGACGCGCGGGGTCGTAAACGCGGGTGCGGGGCCTGAGCTTGCCCGTTTAACCTTCCTGCTCCCACCCTGCTTTGAGGGTTAGTTCTCTTTTGTGGTCTTACCGGGGTCGTGGCGCAGGGCGGGGCGGCGGTTCCTTGAGCCGGGCGGGCGTGCGGGGCCGGGCTTGCCGGTTTCGGTGCACCGGCGGGGTAGGTGATCTTCACGCGGATGTTCCGGAACCCGCGGCGACCTGGTAGCGCTCGAGTTGCTCAGCCTCGGAGCCAAGGAACTGGCCGCCAGCGAAAGGGCTGTACCCATAGCTGGCTGAACGTCTGCTGGCTGAACGTCTGCTCGTCGGACCCGTGGCGTCAGACAGGCACCGCAGCCCCGTTCACGAGGCCGGACGCCGGCCGGGCCAGGAACAGGTAGGTGCCGGCGATGTCGGGAATCTTCGGCCAGGCGTCATGATCGGCTGCCGGCATGGCAGCCCGGTTCGCGGGGGTGTCGATGATGCTGGGGACTACGCAGTTCACCGTGACGTTGCTGCCGCGTACCTCGTCTGCCGCCATGGACACCAGGTGCAGCACGCCGAGCTTGCTCACTGAGTAGGCGAACCCGGATCCCTGGCTGACCATCCCGGCCCGGCTGGCGGTGTGCACGATCCGGCCCTGGCCGGCCGGCTGCATTACCCGCAGGGCATGCTTGGTGATCAGCGCGGCGGTCACCAGGTTTAGCTCGATCTGGCTGGTCAGCTCTGCGAGGCCAAGCTCCGATAGCGGCCGAGCCGCGGCAAACCCGCCGACAGTGTTGATCACCGCCCATGGTGCCGCCGCCGAGTCGAACATGGCGCCGACGGCATCGTCGTCGAGCACGTTAACGGCTTCGTACCGGACATCGGCCAGCCGGCGGTTTTCCGCTGGCTCAGCCTTGTCCGCCCCGGTGACCGACGCGCCAGCGGCAGTGAATGCTGCGGCCACTCCGGCGCCGAGCGCGCCGGCAGCGCCGAATACCAGCACCGGTCGGTCAGCGAAATCCTCATCCTGCATGCCTTGCTCCCTTGCTGGCGGTCCCGGCGAGGTAGGTGTTGAATAGCCGCGGGCGGTCGTTGGGCCGTTCGGACTGGTCGCCGACGAGGACGACGCGGCCCGTGAAGCGCTGTTCGGGTAGGGCTTTCGCGGCGCTGGTTCCGGCGAGACCGGCACCGACGATGACGATCGTTTCGGGAGTGGTCATGGTGTGCTCCGCGCTAGGGCGAAGAATTCCTGCCGCGAACGTGGATCGGCGCGCAGCGTGCCGAGCAGCGCTGAGGTGACGGTGGTTGATCCCGTGGCATGCACGCCGCGTAGCACCATGCAGCTGTGCTCGGCTTCGAGGATGACTCCGACGCCACGGGGGGCGAGGTGTGTTTGTAGCGCGTCGGCAACCTGTTTGGTCAGGCGTTCCTGCACTTGCGGGCGAGAGGCGAAGTGTTCGACGACGCGGGCCAGCTTGGACAGGCCGAGGATCCGCTCCCCGGGCAGGTATCCGATGTGGGCGACACCGACGAACGGCATCAGGTGGTGCTCGCAGACCGAGCGGAGAGGGACGCTGCGCGCAATTACGAGTTCGTCGTAGCCCTCGTCATTCGGGAACGAGGTGAAGGTAAAGGGGGGAGGGGAGAACAGTTCGACATAGGCGCGCGCCATGCGTCGGGGCGTGTCGCACAGACTTTCGTCGTCGGTCGAGATGCCCAGCGCGTGAAGGAATGCGCGGGCGGCCCGCTCCGCGGCGCGCTCGTCCACCGACGGCGTGTCGCTGGACAGAGGGCGCGGCGGGGAGCTGGCCGCGAGCGCTGTTGAGGTGGTCATGGGCTATGGGAACCTGATCGGTGAGTCGGTGGAGATCGAGACCACGGCGGCCGCGACGGTGTCGGCGGTGAAGGTGTCTACGGCTGCGATGCGGTCCTGCCAGCGGGTGACGGGTCCGGCGCTGACTTGCTCGGCGACCGTGGCGATCCATATCTTCTGCGCGGCCCAGGCGTTGGCGGCGCTGAGCTTGTCTCCGGTCGCCGGCGGGGCGCCGACCAGGACGACGCTATCGGCGGTGACCACGAAGGTGGACTGTATGAGGCCAGAGATGACCACGTAGCCGTTCTCGCCTGCCCGTTGCAGGTGGTAGCCACCGGCGTTGCCAGCTTCCGGGGCAGCCTGGGCTGGGAGCGGGAGGAACTCTTGTCTAGTCATTGTCGGCCCTCCTGGTGTCGAGATCGCCGGCGGATTTGGCGGGTCTCGATCGAGGCTAACAGCTCAACAAGATTTGTGGACCAGTAACCTTCGTTCGAGCGGTCCGCCCGCACCTCAACCGTGTCCGGGAACGGGTCGATGCTCATCGCCCGCCGCGGCCGATCGTCCGGGCCCAGCCCCGCGTCCCGCAACGCCACATAATGCGCGACGGTCTTGTGATCACACTCCGCCAGCGCGGCCGCGGCACGCAGCCCACCAGTGAGGCCGAACGCCTCCAGGACCTCCATGAATATGCGATTCGGAGTCCAGGACCAAGCTACGCCGAGTGACCTAGTCACAAAAAGGTTACTGGTCCACAAATCTTGTTGAGCTGTTAGCCTTTGGTGAGGAGGCATTATGGCGGGCAACGCGACAGAGCCGGGCCGCTCGGTGACCAGCAAGGTCGCGGCGATCTTGCTGACGTTCCACGACGGCGGCCTGCATTCGCTCACCGAGATCGCGCGCCTGACCGGTCTGCCGGTCTCGACCGCCCACCGGCTGGTGACCGAACTGGCCGGATGGGGCCTGCTGGAGCGTACCGACGAGTCGCAGTTCCGGGCCGGCCTGCCGATCAGGGCCATCGGTAGCCGGGCGTGCTACCCGCCGGGAGTCATCGAGTCGGCCCGGCGGGTGCTGGAGGATCTGGTCACCGCGAGTCACACCGCCGCGCGGCTCGGGGTGCTCGCAGGGACACGCGTCGCCTACATCGAGAAACGCTGTGACCACCGCCCCGTCACCACGTTCGCCCAGGCGCCCACGGTTCCCGCGCACGCAACCGCCCTCGGCAAGGCGCTGCTGGCGTTTTCCCCACCCGAAACCATCAACCGGGTTATGGCCGAGGGCCTGCACCGGTATACCCCGCATACGCTGGCCGACCCGGAACGGCTACGCCGATCCCTGGAAGTCACCCGGCTGACCCGGGTCGCGGTTGCGCGATGGGAACTGGAGGGCGGGGATTCGGCGGTGGCCGTGCCGGTATTCGGGGCGGGCGGCAGGGTGGTCGCCGCCCTCGAGCTCAGCGTCACCAACCTCCGTACCGGCCTGCGCAGCGTGCAGCCGGTACTGACCGTCGCCGCTCGCGGGCTGTCCAGACAACTTGCCACCGCCGCCAGCACCGGCTGCTTCGCCCTGGCTACCGAGCAACCCGCCGGCGTGCAACCCCGGGTGGCCTATCTCGCGCCCCGCGACCACAAGCGGGTCATGAACGCCTGACCCGCCAGCCACGAACCTTGAAGCCCATGTCAACCGCCGCACCGAGGAGATCGCCCAAGAACGCCTCCACCGATATATTCACCATTCCCGAGGCAGTGGCCGGATCGTCAACATCCCCTCGGTCATCGGTGAGATAGGGAATATCGGCCAAGCGAACTATGCGGCATCGAAGTCTGGGCTGTTCGGCCTGACGAAGGTCCTGGCCAGGGAGCTGCGTTTATGCTCAACGGCGGCCGTGATGTGAGACGAATCAATATTGAGGCGCAGGCCTACTCGCAGCCGGCTCGCGAACTGTTTTCGCCACGCGTTGCCGACAGGGACTGCGGCGAACGGGCCGCCGATCAGAAATGCCGCGGCGAGCGCGGCCATGATTGCGGCCTCGGCTGTCGCTGGTCCGCCGCAGCGCGTTATGGTCTGGTCGGTATCCGCGCAGCAGCCTGGCGGGTCAGTCGCTGTCCGGCAACACGGTCCAGTTGACGTGTAGCTCATCGCGCCGCCCGAATCGAACCAGGTGCCGCCCGAGGACGTCCTGCACTCGGTCGAGCGCATCAGCGTCGGGGGCGTCGGCCTCCAGCACGAGCGTCTGGCCTTCGATCCGCACGACACCGACGCCCGCCGCTAGACGCAGTCGTGTCGCCATTTCAGTAACGGGTTCGACGGTCGCCTTGTGGCCGAGGTGCGACACCAACTGTTTGGCGTAACGCTCCGGCGAGGTCGTAGTGACGACTGCGATCGAGTGCACGCGACGCGCCTCCCTTCGAAGCTTCAGGCTCGAGAGGCGAGCTGTTACCGAACCGATCCGGCCGACCTTGTGGCCGATCACGGTCGAACCTGCCTTGAGCCGCCGCTCGATGTTGTACGACTCGATGCCGTACGCGTCCTGGATCACAAGGTCGGGCAGTCAATGACTCGACAGGCAGAGCGGTTTGGTCCGCCTGCCGGAGCTCGCCCGCCGGTTGCATGATCAGGTCGTGTGAAGCCACGCCATCAGAATCCCGTCATCCCTCGGCACGGACAACACCGCTTCCGGTCAGCGAGATCCTGACTTAGGCGAGCAGGTACTGCCCCGGCGCGTCGGTGATCACCGGGTGGGCGGCGCTGCCCATTGGCGGCGGTACCAGCTCTTCTAGCTACTTCAACCTGAAAAACCCGCCGGGCGGGTGAGCGGGTTCAGGGACTGGCCGGGCAGGATTTGCTGATCTTTGGTTGCCGGGCCGGTCAGGTGGCCAGGGCACCGATCTTGACCAGGTTCTGGGCCAGGATCCCGTGCCCGGTCCATGTCCTTGCCCCTTCGGTGTCATCCAGCCGGGTGCGGTCCCATCCGTATCCCCGTTTCGGGGTGCTGATCCGGCCTTCACTGCCGGTCCGCCATCTGACGGTGCGCCGGAACGCGGGACGGTGCCCGGCGGCCTGGCGTGCCTTGCCCGGTTTGCCTTTGCGGGGGATCACGACGGTCCGCACGGCCAGGTGGTGCGGGTCATCCTCGATGCTTTTCTCGCCGTAGCCGCGGTCTGCGGTGACGGTCCGTGGACGGCGCCCGGTGCGGATGATGCGCTGGACAGCAGGGGCGAGCTGCGGAGCGTCAGCAGGATTGCTTTACTCCATGGTGTGGTCCACGACGACACCGTCGTCCTTGCCGGCGACCTGGGCCTTGTAGCCGAACTCGACGGGCTTGCCGAGGCGGCCCTTTGCGATCGGCCGGGCGTCCGTGTCTTGCAGCTGACCGGTCGGCTCGCCCCGGCCGGAGTGATCCCGGCCAGCCGCTGCCGGGTCTGGGCGGCGATCCGCCGGGTAACCTCCAGCAGGCTGGCGAGGTCATTGACCGCGCGGTGCAGCCGGCCCCGGCGCCAGCCCGCGGCCGCGTCCCGGACACCGGCCGCAGCCAGCTCCGCGGCCCTGGCCTTCGCGCAGCGCAGCGCGCCCCGTGCGTTAGCCAGCAGCCGGTCCGCGTCCGCGGCGGCCCGTTCCGCCAGCCCGGCGAGTTCCCCGGTGATCCGCCGCACTGTGGCCTGCGCCTCCTCGCGGCCCAGTGCCCCGCGCAGCCCCAGCCTGGCCGCGATCCCGTGCGCCCGCGCCCCGGCCGGGCGGCTGCGATCCCGCACCCGGGTCCGCGTCGCACCCCCGGCTGCCTGGATCCGGCGCCCGGTCGCGGCGATCCGCCGGATCGCCTTCGCCAGCAGCCCCGAATCGGTCGGGAAGCGACATTCGCCGGCACCACCGTAGTGTCCGCGCGCAGCCGGGAGGTGCGCAGCAGCTTCGCCTCCGCCGCTTTGGCCAGCAGCGCCTCATTGCAGCCCTGCACTGCTGCCGGGCCGCACCGGGTCGTCAGCTTCATCAGCGTCGTCGGGTGCGGCACCTTGCCATCCAGCGGGATCCGGCAAAACCGCCGCCAGGGGATCGAGTCGCTGACCTCCGCGCACAAGCTCTCATAGCACAGCCGGTAGCGGAACTTCAAGAACATCAGCCGCAGATAGCACTCCACCGGCGTGGAGGGCCGGCCGATCACCGGGTCGAAGTATGGCGCGAACGGGGCGAAGAACGCCGGGTCATCCAGTAATGCGTCGACCCGTGCCAGCTCAGCCCGCAGCCGCAGCACCTCTTCCGGAAGTGACTCCCACAACGACGGCTGATCACCTATGGTGCGGAACACAATGGCCTCGATCCCTTCTAGCCCAAGGGGTCGAGGCCATCCTGCCGGCCGCACCGGCGATGATCACGGATCGCCACGCGACTTTTTCATGTCGAAGTAGCTAGTTCGCCTCGGGCGAGCCGCCCGTGGGTCGGGTCGGCGGTAACAATGCCCTAGGCCGAACTTACGTGATCTTGGAGTCGATGGCGGCGCTCTGGACTGGGCAGATGCCGGGGTGGAGGGTGCTGGCCGCTGTGGTGTTACTGGCTACTTCAGGGTGAGGGGGATGGGGGCGCCGAGTAGTTCGAAGGCGCGTCGCTGGGCGGGGGTGGGCTCGGTGAGCTTGGTGATCTGCTGGCCGCTGAAGGTGATGGTCTGCCGGTCGAGGGTGGACAGGTGGCTGAGCAGGTCGCCGTATTTGCGGACGGGAAGTTCGCCGGCGTTGCGCTTGGCGGCGTCTTTGGCTCGTGCCCGGGGTGAGCGCCGGGCGGGGGCGACGGGGCTGGCGGGGGCCGGGATGTCCTGGTCGGTGAAGGTGAGCTCGGCGAGCGCGGCGCGCAGGTGCCAGGTGAGGTAGGCGGCGAGCATGGCGGTCAGGACGTGCGCGCGGACCCGTTTTCCGAGGTAGTGGTAGATGGGCCGCAGGTCCAGGTCGTCGGCCTTGATGATGCGGAAGTCCCGCTCGACGTATTTGAGGTTCTTGTAGGCGGTGATGACGCCGGCCGGGCCGAGCGTGCTGTCGGTGACGCTGGTGCGGATCACGTAGATCCCGTCGATGGCAGCCTCGGCCGTGATCTGCTCCTGATCGCGGCGGTAGGTGAAGGAGGTGCCGGTGATCTCGGTGATGAAGTGCTTGGCCATCTTGTGCTTGCCGATGACCTTGCCGGTCCGCTCCCCGATCCTGGCGGCGTCCTTGAGCCGTCCCGCGCCGGCCGATGCCCGGATCTTGTCCAGGTCGGTCTCGGTGGCGGTCAGCAGCGCCTCGCGCTTGCGGGCCCGCTCGGCGGCCAGGACCGGGTTGTAGCAGCAGATCAGCCGCTCGCCCGGGTAGTCCGGGTGCTCGATCTCGGCGAAGTCCCGGGTATCGAACAGCGACATCTGCAGCGGGCCGTCGTCGCGGGCCAGGGCCGCGATCGCCGGGGCACGCAGCGCGGTGATCCAGTCCATGCCGGGCAGCTTGCGCAGGTCATCGATCCGGGTACCGGTGATCATCCCGCGGTCCCCGGCCATGACCAGGTTCCTGATGCCGAAGTCGTCGCGGACGCGGGTGATCGCGGTCTTGAAGCTGACCGGGTCGGCGGTGTTCCCCGCGAGCACCTCCACGGCGACCGGGCGGCCTTCCGGATCGGTGAGCAGCCCGTACTCGATCTGCTTGCGGCCGCGCTTGCCGTCCCGGGAATGCCCGAACGCGGCCAGGTCGCAGCAGCTGCCCTCCACCCACGATGAGGACAGGTCGAACATCGCGATCCCGCCGGGGGCCAGGTGCCGGGCCGCGAGCTTCTTCTCGATAGCGCGCTGCCGGCCTTCCAGCCAGTCCATCGCCGCGTACACCTCATCGGTGGACGCGGCGGCCACGCCCAGGTCAGCGCCGATTGTGGTATCCCCGGACCCCCACCAGGTCACCGTGGACAGCTTTGACTCCGGCCGCACCGCGCGGGACACGATCAGCGCGTAGGCGATGTCACGCTCACGGCAGGCCGGCCCGAGCAGCTCGCGCAGCCCCAGCTGCCCGGCCATCACGCACGCGGCCGCGGCGTCCCCGTGCGAGACTGACCGCTCCACCGTGAACGCGTCATCCGCCGACACCACTGCCTCGCCCCGCAGCACCTTGCGGACCGCCTCCAGCGCCGCGTCCGGCAGCGCCGTCAGGTTCGCCAGGGTTTCCTTGCGGGGCCGGCCCTGCTCATCGCGGAACGAGTGACGCAGCAGCTGGGACCGGTACTCACGGACCGTGCCATCCGCCGCTTTCTGGTGACTACGTATGGTGTCCACATGCATCGCGTCAGCACGCCGTCTCACCAGTTCAGAATGCCACCCCCGGGCCGCATTCGTCAAGAATTCTACTGACTACATCTCAATGCCTGCGAGCGCGCCCCCGGCGCAGGCCAGACCCCCCATCGCCCCTCCAAGGAGCCGTAAGTTCGGCCTAGGCGAAGGTGCTTGCGGCTACCAGTTCGGCGGTATTTCGACAACTGCTGGCCATTACTGGTAGTTGTAAAATCCCCGGCCGGTCTTCCGACCGAGCAGTCCCGCCTCCACCATCCGCAGCAGCCGCGGTGGAGGTGAATAGAGCGGTTCCTTGAACTCGGCGTACATCAATGCCGCTACGGCGGCCGTGGTGTCCAGGCCGATGAGATCAGCGAGTGCTAGCGGCCCCATCGGATGCGCGCACCCGGCGACTATGTCCTCCGCACTTGCGAACCCAGACTCAACCATCCGTACCGCAGCCAGGACGAACGGAATCAAGAGGGCGTTGACCACAAAGCCCGCGCGATCCGTCGACAGGATCGTCTGCTTCTCCAAGGTGCCGCCGGCGAATGCGCGAGCCCGCTCCAAGGTCGTCGGTGCAGTCAACAGGCTCGGCACCAACTCGACCAGCGGCAACACGGGTACCGGGTTGAAGAAGTGGATGCCGATCACCCACTCCGGCCGCTCGGTGACAGCGGCGAGCTTCATGATCGGGATGGATGAAGTGTTGCTTGCCAGCACGCACTCGGTGCCGGCGGTCACCGTGCCCAGGGTCTGAAACACCAGGCGCTTTTCGGCCTCATCCTCTACGACTGCCTCCACGATGACGTCCGCGCCCCCGAGCGCGCCTACATCGGTAGTGAAGGTGATCCGTGCAAACGCGTCGTCCGCCGCTGCGCTCTCGAGCTTCCCCGCTTTGACTGCACGTTGCAGAGACTTCTCAATCCGCCCGCGTGTGCCGCCAACGCTGGCGATGTCGACCTCGCGAAGGATGACATCGCAGCCTTGGCGCCCTGCGACTTCGGCAATGCCTGACCCCATGACGCCACCACCGACGATGCCAACCGTTTCGGCCATGTGCGCTCCTCACCCGTGAGCGCGACCAAGTCGCACTCGTTCAAGAGTTGCCCAGTGTCATTCGCGATCCCTGGCGCACACCAGCGCTGTTCCGCTCAACGAGAGGTGAGCCTCGCCACACCAGCGCCGGCGGCGAGCACGGGTGAAACTGCTGACCCTTGCGGGGGATCCGCGGTCGCGCCCGGCCAGCGAGCCGTCCGGCATCTGGTTGGCCCAGGACGTGTTCCGCCTGGGCCGTCGTCTGTGCTGGGTCATGGAGACCTCGCTGCTGAAGACGCTGGCAGGCAAGCACCGTTTGACGGTCACCTCGATGGCCCGCAAGTACAAGGCCACGCCCGACCACCTGCCTGTCTCTTCGCGTGGCCAGCGGCGCCACAGCGCGCCTGGCTTCGCGGGGTCACTGTGGGTGCGAGAAAAAAGCGTACTCGTGACGAAGCTGTCTGTTCCAAGGCGCGTTTCATGAAATGGAAGGCGCTGGAGTTCCTTTGCTACCGCGCGCCACCGGCTCGCTTGGAGATCTTGGCAGCAGCGCGGCGCACCAGTGGCGCTCGCCGAACGGGCTGAAGCCGGAAGGGCGGGCCGCTGATTGAGATGGCCGCCACTGGGTGGCCGTTGGAGCTGAAGATAGGTGCGGCCACGCACGTGTTGCCGAGGACGGCCTCCTCGTAGTCGAACGCGACCCCCTCACGCCGAACGACCTCCAACTGCTTAAGCAGCCGGCTGGGTTCGACAATGGTGTGGGGCGTTAGCGGCCGCAGACTTGATGCGAGCAGACGTCGCAGCGCTTCTGGGTTTCCGGACGCCAGCAGGACCTTCCCAAGCGCGGAGGCGTGCGGCGGCCACCGCCCGCCGGCCCGCGTCGGCAGCGGAAACGCTCCGTGCCCGACGATCTTCATGAAATACAGCACTTCGGTTCCATCGAGCACCGCAAGATGCACGGTCTCATGCGTCTGCTCGAAAAGCTCCTCCATGAACGGCAGGGCCGCATCCCGCAGCTTGCGCCGGTCCCCCACCAGCTCGCCCAGCTCAAACAGGTGGATCCCCAGGCCGAATCCCGCAGCGGTCCGCTTCAGCAGCTGCTCTTCGACGAGCACCTTCGTGATCCGGTGTACCGTCGGTTTGGGAATCGCCGTCCGGGAAGCCAGCTCGGCCAATGTGAGCTCAGGCTCCTCAGCGGTGAAGCAGTCCAGGATCGCGAAGACACGTTCGAGGACAGACTTGCGAGCGATCCGGCGAGGGCTGGGACCCAGATTGGGCATGATCATCCATTCCTTTGGACCGAATCCTGCCGGGCCCACGTGGACGACAAGAGTCATCATTCCACTCACCGGACGCTGGCCTGTACCGAGCGCCGGGGTTCCCCTGAAAGCCCGGAAACTCCAGGACGGAGAGCTGGGGCATCTGGGCCAGATGCTCGCGCCTCCTGTGCGGCACGGGGTTAGAAGGGGTACTGGGGAAGGTCACCTCGCATGGTGACCCACTGGGTGTCGGTGTAGGCGTCGAGGTTGGCCTGAGTGCCGCCGGCCCGGGATCCGTTCCCGGATGCGCCGACGCCGCCAAACGGGATCAGGGCCTCATCGTTGACAGTCTGGTCGTTGATGTGCACTAGCCCGGAGGGGATCCGCTCCGCCAGCGACAGGCCCTTCATGACGTCGCGAGTGAGAATGCCCAGCGACAGGCCGTACTCGGTCCCGGCAGCGAGCCGTGCCGCCTGCTCCAGGGTGGAGAACGCGACGACAGGGGCGACCGGGCCGAAGATCTCCTCCGCGTAGGCGGGCGCGGTGACTGGCACGCCGGACAGCACGGTGGGCCGGTAGAACAGCCCTTCGTAGCTGCCGCCCGCAGCCAGCACCGCGCCGGCGTCGACTGATGAGGTGACGATGCGGTGGATGTTGTCACGCTGCCTGGCGTCGATGATGGGCCCCATCGCCACGTCGTCGCGGGCCGGGTCGCCGACGGGGATCCGGTCAGCGTGCTCGGCGAGCGCCGCGGTGTAGTCGGCGGCGATGTCCGCCGCGACGAGATGGCGGCTGGTGGCCATGCAGATCTGCCCAGCATGGATGAACGAGCCCATCGCTCCGACCGACACTGCACTATCCAGGTCGACGTCGTCGAGGACGATCAGTGCCGAGTTGCCGCCGAGCTCCAGGTGTACCCGCTTGAGCTGGTCCGCGGCCGCCCGGGCGATGGCCTTGCCGGCACGCGTGGAGCCGGTGAACGCGATCACCCGGATTAGCGGATCATCGACGACGGACGCGCCGACGTCCGCGCCGCCGGGCAGGATGTGCAGGAGCCCGCTGGGCAGCCCGGCCTCTTCGAAGATCCGGGCGAACACCATGCCGCCGCATACGGCGGTGCGGGGGTCTGGCTTGCAGACGACTGCGTTGCCCAGCGCCAGCGCGGGCGCGATGGCACGGAGGGCGAGAATAACCGGCGCATTGAACGGCGCGATCACGCCGACGACGCCGACCGGTAGCCAGCGGGCCATCGACAGGCGTGGCTGGTTGGACCGCAACAGCTCCCCGTAGGGGTGGCTGGCGAGCGCGGCGGCCTCAAAGCACTCCTCGGCGGCCACGCCGCGGGTCTGGAACGCCGCGAAGGACCGCACCGCGCCAGACTCGCGCACCAGCCAGTCCTCGATCTCATCCGCGTGTTGGAGGAACAGCTGGCCGGCCTGGCGCAGCACGGCGGCCCGCCGGTCATAAGGGAGCGCCGCCCATTCCGGCTGGGCCTGCGCCGCTGACTCCGCCGCTTTATGCACGTCGGCGGCGGTGGCTGAACCTACCCGCGCGAGTTTGTCCCCGGTGGCCGGCTCGATGGCGTCGTACCCGCCGCCACAGCCGGGCACCCAGCCGCCGGAAAAGATCCGGCCTTCCCAGTTTCTGTTCTCCATCAAACCCATGAGTGGTCCCCTTTCTCGCAGCTGCCGGGCCGGCAGCCCGTGGTCTTTCCCGCCTGTGGCTGCGAACGTCAGCAGCGTCTTCAGGTCAGGGGCAGCCCGACGTAGTTCTCCCCGAGGAACTTCGAACCCAACGGGGAGCTGACTACCATGTCGAGTCCGGCGATCTGGCAGCGCAGGTCAAAATCGGTGACACCGGAGAAGCGATACGGCATCGAGGTCATCCGCCAGGAGAAGTGCTGGGCCGCCAGACCCGCCGCGGCATGGTCTCGGTGTACGAGCCCAGCAGGCCGCTGTCCCTGGCCTCGTAGAAGGCGCCCGGTTCCCGGCGCCGACGACTCCGGCTTGCGTCCGCATTTGATTCTCCTTCGCATCGGAACGAGCGCTTTGGCACGGCGCAGCGCCGTGTCGTTATGAGGCGGCCACATGCGCCCCAAAGCGGGGGTGAGCCGCCCGCGCTTGCGAGGAGGCGACCTGGCCAGTGTGGCGGCGGGGTCGGGAGGACCGGGCGGCAGTCACGGGGTGAGCTCGAAGCGGGATACGCCCATGCCGGTGATCCACGGGTAGATCGGCTCGTAGGCCAGCGTGCGGCCGCGAGCCGGCGCGACGGCCCCCGCGACCGCGAGCCAGCTGCGGATCTCATGCGCTCCGTTGCCTGCCAGCTCGATCTCCTCATCCGGCAGGTCCAGCAGGTCGTCGAGCTCGCCGCGGTCAAGCTGGCCGAGGAACCAGCGATCGAACTCCTCGTCGATGTCGCCAACCCGCGGCACGCCGATGAAATGCGACAGGCCGCCAGCGCCGACCACCGCGACACGATCCAGCCCGTCGTAGGAGCGGATCGCCTCACCCAACGCGACCCCGAACGCGTAGCAGCGGCGGAGCGGCATCATGGGCTCTACCGCGCAGTTCTGCACGATCGGCACCAGCGGCAGCTGCAGCTCCGGGTCCAGCTCGTGGTAGACCGTCATCACGCCGTGGTCAAGCTCGAGCAGGTGGGAAAATGCCGGGTCGAAACCCGCGCTCAGCACGCTGCGAACGATGTGCCCGGCAAGGCCGGGATGGCCAGGAATCCATGCCTTCTGGATCGGGAGCCAGGCCTCGGTCGGACCCCAGTTTCGCTCACCCAGGCCGACGCAGATCTGCGGGAAGTTCTCCAGGAAGAAGTTCGTGAAGTGCTCGTTGGACAACACCACGCACGCCTGCACGCCCGCGGCGCGGGCATCGGCGCGGATAGCCTCCAGCGCGCCGAAGAAGGATTCCTCCTGCTGCTGCGTCGCCGACTCACGCGCGGCGACCATCATCGGCGCGTGAGACGAGCAGTAAGCAATGGTTATCTCCGCCATGGGCCTCTCCCTGCCGCCAGAACACCGCCCGCCGACACTCTCGCATCACAACCACACCGCGCAGGCAACTCTTTCCGCCCAGTGGCCAGCGCCGGGGGTGCTCAGGCTCAGGACAGCCCCAACAGCCCGGCAGCGGTATGCCACAAGATCGCCCGCGACTCGGCCCGGGGCAGTCCCGCCGCGGCCACGCTGGCCAGCGGCTCGTCGTCCCGCAGCTCGAAGGGATAGTCAGTGCCCAGCAGGACGCGGCCGGCCCCCACGTCCTGCACGAGCCGGCGCAGCAGCACGGGCGAGAACACCGCGGTGTCGTAGTAAAGACGGTCGGCGTAGGCGCTGGGCGGCTCGCCAGTGGTGTGGGCGATGCTCTTGTTCCGCCAGCCCATGTCGAGCCGGCCCCGGATCGCCGGCAAGCACCCGCCGCCGTGTGCCAGGCAGAGCGTCAGGTCGAACCGCTCCAGGATGCGGCCCAGGATAAGGCGGGCGACGGCGAGCGCAGTCTCCATCGGGTAGCCCACGAGCTGCGCCAGGTAGAAGTCGCGCTGCCGGTGAGCGTCTGGAACACCGCTGGGATGCAGGAACACGAACGTGCGGCGCTCAGCCAGCAGCTGCCACAGCTCCTCGTTGACCGGATCATCGAGGTCGCGCCCGGCGCCCCGGCTGCCGATCACGATCCCGGCCATCCGCAGCTCGTCCAGGCAGCGCCGGGCCTGCGCGGCGGCCCCCGGCCAGCCGAGCGGCACCGAGCCGAGGGCGACAAGCCTATCCCGGTCCCCGGCCACATAGGCGGCAAGCTCCTCGTTGCCACGGGCGACCACGTCG
>WNFC01010064.1_pt1 | contig 15951 bp, 12 predicted proteins | sample 5400541 | NCBI WGS metagenome assembly WNFC01 (sample SAMN13153342, study PRJNA577476) | soil metagenome | isolation source: 120 cm saprolite under Douglas fir tree site 2 hole 2 replicate 1 | place: USA:California | collected 2015-04-18
TCTCCGCCACCACCTTTGGCATTACAGTTTTTTTCAAATTGACAATCCACCCAGACAAGGTAGACTTTGCCGGAAGCATCGATGGCAGCAGTCGGTAAGACACTACCGGTGATCCTGGCTACAATCACCGTGCTATTCCAGCTTAAGCCCCCATTAGTAGAGGTAAAGGCAAGCATACGAGAGGTAGTGTAGCCGCTGATCGGCACGATCACTTTACCTCCTGGCTGGACGAGAGGCTGCCCCCCCAGGCCGTGCGCTTTATCGGCGGTTGTCTGAGCGGCCCCCCAGGTGTGTCCACCGTCGATGGATGTGCTCATCAGGATCAGTCCGCCCAGGTCATCGTTGTCCCACTCGACATAGCAATGGCCGTAGAATAAGCTGGTAGCCGTATCATCGCAAACGATCCAGTCTTTGTCATAGTAGGTACTACCACCATTCACGATCTTTATGGGTTTGCTCCAGGTGAATCCCCCGTCGGTTGAAAGATTGACGATGACGGCGGGGCTGGTGAGCATGCTTCCACTTCCTGTGATAGCAATAGAAGAGACGATCCAGGTCTGGTGCGCGGCATCGTAGGCGACAGACGAATCGCTGATGCGCGTATATGGGCCTCCTACGAATTGAGTAGTGCCGGGCAAGAAGCCGCTTTTCCAGGTAGCGCCCCCGTCTGTGGATGTCGCCCAGCCGATATTGGAGCCGCCGCCGTCGCTATAGCGACCAACCTGGAAGGCTGTAACGATAGTTGAACCATAAGAGTACGTGCCCGGTTCGACTTCGGTCAGGTGCTGGCTGGTGTTGTTGGTGTACGGATCGTTGCTGAGCCGCAATGGCGCTCTATCGCCGTTGGGGATAGTAGGTGTAGCGAGGATAAGCAAACTCCCCCGTGAATAAAGGGGAATGATATGTGTCATTACCAGCACTAACAGCAAGAGTGAAGGCGCAATGATCAGGCCCATGGCCATCAGCCATCTACGCTGTGAAAAACGGAACATCTGGAATTACTCCTGAAAGGATGAGCAACTTTTTATGATATGAAACGTTCCAAAGAAATATAGTAGAGACTACGACAGCAAACGTATAATAACATAAGGCATGGTTCAAATGCACGTGACAGTTCCGCAGCAACAGCAAGGTCCAGCCCTGTCATGCTGAGCGCAGCGAAGCATCTCGCTGCCGCTCGCGACAGACCCTTCGCTGCGCGGAGGCGTGACACGGGGTGACTGTTCATGCACATTGACGAAATAATCCGGCCATCGGTAGTGCCCGATGATGCACATTGACACATTCATTCGATCAGCAGTAGGTGCCTCAGCGAAGCGAAGCGGAGCGCGTATCACTACTTCGCGCACACCGCCGATTTATCGGCCCTCTCGGTGGATGTGATGATGTCCGCATTTAAAAGTTACTCTGTATAAACTGTCAAGGACTTTTCTTCAAATTGAACCTTGCCTAATCAAGAAGACCATGCAGAAGTAATATTGACAAATAACAAACTGCATGCTATCTTTCTCAAGAGACAGACCTCGTAGGGAAAGGAGGGCGTACAGCCATGCAAGTAACATCTAACAATCTGGCAGGATTCGCTGTATTGCGAGCTTCGCAATGATGTCGCACAAACCCTATGAGGTGTTCGAGCATACCGCCGATGTTGGCCTGCACGCTTATGGTAGTACACTGCCTGAACTGTTTATACACGCGGCTCAGGGCATGGAAAGCCTGATGGTGCCTCTTGAGCAGGTACGCCTGCAGGTGAGCCGGGAGATAACCGCGGAAGGTCACGATGTCGTCTCGCTGCTGATCGCCTGGCTGAATGCACTGATCTTCCTGTTCGACACCGAATACCTCATTTTTCGCGAATTTGAAATAGACAGTCTCACCGAGACTCATCTCAAAGGCCGCGCCTCTGGCGAACCCTACGACGCGCAGCGCCATGATTTGAGCAGCGCTATCAAAGCTGTAACCTGGCATGAAGCCGCTGTGGAACAAACCGCTGAGGGGTACAAGGCCCGCATCATCTTCGACATTTAAGATCTCGTTGTAGGTAATCAATTAGGAGGATCTGATGAACAATACAAAAGAGAAGATCCCATTAGAGCGTGTAGACCCATACCGCTGGCGCATTCCGCAGCGCTATAACGCGGAGATGCGCGTGCCCGGTATGATTTATGCCGACGATGAGCTTATAGAGCAGATTCTTGAAGATAACGCGCTGCAGCAGGTGGCAAATGTGGCAACCTTGCCCGGAATTGTGGGCTACTCGCTGGCGATGCCCGATATCCACTGGGGTTATGGCTTTCCCGTGGGTGGTGTAGCGGCAACGCATGCCGACTACGGCGTTGTGTCTCCAGGTGGTATCGGTTTTGATATCAATTGCGGTGTACGCATGATTGCCTGCAGCTTGTTGCTAGACCAGGTGCGTGGTAAGGTCGATAAGCTTGCCGATGAACTGTTTAACAGTCTGCCTTCGGGGGTTGGTGGCGCAGGAATGCGCCAGCTTAGCGCCGGTGAAATGCGTGCCGTGATGGTGCGTGGCTCTGCCTGGGCGGTTGAGGAGGGTTACGGTTTTCCTGAAGACCTGGAGGTCACCGAAGAGCACGGGTGCCTGGCTGGCGCTGATCCCGACGCTGTATCGAACACTGCGCTGCAGCGTGGTCTAAAGCAGCTTGGCAGCCTGGGGTCTGGGAACCATTTCTGCGAGGTGCAGGTTATCGATCACATCTACGATGCGCAGGCGGCCAATGCTTTAGGTATTGACCAGGTTGGTCAGATCGTCGTAACCATTCACTGTGGCTCGCGCGGGTTCGGACACCAGATAGCCGAGGATTACGTGAGGCTTGCCGAATACAAGCAGCAGGACTATGGATTTCACCTGGTGGACCGGCAGCTGGCATGTTTGCCCTTGCAGTCCGATAATGGGAAGGCCTACCTTGCGGCAATGGCGTGTGGTGCAAACTTTGCCTGGGCGAACCGGCAGTTGTTGATGCATGGTGTGCGGCAGGCCTTTGCAAGTGTGTTCGGGCGGAAGACGCGCCCGAAAGAGATGCCGCTGGTCTACGATGTCTGCCACAACATCGCCAAGATGGAGGAGTACGAGATAGATGGGCTGGTACAGCGGTTGTGTGTGCATCGCAAGGGAGCAACGCGCGCCTTTCCTGCGGGTCATCCTGCGGTGCCGGAGCAGTATCGCGCGGTGGGACAGCCTGTGCTCATTCCTGGCGATATGGGCCGTTACTCTTTTGTGCTGGTAGGCGCCCAGGGCTCGATGGAGCAGACTTTCGGCACAACCTGCCATGGCGCGGGACGACAGAAAAGCCGCACTGCCGCCAGGAAGTCGCTGAACAGCCGCGAGTTGCTGGATCAACTGGCTGCCAGGGGTGTGACCGTGCGTGTGCACAGCAAGAACCTGCTGACCGAGGAGGCCCCGCAGGCGTATAAGGATGCGCAGAAGGTGGTGAATGTGGTGCATAACGCCGGCCTGGCAAAGCTGGTGGCACGTGTAAGGCCCGTAATTGTGATCAAGGGATAAGTAAGCACGAGATACCGTGTGAGAAAATCCGCGTAAAATGCGTATGTATAGTGGTTGAAACTATTTCCTGTCTAAAACGTGTTGGGGCACGAACAGGCCAGCTAGACCCATTGTAGCCCCCTAAAAGTCATTGAACAGGAGCGCGTTTCCTTGTATATTTTAATAAAATGCGCGCAAGCCAGGGCGACCGCGAGGGTCACCCCAACCCTAACACGTCGAGGACCGGTGTACCGGTGCTTTTGCCTTCTCCTCAGGCAAAGAGCACGTTTATGATAGATTGGCATTGTTCGACGCGCAAGCTCGTCAAAGGAGCGAACGCAATCATTGTACGATGTAGTTAACCAAAGGAGGGTATCATGCCTATTTTCGATCGTGGTAACCGTCAAGACCTGGATCAACTCGTCGAAGAGTACGTCACCACCACCAACATTAACCGGCGCCAGTTTTTGCAGCGCGCCACTGCGGCTGGCCTGAGCATCAGCGCGGCCTCGGCCTTGCTGGCAGCCTGCGGTGGTGGCACCAGCACCCCGGCCAAAGTCACATCCATTGACGTGCTGACCGTGTGGAGCACTAATGAACTGGCTAATTTCCAGTTACAAAACACGGCGTTCAAACAGAAGACCGGCATTACGATCAACGTCGAGTCGACCCGCGACCTGCCCACTGTACTGAACACGCGCGTCAGGGCTAACAACCCGCCCGACGTCACCGGTGCGCCTGGAACGAGCCAGTACCAGACACTGGCTTCCCAGGGCAAAATTGTGGCCCTGGACAAGTTCCTCGACATGAACCAGTTCCGGCAGAACTACGCCCAGACCTGGATTGATTATGCCTCGTTCAACGGACACCTGTACTGTGTGCTACCGAAGGCCAACAGCAAGGGCACCATCTGGTATAACCCCAAGCAGGCCCAGGCCGTTGGCGCTACCATTCCCCAGACCTGGAATGACCTGATTGCCCTTTCCGACAAGATCGCCGGCAGCGGCAAATATCCCTGGTCAATGGGCGTGTCAAGCGGGGCCGCCAGCGGCTGGCCCGCCTGTGACTGGATCGACCAGATCTACCTCAGCCTGAACGGCCCCGACATGGTCGACATGTGGGTCAACCACAAAATCCCCTGGACGCACCCCACCATCAAACAGGCCTTCCAGTACTTCGGCCAGATCGTCCAGGGCAAACACTACATCAATGGCGCGCCGACCTCCATCCTGGCCACCGGCTTCCAGGATGCCTCCTACCTGCCCTATGATTCGCCACCAAAGGCGTACCTGTACTACCTGGGTGACTTCGCGGCAGGGTTCATTAGCGCTCAGTTTCCCAGCTTGCAGGCAGGCACCGATTACAATTTCTTCCCCTTCCCCACGATCAACCCGACGTACGCGGGCGCGGTCACCGGCGGCGCTGATCGGATTTTCGCGATGAAAGATAACGATGCCATCCGCGCGTATATGCAATTTCTGTCAACGGCTGAGGCGCAGAGCATCTGGGTGAAGCAGGGCGGCGCATCCTCGGTGAACAAAGCGATAGACCCGAGCATCTATCCCAACGATGTGCAGCGTAATGCAGCTAAGCAGTTGAGCACGGCCACCTATTTTAGAGCGAGTCCAGATGACCAGATGCCCACCGCGATGGAGACCGCATTCTGGCAGGGTTCGGTGGCCTACATCCAAAATCCAGGGCAACTGGACAGCATACTCAGTTCTCTGGAAAGCACCGCTTCGTCAACATACACGTCCTAAGCGGAACGGATAGGCCGTAGGGGCCGGTTCACCGTGCCCACCGCCGATTTATCGGCCCCTACAACTTTTTCCTACACCCGTTCGCCAGCAAGGGATGGAAAAACCCAACCCGTAATGGTACAATTGCTACCATATAGGTGCTTCCCTTCCTGGTGACTGAGGAGTTGTTTTACCTGCTAAGCTGCGTACGCTGTGCTACCTGTACGTCCCTTATTTTGCCAAAGGAGGCCATGTGTGGCAACGATAACTGAAGGACGCGTTTCTGTTGCTGTCCCTCCACGTAGAAGGATGGAAGGCATCTCCTGGTCGGCCTGGATATGGGTCGGGCCTGCCCTGTTGTTGATTGGACTCTTTTTCATCTACCCCATGATCGGCACTATCGTGACCAGCCTTGAAAGTACCGATACGTTGGGGAACGTGACGGGGTTCGTCGGGCTGAAATGGTATGGAAAGATCTTCTCCGACCCCAGCAATCTCATTGTGTTGAGGAATAACCTGCTCTGGTTGGTCGTGGGGACGATCCTGACAGTAGGGCTGGGCCTGATCGTCGCGGTCTTGGTAGACAGGGTGAAGATCGAGAGAGTGATCAAGTCCGCGCTCTTTGTACCAATGGCGCTTTCATTTGTGGCCGCCGGCGTCATCTGGCGCTTCGTCTACATCTACAAACCGGCCGGTGAGAACCAGATCGGCCTGCTCAACGCCTTCCTGGGGCTTTTGCACATCCCACCCCAGGCCTGGTTCGTCAATGAAGCCATCAATAACTTCGCCTTGATCGCTATCTACGTCTGGATGTGGACAGGCTTTTCCATGGTGATTCTCTCGGCAGCCCTCAAGGGTATTCCCGACGAAATCATCGAGGCCGCTAAAATGGATGGCGCGAACCGCTTTACCATGTTCTGGCGCGTCATGATCCCGATGATCGCCCCGACCCTGACGGTGGTCACCATCACCATGGTCATCAATATTCTCAAGATCTTCGATGTCGTCTACATCAATACCGGCGGTAATTTTCAGACGAGTGTGATTGGTCAGGCGTTTTACGACCAGTTGTTCAATTTCCAAAACTCTGGCTTCGGAAGCGCGTGGGCAGTGGTCCTGACCCTGGTGATTCTGCCGGTGATGTTCATCAATATTCGTAGAATACGAGCAGAGGAGGGGCTGCGATGAGCCAGCAGATTACCGAACTAGCCGCGCGCGAAAAGGCCAGGAGCATCACTGAGCGACTTGCCACGCTGGAGCGACCGCGCACAGCATGGGAGCGTTTCACCCATGCCTTCAGCAACAGCTCCGTCACTGTGCTTGTGGTGGTGATTGCAGTCATGTGGTCGATCCCGACCTTTGGCCTGTTTGTTGCATCGTTCCGCCCACCACAGCTGATCGCCAGCACCGGCTGGTGGTCGGGGCTTGTCCCTCCCTGGCACTTTACCATTGAGAACTATCAGACGGTCATCCAGCAGCAGGGATTTGGCCAGGCCTTCCTGAATAGCCTGATCATCGCTATACCGGGGACGCTCTTGCCCATAGCGATTGGCTCATTCGCGGCCTACGCCTTCGCCTGGATGAAATTCCCGTTACGCAACTTCCTCTTTCTCCTCGTCGTGGCAATGCTGGTTATTCCAAACCAGATTGCAACGGTACCCATTCTCACCATTTTCACATCGATCGGGTTTACCGGGCAATATTGGTCCGTCTGGATTGTACACACCGCCTTTGGGCTGCCTTTCGCGATCTTCCTGCTGCGCAACTTTTTCTCCGCGCTCCCCAAGGATCTGATTGAATCGGCGCACATCGACGGAGCCTCGTCCTGGCGCATCTACTGGAACCTCATCTTGCCATTGTCGGTACCGGCTCTGGCGTCACTGGCTATCTTCCAGTTTATGTGGGTCTGGAACGACCTGTTCGTCGCCTTGATCTACCTGGGTGGCGCCATCGAAAAGGCGCCGCTGACATTGGCAGTGGCTAACCTGGTCAGCTCCTATGGCGAAGGCTACCAGCTGCTGACCGCAGCTGCTTTCCTCTCCATGGCCCTGCCACTGGTGGTGTTCTTCGCCTTGCAGCGCTACTTCATCCGCGGTATCCTGGCCGGCTCGGTCAAAGGCTAGCTACAACATCGCGCGACACTATACGCGCGAGCACAAGCCATGATCCGCTTCTCCCCCCTCGTTGGGGGAGAAGCGGATCATGGCTTTTTAGCCCAGTATCACGCTAGCTGTTGCAAATCGTTGTGGACAAGCATGAATTACTTGCTCAATCCTCCCCCGTCGGAGCAAGAACAGCGTCCCAAGAGGGCCCACTTCTGACAAGGGTGACTACGCCAGCGGCAGGAACTTCGATGCGCAGTAGTCCTTTGCTGATGTGCACACGCTCCTTCCTGCTCACCTGTCCCTGGCAATCGCAGATGGTCAGTTGCCTTGTCCCGGCCTCTTCAGCGAACTCAAGTACCATGCGCCTTTCCAGCGTGCCATTGACCACCACAAGTATCCCGGGGAGATGCACACCAGGGTTGACCACCGTATCCTGGTACATGACTACCACGCGTTTCTCCTGCGTAGTCGCGAAGACAACCGGGTAGTGTGTCTCGGGGTGCAGGGCTGCCAGCTCCCCATCCAGCAGCACATCGCGATGCTGACGCCAGAACGCGAGCCAGTAGCGGACCATCGTCAGGTGTTGTGGCGGCAGTGTATCCAGCAGCACCGATATCTGGGGGACAGCGAACAGAATGTTCACAAGCTGCAAGGCGGCGCTCTCTACCGGTTCATCCTTATGCCACATCAGCATATCGGCATGGACGGCTGATTCTCCGCACAGCAGGCGCAAGTCGAGCGTCCTGATACGGTTGGTCAAGGCATCATTACTGCTGCGTTCCTCAATGGTGATACCATAAGAGAGGAGAAGGTCATCAGGGAAGGAGCAGAGCAATGCCCAAACACGTACAAGCGCGAGTGGCGCAGGATGAACAGGAAGAACGCCAGCTCCGCAAACTGGCCAGGAGCCATCATGCGCCAGCCGATTGGAAGTTCCATGCCCAGATGGTGATCGAGAGCTGGGCAGGCAAGACTCCCAAGGAGATCGCCATCAAACTGGAGTGTCATCCCAAAACGGTGCGCACCCACCTGAGACGGTTCAATGCCCAAGGGATCGAGGGATTGGGCATGCGAGCGGGATCAGGCCGCAAGCCACGCTTGACAGAGCAAGAACGCGAGCCGCGATTCTCGGACTGGTCAAACAGCCGCCACCCGGACGGCTGGAGAGGCGCGCGGATGGCACACTGGTCGCGCGAGATGAGCAGGGATCAGCCCAGTGGAGTCTGGATGCCCTCACGCAAGCCGCCAAAGAAAAGGGCATCCGCGTCAAACGCAGTCAGATCCGGCGCATCTTCGTGCGTGAAGGAGTGCGCTGGCGCCACACGCACAGTTGGGGGACCAGCGACGAGCAGGAGTCCGTCCCAAAAGAACGGCGGTCGTCACCCACTACACCGAGCCGCCCGAAGGGTCGACGACCGTCTGCACCGACGAACTCGGGCCAGTAGTTCCCCGCACCTTTCCCCCAGCACCCGGCTGGTCTACCAATGGACATCGCATCAAAGCACCGATGGATTACAGTCGCGGTCCCCAGAAAACCTGGGTCTATGGAGCGCTGCGCGTGCGCGATGGCAAGGAACTGACCCGATGCGCCGCCTCGCGCAACTCGACGAGCTACATCGCTCTGCCGCTTGCTGCAAAAGCGAGGGTGGGGACGGCATCCTTTTCCTGCGCAGGCCGTGGCACTCGCACCTCATGGAAACTGGGAGCCAGAAGAATCCCCAAGGGCCGACCAGAGGGAAAGTGAACGACTCGGCATCATTGTGTATCACTGATCGCTTGCAGGACATGGAGTGAGCTTCAACGTATCGATGTTCTGCGATCACAGGAATACATGCCTTTGTGCCTATTGTTAGTGCTTCTGCTGGTTAGATGACAGTATCCATTGACTGGCAGTTTTCGCTTTTCTCTCTCTCGGAGAATGGTTGAGCCAGCACGCTCATCGGCCTTCCTTAAGCTCAGCAAGGAGTTTTTCAACACGCTGGGACGTTCAAATAACTGTGGTAAAATACCATGTGGTGAGAATTGTTGATGTTACGAGAGGAGATTGTCCTATGCAAAACGAACTTCTAGGTGGGAGATATCAGGTGGAAGACCCTGGTGGCATAGCTACCATCTATCGCGGCCTTGATCTGCATATGGATCGCGTCGTGGCCATCAAAGTGCTGCACGAGACTTATACCACTGACGCGGAGTTTGTGGCGCGTTTCCAACGCGATGCGGAGTTGGTGCTAGCCCTGAAGCATCCCAATGTTGTCCAGATCTATGACTATGGACGTACAGGAGACATTTATTACATTGTCATGGAGTTGATAGTTGGTCCCAGTCTGCGTCACTACATGCATTCACGTGACGGTAGTGTGCCCGGTGTGGACAGGGCTGTCACCATCGCACATGATGTCGCCCTGGGCCTGGGTGCTGCCCACCGATTGGGCATCGTCCATCGCGATGTCAAGCCAGAGAACATCCTGATGGGTCGTGATGGCTCGATCAAGCTGACCTACTTCAGCACTCCTGTTCTCTACAAAGGTGTTCATGTCGAGCAATTCGTAACTCCGAGCATGGTGCCTGGTTCTGTACAGTACTACTCACCGGAACAAGTCCTGGGAGAGGTTGTTGGCCCTACTACTGATGTATATGCACTTGGCATCATCATGTACGAAATGCTCACTGGCCATGTGCCCTTCGATGGTGGCAACCCTGCGGATGTGGCAATGCAGCATATTCAGGACCAGCCAGTGCCACCCAGCCAGCTCAATACCAATATTCCTTCGGCTCTTGAGGAGATTATCCTACGCTGTCTGGAAAAGATGCCAGAGATGCGTTTCCGTGATGGGTCACAGGTAGCATGGGCAATTGAAACGCTGTCGGATGGGTGATGCTGCTGCTGGCTGCTGTCCCCCGATGCCCTCTTTGTAACCATCTCCCAGAAGGTTCTTGCTTGCTTATGCCCCTCGCAAAAGAGTACGAGCCGCGATTGCAGATGACCGATTGATGAAAAGTGGGCGACCGTAGAGCGTTCTGACGACCGCCGTCACAAAAAGCACACAGTAGCGTGCAGTGCAAGTGGCAGTTGTGGTATCGCGTAACCTCGAGGTTACAGGGCTCCCGCCACCTCGAAGATGTTGGTTCCCCGGTCATCGAAGGGATCCTGGTGAGCTTTGGGTGGGATGTATTCCATCGCCAGCCAGAGGTTCGTGCCATCTGGACCGGGAACGGCTGCCGAGTAGTCGCCCCAGCGGGCGCGAGCAAACAAGACATCAGAAAAGCTCAGGTGCGGGCCTGCGCCAGCAGCGGTAATCGTGATACCCCCGAAGCTTGTAGCAGTCGAGCTCATCACCGCACAGGCTGCGCTTGGGTTCAGGGTCGGGCCGGTGATCGTAAACACCAGGGCCGTTGTTCCATCACCGGTGTGGTAGATTGCAGGGTAGGCAGGGAGCTGCCAGCGACGATCACGTAGCCCTGCGCCTCGAAACTCTGGCTTTCTGCATCGATTTTGAACCAGGCAACGCCCTCGCGCGCCGAGGGATCACCCGGGATATTGATCGCTGTCGAGAGACGCAAACAAATCTATATCGCCAGCCTGGCTGAACGCCTGCACCTGCTGCATACGATCATCGTCCGGGTTCAAGAACGCCTCGGAAGTGACAGACGTAAGCGGCGCTTGCCCGTCAAGCCAAGTTTAGTGGCTCGGCGGGCAAGTTTACGCTGGCTGGAGTGCTTTTGGGCATTCCTAATGCCTGAACACGCAGTCCTTAAATGTTCCAGTATCGTAGTCACAGGAGATAAGCGAGCCACCTGTGGTACTCGAATGGGGTGGGACCCCCCATCCCATTTGTGGCGGGTTGCTTAATGCTATGATTGAACCATCGACATTCTGGGTCACGAATCTGTAAACGCTATTCATCCACTGATTGAGTGTCCAGCTACCACCATATACCTTATGCTGGCCGGTACCGAAGCTGGCATATATATACTCCTTGAGGTCTATGTGGTACCATGTAAAAGCAGCAGTAAAAATGGAACATGGCAAGGCACCACATGGCGCGTCACTAGGGGCATTGAATATTTGGAATTCGTAGTCCCCAGCCCTCACACTGTTATCATATATGGCAAAGTATTGTGCCGTGTTTTCCATATCGGCAGGTATGTGGTAGCAAGTTGCTGGTTGCCCCGTAGAGGAGGCAAACAAGAATATCCAAAAACCCTGTGCCTTGCAAAACGTGCACCTTGTGGAACTGCCACAACTTTCAACGCCGAATTGTAGCCAGTCATTTGTATCCTGCGTTGTAAGTTGTAGATACCTCTCCCAGGTTTCTCCCCCTGCCATGGTTGGTATGTCTATCCAGAATCTTGATCTGGCGCCCTTCGTGGTACCGGGCCAGTCCTGTATTGAAAACCCAGCGTGGAATGACTCCGGTATGGTTGTCTTTGCACTAACACTAGGATATGGCACTAAAAATAGTGCTAACGTCAATAGTGGAAGCAACATCATAATTCTACTTTTCATGGAAAACCTCCTCTAAATGCATTTTGCACCTACCTGGAATTTACCCGTAGATGCTCACTCATTGGCAATCTTTTCTGCTAAATTGCAGAATATCTACATCCGACTAACGAGTCGGAATTGCCACCACCGCTGTGAATGCGCTCTACCGGTAGTTTGTTGATTTGGGAAACGCCGTATCCTTGCTCGTGTCCTGATGGCTGATGACACCTAAATTATGGTATTCAGGAGATTAGAGGTTGATTGCTCTAAATCGAGGAAAAATCCGCAATCAACAAACTACCGGTAGGGGCTGAGGCACTTTGGGGAGTCTCTTCAGAAGTTACTCCGCTACCGACGCTTCGCCTCACTCTTCCTGTTTTACCTGAAAAATACGCTCTAATGCTGTCTCTTAAGTACTTGGACAGCTTCTCATCGGCTTAACGTACATAAAGCACGAAATGATAGGTTGACCCCGAAACAAACTTATTTCTTCTGCAATACCTCCTTCACACTACGATAATGTACTTTCAAAAATTAATATGGATTATCGAAGGAGCTCTTGCAGCGCACAGACCGATTTCATAATCCGCATTATTTTTGAAACTGCATCATCGACCTCAAGCAGGTCGATAACTAGCCACTTTTGCCTTTTCTGGGCCTACTCAAAGGTAACACCATTTGTTACAAAAAAGAACAGGAAAAAAGCCCATCTTTTTGAGGGAAAAAGACCCTCAAAAAAGAGGGTCTTTTTGGGGAAAGCAACTAAGCAAATAGGGAAGAAGAAGAGAAACGAAGATCAACCGAGGGCAGCGAGGAGCACATAGCCATACTTCGAGACACGATGCACACCAAGCCCAGCAAGCTGCAATTTACCACGAATCTTATCAATATGTTTATCAAGGTTCTTTTGAACACCCTGATCCAACTCACACGAGAAGCATTCTCGCGCAAGATGGGAATCCGTCACGACCCGTCCACTCAACAGAGACAGGAGCAATCGATACTCTGTAGGGGTGAACTTTATCATCAGCGAATCTACAATCAAGATTCTAGTTTCATCATTCCGATAAATATGATGTGTTCCAATGGAGAGACAAGGAACAAGTGCAGACGACATAAGGCACCCTTTCATCGTAGAACAGCTCAAATTCCTGGTTGATTAAAACAAGAAAACTTGAGCTCTGCGCAGAGGAGCGAGTGTAAAGCTGCAAAGAAATATTGGTTTCGGCTGCGCAGGAGCTACTTTGTTGCCTACAAGTGAGAAGTCTTGAAAATAAAGGTGCCCCCTTAGAAGAAAGACAATAATCGCATAACCATAGTTATTGTAGCATATTGCCTAGTTATTGTCAATGAAATTTTCATTAAAATAGGACAATCTATATAATTCGCATAGAAAAGATATATAAAATATTGTCACATTCTATTATATATAATAGTCGTTAGATTTATTCTCTTCATTGGAACCAATGTAATCCTTCTTCAACCCTTTTACGTATATGATAAGAAGTAAGATTTCAGGAGAGCAACGAGCCATGATTCAGATAGCATCACATATGCCACGGTTGGCACCTCTTCCCATTCCCATGGCAGAGCACCTGCTCAAGCAGCATCGCAGGCTCCTGAAAAAGACAGTTAGAACCTCCTCACAGGATGAACTGGAGAAAGGAGCACTAGCTCTTCTTGAAAAGAATGTACAAGAAAAGCGACAAGTAGTGTACGTCCTCATGGATCCCCTTGTGCAGACAGAGCAAGTGTCGCGAGAGCTCTCTCTCTCGACCACCTGGATCATGCACGTGTTAAGGGCTCATACGCCGGAGAACAGACCAGTTCCTTCGCAAACACTTTCCCTGTGGCGCGAACGTAACCTCTTGCGCTATCGAGAACGGGGGCATCCCGATCTTGATAATACCGCCGCCTTACTGCTTGCTCGGATGGTTGATGAGCGCATGCGCAATTGGCTTCCCACAGCTATTGAGGAGGACGAGCCAGACTGGTGGTGCTGGCGGCAGGATACGCCTGAAATGCCATCTGTGCCCTGTCCAGTTCCACTCCCCGGTCATCTTTCTTCCTCGACGCTCCTCTGGACACCCTGGATAGGAGCCAGCTGGGACTCGCACTGGCTCAAGATAGGCGATTTGGGGGCAATTCGATGGGGTGGAGCGGTAGGTGAGAAGCAACACGTCCGATGGACGACAGGTCTGGGATGCCGAAGCCGCAGCACTTCACATCAATTTTCCAGCATGCATCGAAGAGATTTTGCATACGCTTGCGACACTCGCCCTGTTCCGTCTGGCGAGAAGTCGGCTTGATTCGTCCGCTCAAGCGTTTCAAGAGTAGATGATGCTCTAATTTTACCCGTTCTTGTATTGGCTTGTACTCAGTTCCTTCTTCTCTTTTGCGTTTTCTATTGTGACAAGGTGACTACGCCAGCGGCAGGAACCTCGATGCTCAGTAGTCCTTTGCTGATATGCACACGCTCCTGCCTGCTCACCTGTCCCTGGCAATCACAGATGGTCAGTTGCCTTGTCCCGGCATCTTCAGCGAACTCGAGTACCATGCGCCTTTCCAGCGTGCCATTGACCACCACAAGTGTCCCGGGGAGATGCACACCAGGGTTGACCACCGTATCCTGGTACATGACCACAACACGTTTCTCCAGCGTAGTCGCGAGGACAACAGGGTAGTGTGTCTCGGGGTGTAGGGCTGCCAGCTCCCCATCCAGCAGCACATCGCGATGCTGACGCCAGAACGCGAGCCAGTAACGGACCATCGCAAGGTGTTGTGGCGGCAGTGTATCCAGCAGCACCGATATCTGGGGGACAGCGAACAGAATGTTCACGAACTGCAAGGCGGCGCTCTCTACCGGTTCATCCTTATGCCACATCAGCATATCGGCATGGACGGCTGATTCTCCACACAGCAGGCGCAGATCGAGTGTCCTGATCCGGTTGGTCAAGGCATCGTCAGGACAATCGAGAGCGCGAAACATGTTGGCATACCTGCGCATGCGCGGCCCAATATAGGACTGGCGGAACTCGATCATCACATCCGGCTTGATTGCCTCGAGACGTGCGAGCAGGTCAGCCAGGAGCCGGTCTACCGCTTCCGGTACAGAAAGATCGTCCTGCCCCCCCACGAGTTCCTGCCCTCCTTGACTGAGAGCAGCAAAGCTATCGATAAAATCAAGTTTAAACCCATCAAGATCCCAGGCGCGCATGGCCTGTTCGTAGGTGCTAACGATGTACTCACGTACATCAGGAAAGCGCGGGTCGAGTACCCCCGCGCTCAATGCATCGATGGTGCCAAGTAACTTGCCAGCGTACCTGTCATACGCTTTGCTGCGTATTCCTACAAAAGGGACCGCATACCACAACAAGTACTTCATGCCAAGCTCGTGAACGCGTGCCACGTGTGCCTTCATGTCTGGAATTTTCTCGGCGGCAACCTCCCAGTCCCCGGTATATGCATAATCACGTGCAACACCGGAGGTCTGCCAGCCATCATCCACGATGATCGCTTCACAACCAAGTTCTTTTGCCAGCCGGCACTGTTCCTCTACCTGCACAGCCACAACTTGCTGGTGAAAGCTATACCAGGTAGAATACATCGGGAGACGGGCAGTCTCGGGAACGCGCGCGGGTTGGTAGCCAGGCTGGGAGGCCCACCAGTGTTGGACCTCTTCCAGGCACTCGTAATAAGGGATATCGCGCGTATCGATGCGCAGCATCGCCTCATATCTCTCGAGTGGCGATGACGGTTCAACAAAGAGATCGATTGAACAGTGAAGCGTGGCTGTCTCCTCGTGAACTCCCGCGCTCATCTGTAGGGTCTGCAGCGCATCGGAAAAGGCGAAGGTGAGTCGATTGTGCCCGCCAAAGCTATGCAAGCAGCACACCGGCGCCTGGGACATGGCCTTTGTGATGAGTTGATCATCTACTGACAGCAAACTTTTGTGATGATCTCCGGCAGTCCTCCAAAAAGCATGGAGATCGACTATGGGATGTATCCACGAGAGGGTACATGGCGGTAGCATCGTGGGTATTGGCGCAGTCATACTGATATGCACCAGGTCAACCCCCGGTTCCAGCTGTGTCGTAGAGAGTGAAGCCTCGATGC
>WNFC01015518.1_pt1 | contig 15951 bp, 14 predicted proteins | sample 5400541 | NCBI WGS metagenome assembly WNFC01 (sample SAMN13153342, study PRJNA577476) | soil metagenome | isolation source: 120 cm saprolite under Douglas fir tree site 2 hole 2 replicate 1 | place: USA:California | collected 2015-04-18
GCCGATCGTGACGACGGAAGCGTACGAGTTTGCGCCGCCGGAGCATAAAGCGGTCGTCGGCAAGTTTGAACGGAAAGAGCGGGCGGAGACTTGAGGACTGTACGAGATTGAAAAATGCAAATTGAAAAGTGCAAATTGCAAAATTGGTCGTTCCTGGCGTAGCTGCTGAAGATCAAAACGACTGTGTTGATTACACCAAGGTGCCAGTCGAGGTGATTGCTCGCCGTCGCGAATGCCTGGGGATACTCATAGCGATACAGCGTGTAAGCCAGAAACATCCCGCCAAAGAACATCATCTCAGTAACGAGAAACACCCACATGCCCAGCGTGCCGGCTTCACGCTGCTGCTCCATGTTCTCGAAATGATGCTGCAACGCGCGGTGCGTCGCGGCTTCGTGGGTTGCAGTTAGTCCTTCAGGCATATCGATCTCCAAATATGAAGTCAGTACCACCCGCGTTAGCGGGTGGGTCAAACGCTCAACGCGCGACTCGAATTTCGGATCCATCTGCTGACGCAGATGGTACTGACCTCATCATCATCAAGTCTCCGCCCGCTCTTTCCGTTCAAACTTGCCGACGACCGCTTTATGCTCCGGCGGCGCAAACTCGTACGCTTCCGTCGTCACGATCGGCGTGGTCAGGAAATTCTCAGTCGGCGGCGGCGAAGAGGTTTGCCATTCCAGTCCCGGCAGATTCCACGGATTTGCTTCCGCGATCCGGCCGTAGCGCATCGACCAGATCAGATAGACAAGTGGAATCAGCAAACCAACGCCGAGGATTGATGCGCCCGCGGTCGATAAAACGTGCAGCACCTGCCACGAAACCAAATCCGCCGGATAAGTGTGATACCGCCGCGGCATGCCCATGTAGCCCAAAACGAACTGCGGCGAAAACGTCAAATGAAATCCGACGAAAATTATCAGCGCCGCGAACCGGGCCCAACCCTCCGGGTACATGCGCCCGCTGATCTTCGGCCACCAGTAATGCAGCCCGCCGAGATAAGCCAGCAGCGTTCCGCCCACCATGATGTAGTGAAAATGCGCGACCACGAAATACGTATCGCTCAAGTGGACATCAGTCGCCAGCGACGCCAGAAACAATCCGGTCATACCGCCGATCGTGAACAAGCCGATGAAGCCGAGCCCGTAGAGCATCGGCGTGTCGTAGGAGATCGATGCTTTGTAAAGCGTCGCGGTCCAGTTGAAAACCTTGATCGCCGAAGGAATCGCGACGGCAAAACTGAGAAACGAAAAAATCATTCCCGCATAAACCGACTGGCTGGCAACAAACATGTGGTGGCCCCAAACCAGAAAACCAAACACCGCGATCGCCAGGCTCGAGAAAGCGACGAACTTGTAGCCGAAAATGTTTTTGCGCGAAAAGTTGGCAATCAACTCGCTGACGACACCCATCCCCGGCAACACCATGATGTAAACGGCCGGGTGCGAGTAGAACCAGAACAGATGCTGGAACAAAACCGGATCTCCGCCGGCCGCGGGATCAAAGATGCCGATGTGCGCGAGTCGCTCGAGCGCCACCAGCAGGATCGTGATTGCGATTACCGGAGTGCCCAAAATCATGATCAAGCTGGTCGCGTAGTGCGCCCAGATAAACAGCGGCAGGCGAAACCAGGTCATCCCCGGCGCGCGCATCGTATGAATCGTCACGATGAAGTTTAAGCCGGTGAGGATGGACGAAAAGCCGCTGATGAAAATTCCGACGCCGGCGGCAATCACGTACGAGTTGGAAAATGTCGTGCTGTAAGGAACATAGAAAGTCCAACCCGTATCGACGCCGCCGGCGAGCAGCGCGTAGATCGTGACCAGTCCGCCGATAATGTAGATATACCAGCTCAGCAGGTTGATGCGCGGAAAGGCGAGGTCCTTCGCGCCAATCATCAGCGGTACTAAAAAATTTCCGAGCGTGGCGGGAATCGATGGGATCAGGAAGAAGAAGACCATGATGATCCCGTGCTGGGTGAACGTTTTGTTATAAGTGCTGGCCTGCATCAAGTCGCCCTGAGGAGTAAGCAACTCGAGCCGAATCATCATGGCGTAGAGGCTGCCGATAAAGAAAAAGAAACTGATCCCGAACAGATAGAGCAGCGCGATGCGCTTGTGATCACGGGTCAACAGCCAGGACTTCACGCCGTATTCAGCGTTGAGATAGTTGACGCGTGGCGGTTTTGGGGTCTCGAATTCTTCCATGAACTTGTTTACTTGTTTAGAGTCGAGCTACTGCCCGACCATCTTCCCCTCTCCCTTTGCGAGAGGGTTAGGGTGAGGGCTTAGGCGACGCCAACAAAAATACCCAACCTATGTCCCACCTTGCTCAGCACTTTGGCAACCAGTCTCCATCCCCGCAAAGGATCAAGAGGGAGAAGGGGGAGTCCGTTTCGTCTAAACCCTCACCCCGACCCTCTCCCAAAGTGAAAGGGAGTTCTTCTTCATTTCGTAGTCGCGCGCGGCTTCGCTGATGCCGCCGGCCCTGGCGGCGTTTCAGGCTTCGCAGTCGACAACGACTTCACATAAGCGACCAGTTGCAAAAGTTGCTCTTCGTTCACCTGCCCCTGAAACGCCGGCATGATCGGGCCAAAGCCCGAGACGATCTTCGCTTGCGGATTCAGAATCGATTCGCGAATGTAAATTTCGTCCGCGTTCACTTTTTGCCCGCTGTTCAAAGTAACCTGGCTGCCAAACACTCCCAGCAAGGCCGGGCCGCGGCCGCCTTCTCCGGTCGCGCCGTGACAGGAAACACAGCCGAGCGATTCGTACATTTGTTGGCCGGCGGCGGCGGGCGACATTTGATTTGCGTTCCCGCTCAGCCAGTTATCAAAGTCGGTCGGCTCCATCACCACCACCCAGCCGCCCATGCCCGAATGATTCATGCCGCAGTATTCCGCGCAAAAGAAATGATAACGGCCGGGCTTGGTCGCTTCGAACCATTCGGTCGTGTACTTGCCGGGCACCACGTCGGCCTTAATCCGAAACGCGGGCACAAAAACGTCGTGAATTACATCTTCGGACGCCATGAGCAGCTTGACCTTCCGGCCGACGGGCACGTGCAGCTCGTTAATTTCGCGCTGGCCAGTGGCGTGCTGGAACTTCCACATCCATTGCTTGCCGACGACATAGATCTCCATCGCATTTTTCGGCGGCCGAGACTCCGCAAAGTAAACCTTGGCGCCCCACACGAAGATGCTCAAGGCGATCAGCAAGGGAATCACGGACCAGAGCGTCTCGAGTTTCGTCGAGCCTTCGATGGGCCGCGGAATCTCGAACGCGTTGCGGCGCCGATAGCGTATGACGAAGAAGATCACGACCACCGAAATCAGCAGAGTGAAAAAGATCGTCACGCCAGAGATGTAGAAGTAGATGGCGTCCACTTCACTTGAAAGTGTCGACGCGCTCTCTGGAATGATTGGAAAGGTTGATTGCATTTTTCAGTTAGTCCGTAGGGACGGCATATTTATAGCTCGCTGCACAATAGGTTTTGCCAGCTCCAAGGAGCGACATGTTCCACCGCCCCCGCATATCCCGCTCCTTGGAGCTGGATTTTCCAAATAGATCGCGGTGCTATAAATATTCCGTCCTACGGAGTGGTGCTATCCTCGCCCTCCAAACCCGACCGTCCTGCCACAGTGCTATTAGCCGAACCGCCGCTCCGCCTTCTCAAAACCAACAGCAATCCGACGATCAGCACCACAGTCACGCCACCCGCCAACCTCATGATGTTCATTACGACCGCGCCGTATTTCCCCGTTGCCGGATCGTAGTGATAGCAGTAAAGCATCAGCGCATCGACCGGCGTGCCGATCTTGTTTTGCGACGCCTCCACCAGCCCGAGCCGCAAATCTCTCGGCGGATAGTCGATGCCGTAGAAATAGCGCGCGAGCTTTCCTTCCGGCGTCAGCACCATTATGCCGCTGGCATGCGCGAACTGATTTGTCTGCTGGTCCCAAACGTAACGAAATCCCACGGCGTTGGTCAGACGCTTGATGTTCGCCTCGTCGCCGGTCAGAAAATGCCAGCTCGCTTCCGCGCCTGCGCGGTTGTAACCCTTTACATAGGTCTGCTTCTTTGCCGCGGCCAGCTCTGGCGTCTCGCGCGGATCGAAACTCACGGTCACGACTTCGTATTGATCGCCGATGTTGAAGGACACTTGCCGGAACGCCGAGAGCATTCCATTCAGAACCTGCGTGCAGAGCATCGGACAACTGTAATAAACCAAAGACAAGACAACCTTGCTCATCTTTGAAAACCGCATCGAACGGAATCTGCTCATTCAATTTCTGATCGATGCCGACGTTGTTCAAAACCTTGGGTAAGCCTGTAGCCACCTGACCGGGCACAGGCCGCGCGCCATAAAGCGGCGAGTTGGGTTGCGGCACGCCGGGCTGGGCGAAGGCGGTGAGCAGTGAGCAGTGGGCGGTGAGCAGCAAGACGAAGACAGGGAGAATGGGAGACAGGGAGACGGGGCGCATCGAACGCGACCGTCCTCCCTTTCTCCGCATCTCCCCGTCTCCCCGTCTTATCATCTCTCTCCTGCCTACTGCTTCCTGCCGTCTGCCGTCTGCGGACGGGTCGGCAATCCCTGCTTCAAAATCTCTTCCTTCGCCCGCTCGATCGGCATTCCATATCGCTTCCCGTCTTTATCGATGGGCCCGTGTTTGAGCACGTCGTTCCATTGATCGCGCACCGCTGTGATTTCCCAGAGCGGACTCTCCCAGAGCGGACTCTTTGGTTGATTCCCCGCGCCGGCGATCGCTTCTGATTCAGTCGTCGCAGTTTTTTCCAGCCCTTCACCAAAACCCGGCGCGCCCTGCAAACGCGGCTCGGGCGGCAGGCGTTCTTTGTCGCCCAGGGCCATCGGCGAACGCGGCGGTTCCTTGATGCGAGCGTCGAACACGCGAAACATGCCCCACATGAGAAAGAACGAAACGATCATCAAAATCGAGAGGCCAACCACGAACCTGGCGATGCCTGAGATATAGACATCGCTGACTTCGTGCGTGACGTCGACGTTCTTGATGTAAGAAACGTCGGGTGTCTCAGTCATGTGGCCTTTGTGATTCGGTTCGCTCATTGCACTGTTACTCTGAAGCTTGCTCTCGCCGAGAAAATCCGTCTTCCCTCTCCCTTTGGGAGAGGGTTAGGGTGAGGGTGTTACGGCGGCGGAGCAAAACAAATTAAATTAGACGAATCCCCTCACCTAACCCCTCACCCCGGCCCTCTCCCAGAGGGAGAGGGAGTTTCTGCTTACTCAATGTCCCCCATGCTGAGCGAGCGCCTGCTCAAGCTGCGGATCGTTAATCGGCATCAGAGGTCTTTGCAGCAACTGCCACGAAAAAGCTGCGAACCACAATCCGCCGATGGCGATGGGCGCAACCACATCCATCCAGCTCAGGCGGAAGCGCTCGCGATTGAACGTCGGCTCGATCAGCCAGATCGCATCCAGCGCGCGCATCAACAGAATCAAAAGCGCCAGCAGCGCCAGTTTGCGCCCACTGCTCTTCGCCGCCCGCGACAGCAGAATCAAGAACGGAAACGCAAACTGCAGGATTGCAATCGCCAGCGCAATCGCGCCCCAGCCGCCATGCTTGCGCGCCACGTACCAGGTCGTCTCTTCCGGCAGATTGGCCGACCAGATAATCAGGTATTGCGAGAACGCAAAGTAAGTCCAAAGCATCACCAGCGTGAGCGTCAGATTTCCGAGATCCTGAAAATGCGATGGCCGCAAGACCGCGTTCATCGGCTCGCGCTGTGACAGCCAGGCGCTCGCCAGAACTGTGAAAGCCAGGGCGCTCATCGTCCACGACGCGACAAAGATCAAGCCAAAGATCGTCGACGACCAGGACGGATCCAGTGACATCACCCAGTCGATCGCCGCAAACGTCACGGTGATTACAAAGATGCCAAGCCCGGGGCCGCTGAGCAGGCGCATTTGCTTGCCACACTTCAAATCGGCCGTGCGATCCTGTTTGAGCGATAGCCAGTTGAGCAACAACGCCAGTACCGACCAGAGCGCGAAATAGATCGCGGCGCGCGCAACGAAAAATGAAGGGTTCAGATACTTGGCAGCTTTCAACTGAAGCGCCGGGCTGCTCATTTCCGCAGCGTTCATCCACGGATAGATTTGCTTCAAACCGACGACGACCGGAATGAACAGCAACAGGATCAGCGGCAACGTGCGGGTGGACGCTTCGAGCACGCGCCGAATCACTACGCCCCACGCGCCTCCCGTCAGATGTTGCAACATCAAAAGCGCCAGGCTGCCCAAAGTGATTCCCGCCCAGAAAATAAATCCCACCAGATAAGCATGAAAGAACTGCGCCCGATCAATGAGCGCACCGATCACCAGTAGCGCAGTAAACACAACGCCAACGATCAGCCCGAGCGTGCGCACGCGGCTGAGTTCCGGTGGCGGTGTGTATCCAGCTTGAATCACGCTTATCTCTTTCCTATCCGCAGCCAGTGTCTCAAGAATAGCTTTACCGAGGCTTCGTTCTCTTGTTCGTGTGATTTCGTGGATCGTTCGCCCCGACCAAAGAAATCGATCCACGAAATCACACGAAACGCTGCGAACGAAACGCCTATCGGCCCGGGCCCGGAGGCGTCTGACTCAACTGCAACGCGCGAATGTATGCGATGATCTTCCAGCGATCTTCGACCGGAATCTGTGACGCATGGCTCGGCATCGCGCCCCAGCCGTTCGTCACCACGTCAAAGAAGTGGCCCACCGGCGCCTGGCGCAGTTTGTCCTGATGAAACGATGCGGGCGCGGGCTTGTTAAATCCACGTCGCGCGACCATGCCGTCGCCATAACCCGTCAGGCCGTGACAGGACGAACAAAAGATCTGATAGCGCTCCTGCCCGCGTTCGAGAACTTCTTTGGTGATTGGAAACGGAAAGGTCTCGACGTCGTCGGGAAACATCGCCCTGGAGTTCGGGTTAATGCCAGGCTGTTGCCCAGTTGAGTCTATGACCCGGTCGCTACCGCTCCCGGTTCTGTAACCTGGTTTCTTGCCGAAATAAAACTCGCGGTCCGCGCGCAGGTAACCACGCGGCACAGTGCCTTCGACCGGCGGCCGCGACGAAACTCCGTCCTTGAAGAAAGTGCTCTCGCGATAGGCAATCGCCTTTGGCTGGTCTTGCATGTCGCGCCGACAGCCGGCTGCGAGAAGGCACAAGGCAGAAAGCAGAAGGCAGAGCAGACGGGGAGACACGGAGACGGGGAGACACGGAGAAGCAACCTTCCCCCCGTCACCCAGTCGCCCTTTCTCTCTGTCGGTTCTGTACCTATAATTCAACATCGCATACGTCCCGCGCTTCCAGACTCTTCAGGAACCGCATCGCTTCATCATGATCGAACTTCGGATCATTCGATTCGATCACCAGAAAGAAACTGTCGCGCGTGGCCAGCGCAAAGTTCGGCGCGTTGAATACCGGATGGTAAGGCTGCGGCAGCTTGTTCAGTGCCAGCATTCCGAGCACCGCCGCAAACGCCGCCACCAAAACCGTGCATTCAAAGGTGATCGGAATGAATGCCGGCCAACTATTGAATGGCTTGCCGCCAACGTTTATGGGATAGTCAATAACTTCCATCCAGTACTGCATAAAAAATCCGCCCACGCCGCCGACGATTCCGCCCAGCAGGACAATTAGCGGCAGACTAGTGCGCGTGAACCCGATCGCTTCCGACAACTCTTCGATCGGAAACGGCGAATAGCCGTTGATGCGCCGATAGCCCGCCGCGTACGTCTCTTTCGCCGCCGCGACCAGCGTGCTCGGGCTATCGAACTGGGCCATTACCCCGTAAAGTTTTGGCTTCGTTTGTTTCATCTGAGTTAGAAGGCAAAAGGCAAAAGTAAAAAGGCAAAACTCAGAAGACCGAAAACCGTGAATGCCGTTCTTACTTTTTCCTTTTTACTTTTTACTTTTGCCTTCATTCCGCTTCCACTTCCGCCTCCGGCAGAATCGTCCGCATCTCGAAAATCGAAATCATCGGCAAAAAGCGGATGAACAGAAACAGCAGCGCCAGGAAAAATCCAATCGTGCCGATGAACATCGACCAGTCCCACTGGGTCGGTCGATAAAAACCCCACGACGACGGCAGAAAATCGCGATGCAAACTGGTCACGACAATCACGAACCGCTCCAGCCACATGCCTATGCTGACGACAAAGGAGATCAGCCACAGCACCAAAAGGTTCGCCCGAATCTTTTTGAACCACAGCAGCTGTGGCGTGATTCCGTTGCACAGAATCAGCGCCCAATAGTAAGGCGCGTACGGCCCATGCATGCGATTCCAAATCATGAAATGCTCGTACTGATTGCCGCTGTACCAGCCAAAAAACGCTTCGATCATATAGCCGTACACGACGATCAAGCCGGTCGCCAGCATGACCTTCGCCATGTTGTGCATGTGGCGCATCGTGATGAAGCTTTGCAGGCCGTAGACTTTGCGCAACGGAATTGTCAGCAGCAGGACCATCGCAAAGCCTGCGTAGATCGCGCCGGCCACGAAGTAAGGTGGAAAGATCGTCGCATGCCATCCGGGAATAATTCCGACGGCGAAATCGAAACTAACAATCGTGTGCACGGAAAGCACTAAGGGTGTCGCCAGTCCCGCCAACAGCAGATAGGCCATTTCGTAACGATGCCAGTGTCGCGCCGAACCGCGCCAGCCCATCGACAACATGCCGTAGATAACTCGAAAGATTTTACTGTTCGCGCGATCGCGCAGGGTCGCCAGGTCGGGAATCAAGCCGACGAACCAGAACATCGCCGACACCGTCGCGTAGGTCGAGACCGCGAACACGTCCCACATCAAGGGGCTGCGAAACTGCGGCCAGACTCCCATCGTGTTCGGATACGGAAACAGCCAGTACATCAGCCACGGCCGCCCGAGGTGCATCACCGGAAACATCCCGGCTTGCGCGACGGCGAATAACGTCATGGCTTCGGCGAAGCGATTGATTGACGTGCGCCACTTCTGTCTGAGCAGTAGCAGAATCGCCGAAATCAAAGTTCCCGCGTGGCCAATGCCGATCCACCAGACGAAGTTCAGGATGTCCAGGCCCCAACCGACCGGGATGTTAACGCCCCACAGACCAATCCCTTCGAACAAGAGCTTCGTGATCGTCAGCAGCAGCAATTGGAAAAGCACAAACGAGATCGCAAAGCCGATGAACCAGCCCAACGGTGTCTTGCGCTTCAGGACGATCGCGCTGATCTTGTCCGTGACCGATCCAAACGTCAGCTCTGAGCCAACGACGGGATGCGTCGCGTGAATTGAAATGTGCCGATCGTCGCGTTCGTCGTTCATGCTCTAATTTTGGAGTGCGGTAACTTGTTACCGCTTTCCCAGGCCGCGACTTGTCGCGGCCAACTCTGGGAAAGCCCAAGCAGCGCGGCGACTAGTCGCCGCTTAACAAAGCGCTGACAAGTCAGCGCACTCCAAATCTTCCTCAGTTCATAGATCACGACTTAATCTCCGGATTCGGATTCCTCAGCGCCGACAAATACGTCGTTCTTGGCCGTGTGTTCAGTTCACCCAGCAGCGAATAATCCCGCTCCAGCGCTTTCAACTTCGAAACCTTGCTGTTCGGATCGTTGATATTGCCGAACACGATCGCTTCCGTCGGACAAACCGACTGGCAAGCGGTTACGATCTCGCCGTCGCGCACCGGGCGGCCTTCGAGCTCGGAGGTGATCTTGGCCGCCTGAATGCGCTGCACGCAGTAAGTGCATTTTTCCATCACGCCGCGGCTGCGCACCGACACGTCCGGGTTGCGCATCAATTGATAAGTCGGCGTCTCCCAATCCTGATAAAGGAAAAAGTTGAAGCGCCGCACCTTATACGGACAGTTGTTCGAACAGTACTTGGTGCCGACGCAGCGGTTGTAGACCATGTCGTTCAGGCCTTCGCTGCTGTGCACGGTCGCATGCACGGGACAAACGGGTTCGCACGGCGCGTTCTCGCAATGCATGCACGGCACCGGCTGGAAGAACGGCCCCTCGGGTTTTTCAGCCGAGCCCTTGAAGTAAGCATCGACGCGAATCCAGTGCATCTCGCGGCTGCGCACGACCTGTTCTTTGCCGACGATTGGAATATTGTTTTCCGACTGGCAGGCGATCATGCAGGCGTTGCAGCCGACGCAACTGTTCAAGTCGATCGACATACCCCACGCGTAGCCATTACCCTGGTTCTGGTAATCGACCTCGGGATAAAGCGAGAGATCGTGCAGCTCTTTCTTCTGCTTCTCCTGTTCTTCGCGCAGTTTCTCTTTGTCTTTGAGGAATTCTTCCAGCGAACTCTCGCGCAAAAGATCGCGGCCTTCCATTGAGAAGTGAACCTGCACCGTGGCGATTTGATATTGTTCGTTTGTCTTGCTTACCGTTGCGCCCACGGCGCTCCACGGCTCGTCAGAAAAGCGAATCTCATAAGCGTTGAAGCCCTGAGTGTCGCCGACGCGACCGGCACGCTTACGGCCATAGCCGAGATGAACAGTGATCACGTCATCCGGTTGACCCGGCATCACCCACACCGGAACCGGCTGGCTGATCGTCTGGTCGCGATGCGTCAACCTGATCGTATCGACGTAAGCTTCGCGGCCCTTCTTGTCTGCTTCGTAATTCTGCCGCGACACACCGAGATCCTTCGCGGTTTTCTCACTGATGAGGGCGACGTTGTCCCAGGTGATTTTCGTCAGCGGCTTTGGCAGCTCCTGCAACCAGCCGTTGTTGGCGAAGCGCCCGTCGTAAATGGATGGATCGGCGCGGAAGACGAGTTCATACGAGCCGGATTTTACTGGGATCGCGGGCGCCCCGCCCGCATTCGTTTGGGTAAGCGCACTCGCCCAATCCGATCTCAGCGCTACGGTCTTCGCCGTCAGCGCAGTGTTCGGAACAAAGCCATCGTGCAGACACTTCCGCCACCACGGCTCGAAATCGTCCGTCGACGAAACTCCAGCGGTCGAAGCGCTCGCTGCTGGCGCGGTCGTCGGAATTCTGCTTGCGCCTTTAATCCGCTCGCTACCGCTCGCGGTTCTGTAACTCCGCCAATAGTCCCGCACAATGTCATAAGGTTTACGATCATAGTTGTCCGAAAACAGCGCCAGCAGTTCATGCCCCGTCTTTCCTTCGTAAAGCGGCGCGATCAAAGGCTGCACGATCGTTGCTGTGCCATCGTACGAACGCGCGTCGCTCCACGACTCCAGATAATGCGTCGCGGGAATGTGCCAGTGACAAAGCTCGGAAGTTTCGTTGTTGTAGAGACTGAGGTGTGCCCTCAGCTTAACTTTGTTCAGCCGGTTGAAATCCAGCCTGAGATCGATGGGCGTGTTGTAAGCCGGATTGCCGCCGATCATGATCAGCGTCTCGACTCGACCGGCGTCGATGTCGGCGACGAGTTCGCGCAGCGACTGAGTTTGATCGACTGAGTTTGCTTCGACTGGATCGGTGTAGAAGACTGTCTTGCCGACGTTGCCCCACGCACCGTTCATCGATTGTGCCAGCGCGTGAATAATCGGAGGTTGATCGTCTCCGACGATCAAGATCGACTTGCCTTTGTATTCTTCCAAGTCGTCCGCTAACGCCTCAATCCACTGTCTCGGAACGTTGGCGGGAGCATCTGGTGTCTTGCGTGTAGAGGGTAGATGCCGGACTCCGGCCGCGATCAAGGCGAGCATGAACGCTTCAATCTCGCTCGGTTTCGCGGACCAGCGGTGATCCGCATTCGCTCCAGTGATCGTGGGTGTGCTCTCGATCACATACAGCCGACTCATCTCCGCCTTGTCGCCACTGATTCGCCGTTTGGCCGCATAGTCGCGCGCGTAACGAAGCGTCCCCGGCATCGCTGAAAGGAAATCTGATCCGAGCGAAAGAACGCGATCGGCTTTGCTGAAGTCATAGATCGCATTGACCGGCTGGCCGAAAGCCATGATCGCCCCGGCGCGCGCGTTGTCGCGATTGACGGGCTCGTACTGATGCCACTTCGCTTCGGGAAAGTCCGCGAGGATCGATTTCATCTGCGCGGCCAGCGTCGGCGAGGTGATCGTTTCCGTCAGAAAGCGCAGACCGACGCCCTTCTTCGCTTTCAATCCGTCGTTTTCTTTGTCGACCGCGGATCGAATTTCGGCGACGAACTGGGACCACGGCCGCGTCTCGCCGCGATACAGCGGCGTCTGCGAACGGTCGGGATCGTAAAGCGTCAGGATCGAGGCTTGCGAAAAGATGTCGGTCGCTGCATAGGGACGATCATCCGGCGACGGTGCGTCATAACTAAAAGGGATGCCAAAAGCCGGATACTTATTGTTCGGATGGTCGGGATTGCCTTCGAGTTTCGTCGGACGGCCTTCGTTGCTGCGCGCGAGCAAAGGCGTCGCAATGCCGCCGAGCGAAAACGCGGTAGCGAACCAAAGCCCACGACCGGGAGTTTCTTCTTCGGGTTGTTTGACGTAAGGAATGACTTTCTCTGGCGGTTGAATCACGCATCCGCTCAAGCCGGCCAGCGCCAAAGACGCGCCCATCAATTTCAAAAACGTGCGCCGCTCGACGGGATCGTTCCACTCTTCGGCCTGCTGCGGAAATTCGCGCTGGACGAATTCTTCGAAGACCGGCGAGTCGGCGAGTTCTTCGAGGCTGCGCCAGTAAGTCTTGCCAGACCGAGTGAGGTCAGTACCACCTGCGTTAGCGGGTGGGTGATCCACAGACCCGCCCGCTGACGCAAGCGGTTCTGACAAGATGCGATCTCGCAGCAACTTGAAATTTATGTGACGATCTTCGTTCATTTCATCCGTTCCCTCTCCCTCTGGGAGAGGGCCAGGGTGAGGGCTTAGCAACGGCCCTACCCCTTTTGTCTTTTTCTTATTCCCGGCACCCGAGTCCAGAAAGAAAACAAGTTTCCTTTTTCGACCTCAGCTAAACCCTCACCCCCAACCCCTCTCCCAACAGGAGAGGGGCTAATCCCTATCGATGACATGTCGAACAGCTCGTCAAAACATTCGCTTGCTGAATGCGATATGCCTTGACCAGTTCAAGCCCTTTCTGCTTCTGATCCGCAGGCGGCCGCCATTCCATGTCGAACACTTTCTCTTTCGGCCGCACAAAATTTTCCGGACACTTGCTTGCGACACCACCGGCATCTGATCGATGCGGCCGTGGCAGGTCGAGCAGCCGACGCCCTTGTTCACATGAATCGAGTGATTGAAATAAGCGAAGTCCGGCAGGTCGTGCACGCGAATCCATTCCAGGGGCTTGCCGGTTTTGAAACTGGCGCGCACTGGCTCGAGATAAGGACTGTCCGCCCAAATCTGTTTGTGGCAGTTCATGCAGACCGCAGTCGAAGGCATGCCGGCGGACGCGGCCGTCTCGACCGAAGTGTGGCAGTAACGACAGTCGATGCCGTCATCGCCGACGTGATGCTTGTGACTGAATTGGATTGGTTGCTGGCGCTCGATCCACTGGCCGGTGTTCCATCCTGAGCGAGTAATCTCGGCCGTAACAAACAACGCCGACAGCAGGATAAAAACCGCGCCGTAGATCGTGGCCCGCGCCAGATAGTTCGTGCTATGACGGAAAATCTGTGGCATCGCCGCAGAGAAGACCAGCGCGCGTTTGGTCGCGTTTGGTTTAGAGGCGGACTTGTCCGCCTATCGTCGCGAGCAGGCGGGATAAAGGCCCCACCTCTAAACGTCATCTACCCGGGAAAACCAAACTGTATTGCTTCTTAAGGCGATTACTTTATCGAGATAGCCGGATTTTTTCAAACTATTATCGATTAGTGATAGCATAGCGCGCATGTTCATCGGACACTATGCAGTGGGTCTAGCTGCGAAGAAGTTTGCGCCGAGCACGTCGCTCGGCGTGCTGATTGCCGCACCGATCCTGCTCGATCTGCTCTGGCCGATCTTTTTGTTGCTCGGCTGGGAGCACGTTTCGATCGAGCCTAACCGGAATCCATTCCTGCGGTTGGCGTTCGGTTCCTATCCGATTTCGCACGGGCTGATCGCGGTTGTCGGCTGGGCAACGCTGTTCGCTTCGCTCTACTTTGCGTTTGCGCGTTACTTGCCCGGGACGATCGCGATCTGGGTCGGCGTCGTGAGCCACTGGCTTTTGGATTACGTAGTGCACCGGCCGGACTTGCCGCTGTATGCCGGTAGCCGCCAGTTCGGGTTGGGACTTTGGAATCATCGCGGGCTCGTGATTGCGATCGAACTGGCGATGTTCGTAATATCTCTTCTGGGGATTCATCGTTTTCCTTTTAGCGGTCTATGCCCTCGCGGTCTTCGGCCCAGCGCCGCCGACTGTCAACAAGCTGGCGATCGGCACGCTCTTGACGTGGCTGCTGATTCCCTGGGCGTGGTGGTTTGATGGGCACCGGGAAGCTGTCTCGGTGTAGTAATCCGCTGCAAAGGCGCTGCATCCAGGCCGAGCCGCTGAGCAATTTGTTGGCGGCGATTGATAGTTAGGAAGCTCCGGGAGTTGTCGTTATTTGACGCCGATGCGAGCCTTCAGTCGCTGGATCAACTCATGATCGAATACTTGAGTCCCTACGTATTCGACTGTGATCGTGCCCTTACGCCTGTTTCGCAGATACCGATATCTGAAGTCTCCATGCGGGCAACGTGGGCATCGTTCCAAGGTACAGTAAATTCGCTCAACCTGATGCCACCGTCCGCTGTTGGGATCACCGATCGTTCGAAGAACGCGAGCTATTAACGCCGGATCGCCAGTGTGTTCAGCGGCGATGTCAATTTCGCGACGAGGTTGAGCCTCCTGCTCACGGATGATCTCCGACAGATCATCTCGCAGCCCGCGCAATGTCTTGACAGACATTACCTGGTATTTTTCTTTCCGTCTCTTGTTCATCTTTCGCTCCCTGATAGACGCCGGAGTCATATGTCAAAACCGATTATTGGTCCATTATGACGCAAACTGCACAACGAGCCATCGAAGATGGCGGCAGAGTGTAGCCCCGGGCGTTAGCCCGGGGATCAATCGCACAAAAGATTTGTGAGCCCTCGAAGAGGCCGACAGATGATGAGCAAGGACTTCTCAGCAGGTGATCGAGTAAAAGTTTCGACTGATTATCATTGGGCAAAAGGCGCGATCGGCACAGTCATGCAGCCTCATGATTTCATCGTCAATATGTCAGATGGTTGGGAAGGTGTCTACCGAAAAGTAAGTTCCTTGCAGGGCATGTTGACCTTCTATTGGATTAGCTTCGATGAGGGCCAGATCGATGCAGACGGTGACGGTCCATATGCTGAAGCCGAAATAGACTCCAACTATTTGCTCTCAATTGAATTTCAGAGCTGATCGCTAACGAACGGTGTCCTGTCGCCCCTTCAGGGCTTGCGGATCATTTTGTTCCCGCTACCCCGGGCTTACGCCCGGGGCTACACTCTGCCGCCCGCAGAAGCGGGCTCGTTGAGTGATTCCGCTTTGGTTGAGCCCATCCTCGACGAGTATTATGAGAGCGTTTCGGGATCGGAGCAATTAATGGCGTCCTCAATTCAACAGCTAACGAGTTCTAAAGCGCCATCGATAGCGGATCTATATTCAAAAGTCCGCGCGCGGACACTACAAATCGTCGCGCCTTTGGAGATCGAAGACTATGTGGTGCAAACAGCGGAGTTCATGAGCCCGCCGCGCTGGCACATCGGCCACACGTCCTGGTTCTTTGAAACCGTGCTGCAAAAATACCAGGCGGGTTACCAGACTTACTCAGACGAGTTTCTTTTCTACTTCAATTCTTATTACGAGGGTTTTGGCGCGCGCATTGAGCGGCCAAAGCGCGGCACGCGCTCGCGGCCAACGGTGAAGGAAACCGTAGCGTATCGCGAGCACATCGATGAACAGATGTCGCGATTCATCGAGCAGCTCTCTGAACGTGATGATGCGGACACGATTCTCGGGATCGTGCGGTTGGGCCTCGAGCACGAGA
>WNFC01004036.1_pt1 | contig 15944 bp, 19 predicted proteins | sample 5400541 | NCBI WGS metagenome assembly WNFC01 (sample SAMN13153342, study PRJNA577476) | soil metagenome | isolation source: 120 cm saprolite under Douglas fir tree site 2 hole 2 replicate 1 | place: USA:California | collected 2015-04-18
GGATTGGCGGCTTGGCAGGCGCTGCTGCGCTCACACGCGACGCTGATGCGCCAGCTCGAGAGGGATCTCGCAAAGGAGACCGGTCTGGCGTTGGCCGACTTTGACGTCCTCGCTCAGCTGGCGCTCGCCGGTGGTGCGTTGCGCATGACAGAACTTGCGGACCGGGCGCTCATCTCCCGGTCGGGCATGACCCGCCGCGTTGCCCGGCTTGTCGATGTGGGTCTTGTCCGTCGAGCCAACGCTGATGGCGACGCACGTGGTGTGGTGGTGGCTCTGACCAACGCCGGCGTGGCGCGCCTGACCGAGGCCACACCTGTGCATGCACGCGGGATCCTCGATCTATTCGTAGCGCGACTGGACGATCAGGAACTCGCGGTTCTCGAGAGTGCCCTGGAGAAGGTCACCCTCGACTGCACGTTCGGCTGAAGAGGCCGGTGTTGCGGTGCAGTCCGAGCCGGACAGGTCGTGAGTGAACGGAAGGTCGGCTTCCGACCTACTGTGGCCCTGCATGCCTGTGCGCCAGGTCACCATATGCCGCATTCTTGTGTGCCGGGAAGCCAAAAACCGCAATCTGCGGCCCGCAACTTGCGGCTCTAGGCATACAGAAGGTGGGCCGAGAGCGGCGATGAGCCGGGTTCGGTATCGGTGAGATCACCCTGCCCGTCCTGAATACGAAACGACACCCAATGACATGTAGCGATTGAGAGCGACTGCGTACCGGATGCGTACTGAGTACGCCCGACTTACTGTATCCCTGGACCTACTTGGGCTTGCTGGTGAAGTCGAGAAAGCGATTGCCTAGCGGCGTCGTGATTGACCGCAACATACCCTGGTCGCTGACCATGCCACTCATAAACGGTGAAGGAAGAGCAGCCTAGGGGCCAAGGCGTAGTTGAGCTGGATTAGCACAATCGCAGCGAGGCTGATTCGGGTGTCGAAGATGGATAGCGCAGTGGCGATTGCATAAAGCGACTGTGCAATGAGGGCACGGCGACGGATTGCCGGCAGCAGTATTGCTCTCCTCGCCGCTGAGAAGAGTCCGGTTCGAGCGGCATATTCGACCGCAGCTGTGTTGACCGTTCCAAGCAAGAAGATGTTGAACCAGTACTCGACGACTGCCATCCAGGACTGGTAGTACGCAGCAAGTAGTGCGGTCGAAAACGGCACAAACGTTACGAACAACAAGAAAGTCAGCATGATCCACGTGTAGTCGCGATCGGTTCGCGCAACTTCACTCAACTGCGTTTCCTGTGCGACCCAAAAGATGCCTAAGGTGAGGAAGCTCATGAAATAAGTGACCACGTTCGGCATCAGCTTCAGTAGTGCGTGCCACAAGTCACCTGCGTCGCGGACCTCCATGGCGGTCGGTACGACCAGTGTCAAGACGAGAAGAGTCATCGCGACTCCGAATATTCCGTCGGAGATCGCGTCCAGTCGCAAACGACTTCTCGCCGCAATCTCGTTGTAGTACCGCCTGCGACTCCTAGGCATCTGCTACCCACGCCGTGCGGTCTGGCACGACGGCAGCGTCGTCCGAGCAATGACGCGGTCTCGGGGCAGCGCCGGTCTCCGCGGAATCGGAAGGTGGTGCGAAATGCGGGCTTTCGAACGGGTGGTTGGCGAAGAGTGCGCTATCTCGGGTGACGCTGCCATACCATCGGCCTCCTTCATTCGTGTGGATTGCTCCCATCTGCTCCGCTTGTCGTTGCGGCTTGGGTCGCTGGCTGGCTGTACGAAACCCAAGCCAGCCAGCGAGTAACGATGCTCAGAGTGCGAAGGCGTTCCCGCCGTTGGCCATGATCGTTTGGCCAGTGATCCAGCCGGCCTCGTCGGCGGCAAGGAGGAAGACGCTGCCCGCGATATCGGCGGGCTCGGCCTCTCGGTGAATGACCTGGCGGCCAAGGCTGGCCTTCACGATGGCCTCAGGGAGGCCCTCGCTCATCGCAGTCTTTGTCAGCGAGGGTAGTACCACGTTGATCGTGATCCCCTCATCGCCGAGCGTTGCCGCGAGCGCACGGGTAAAGCCGACCACGCCCATCTTGGCTGTGCGGTAGGCAATCGAGACAGGGCTCGCGATTGCGACCGTCGCCGAGCCGACATTGATGACTCGACCCCACCCGCGGCCGCGTATGAGCGGCAGAAAGGCTTTACACATGAGCATGGGGCCGTTGAGGTCCACGGCCATCACTCGCTGCCAGAGGTTGTAATCAAGTTCATCCCAGGTGGCTGCCTCGAACATCCCTGCGTTATTGACCAGGATGTCGACGCGACCCAGTTCACTCATGACGCGATCACGTGCAGCTGCAATCGATGACGGATCGCTGACATCCAGCGCCACGGTTAGAGCCCGACGGCCAGTCTTGGCGATGCGGTCAGTCGTCTCGCTCACATCGTCGACGTGGCCGCCGAGGACAACTTGGGCTCCGCGCTCGGCGAGACCCGTGGCAATGGCTTGGCCGATGCCGCGCGAGGCTCCAGTTACCAGCGCAACGCGCCCGGCGTGTGTTTCAGAATTGATGGTTGCCATCGGTTACTTCTCCTTGTTGTTGCGTGATTCGCGGCAGTCCCATCGGATGGCTGCGTCTATGCGGCCGGCTTTGGCGGCGGCCGCTTCGCATGGCCACACGAACTGGATCAACTCGGCCAGCTGGTCGTCCAGCCGCCCTGCGGCCTGCTCAGATTCGCCGACTGCGAAAGATCCGACAGGAGGCTTCATCGAATAGGCGTCCCTCATTGGACTGTTCATGTCGCACTCCTTTGTATGGTCGCGACCGGGCCCTCAGGAGGCGACGGCCGGCTTTAGCACCTCTTGACACCACTGGCGGAAGCTGGTTGGTGTCGAGTTCTCCTTCGTTCGCTTGACGCCGTTGTCCAGGCCTTCGTTCTTCGCCCAAGCCATGTCCGTGTTCCCCTGTGCCATGGCGTCCGACATGCCGGAGCTCACAAAGCGGGCCTTGAAGGCTTCAAACGTGATCTGCTGGAAGCGGACCTGTTTGCCGATCACGTCGGAGATGATCTCGGCCATGTCGTTGAAGGACAGATCTTCGGGACCGAGAAGCGGGACTTCACTGACGCCGCTCCAACTTGCGTCGAGCAGTAGGCGCGAGGCTGCTGCTGCGATGTCACGGGTAGCGACGCTCGGCCGCCTGCCGTCGCCCGCGATCGGCGAAAAGAACACGCCCTGGTTCTTGATTGACGCGGCCTGGCGAAGAATGTTGTCCATGAACGAGGGGTTGGTCAGGGCTCGGTAGGCCACTCCGCTGCTTGCGATGAGGTCGTCCATCGCCAGTGAGGCAGTGACGTAGCCAGCCTGAGCTGCCCAGGGCGTCCCGCGACCGAGCGCAGAGACGCCGACGACTTGCCGGACACCCTGACTCCTAAAGGCCGCGCCGGCGGGTCGTGCGAAATCGACGTAGGCGGCTTCGACCGAGAGCGCCCGAGGGTTCGGCGGCAAGAGCCAGAACACCGCATCGGCGCCAGCGAACGCATTCTCAACGACCGCGGCGTCGCCGTGCGAGCCCTCGATGACCTCCACACGCTGGCGGACGTCAGAGCTCAGGGACGAGGGGTCGCGGACGATTACGCGGAGCTTTTCCTTGCTATCGAGCAGGTGGTCGAGCACCTGACGGCCGATCTGGCCGGTCGGGGTGGTGATGACGATCATGGCGGACCTCCTTTGCCCTCCATCACGCCTGACTATAACAACGCTACCCTACCGACTTTAGTAGCGCTAGTCAAGCCTGCTATCATTCCGCCATGGCCGCCCGAACGCGAACTCCCCAAACGAGAACCGTCCAGATCCGGATCATCGAAGCCGCGGCCGCGCTCCTCGCCAAATCGGTAGACGGTGATATCTCCACTCGGGAGATCTGCGATGCCGCCGGGGTGACGGCGCCAACGCTTTATCACTACTTCCGCGACAAGGAGAGCCTGCTCCGCGCTGTCGTCGACTTCGGCTGGACAGACTTCCTCCAAAGCAAGCGCACCGTGGCTGTCGTCGTCCACGACCACGTTGGCGACGACATTCGAGCCGGCTGGTACAACCACATCGAGTTCGCGCAGAAGAATCCGAACTTCTACAGGCTGATGTGGGCGCCTGGAGTCGCCCCAAACAGCCTGGCTCTGGCCGAGGCGCACCGGATGTTGTACGACCGCATGAAGCTTGGTGCGTCGAGGGGACAACTCCGCGTCTCTCCGGCCATGGCAGCGCGGATCGTGATGTCGGCAACCGTCGGAGCGGCCTTGGCGTTGATCACGCAGCCGGAGCACTACACCGACGATTCCTTCTCAAAACAGCTGCTCGAAGCTGTGATTGCTTTCGTCACGGTGGGCGCGGCGACTAATGGCCAGCGGCGTTCTCGGCGAGCGGCGCCGCAGTCCACCACGATTGCCTCGGTCGCGGCAACCCTGAGCAGCAAGCTCGAGTCAGAACCAAACCCGCTCACGCCAGCCGAGCGACAGCTATTGCAGCAATGGCTCACGGCGCTGGCAGACGCGACAACTCCGTAACTGCAGCGACTGCCGCTGATAACTGCGCCCATCTGGTCGGAGTACGACCGTGGACTAGCGCAGCATTGGGTTCTCGAAGCCAGTTGATGCACGGTCCTGGCCCGTGCGTCGGCAGGCACCGCGTAGGCGCACAGAAGGTTGGCCAGCGGCGGTTATCACCCGAGTTCAACAACGGGTTGCTGCGGCAGCTTCCTTTGAGCCCCCGATACCTCGGCACGAATCTCGCGCGCAGACCGCAGGGGCAGGTCCTGCAGAACCAGCGTGAAGGCCAGGCCCGCGGCACCCGCGATGACCGTGACCCAGAACAGGTCCCCGATCGCGAGCGAAAAGGCGTCATTGGCGGCCGCAATGATCTTCGGGATGAGGCCCGCTGCGGGTCCGGTGAAAAGGCGGTCCAGGATCGCCTGACCGTTGCCCACGTTCTGCAGCACCTCCGAGAGGTTGACCAGCTGCGGGATCGCCTGCTCGGGCACTCCGTGAGCGGCAAGCGTCTTAGGTAGGCGATTTGCAAATTGCGTAGAGAACACGGTGCCGGCCACGGCCAGACCGACTGAAGCACCGATCTGGCGAAAGAAGGTCAGCGTGCTGGTGGCAACTCCGAGGCTCTTGAGTGGAACCAGGTTCTGGATGACAACGGTGAACGCCGCCAGTGACGGCCCGATGCCGAAACCGAGGATCAACATGTAGGCCCATAGCGTCCAGTCGGAGATGTCGGCGGTCAGGCGCGTGAGGAGGTAGCCCCCGATCACCATCAGCACACCGCCGCCGACCATAAGCCACTTGTAGCGGCCGATCCGGCTGATCAGCAGACCCGCTCCAATGCTCCCGCCCGTCAGTCCGAGAAGCAGAGGCCAGATGTAGTACCCGGAGGCGGTGGCGCTGATGCCGCGAACGGTCTGATAGAAGCGCGGCATGAACAGGACGGCGGCGAACATGGCGATGCCGAAGACGAAGACCGCCGCCATGCTGACGGAGTAGTCGCGAGCGCGGAAAAGGTCGAGCGGGATGATCGGCTCTTTGGCGCGCAGCTCGACGAACACGAAGCCGACCAGGATCACCATGCCGAGGATGATCAAGCCGCCGACATCCAGGTCGGTCCAGTTGGGCAACTGGCCTTGGCTGTTGACGTAACCCTTGTTGCTCAGCCCGATCATCAGCGGCACGACGCCGCCCGTGAACACGACGATGCCCAGGTAGTCGAGGTCCCGCGCCGAGGCCACCCGGCGGCCGATGCCCGGCAGCGTGATCGAGAGCACGATGAGGGAGGCGATTCCAAACGGCACGTTGACGTAGAAGACCCAGTGCCAGCTGATGTTGTCCGTGATCCAGCCTCCAATGAGCGGGCCGACGATGAAGCTCAGGCCGAACACGGCTCCGAACAACCCCTGGAAACGTCCTTGTTCGCGCGGGCTGTAGAGGTCCGCGATGATCGCGATCACTATCGGGAAGAGCGCGCCTGCGCCAAGACCCTGGATGGCGCGGAACAGAATCAGCTCGGTCATGTTCTGCGAGGCGCCCGACAGCCAGGAGCCGATCAGGAAAAGAGCGACGCCGATCATGAGCATCACCTTGCGGCCGAAGACGTCCGAGAACTTGCCGTAGATCGGCACCGTGATCGTCGACGTCAGAAGGTAGACCGTGACGACCCAGGCGTAAAGGTTGGCGCCGTTCAGGTCCGTGATGATGCGTGGCAGGGCGGTACCGACCACCGTCTGGTCGAGAGACGCGAGGAACAATGTGAGGAGGATGGCGCCAACGATGGCGAGCTTTCTGCGCGGCGGCAGGAGGATCAGGAGTGTTTGCGGCGGCTCGGCAAGACTCACTTTGACCCGATGAAATAGTCCTGCGCGGCCCGGACGATGATGTCGATGCACGCGTCATGCGAGAGCGCCGTGCTGTCGAGAACGACCTGATAGTTGCGGGGGTCGTGCCAGGCTCCCGCCCGCGGGTAGAAGTGCTGGACATAGGCGTGGCGCGCGCGGTCGGACTGCTGCTGCGCGCGAGCGGCCGCCACATCGTCTATCCCATACCGCGCAGCTGCCGCGCGCCGGCGCGCCTCGATATCGCCATCCAGCCGCACGTTGAGCACACCAGCGACACCCTTCAGGGCGAAGACCCCGGCCCGTCCGAGGATCACCGCACCCGTCGTCTCCGCGACGTGATGGAGCGTCTCCTCGGTCCTGGCGATCTCAGGTAAGGCGCCACGCTGTGCTGGTGAAGCCGTCACACCCGCGAACAGGCCGCTCGTCGCCAGAACGCGGTCCAGCAGTCGAGCGACCCGTGGCGTGTGGTCGACGTCGTCGCAGAGCGCGGCCTCTAGGGGCTCGTGGATCTCCTCCGCCACCGCTACTGGGATCGCCCGATCGATGAAAGGTAGCCCGAGGCGCTTGGCGACGGCCGGTGCGATCACGCTGCCGCCGGCGCCATACGTGGCCGCAATCGTCACGGTAAACATCAATTCGTCACCGCCGATCGCAGCCGTACACCGGTCAACTTTTCACAGGCGGCCAGAAACGCGTCCTGGACGGTGGCGTCCGATGCCGCCGGATGAGCGGGTCGAGTTCGCTGGTGGTAGAAAAGCCGTCCCGTCACTTTCGCGCCAGGCTCCTCGCTGACGGCCAGCCACACCTGGGTCGCGACGCCCTCCTCCCGGCCGCCGGGCGCGGACGGGCCGCCCATCTTCGTGCGAACCCATCCGGGATCGACCGCGTTCGAGAGGACTTGAGGCCAGAGGCGGGCGACGGCGAAGGCCAGCACGAGATCGAACAGTTTTGAGTCTGCATACGCCTGAGATCCGTTCCAGCGCCGTTGGCGCCACTGCAGGTCGCGCATATCCGAGTTGCCGCTCTGGTGCAAACCCGACGTCATGTAGATCAGGCGCCGAGGTCCTTGGATGAGCGCGGTCAACAAGTAGGCCGCGAGGGCGTTGATGGCGAAGATGTCGTCGAGCCCGTCCACTGTCTCGCGGCGCGGACCGTACACGCCTATGCCCGCGTTGTGGATGACCGCCTGGAACGGTCCAGCCTCGTTCGCCTGTCGAGCCAGTTCGCGCGTCTGTTCGATGCTGGCTAGATCGCCCTCGAGCGCCGTTCGAGCGCCCGGCACGGCGCGCAACGCCTGTTGGGCCCGATCGCGGTTGCGCCCGTGCAGGACGACTTCATGACCGAGCGTTACCAGGCGCCTGGCCGCTGCTTGTCCGAGTCCATCAGCCGAGCCGGTGATAAAGATGCGGGCCATGCCTCTCTCCTAGCCGTGCGCTAGTCGGTCCGCTCCAGGATGATGACCGGAATTTTCCGCGAGGTCATCCGCTCGTATTCCCCGAACCCGGGCGCGATGGCGACGCGCTCGGCATACAAGCGGTCCCGTTCCTCGCCCTTCGCCTCGCTCGCTCTGACCTCGAACGTCTCGATGCCAGTCGCCGTCCCCACCTCGACCTTCGCCACGGGATTCGCCATCAGGTTGCTGTACCAACCGGGGTGGTCAGGCGCTCCGCCCTTCGATGCGACCACGATGTACCGCTCCCCGTCGCGGTGGTACATCACCGGCGAGGTGCGCTCCTTTCCGCTGCGCGCCCCTTTCGTGGTGAGCAATATGAGTTGATCCCCGAAGGGCCCGACCCCCTTCCCAGCCTTGGCGTGGAACTCCCGGATGGTCGAGTCACTCCAGCTTGCCATCGCTACCTCCTTACCTTTCTATAGAGACAGGAACGGCGTGAAGAGGCGGACCCCGCTGCCAACCAACTTCGCCCTGACGTCGGCGCTCGGCTCACCAAGCAGCTCGCTGGACACCAATCCCGGGATTGCCCTCCCCAAGTCGCCAAGGTGCCCGGCGTGCTCGACCAACGCCTCCGAGTCCCGGTACCGCTCGAGGACGATGCAATCCGATTGGTCCTCGTTGAAGTAGATCTCGTACTGCAGGGTTCCGGTGTCCTGGCTCCGCACGATCTCCATGAGTTGAGCGGACAAGCGCTTGAACTGCTCGAGCTCGCCCTCGCGGAACTTGAACCGACCGATACCCTGGATCTCCCGCACCGCGCTCCTGTTCATGATTGCTTCCTCCTTGCTCCTGCGTTTACGGATGAACGTAGGAGGCAAAGCCGAGGTCGAGCCGGATCGACTCCATGACCCAGAAGACGGTGCTCCGCGTGTAGACGTCGGCGGCAGCGATCACGCCGGTGTACTTCTCGATGATCGGTGCTGCGCCGGCGTCAGTCCAGGCGTCAAACAGAGCACTTACCGCGGCCCATGGATTGTCGCCGTATTTCTGAAAGAACGGTGTCGGGTCGACGCTGACCAGGGCCTTCCTAATGCTGGCGTCCATGTCGGCCATGTACTGCTGGTGCAGGGTCACGTCGTCGCGCGTGCCGAGCCTGCCGACGTGGCCTCCGATGAAATGCTTCCACGGATAATCGAGCGCAATGGCCGGAGCCGCGACGTAGCCAGGAATGTCTTCGGAGAGGTTGCACATCGAGATCGGTGCCCATCCAGGGTTGACGATGTCGATCAGCATCAGGGCGTCGTGGTCCGGAAAGTGGATGTAGATGTTGTCGGGTGAGTGATTCGTACCGCGCCAGGCGAGCTCGATGCGTTCGCCACCGATTTTCAGCGTGCGGCGGTCGGCGAACGTCTCCTCAGGCGCGGGTCTGGCGGGGTCGTTGTCGCGCAGCAGCAGACGCTTGGTCTCCTCGTGTCCGATGCGGATCACGTTCTTGTCGAACAGCGAAGACGCGCCGTTGTGATCGGCGTGGTGGTGAGAGTAGACGAGATGGGTCACCTTGTTGCTGACGCCGTTGGCCGAGGCGATCTCGTCGACCGCGCGCCTGATGTTGCCTCCGATGCTCGGCGGCGCGTCGAAGAGAACCACGCCGTCCTTAGTGGTTAGAAACGCACACTGGTAGCTGCCGTCGGTGACCCAGTAGAGGTTCCGCTCGACGCGTCCGACGTAGTACCCCTGTTCATTGAGCGCGGGGCCGTACGCGGACTGGGGGACCGGCGCGTAGTCCGGTAGAGCTGCGGCGGTGTCTGTGCCGGAAGCTGGTGATGTCATGGGTACCTCCCTTCTATCTCGGCGCACGTCCCTTGGTGGCCGTGCAAGTCTTTGCGATGCAATCAGGCTCGCCGCCGGGCGGGTGAGAGGTCGTCACCGGATCCCGGTGATTCACCCGCGGCGCAGTGTTGGGATGAGAACCGCCGCGACAGCCACGTGCATCATTGCCAGCGCAAATTTGGTCGTCGTCGTGGTCCCAGCGGAGATGGGAGCGCTGAATGAGACCAGCAAGACGGCAATAGCGATGCCAGTCCAGATGGTGCGGGCCCTCGTAAAGCGCCTCTCCAGAATGGCGAGTAAGCCCCACCCCGCAAGAGACCCGGCCAAGGCACTCAATACGACAAGGTCGACGCCGACGCTTTGGGGAGCGGTATTGCCGAATTGGGTCTGCAGCCGGATGCCGAGAAGAGGCACCTCGATCACCCAGATCGCCGCGGCGGCAAGAGTCGCTCCCGCAACGCCGAGTATCCGGTTCCGGCGGACTTGAGCGGAAGCACTCGGGACATGCTCTATGGTCATGAACCCAGGCTCGCCGTTGGGCGGGTGAGCGGTCACCGCCTGATTCAGGCGATTGCGAAGATCAGGCCGGCGCTGCAGCCAGCTCGATCACGTCCGGCAGTCGCACAGCCAACTGTGACCATGCCTCACCCGCGTCGTCGCTGATCAACAAGGTCCCTCCACGCAGCCCGACGAGCAGCCGTCCGGGTTGATCGGGCAGCGTGACAAGCGCGTAGGGCATCCGCCGCAGCTCCGCGGAGTCACCCCAACGGTCCACCGCCTCCCAGCCGTTTCCGCGCGAGCGCAGCAGGCGCGCCTGGCCGTCGCCAGCGCCGTGGGCGGCGGATGGGGAACCACTCACCGCGACGTACCAGAGGTCGGGGTCGGCGGGATCGATCGCTTGCGCCCAGGCGTAATGGCGATCAAGCCCTTCGTCTAGCCGCTCCCATGTGTCGCCGCGGTCGTCCGAGCGAGCGATCCCCTGTCCGGCGGCTTCGTACAGACGCTCTGTAGCGAGCGGGTGCGTGAGAAGCTGGTGTGCGTCGCTGTAAGCCTGGGGGTTGTGGTCAATCCAGGTCTTTCCGCCGTCGCGCGAGCGCATCACTCCGCCCAGTTCGATCCCCACGGCGAGCGAGTCCGGATCGGTCGGGTGAAGCGCGATCGTGCGGACATGGTGCGTCGACGGGCGCGGCGGGAAGGACCAGCTCGACGCGCTCGGCAGCTTGCGGAGGGTCGGCAGCAGCTGCCAGGTGGATCCGCCGTCCTCGGACCGATAGAGATTGCTCGGCTCGGTGCCTGCGTAGACGACCGACACGCCGGAGCGCAGGTGTGACCGAGAGACAGCGACCGAGAGAACTCTAGGCTCGTTGAGAGACAGGCCGGCCTCGCGCCAGCTCGCGCCGCCGTCGGTGCTGAACCAAAGGCCGCTATCCATCGTCCCGACATACACGCGTTGTGGATCTCGAGGATCGATCGCGACGCAGCGTGCATCACTGCCTTCGAGTGCGTACTCAGGGTCGGCGTCGTCCAGCCTGAACCGCGCCACCGCGTCGCCGGTGAGGGCGAAGATTCTCACCGGGTCAGCCATCGGAGTTCCGGACCTGTCGGACTTCGAGCAGTTCGAGGCCGAGTCCTTCGATCTGCGCGAGAACGCCGAACAAAGCCGACCCATCTTCAAGCCGACCGGTGAGCAAGGTTTCGCTGTCCTTCAGCTCATGCGCCATCGAGGGAAAGGCGGACAGCGCGGTGGCTCCGAGCCGACCCTTGATCCGGATCGTGTACAAGCCCGCCCGTGTGGCCACGCAGCCATCATGCCGCCCGACCGAGTGAGCCGACCACACCGGAATCCGGTGATTGCGCACTCCGGCGCTCCGGCCTATTTCGGCGCTGTCGCAGAAAGCCGGGTTGAGAGGAGCCGCAGCTTGCGAGCGCGCTGAACTGCCGAAGAGCGATCGTGCGCACCGAGCTTGGAGTAGATGTTGCGCATATGCGTATTGACCGTGTTGATCGAGAGGTAGAGCGCTTGCGCGATCTCCGGTCGCGTCAGGTTTGTCGGCAGATATCGCAGCACACGGAGCTCGCTCGCGCTGAGCTCCTCGGGCGGCGGTAGACGCTCCCGATCAGTGCGCGGCGCCGGTGTGCCACGCAGCAGGTCAACGACATCAGCAAGCAGCGCGCTGTGCGCAGTTTGGTGACGTGGAAGGGCGTCGAGCAGGTCGGCGGCGTTATACATGGCGAACGGGAACATCAGCCGGTCTGGTTCGGCAGCGGCGAGCGCGGCCTCGGCTGCGGCGGCGGCGGCGTTCCGATCACCCAGTGCCAGGTGCGCGAGGCCGGCGAGCACATGTGCTTCGACGAGTGCGTACGCCGGGAAGCCGAGCGGCGGCATCATGTCCTGAACGTCTCCGAGGACTGCTAGCGCGGCGGCAGGGTCTCCCTCTTCCAGGCTGATTGCTGCTCGCCCGAGGTCGATGGCGTCGACCCGGTCGTGTTCGGTGGAGAAACCGTCGAGCGTTGCGCGCGCCTCGTCTCGCATCCCAAGACGAGCTTGTGTGGCCGCGAGCCACTCGGCCACCACCCGTCCGAGGATATGCGCACCAGTGAGAAGCGACTGCGCCTGTACCGCCGCGGTCAACGCCTCGAGTGCGGCTTGATGCTCGCCGCGACCGGCGTGCAACATACCCGTCACCATGTGCAACAGCACGGCGGCAGCAGGGTCAATATCCGGCCGGATGACTTCCCAACCGCGGTGCAGCCAACGCTCTGCCTCCTCGAACTCGCCCGTCCACACCTCTATGGACGCAATCGCCCCTAATGCGGACGCCAGCACTGGGCGATCGCCAAAGCCGTAGCGATCGGCAAGGGCCAGCGCGTAACGACCTCGCTCGCGTGCGGGTTCGAGCGCGACGGACGGAAACGCTTGATACGCGCGGCACGCGACCTCTATATAGGGTCGGCCGATCGCCTCGGCGAGCGCCGCTCCCTCCGAGAGGTGGCGCTCAGCGTCGTCGAAGCGCCCAGACCACGTCTCGACGATCCCGAGATTCATCAGCGCGACTGCCCGCAGCTCGCTGCCCATTGCGATCTCTTCGCTCGATTCGTCTGCGATCGAAGCCTCGAGCAGGTTCACCTGCTCCATGGCTTCCGTGAACTTGCCGCTGCGGCGTGCCAGTGTCAGCCGCAGGGTCGCGATCGCCACCGCGAGGCGCCGGCGGCGAGTGGGCGCGGCGCTGTGGACATGGGATTCACCCAGCGCCAGCTGAGCAGCCGCTTCCTCCAACCGCCCCTGCGCCAGCTGAACCGCCGAATGAGCCAAAGCCAGCTCCGGATGATCGGCTGATACACCGCCAGGGAACGAGCGCAGCAGGTCAGCGATCGCTCCCTCCTGCCCATCGAGCATCAAGCTGAACAAGTGGTCGGCGAGCAGCCGCGCTGCATCACGCCAGTCCCCGGCCGCGAGCGTGTGCCGGACGCCCTCGATGGCGTCCCCGTGGTCGGTGAACCACTTGGCGGCCGTGCGGTGGAGCTCGGGAACCTCGCCGGCCGACCTTCGGCGGAGCTCGAGGCGCAGGAAATCCGCCAGCAGCTGGTGGTAGCGAAACCAGGTGCGCTGAGCGTCCAGCGACACGACGAAGGCGTTGGCGTCCTCCAGCTCGAGGAGCATCTGCTCCGAGCCCAGGCGGCCAGCCAGCAGGTCGGCGAGCTCACCGTTGAGCCGGTCGACGACCGAGGTCCGCAGCAACATCCTCTGAACCTCGGTCGGCTGGCGCCCGAGCATCTCCGCCATCAGGTAGTCCGCAATCGCCCTGTCGGTACCAGAGAACTCGGCCACGAAACGCTCTGGCTCCGCGTTTCTGCTGAGTGAGATCACCGCCAGGCGAAGGCCCGCCGCCCAACCTTCAGTCCGCTCGTAGAGAGCGGCTGTTGCGCCGGCTGACAAGGTGATCCCGGAAACCGCCAGCAGCTCGCGCGCCTCGGTCTCGGTAAACCGCAGATCGCCGGCCCGGATCTCGGCGACCTCGCCGGCAAGCCTGAGCTGGTGCAGCCTGATCGGGGGATCCCGGCGAGAAGAAAGCACGACGTGCGCGGAGCTCGGCAGGATCGCGAGTAAATGCTCGAGCTGCGCGAGGGCTTCAGCCGACGATAGCTCGTGGAGATCGTCGACGACCAGCACGAGTGATCCGACCTGCTCAGCGACCTCGGACACGATTCTCTCGACCAACTGGTCGGCGTCGAGCGCACCGATCGAGTCCGTCGAGCCGCGGATCGCGTTGAGGACGGCCCACCAGAACCGCTGCGCGTCACGTTGGTCGCGATCCACGGACACGAACGCGACGCTGCGAAGGTTCCTCGAGCGGTCAGTCCACGCACGCAACAGCGAGGTCTTCCCGCTTCCCGGCGGCGCCGAGATGATCGTGACCCGTTTGGTCACGGCGCGATCCAGCCTTTGGAGGAGTTCTTCCCGGTCGAGCAGACCCCGCACAGCAACCGAAACCTCTCGTGAGGTCGGTTGCCCCATGCGCGGTTTGTGCTTCATCGTCGCCAAGCTGGTCATCCGTTCCCCCCGTCGAGCGCTTTGATCAGCTTAGTCTGGCGATCGTTTGGCCGGCGCTTGAGCCATCGCGTGATCTCCTTCTCATTGATTTGAAATCGTCACGTTGACTGATCACCCAGGCCGTAAACAGCGCCACGGCCGAGCATCGCGCACGCTCGCGGACATCGTCGAGTGCCTCGCCGCGATCGCAACCAGCACCGATCGTTTGGGCGCGAGCAGCTGAACGCTCTCGTCGGGCTGGGATGGCGAATGACCATAGCCAATTCAGGTTACTGTGCGTTCGCGTGAGCTTCTTCTTCCGCGCCGCCTACCTCGTCGGGTTCAAGCCGTGGGACTCGGGCGTTCCTCCGCCCCAGCTCGTCGCGGTGGTCGAAGGATCGGACGCGCTGCTACCGCAGAAGGCGCTGGACCTCGGCTGCGGCACTGGCACGAACAGCATCTATATGGCCCGGCACGGCTGGGATGTCACTGGCATCGACTTCGTCCCACGCGCGGTGAGTGTCGCGAAGCGCAAAGCCGCCGAGGCACAGGCCTCACCGCGGCTAATGGTCGGCGATGTCACGCGGCTGACCGAGCTCGGGATCGGGACCGACTACTCCCTGCTGCTGGACCTCGGGTGCTTCCACAGCATTCCCGATGCCGGCCGCGACGCCTACGTGCGCGGCGTCACCGCCCTCGCGCGCGCGGACGCGACCCTTTTGCTCTTCGGCTTCGTCCGCGGCGATGGCAGGGCCTCGCGCATTGGGCCCCGAGGGTTGGCGGCAGCCGAGGTGGCGCAGCGGTTCACTGGCGGATGGGACGTCGACGCCGAAGACCGCGGCGGGCCGATGTTCGGCTCCGCCGCTTATTGGTACACGCTCCACCGGCGCTGACCTGCTCCGTACGGGACCTCATTCGGCACTTCAGCCGGCCAACGCCGAGCTGTGCTTATCGCCTCCCTTGTGTAGGTGACATGGCCTCGCGGTCCTGGCCCGTGCGTCGTCGGCACCGCGTAGGCGCACAGAAGGTTGGCCCGGGACTTACTGTTGCCCCGGCATGTTGTATCGGGTCCGCGAAGCGTCCCGCCGCTGCTAGATCTGAAGCGGAGACCGCAACCTGCCGCCCGCAACTTGCGGTTTTAGGGATACAGAAGGTGGGCCGAGGGCGGACTGTAAGCCGGGTTCTTTTTTCGCGAATTCGACTCATCTCGTCCGAATACACGACGACATCCCACGACACGCAACGACACGATGCGGTTGGGTACTAAATGGGTACTGGTACCCAAACCTTCTGTCTCCCCGCTGAAGGCGACCAACATGGCACCGCCGAGCCAATAGATGCGACACCCGCTGACGCTTCCGCGCTATTCCCGCAGCTTCAGCTCGACCATGTCGGTTATGTCCGTAAACGCTTCCGCGCTGGCAAAAAGCCGATCGATCGGCACGTGTGCTCGCAGGGACACCAACGCTGACGCCGGTCGACAAACGTAGATTGCCAGGTCGAGGTAATTGGTGAGATAGACGTGTACAACGTTGGGACCTTCGTTGGTCTCTCGGGAGATTGGCTTATCCAGAACCACCTCCAAATCTTCAGGCAGGTCAGAAGGGCTCGATCGCGTCATCTCAAATTCCCGCCACAGTTCATCAAGCCTTGTCGCAACCTGTGAGCTGCCCGCCCACGCCAATACAGGACTGGGACCGGGCCTCAGGAACGCGCGCGCCTCGTCCGGACTTCGATGTGACCGTGTCAAGCCGCCAGCGCTAGTTGAACGAATCGAATCCGCCACACCGCGGCGCGCCGCTCGCCACGTTTGATGGCTTTGCATCGCGTTGCAAACCCAGTCGTGCCAGAGATTTGG
>WNFC01026907.1_pt1 | contig 15940 bp, 13 predicted proteins | sample 5400541 | NCBI WGS metagenome assembly WNFC01 (sample SAMN13153342, study PRJNA577476) | soil metagenome | isolation source: 120 cm saprolite under Douglas fir tree site 2 hole 2 replicate 1 | place: USA:California | collected 2015-04-18
CAAACGCTTCCGACGTGTCGGAGATGTTAGGGACCGGCAGGTTGACGTTCGACTGATAGCCGCGACCCATCAGGACATCGTTCAACGGGTACGCGAGAAGAAGTTCCGGGATGATCTTTATTTCCGCATAAGTACCATTCCACTGTCGTTTCCTTCTCTTCGTGAACGAATCGAAGATATACCTGTACTGGCGAGATATCTCTTGAATAAAGTCTCTGCGGACCTGGGTCGGGGCGACATTCAGCTCGACGATGACTGCGTCAAGGCTTTACAAGCCTATTCATGGCCCGGCAATGTCCGCGAGCTTCGCAATGTAATTGAGCGAGCTGTATTATTGAGCGACCAAAAGTCTATTGGCCTCAAAGACCTCAATTTCGAGGGGCACGGCAATGTTGGCTCTCCATCTTATGACTCAAGCCTTACTCTCCTTGAACTTGAAAAGCAGTACATCCAACGAATCCTTCTGGAAGAGAGAGGACGAGTGGGGAAGGCAGCAGGTCGTTTAGGTATTCCCCGCAGTTCTCTTTACCAGAAGATCAAGAAACATAATATCCCCCTGCCTAAGATTTAGGTCTACATTAGCTCTTTAAGTATCTTCACCGACAGCTTCTGGAGCTTGGACTCCCATTCTGAGTTTCAGACTTAAGATTCGTCTGTTTCTTGGTTAGCCTCAAGAATAGCCCCAAATCACAAGGGTTTTCACATACTAAACGCCCAAAACTCCGCGGCCCGCTGATTGCTCCGAACTTCGCAAGTGCCAATCTACTAATAAGCTCTCTGGCAGAAATCCCAGGGAGTAACCGCTGGCAGGGTCTGTTGGCGTTGCGTTTGCCCTCGCACCGCGCCGCCCCAGTCGCCAGTATCAGATCTGATCTAGCCGTTGAGACTCCCACCGCTGAAGTTTTATTACAAGTGGGGTCCTCACCAAGGAATGAGGAGATTAGACATGCCCCAGAACATTTTAATGAGATTCGCCTTTTCGTTGGCGGTTCTTTCGATTGCAGCGCTCGGATCGGTTTCTACCGCAAAAGCCGATTTGGTACCACTGACAGGTGTGCAATTAACCGGCCAAGGCATTGGAGCTAAATTGACGGTTCTGACTTTGCAGTCGCCGGATAGTACTACGCGTGAAAGTGGCGGCGTCGATTTTACCGGTGGCGCCTTTCATGCTTTCGGTGACTTTTCGCCGCCGGATGGTGCTCCGAAGAACCAAGAGTTTACGCTCGCTCAAGTAGGAGCGGCAAACGCTGGCAATTTGGCTCTAGTCGTGGATCTGGCTGAACCAGGTTCAGAAAACCCGCCGACGGTCGACGCAACGGACGCAAGTGGAGGCTTCAGGATCACGCTGAAGGTTTACGATGCAAACGGCGCCGTGCAACAGACACATGTTTTAGATATGAATAGGACGTTGGTCAGTGATGCTCAAGGTGTCGGTGGATCCGGCTTAGTATTTGTCTTGACTAGTGCTGAGGCAGCCACCTTACAGACTTTTATTAATGCGAACCCCGGTTACCACCTGACTGTTTGGGCTACTTTTCAAAATGCTTCCGGTGGTAATGACACTATTTCGGCAACACATCTCGTTGCGGTGCCAGAGCCCGCAAGCATGTTGCTGCTGGGAACCGGACTCCTAGGAGTCGCGGGTTTAGCAAGACGGCGTTTTAGAAAGTAAGTTGGAAGACTTTGTCCTGAGGAACCCCAGGTGACGGGAACCGCAGTTTCGCGCATTCTCGTCCACTGGGAATGATTGGTTATTTGATGCTCCCGCTAAAGGAACAAGGAGATTGAAAATGCCCCAGATAATGAACATACGCGGGATGGCCGTATTGCTAACAATGCTTGCAGCGGTAACCCTGGGCTCAGCCGTCGTTGCAAAGGCGGACAGCTATACAATCGGTACATCGAACTTTGCCGGAAACCAGAACTTCGGCACGATAACCACCACCTTGGTCGGTAACACCATTCAGGTGAACGTCACTTTGACTGCCGGCTGGGTGCTACACAATGCGGGCGTAGGTTTTAACGTCGTAGATCCGGATGCTGGCGTATCGGTTAGCAGCATTACCCCGGCGGCGTTCTTCTCCTGGCCGGGAGGCGGCGGTAGTTTCGACGGTTACGGCAGCTTTGAGTTCAGCGTTGCAGGGCCGACTACTGCGACTGCCAGGGCGAACAATACTAACGCTGTGACTTTCACAGTAAGCCGCACGGCTGGCTTTACTAACGCCAATCAATTGGCCGAACTAAGTACGGGCGGTGCCAGTGCGTTTTTCGCCGTCCAGATTGCGAACCTGAATCCTGACAACCCGACTGGTTTCGCAGCGACGACAGCTGTGGTACCCGAGCCGGCAAGTATGTTGCTCTTGGGAACAGGACTCGTTGGAATAGCAGGTTTAGCAAGACGACGTTTTAGAAAGTAATAGGACCAACTCGCAACCCGGCGTTTTTCTAACGGACGGTCAGATCTGTGCGGTTAACGCCACCGTACCCCTACGAAGTCCGGTACTGGGATTTGGCAGGTGTTAAGTGCGGCGCACCCCTTTAACCGTGACCTGAATGTGCGCGGGCAGGTAGGGAAGAGTGTCCGATGGTTTGCCAGGGCGATTCCGCAGCAAAGCCCCATCCCAGGCGGACGTTCAAGCTCGGCGATGAATGAGTCGTGTAAGGAGCGCAGTTATGTACGGCGAGAAAATAATTCTTCCTCTGGATGCGAATGGAAAAATCTATGCCATCCAAGATGAGACGGGAAGCATAATTGGAACGGGAACGCGCGAGGTTTGCGAAATTCTTTTGTACATAATTGGCAAACCCGCGTCCGATACTATTTCGGGAAGAATAAACGCGCCAGTTGAAAGGCGTGCCAATGTTCGGTCTGCGATAAGTATATAGCAGATAGCGCGGCAGCTTGATTAGTTTATTTACGGCCCATCACGCTTATCATAACTGGGGGGGACCAGGACAAGGGGTTGAAAAATTGATCAGGACTAGAAAAACCCCCATTGTCGCATGAGCCTCATTGTTTCAGGCTCTCCCTTCACTGGAGCTTAGCGAAGATCCAGCTTTCTACCCTGAGCAATCTGTGACCTCGGCATTCATAAGCCGTTGATTTTTCATAGCGCGCTCCGCTTGGCATAGGTGTTTGAATAAGCATCAGAAGGCGGTGCAGACTTAAAGGAAACCAAGTCGCGGTGTAGCCGGAGTGGGCAGGACAAACAATTCCACTTGAAGGGTTCGTTAGAACTTTATTTGGTGTATTTAATTTAGCGAGTTGGTGAGTGCGCTCGCATGTCTCTGCTCCGGTATGCCGTGAACCAAAGTAGAATCGCAAAGTTTAAAAAAGTCTCCGGTAAGCTGAGACGAATACTGGTGGGCGGTGAACAAGTGCCCAAAAAGGACTCTCAGATGCTCCGTCTTTTGGTCGTTGATGGTGAAGAATCAATTTGCTTTTCAATGAAGGAATACTTCACCATGCATGGTTATCATGTCGATACTGCGCAGCACCTCGAAGACGCGGAAGGACTGGTTGAAACTAACGTTTATGACGTCGTGGTTCAAGACCTAAGATTGGGTCCGGCTCAAAAACCAGACGGACTGGAGATGATAAAGTTTATCCGCCGCCAGAACACCGCTACTCGAATCATTGTCCTCACTGCCTACGGCTCCCCGCAAATGGAAAAAGAAGCGGTAGATTACGGCGCGGACGCATTCCTTAGGAAACCCAAACCCCTCTCACATGTCGCTCAAGTAATTCAGGGTCTAATCGAGTCACCCCCTAAGCAAGCAGCCCACGGCGCCTGATTTTAGACGCCGAAGTAGGCCCTTTCCCCAAGACCATCTGCAGGTCTGCTGGCTGTTCAAACCAGATATTGCCTTGTCGAACAAACCCCGTCCGGCCTTAAGCTCGCCAATCTTTCTCGTTCGGGTTTCGTCATTTGATCATTAAACGTAGAGCCGTTTGACTAATTAACGGGAATTGGAACGTCTTTAGCTTTCTCAGGTAGATTAGTGGAAAGTTCCAGCCGGATTCAACCGGCTAGGATCTATTTGCAAGTTGCACTTTGTTGCTAATCGGTTTTGCGTTAAGTTAGGAAAGTCGTTTTGAATCGATGTCATGCACATTCTTGGCGTTTCTGCCTATTACCACGATTCTGCTGCCTGTCTCATTAGGGATGGAGAAATTGTCGCTGCTGCCCAGGAGGAACGCTTCACACGCAAGAAGCACGACCACCAATTTCCGGCGGCGGCCGTCGAGTTTTGTCTTCGCGAAGGTGGAATTCCTGTGGAAAACCTTGACTTCATCGCGTTTTATGACAAGCCTCTCCTTAAATTTGAACGCTTGCTTGAGACATACTTGGACTACGCTCCTTCCGGCATTCGGTCATTTTTGATGTCGATGCCCCTCTGGCTTCGCGAGAAGCTTTGGATTCGTGAGCAATCAGCAAAAAAGACAAACTATAAGGGAAAGATTCTCATTACTGAACATCATGAATCTCATGCCGCGTCAGCCTTTTTCCCGTCCCCTTTTGAATCTGCGGCGGTGTTAACAATGGACGGTGTCGGAGAATGGGCAACCTCATCCTACGGTTACGGGCGCGGCAACGAACTACATTTATTAGGCGAGCTTCACTTTCCGCACAGCCTGGGGCTACTGTACTCGGCCTTTACATACTACACCGGGTTCAAGGTCAACTCTGGGGAATATAAAGTGATGGGCCTGGCTCCATACGGCGAGCCTCGATACGTACAGCGGATTCTCGATGAACTGATTGATTTGCGTGACGACGGCTCCTTGCGGCTAAACATGAAGTATTTCAGTTTCGCCCATGGTCTCACTATGACCAACGCGGCCTTTAACCGTCTCTTTGAAGGCCCACGGCGTCCTGCGGAGGGCATCCTGACCCAACGTGAGATGGATCTAGCGCGGTCAATACAGGAGGTTACGGAGTTGGCGATGATGCGGATGGCCAAACACGTTCATCGCGAAACAGGCGAGCGCAACCTCTGTCTGGCAGGAGGCGTAGCTCTCAATTGTGTAGGCAACGGGCGGGTACTTCGAGAAGGGCCGTTCGAGAATGTCTGGATCCAGCCAGCCGCGGGAGACGCCGGCGGCGCCTTGGGAGCCGCGCTCTCAGTTTGGCACCAATATCTAGGAAACCCGCGCCCGAACCCGTCCGATCGCGACGCGATGAAAGGTTCATATCTTGGCCCTTCATTTAAGAATGATGAAATCAAAGCGTTCCTGGAGACGACTGGGGCGACTTATCACCGGGTTGAGCGTTCAGAACTCGCTGAGCACGTGGCTCGGCTTCTGGCGGAGGAAAAAATTGTAGGTTGGTTCCAGGGACGCATGGAATTTGGTCCAAGAGCTCTAGGGGCACGTAGTATATTGGGCGATCCGCGTTCGCCACGAATGCAGTCGCAGATGAATCTGAAGATCAAATTTCGCGAATCGTTCCGTCCCTTCGCGCCTTCCGTGCTAAGAGGGCGAGTCTCAGATTATTTTGAGATGGACTGCGAATCACCCTACATGTTGCTTGTCGCGCCTCTTCAGAAAAACCTTCGGCGCGAGATGACCCCGGCTGAGCAGGAGTTATTTGGAATCGAAAAACTCAACGCGGTGCGCTCAACAATCCCAGCTGTTACACACGTTGACTATTCGGCTCGTATCCAGACGGTTGGACCGGACGACAATCCAATTTACTATGATGTGATCTCGGCGTTTGATCGACTAACCGGTTGCCCGATTGTAGTCAACACGTCATTCAATGTGCGCGGCGAGCCGATTGTCTGCACTCCCGAAGAGGCCTATACGTGCTTTATGCGAACGGAGATGGATTGTTTGGTGATGGAAGATTACGTTCTCAGAAAAGACGAGCAGGGCCAAAGCGCCTTTATTGACGATGTAGCCTGGCAAGAGGAATTTCAGCTTGATTGAACCGAGAACAGAGAAGAGAAAGCGATTAAGGAACAGTGACGGCTCGGAGCCTGTCGTCAGCGATATTCAGGCACGAAAGACGGCGCTCATTGTGGGGGTCGTTTTGTTTCTCATCTCGGGTTGGAACCTTTACCGCGGTCGAATGCCAATGTCTGCCGTGCTTGGCGGCGTTGGGGGGTTCCTCATCGCCATAGGGCTTTTTGTCCCGGCTGCTGCCCGTGGATTTCACCATTTCTGGATGGGTATCGCCGGGATTCTCGGCTATGTAAATAGCCGAATACTGCTTACTCTTCTCTATTATGGAGTCCTTACTCCCTACGGCTTTATCCAGCGTTTGATCGGACGAGATCCGCTTGCTCGAAGAGGACCTCGCCAGCAGACATATTGGGTGAGACGACAATACACTCGACAGACCAAGGAGCAGTTCGAGCGCTTGTTCTGATTAGGCCCTACCCAGTCTCCGAAAAATACCCAGATGGCTGCACGTTCGTCAAACATCGAAACTTAGTGGCCCTCTTGCTTCTTGAGGTTCTCCTGCACTTCTACAACCCGTTACAGGCCCGTATAAAAGGTAACCATATCGTTCTGGCGACAAATAAGACTTACCATATCAAAAACGACATCATCAAAGGGCTGGATCCAGAAATTACGGTTACCAGAAACTCGCTTGGTTTCCGAGGTCCGAATCCACCGGTGGACATGGCGAAGTACCTTTCAGTCGTAACCATTGGAGGCAGCACGACGCAGTGCTTCTTTCTCTCCGACGATCAAACGTGGACCGCAAAGCTCGGTAAGGAAATGGAACAGTCTTTCAATCCAGTCTGGATCAACAACGCCGGCCTTGACGGACACTCTACTCGAGGGCACATCGTTCTACTGGAGGATTTTATTCTGGCGCTACATCCGAAGGTAGCCCTCTTTCTCGTCGGCGCGAATGACGTTGCCAGCAGTTCGATGGCGGAATGGGATGCAGAAAACGTAAAGAGCGGACTGCTTTTTGATTCTCCGAAAGCGTTCATAAAGTCGCTTTCTGCGTATAGCGAGGTCGCAGCGCTTATTCTCAATGGTTATCGGAGCTACACCGCATACAAAGCCGGTCTTATCCACCAGAAAATTGATCTGACGCAGCAAGGTTATCTCGACATTCCCGAAGAAGAGCAGAAAAAACACTTTGAAGAAAATGCCAACGTTGCATACTTGAACGGTTATGAAGAAAGACTCAAGAAGATTATTGAACTATGCCATAAAGGTGGCATTGAGCCCGTCTTCATAACACAGCCACTGCTCGTAGGTGTCGGAACTGATGACGTCACGGGAGTTGACCTGGCGCGCATACATGCTTATGGACCCAGGCAAACTGGAAAGATGTATTGGGACGTGATGGAAGCTTACAACGACGTGACCCGGCGGGTGGGCAGGGACGCTAACGTACAGGTCATTGACTTAGCTAAACAGATGCCGAAATCGTCTCGTTACTTCTACGACTTTATCCATTACACTCCTCAAGGGGCTCAGGTCATAGCAGATGTTCTCGACCGGTCTTTATGCCCTACGTTACAAAGCAAGTTTCCGCAATACGCGACGCAGAGGTGCCCCGCTGAGAAGTAATTGTTCGGTGATTTACAATTCAATTCCCTAATTGGAGCTTTAGAAATGTGGTCAATGTTGTCTGAGGTATGGCTGCTGCTACGGACTCGAAAAAAACTCTGGCTGCTTCCTATTGTCATTGTACTGCTTCTCTTTGGCGTGTTGCTGGTCTTCGCGCAGAGTTCGGCGCTGGCTCCGTTTATCTATACGATCTTCTAGATTAAGTGTTTACGTCTTCAGTAGGTAGATACAGCATGAAGTCTGATCGCCGCGGCTTTGACTACGAACCGATGACGCGTCCGACTGGGACCCAGAGAAACGAGGTCACAGGTTCGTCGTTCGAACCGGGCATATCGAAGGTCTTATTCCCTGCCGAAGTAGTTTCCAAAGAAGTTCTGCCACCGGGTAAAGAATCGAATTCTGATCCCAGCGCGGTGCAACGTGAGCGGCCGGCACGAGGAATCAAGGGAACTGATCAGATCTGGACCAGGAGGCGTGGGCACGGTCTCACCTTCGCTCTTCTGTTTCTCTACACGACGCTCGCTTACTTTCGTCCTTACGAACTCTCACCAGCCCTTGCCTGGACAGCGTGGCTTCCATATTCGGTGGCTATCATTATGCTGGCTATCTTTATTCCTACGCAGCTCGGCCTGGAGGGGCGACTCACAACGCGGCCTCGTGAGATCAATCTGCTACTACTTTTTGGTTTGATAGCATTAATTTCAATTCCTCATGCGATAAGCCCACTGTTGGCGTGGAATACTTTCTACTCACTCTTCTTCAAAACCGCCATTATGTTTATTGTCATGGTGAACGTATTGCGGTCCGAACTTCGTTTGAAGGCGATGATCCTCCTCGGAATTGTAGTAGGCTGCTTTATGAGCGCAAGTGCCTTGCAAAACTACGTTCTTGGCAGTCTTGTCATGGAGGGTACGCGTGCAAAGGCGGGGATTAATAATATGTTCGGAGAGCCGAATGCGTTGGCGCTCCATCTGGTTACCGTAATTCCGCTGGCAGTAGCTCTCTTGCTTAGTACCCGAAACATTGTCAATAAAGCAATCTACACTGCTGCCACATTTTTAATGCTGGCGGGATTGTTTGCGACCTTCTCACGCGGAGGATTTCTGGGACTCGTCGCCGCTGTTGTGGTGCTGCTTTGGAAATTGGGGAAGCGGAATAGGATTGCCATGGTCGCGGTTCTTATGCTTGCGATTGTTGCAGCGGCCTTCCTGGCGCCTGGCGGATATACGGGACGGCTGGAGTCGATTTTCGATTCCAGCAAGGATCTAGTCGGCTCGTCGTCGATGCGCAAGGAGGTGCTTCTGAGATCCCTCTGGGTAACTCTTCATAGTCCTTTTCTCGGAGTCGGCATTGGCAACTTCCCGATTGTTTCCATACGAGGCTTGGTAAGCCATAACAGCTACACGCAAGTAGCATCCGAAATGGGACTGGTGGCGTTGACGTTATTTTTGATGTTTCTAATCGTTCCGTATAGGCGTCTCAAAAAGCTTCAGGAGGAAAGCGCTGCTGAGAAGAGACACTCGCGCTTCTATTACTTATCGATTGGCCTTCAGGCGAGCATGATCGGCGGGATGGTAAGTACATATTTCCTCTCCGTTGCGTATGAAGGCTACATGTATTCATTGGTCGGCTACGCCATCTGTCTGCGGGGTCTTTATTACCTTCAGCCGGAGGCAGCCAGACCGACCAGAAGTTGGCTGACGGGCGATTCCGGCGACGCAGCAACACCTGAAAGGCTCAGAGAGGTAGTGACTCCTTTAGGCGACAAGACGACCTTAACCTCGCGAGCGGCCTGGTTAGTGCTGGGAAAGACGCTGGCGTTTTTGCTCGCCTTTGCGCTTCCCCTCCTCCTCGTAAGGCGCATGAGCCAGTACGAGTTTGGACTCTACAAACAGATCTTTCTTTTTGTTACGACTGCAATGATGCTGTTGCCGCTCGGTTTCCACATGAGCGCCTATTACTTTCTCCCGCGTGAGCCGCAATGGGGCAAGCAGATAGTACTGAATATCCTGTTGTTTGAAGTGTTGGTTGCGATCGTAGCCTGTGCCCTGATCGTGTTGTGGCCTTCCTTGTTGACGGCCCTGTTCAACAACAAGGAAATTGGACGGTTGGCGCCTTCAATTGCACTGGCTGTTCTTTTGTTCATTGTCTCAGGACTTTTGGATCACATGATGCTCGCCCGAGGCGAGACCAAGCTGGCCACCACGCTGGTCGTAGCCTCGCAGTTGACCAAGACGGTGACCCTGGTGAGCGCCGCGATTGTGTTCGGCACGGTTCGATCACTCCTCTATGCGTCCATTATTCAAGCCTCTATTCAACTGGTGGTGCTCGGGCTGTATCTTCGCGCCAGATTTGCAAACTTCTGGCGGGCATTCGATTGGTCTATTTTCAAAGAGCAACTCGGATACGCATTGCCTTTGGGAATCGCTGCTGAACTTTGGATGCTGCAAACCACTCTCGACAATTTCTTTGTCTCATATACATTTGGACCGGGCGACTATGCGATTTATGCCGTTGGTTGTTTCCAACTTCCGCTGGTAGTCATAGTCACCGAATCACTGGGACTGACAACGATTCCGCGGCTGAGTCAGATGCAAAAGGAAGGACGCTTGCGGGACATTGTGGAACTGCTGGCCAGGATGATGCGAAAACAGGCGGTGATCTTTTTACCGCTCTACGTGTTGCTACTTGTAATCGGACGTGAGTTTATCGTTGCCCTCTTCACGCGTCAGTATCTTCAAAGTTGGCCAATTTTTGCGATAAATCTGATTTTGGTTCCACTCGCGATCGTTACCAGCGCCACCGATCCCGTCATGCGTTCTTATTCTGAACATCGTTACTTTCTTTTGCGGATGAGAATAGCGTTGGTGGCTCTTTTGGCAACTGCCTTGTGGTTTGGCACTGCACGATACGGCCTGATTGGAGCAATTTCTATAATGGCTGGCGTGAACATTATCCAGACAGTAATTATTGGAGCAAAGACTGCTCGGATTCTTCAATTGAACAGAAGGGATTGGTTCCTCTTTAGAGATCTCGGCAAGATTTTACTGGCGTCAGTCCTTGCTGGAGTGGTCGCCTTACTCATTAAGATCGTTTTAGTTGGTTTCCCCGCGATTATCACCGTTCTGGTTTGCGGGGCAGTTTTTGGAATAGTTTACCTTGGTCTCCTTTTGGTGCTTAAGACAGCCACACGAGAAGAGCACGAAGGATTTTGGCGTATAGCTAACCGGTTGCACCATCAACTGTTTTCGAAAGGCATTTCACCGGCTCAGAGTCTTTAGCGCTGTGGGGCGAAAACGAAAAGGCACGCGATTGATGTCTTAAGCCAATAGGGTTACACAATGCATATTCACTACGAAGATTTGTCCGATGTCGCGCGTTATATTGAGAACCACGCGCATGTCACTCTTGAGGATCAAAGACCGACCCTCCAGCACATGCTGGAAAACATCATGCTGTTCAAGAAGCTTGATGAGCACTCTCAAATTCTAGAGATCGGAGTAGGTAGCGGGTGGTTTCAAATCTACTGCAGGCAGCAACGGCTGAACATTCACGGTCTCGAAATCAGTCCGCAGCTGATCCAAGTGGCTCGTGAGTTTGGTCGTCGTTACAATACGGAGCTGGATTTGACCGTTGGCAATATTGAAGGGACTGATTTAGCCGAGTCGACGTACGACGTCATTGTAGCTTCGTCTGTCTTTGAACACGTTGAGGATTGGCAAAAAGGAGTGAATAAGATCTTTCGAGCGTTGAAACCGGGCGGGGTTTTTTATTTTGGCAGTACAAATAAGTTTAGCTTCACCTCAGGCGAGTACAATTTCCCGCTGTATGGTTGGATGCCCAATAGCTGGCGCTACCAGCTCCGGAAGTCGCGTCAGGGTGAAGACATCATGAAGCTTGGCATCGATTTTCATCAGTTTACTTATCCGCAACTGCGGAGGTTCTTTCGAGACGTTGGCTTTTCAAGAGTCCTGGACGTCGTGGATTTCAAAGATACGTCTCGAATGGCAACACAAACTCCGTTGAGAAAAGCCGCTCTTACTTGGATAAAAACGATTAGACCGTTAAAGCGTGCAGTTCTTACTTTCTTGCCCGCAACGATATTTATTTGCGTTAAGTGATTGCTCTGAATACTAATGTGTGGAATTGCCGGCTTAGTTGGAAATTTTGAACGTCGGGCAGGGGCGGCGACCGTTCAATCTATGATCGACACGCTTGCCCGCCGTGGACCAGACGGTGAGGGAGTCGAGTGTTGGGATGGTGCTGTACTGGGTCACCGGCGTCTGGCCATCTTTGATCTCAGCCCCCTGGGCCGTCAGCCCATGCTGTCGCCCACCCAGGATATAGGAATAGTTTTCAATGGAGCCATTTATAACTTCCGCGAGCTTAGAAAAGAGCTTGAGGCCAAGGGGTATGGCTTTAAGACCCAGACCGACACTGAAGTCTTAATTCAGGGTTACGACGCATGGGGCATTGACGAGCTGGTAAGAAGAATTCGAGGCATGTTCGCATTAGCGCTTTGGGATGCGAAACGTCGTCGGTTGTTTCTGGTGCGCGACCGTCTTGGCGTAAAGCCTCTTATTTATGCAGTAGGCAACGGAAGTCTGGGATTCGCCTCCACAGTCAGGGCTTTACGAAAGGCAGGCTTCGTAAACGAAATCGATAGCGATGCGCTTGTAGAATATCTGGAGTTTGGGTATGTGACAGACGATCGCGCAATCTATCGGGGCGCCGTTAAAGTTCCTGCAGCCACAATTGTCGAATGGTCACACGGGCAGCTGAACGCGCGTCAATACTGGACTCCGCCACCCGCCCGTAGCGATTCATGGATTTCATTTGAAGACTCGGTTGAAGAGGTTGAGCGGCTGTTCCTGGAAGCAGTTGAGAAGCGGCTCTTCGCGGACGTACCTGTCGGAGCGCTTTTGAGTGGTGGTATCGATTCCAGTTTGGTTTGTTGGGCAATCGCCAAGCTGGGCGGCAACGTGACGGCCTTCACTGTGGGCACACCGGGAGATCCATGGGACGAGTCTGCTGACGCGCGCGCGACAGCTTCTCATCTGGGTCTTCCTCATCGTGTGCTGAATCTTTCGGGCGATGAGGCGCCGGAAATTAGTGAACTTGTGACTGCGTACGCCGAACCGTTTGCCTGCGCTTCCGCGTTGGGCATGCTCCGGGTCTCGCGCGCGGTCCGGTCCGAAGCCACGGTATTGCTAACGGGTGATGGCGGGGATGATGTCTTTCTGGGTTATCCGGAACATCGACATATATGGATGGCGCAGAGAGGCGCTCGAGCCCTTCCGCGCTGGGCTGCCGGAGCCTGGCTCGCCTCGCGCGAACACTTCCCAAAACCGGGAGTGCTGAAACGGGCCGGTTCGTTTATGGATTACATGTCCGGTGGTCTGGGAGCGGTTGCGTGTGCTCATGACGGGCTGCCGGGCTATCACAAACACGGATTACTTGGGGACCGTTTGCTGGACGCGCAGGTTCAACAAAGAACGATTCCCTGGTCGCAGCAATCTGCCACGCAAGTGCTCTCAGACTTTCTGGACTACGATCGCAAAACGCGGTTTGTGGGCGAATACATGACGAAAGTGGACGGAGCTACCATGCACTATGCATTGGAGGCACGTGCACCCTTTTTGGACCAAGAGCTGTGGGAATTCGCTGCCGCATTGCCTTTTGAAATCCGGCTGCGGCGGGGTCGCCTGAAAGCTATACTGCGCGAAATCGCTTCCCGGAGAGTTGGCCAGCGAGTATCCAGTGGACGCAAACGAGGATTTACTATTCCGTTGGCTGGCAGGAAGATGGCGCGGCATAATGAAGGACCTGATGCATAGCTCGCTCCTCGAACGCGAAGGTTGGATCCGATCCGAAGGTGTGTTGCGCGGGCTTGATCGTGCGACCCAGTCCGGTTGCGCACCGAATCAACTCTGGTACCTGCTGGTGCTGGAATTGTGGTTGAGACGCGATCGTGAGACCACAATGACGCAGCCGACAGTTCCTCTATGTTCGTCACAGCCCTACTCTGCCGGGTACTTTACCAAGACATCGACTCTGTAATAGCGACGTCTTTCAATTGACCGTGTTACTTACGCGTTTGTTGCTCGGAGATGGCCGGTATGGTGTTCACTTGGCTTGTTTGCGACGTGAAGGAACATTGCTGGAAGAGGTGGAGCGTTTGGATGTAGGAGCGGTCGCAGAGTTTCGCCTCACAAGCTTTTATGATCTTAACATGCAGGTGCAACTGCGGCGCTTTATCTCTTTCCTGCGCGAGCGTCGGATTGATGTTGTTCATTCACAAAGTTTCTACACGAATGTTTTTGCGATCACTGGTGCCGCTTTGGCGCGTGTTCCCGCTCGAATTGCTTTCAGGGGCGATACTGGAGGTTGGCGCAGTCAGCCGCAGGAATTTATCGAGCGCTGGTCCTACAGACTTGCGCATCTCGTGCACGCAAATTCCGAAGCAGTCAGAATGTTTTTAATTAAGGAGGGAGTTCCCGAGCGAAAGGTAATCACCGTGCATAACGGACTTGACATGGCGCGAGTGACGCCGTCTCAGTCAACTACCCGACAACAAATGCTAGCTCGTTTTGATCTGCCGGATAACCGCACGTTTGTCACTCTGGTGGCGAACATGCGCCATGAAATCAAGAATCACCAGATGTTCATGCGCATGGCCCAGCGCGTCCACGCCGCTGTTCCGGAAGCCGCTTTTATTCTGGCCGGTGAGGGGGAGTTGACAGAGCAGGTGCAAGCTCAGGCGAGGGATCTCGGTTTAGGCGATTCCACGTTCTTTATCGGCCGTTGCGACGATATTGCGGGGCTTCTTTTTGCTTCTAATATTTGTGTGCTGACTTCCAAGGCAGAAGGTTTTTCGAATTCGATTCTGGAATATATGGCCGCTGGTCGTCCGGTCGTAGCGACGGATGTGGGCGGCGCTCGTGAAGCCATTGTTCACGGCGAAACCGGTTACCTCGTAGATTCGGACGATGACAAACAAATGGCTGAGCACGTTATAACGTTGCTTCGCGATTTGGACAGGGCACGCCAGATGGGAGTGCGGGGACGCGAGCGAATAATAGAAAGATTTTCGGATCGTGCGCAACTGAGAAACACAATTGCAATGTACGAGGTGTTGCTGAAATGAACGCGCAGGTGAGTTAGGTGAAGAGTGCAACCGTTGACGAACCGCAAGGAATGGGATGGAAAGGTCACATCTTACTGAGATTCAGCATGGCGACAGATTTGAGTTCGGTGAAAACTGGCAACGTTTCTTAGGCACGCTCGACGAGCCAAGAATCGCAGAAGCCGAAAAATCGCTCAGGATCATGCTTGACGTACAAAATTTGGAAGGACTGACCTTTCTTGATGTCGGATCGGGCAGTGGCATCTTTAGTCTGGCGGCGCGACGCTTGGGGGCACAAGTCCATTCCTTTGATTTCGACCCAAAGTCGGTTGCGTGTACCGCTGACCTTAGAAACCGTTTCTTCCCGGAAGACCTCAACTGGACGATTCAGGAGGGTTCTGTATTGGACCGCGATTATTTAAGATCGCTTGAGACATTCGACGTAGTCTATTCCTGGGGAGTGTTGCACCACACGGGGAAAATGTGGGAGGCCCTCGACAATGTATCGCAGGCAGTCTCTCCAGGAGGTCAACTCTTTATCGCGATCTATAATGATGTCGGTTGGCGCAGCGTAATGTGGCGTGGAATCAAGTTCTGTTACAACAAGTTACCACGGTTCTTGCGAAAACCATTTGTGCTCTCCGTTCTTATTCCCGGACAAATGAAGGCGCTGATGGAGTCGATCGTAAAATTACAGTTGCGTCAGTATGTCAGCTCGTGGACGCAATACGGGAAACACCGCGGAATGAGTCGCTGGCATGATGCCGTGGATTGGATCGGCGGTTATCCTTATGAAGTGGCTTCCACAAAGAACTTGGTAGAATTTTACAAAGCAAGAGGCTTCAATTTACTGAAGGCCCATACTCCAGAATACAAACTCGGTTGTAGATGAGCCGGATTTACGGTATTGCTTTTCAGGTTTGGGACAGCAGGCCAACTGTCTCCGTGCTAAGACGGATGCGAAATGATAATTCATCGCTGACTCGCTGATGAGAAACGTTTTGTTTCTTGGCTTTAATCGTCGCTGCTTGGGTATTGTCGTCGTTGCGGCCGGACATCAGCCCATTACCAACCGAAGACGGCTCAACGTCACTTATCAGACGTTTTCGGGAATCGGCCGCCAATGTGTAGCATACTCACTTTAGCTTGCAGGCAAGCCGCTATTAATCTCGGTCCTTTGATTGGCCACAAACACGGTGGCGCTGGTTACGGGCGGCCTATAAGTCGCAACCAGACTGACGCCGATTGGCAAAGGCGTGTGATGAATCAAATAA
>WNFC01004039.1_pt1 | contig 15938 bp, 10 predicted proteins | sample 5400541 | NCBI WGS metagenome assembly WNFC01 (sample SAMN13153342, study PRJNA577476) | soil metagenome | isolation source: 120 cm saprolite under Douglas fir tree site 2 hole 2 replicate 1 | place: USA:California | collected 2015-04-18
ACCTTGAGACTCCATTAGTGCGTGCCGGGGTGGGCATGCAGTTCCGCGTCGGAATCCGCGCCGGGGACATTCTTCTAGCCATCGTTCCGCCCGTGGGATTGAGCGCCCGCAACATCATTGCGGGACGACTTGTTTCCCTCGAGCAACGTGACGTAATCGTCCGCGCCCGCATCGATTGCGGCGTCAAAATGGAAGTTCATCTGACGCTCGCCGCTCGCGACGCGCTCCAATTGCATCCCGGACGCGACGTCTGGCTGGTGATCAAAACCCACTCCTGCCATCTAATGGCGAACTGACAGTTGCTGCCCGCGACCTACCAGCACCAGTCCGCCATCCCGAGGCCCGGATCCTGAGGCCTGAAGCCGAGCTCGCCGCCTCCTCTACCCGCTCTATCTCAATCACGGCGATCCACTGACCTTTGCGCGATTCTGAAAACACGACCTTACCTCCCAGAATCTGTGCCACCGCTGATGGTGGCATATCGTGATGAAAGCCGAAAAACCGGGTTTTCAAATCCACCCAACTCTTCCAACGATCAAACAACGAATGTGCAGGCTCGTACTTCGTCGAGAAGATCACGGCGACTTCAAAGTTCGCACGGAATTCGGCTGCCGAGATCACTTCGTCGAGAGAGAAATCCTCGATGCGCACCACCTGCACCGGTCGTGTGATGTAGCCCAGCCACGGCCGGGTCAATTCATCCGAGGCTGGCCAGGCCGTAAGCACGCGTGCTACGGGATAGCGTGCCTCGAGGAAATGCGCGCCATCCTCATGCAGAATGACGTAATCTCGATAGGCAAGATTGTCTTCCGGAGAAAATCCGTACGGAGGATTAAAGAAGCACGCTGTGACGAAAGCGAATCCGACAGCTGCTACTGCCGCCGGCCAAAAACTCAACCGCCGCCACAGCGTGGAGACCGCGAGCACGATGACCAGCGGTACCGCTGGCAGCATATAGCGCGCCAGCACTGCGCCGCCAATGAGAGCCATCGCCAGCACATAGGTGGCTATGATGACGAGGAAACCATCTGCACCGGAACCGCAATGTGCGGTCGTTCAGCGCCCGAATCCGATTGCGGGGGCAGAAACACGGCAAGCACCATAGCCAGCGTCAGCATCCAGAGATGCATATAACCGCATGCTTGCCACAAACGCATCGCCAGGGCGAAGCGCACCATCTGGCTGAACGGAATCCGGGGACAATCCGTACCTCCTCCATTACCGAGAAAGTCTGGAGAGACTCTAGGTCAGCCCCGAGAACGGTCACAGATTCCATCGGTGTGTTGGCCGGAAGGACGGCACGGACATGTCTTTAGTATGTAATTAGTTACGTATGGATTAAGATTATGTTGATCCTCAAAATTCCGCAACGCCAAGCCAGGCAGCCAATGTTCCGACATGGATTAGAACAATGTCGCGAGCGCAACCTGATCGCCACAGCTCCACTTCATTTGTGCCTGGAGCAGCACGAGAAAACCTGGGCTGCCCCCACCTTCCGCTCCCTGCGGAAAATCTAGACGTATCAACTGCAATGCGCTCGATTTGGGAAGCCGTTTCTCGTTCGTTCCAAGGTGGCATTAATCCGCGGTTCAGCGTCTCCCATTCGAGTCACCTAGGCGTGTATGCTTTTGCAAGAGACAGGATGACTCCCGATGAAAGTATATGATCCTGGTCGGGCCGGCTTCGATCCCGAGTCGACTGCTGAAGTCGCATCTGCCATGAAGTGTCTTTTCACCTTCCTGCCCGATCCCTCGCTGGAGGCCTCCGCGGAGTTCAGGATCAGTCTCCGTTCCCTCCCGTTTTTGGGCGACCACGCTTTTCAGGACTTGGTCGTTCTGCCCGGGTCGTTCTACATTGAAATGGCGCTCTCGGTTTATCAGGAGCTTTCTAACCACCCTCCGGCTGTCATTCGTAACCTGACCTTCCAGAATCCAGTTCTCCTTTCGCCGGAGGATACCTTCATAAGAATTGAGGTACGGAATAGCGGTGCCGACACCGCTGAATACACCTTTTACGAAGCCACTGTCGGAAATGGAGGCGCTCCCATCCGCGGCCAGTATGCTGCTAGGCTGGAAATCGAACGCAAACCATCAACCCTTCAAGAGTCTGTCGACAAATCATTCTCAGTCGAAGCGTTCCAGGCGCAGGCAGATGAGGTAATCGAGTCTGAGCGTTTCTACAAAGAGCTTCGTGACAACGGCAACCAGTACGGGCCCAGTTTTCGGTGTGTCTCCTCCGTTTGGCGTGCGGGCAACAAGTGTATTGGGAGACTTTCCGGCCCGCATGCGGAAAGCGGGCCACAAGGCGTGCGCCCCACCCTGTTGGATTCGATGACTCAAATGCTGGCGCCCTTCATGATGGCGCGGGGCAGAACTTTCGTACTGAGGTCGATTGAACGTATCGAGATAGCAAATCTTAATTTCCCCGATACACTGTGGTGCCATGCCACACTGCGGCCGCAGATTGAAGGAGAGAACAATCGCGTGGTCGGCGATGTTCGAGTCTTCGACCCATCGGGCAAGACGCGCCTGGAACTCTCGGGAGTCGATTTTGTCCTTCTAGACCGGCAGGAGGCTGCCGAGGAAAATACGGCGCCGAAGCTAGTGCTCGCCTCCAACTTTACGGCAGATCCGGTCGAGGATTCCCTAAAGTTCTGGGCGGCGCATTTCAACCTTCAGACCAACATCGAATTTGCACCTTACGATCAGATTTTTCAGCACTTGCTGCAGACGGAGAGCGCGTTTCGCAAGAACAACGCCGGGGTCAACATTATCCTCCTGCAATTGGAGAAGTGGGCTGTTGCCGAACGAGATGGTCTACCGGCTTGCGACAAGGAAAGAGCGGAGCTGTTGTTCGGGAAGCGCAAGAAGTGCACTCTGCCGAATGGCCTCGAGATCGTTCATTTGAACCAGTATGAAACCGACTACCTGTACCAGGAAATTTTTGAGGACGAATGCTACCTGAAGCACGGTATACGCCTGCCCGATGGAGCTACAGTGGTGGACATTGGGGCCAACATCGGCATCTTTTCGCTTTTCGTGATGAGCCGCTGCAGGAACCCGAGGATTTACGCCTTCGAGCCCGCGCCGGTCGCGTATGACCTCCTGAAAGCGAACTGTGACGTCTACGGCTCCAGTGCACTGGCCTTTAATTTGGGCGTCTCGGACAGGCAGGGCGCCGCGACCTTTACCTTCTATGAGAATTCCTCTGTTTTCTCCAGCTTTCATTCCGATGAAGCCGAGGACCGTCAGGCTATCCAGGCCGTCGTTCGCAACATGCTCAACGCCGAATCGGTCCCCGACGAATCCGTGCAGGGATATGTGAATGAGCTCACCATAGACAGGCTTCGCAGCAGTACCCACGAGTGCCGCCTGACAACGGTGTCGGACATCATCCGCGAAAATCAGATCGAGAGGATTGATCTACTCAAAATTGATGCTGAAAAAAGCGAACTGGACATCATCAGAGGCATCGCGGATTGCGACTGGCCGAAGATCGATCAGATCGTCATCGAGATCCACGATCCCACCGGCGACGCGGTTCGTGGGATCAACGACCTGCTGATCCGGAAAGGGTACCGGTGCGCGATCGAACAGGAAAAACTGCTCGAGCATTCCGGGCTATTCAACCTGTTCGCAACGCGTGATGAGGCCGGCGACGGGATGGGCTCGGATTCGGAGCGCTCTCAAACGGCCGCTGCTCTGGGGCAAATGCCGCGGCTGCCCGGCAGTCTGCAACGCAATGTTCAGGATTTCTTCGCCGCGCTGCAGTCGTTCACAAGCCAGACGTCGGCGCCTCTTGTCCTCTGCTTCTGTCCGACGAGCCCTGCCACCGAAGCCAATGCGGAACTGAAGGCGGCGGTCGGTGACGCCGAGCGGGAATTGCTCTCACGGGTGGGCACTCTGGCGGACGTTTCAACCGTCGGTTCGGAGGCCCTGTTGCGGCGCTATCCGGTCGCCGAGTATTACGACCTTCATGCTCATCAGTTGGGGGATATTCCCTACACGCCAGAGTGCTACGCCGCCATCGGCACCGCCCTGTTTCGAACCATCTTCAACCTGAAGCGAAAGCCGTTCAAAGTAATTGTGCTAGATTGCGATAACACGCTTTGGAAAGGTGTATGTGGAGAGGATGGTTTCCGGGGAGTTGCGGTCACCGAGCCCTACCGCGCTTTGCAGCAGTTCATGGTTGATCAGATGAACGCCGGCATGTTGCTGTGCCTCTGTAGCAAGAACAGCGAACAAGATGTACTCGACGTGTTCGATCAGCGATCTGACATGCTCCTGAAACGCGAGCAGCTGGCTTCGTGGCGGATCAACTGGAGCAGCAAGTCGGAGAACATCAAATCTCTCGCGAGCGAGCTGAATCTTGCGTTGGACAGTTTTATCTTCATCGATGATAACCCTGTGGATTGCGCGGATGTGGAGATCAACTGCCCCGGTGTGTTGACTCTGCGGTTGCCGCGAAACCCTGCATCATTTGCCTCGTTTCTCGAGCATATCTGGACTTTCGATCATAGCGGAACCACCGAAGAAGATCGAAGCCGCGTCAGGATGTATCAGGATAACGCACAAAGAGAGCGCTTCCGCGCGCAGGTCCCTTCCCTGAATGACTTCATTGCGAGCCTTATGGTTCGCGTCGAAATTGCTGAAGCAACCGAGGATCAGCTCAGCCGTGTCTCGCAATTGACCTTTCGAACCAATCAATTCAACTTCACCACCATCCGGCGCTCGCCAAGCGAAATCAGAGACTTTTTGAAGCGGGAAAACGGCGGATGTCTAACAGTTCATGTGGCTGATCGATTCGGGGACTATGGGCTTGTCGGGGTCGTTTTGTACGAGACCGAAGCCGATCGGTTCAAGCTCGACACCTTTCTACTGAGCTGCCGGGTCTTGGGCAGAGGGGTGGAACACACCGTACTGTCTAGCATCGGCCGGCGGGCATTAAGTGCGGGAAAGAGGTTTGTGGAACTCAGCCGCCTGCCGACGCAGAGAAATTTGCCCGCCAGGGAGTTCGTCAGCAGCCTCGGCGATCAGTATCGAAGTAAGGCAGGGGAGTCGTGGCTTTTTCCCGCGGAATACTTGGCGAGTCTCCAATACAATCCGGACGAAAAGAGTCAGCAATCGAACGACAACCCGGCAAAGCCCGCTGTGGAGAAGACACCGCTTCCAGCGGCGTCTGGATTTGGCATGACTGCCCGATCGGAGCAGCTGCAACGGATAGGGGAAGAACTATGTGACATCAGCCGGGTTCGAAAGGCGATTGATGAATTCCGGCTCCCGACACAAGGTTTTAAGGGCGTGGCGGAAACAGAGCCATCTGGCACGATGGAAAACAAGATCGCAAATATATGGAGAAAGGTCCTGGGTCGGCCGGGAATCGGACTGAACGTCAATTTCTTTGAGGCGGGCGGAACTTCCTTGAAGGCCGTTCAGGTGATAGGCATGATCGCGAAGGAACTGAAGCAAAACCTGTCCATCGTCAGTCTCTTCGAGTGTCCGACGGTAAGACTTCTCGCTGCCAGATTGAGTGCAATCGCCGGAAGTCCTTCTAGCGAGCCCAGCACAACTGGGGCTGCGCTGCGCGGCCAGCAAAGACGATCGAGGGCCGTGAGGCGGACAAGGAGTCAATGAACTTCGGAAAAGTAGGCGTTCTGGGCGCGGGGAACATCGGGGTTGGGGTCGTCACCGACCTGGTCCTTCATGGGATCCCAACGTTTGTCGTTGACCTCACAAAGGAAATTCTGGAACGGGCTCAAGCCGAGGTATTGAACAACATACGGTTTGCACCTCTGCTCTCAAAGACGCTGCCGCTGGCCACGAGGGATGAGGCTTTGCAGCGGATGACCCTGACCACCGATCTGAAGGATCTGACTTCCTGCGATTTTATCATCGAGAACGTGACCGAGGATTGGGGAATCAAAAAGCCGCTATACGAAAAGTTGGGGGAACTTGTGCCCCCTGAGGTCTGTTTTGGAGCCAATACCTCGTGCATTTCCATCACACAAATAGGCAGCGCCTCCGGCCGTCCCGCCCATGTAGTCGGGGTTCACTTCATGAATCCGGTCCATCTGAAGCCAGCCGTCGAGGTAATCCGGGGATTTCATACCTCTGACCTGGCAGTGAGCACGTTGCTGCAATTGCTCTCCCAACTGAACAAGGAAGCAATCATTGTCGAGGATATGCCGGGCTTTGTTTCCAACCGAATCTCTCACTTGTTCATGAACGAGGCCGCGTTTGTCCTGCAGGACAATGTCTCGACGGCGGAGAAGATCGACATGATTTTCAAAAAGTGCTTCGGACATACCATGGGTCCTCTGGAGACCGCCGATCTGATCGGATTGGACACGGTCGTGCACTCTCTTGACGTTCTTTATGAAAGTTACAAGGATCCGAAGTACCGATGCTGTCCGCTGCTTAGGAAGATGGTTCATGCCGGGCATTTAGGGCGCAAAACTGGACGGGGCTTCTATACTTATTTTGCTGGCTGATGGACCGAGACCCAGATTCCTCTTTCAGGCCTTTCGATATGTTCATTTCTGGAGAGAAACCCGTTGATCAATTCCTCGTATACAGAAGAAGAAAAGAAGGTTAGGGAAACCGTTACCCAGTTCCTGCTGAGCTCGATCAATATTGCCAATCTGAACAACGACGACAATCTTTTTGAATCCGGTATCGTGAATTCCCTATTTGCGGTCCAGTTGATGACGTTCCTGGAAAAGACCTTCGCGTTAGAAATAGGCATGGACGATCTGGACATCGAAAATTTCAAATCCGTTAACGCGACTACGGCGTTTGTCATGAGGAAGAAGGGCTGGCAGAGGGCTGAGGCTACGCCGTGAGGTTATGGCCGCGGATTCTCGTTTCTCTCACGCCCCAATGTTCTTTTCGTGATTCGGCACCGTGATCCGCAGAGGACAGCCTCGTTCACAAGCACACCGCTATGCAATATTTATCGACCGAACAGCAAAAAGCTAGGCACGGGATCTTCAAGGCATTCGTGAAGGAGAACGTCGAGCCGTTTGCCGAGGAATGGGATCGGGAGCAGAAGATTCCTGAGTCCGTAATCTCGATGCTAGCTAAACCCGGCTATTTGGGCTGCAGTCTTCCGCAAGAGCATGGTGGACAGGGATGGGACACGGTCACATTCGGCTTGCTGAACGAAGCTTTGGGGAGAGGTTCCTCCTCATTGACCGGTGTCGTGACCGTCCAGACCATGGTTTCCAAGGCTCTGCTGAAGTGGGGAAGTGTGGAGCAGATCCAAAAGTGGATTCCTCTCCTTGCCAAAGGCGAGATCATCGGGGCGTTTGCCTTGACCGAGCCCGGGGCCGGAAGTGATACCGATTCCCTGGTGACCGAATTCACTCAGTCGCACGCTGGCTTTCTTGTTCTGAACGGCGCCAAAAAATGGATAAGCTGTGGCCAGTTTGCCTCGTTATTTTTGGTGTTCGGAAAACTGGGAGACCGCTCACTGGCGTGTTTGGTGCCGAGGGAAACTCCCGGTCTCGAGGTAGAACCGATTCATGATCTGATGGGGTTCCGTGCCGCCGGTCTGGCGAAGCTTGCTTTCAACAACGTCGAAGTTCCAGCGGCAAACGTAGTCGGCAAACCCGGCTTTGCCCTCTCGCACGTCGCGCCGGTTGGTCTGCACTACGGGAGGATCAGCACCGCGTGCTCCGCTTTGGGGCTTTTGAGAGGATGCTTTGAAGAGACTGTCGCCTGGGCGGCCACGCGAAAGATAGGGAATCAAGCCGTGGGAGACATCGGAATGATCCGCTCACTGATCGCCGCAATGGGCACCGACTTGGAGGCCGCCAGCTTCCTCTGCCACAGCGCCTGCCGGGCGGCAGATGAAAATCTCCCTGAAGCGTTTGAAAAGGCCGTGATGGCCAAATATTTCGCCTCCAGAGTCGTCGTCAGGGCTGCCTCGGATGCAGTTCAGATCCTGGGGGCCGCTGGATGTCACGGATCCTCGCCGGTATCTCGCTTCTATCGTGACGCCAAGATCATGGAGATCATTGAAGGTACCACCCAGATCCATGAGCACCTTCTCGGAGGAATATTTCTCGGGCAGGCGCGCCGGTCGCTACAATGAACCCTTCGGTCAGCTCTGTTATGGAATCTTCTGCCCTACGTACCGCCAGCAAAGCAGATCTCGAGAGGATCTCTGAATTCAACCGCACAGAGGCGCCTTTCCCGGATCATGCCACCCTTCAGGAATTGATCGAAGCACAGTTTGTAGAATGTGCCTCCGCGACAGCCGTGATCTGCGACCATGACAAGGTCTTCGGCGTGTCCTCGCTTGCTTGCGCGGAGCTCAATGAAAAGGCCAATCAACTGGCACATTCTTTGAAAGCTGCGGGTATCGGGCCAGGACACATCGTTGCCCTGATGGTGGAACGATCTTTCGCCATGATGATTGGCATCCTGGGGATCATCAAGGCCGGAGCCGCTTATCTGCCCTTATCGCCGGATAACCCGTCGGCTCGCACTGACTACATGCTGAAGGATGCAGGAGTCAGAGTACTGCTGGGGCACACCAAGACCGCCGGCAGAACAACTTTCGATGGAACCATCGTCAATCTTGATGATCCCGGAATTTATCTTGGACCGAAGGAAAATCCGGTCACTGTCAATCAGGCGCGCGATCTCGCTTACGTGATCTACACATCCGGCTCGACCGGCAAGCCCAAGGGAGTCATGATCGAGCATCGCTCGGTGGTGAATCGGCTGCACTGGATGCAATACGCCTATCCGATCGGCAAAGACGATGTCATCCTGCAGAAGACTCCCTATTACTTCGACGTTTCGGTGTGGGAGATTTTCTGGTGGGCCCTGCAGGGTGCAAAGCTCTGCTTCCTCATGCCAGGAGGCGAAGGGATTCCACTGGCCATCATTGAAGCAATCCGGAAGCACCGCGTTACCGTTCTGCATTTCGTTCCGTCCATGCTGAATGTCTTCCTCGAATATCTGGATGGAAAGGATGATCGCGTTCTGGAAGGGCTGGCATCGGTTCGACAGATTTTTGTCAGTGGTGAAGCCCTCACGGCTAGTCACGTTAAAAAGTTCAACAACATCCTGACCAGGAGGATTGGGGCGCGGCTGACGAATCTCTACGGCCCCACCGAGGCGACGGTCGACGTCAGTTACTATGATTGCCCGCCCCACAATGATTTTGAAACGGTTCCGATCGGCAGGCCGATCCACAACATCAGGCTCTACGTCATACGGGACGGTCGGCAGGTGGCGGTTGTCGAGACTGGCGAGTTATGCATTGCCGGTGTCGGACTTGCCCGAGGCTACTTGAATAACCAGGCGTTGACCGATGAAAAATTCGTCGATAATCCTGCCAATCCCGGCGAAAGAATCTATCGAACAGGAGATATCGCCCGCTGGCTGCCTGACGGAAATATTGAGTACCTGGGCCGAGAGGATCATCAGGTAAAGATCCGCGGCTTGCGGATCGAACTGGGTGAGATTGAGAATACGATCAGGGAATGCCCCGGCATTGCCGATTGCGTTTGCGTGGCCCGGAAGTACTCGGAGAACGTGATTTTGATCATCGCTTATTTGGTCTGCAAGTCGGAAGTGGCAATTGACAGTCTGAAGCAATATCTGAAGAAACATCTTCCCGACTACTCAATTCCCAACCACTTTGTTATACTAGATAAGATGCCCTTGACGCCGAACGGAAAGGCCGATCGTGAGGCTTTGCCAGAGCCTGTAATTCAATCGCAGCCGCTATAGAAGGCGCCAGCAGTGTTTCCCCCTCGACATGCAGACCGGATTTCCGAGGCCAGCCTATTGGCTTGATGAGTGCTTTTTTGGGGCTGGCAGCTGAGAAGCAGACCATGCATTCCGGTTATAAGGCAAAGTCCCCCGCGGATACTGGGCTTCTCAACTGGAGCTCCCTGAGCGAGTACTACGAGACCATCAACCCTTTCGTGAGATGAATGAATAACGAACTTGATATCGCTGTTGTCGGCATGGCCGGTCGCTTTCCCGGCGCACGAAACCTCGAGGAGTTTTGGCACAACCTGGTCGAAGGTGTTGAGTCGATCACACGGTTTTCCGATGAGGAATTGCTGCGATCCGGAGTGCCTGCCGGTTGCCTGAGCAATCCGAACTACGTGAAGGCCGCGCCAATCCTGGAAGACCCGAGCCAGTTTGACGCCGATTTCTTCGGCTTCCTGCCCATAGAAGCGAGGACCCTGGATCCCCAGCATCGCATTCTCCTGGAACTGGCGCATGAAGCGATTGAAGATGCGGGCTATGACCCGAATCGCTATCCCGGACGCATCGGAGTCTTTACCGGAGCCGCCTTCAACACCTATTTCATGGATAGCGGACTCAGCAGAGACTTTGCTCAGGAATACATTCCTACTCTAATCAGTTCGGACAAAGACTTTCTCAGCACCCGGATCTCTTACAAGCTCAATTTGAAGGGACCCAGTCTCACGATTCAGACAGCCTGCTCCACTTCGATGGTCGCGGTTCATCTGGCCCGCCAAAGCCTCTTGAATGAGGAGTCGGATATGGCGCTGGCGGGAGCTGTATCCGTGAGAGTCCCTCATCAGGCGGGTTACTTCTGTGACGTTGGCGGAGTGGTTTCGCCGGACGGGCATGTAAGGGCTTTTGACGCAAAGGCAAATGGAACTGTATTTGGGAGCGGTGGCGGCATTCTCGTGTTAAAGCGCCTGGCGGACGCCCTCGCGGACGGCGACAACATCCATGCCGTTATCAAGGGGTCCGCCGTGAACAATGACGGCTCGGAAAAGGCCGGTTACACAACGCCGAGCGTCAACGGTCAGGCCGACGTAACAGTGGAGGCATTGGCCAATGCCGGGGTCGAGGCAGACAGCGTCACCTATCTCGAGGCTCACGGTTCGGGAACGCCAGTCGGGGACCCAGTCGAGATCAGGGCGCTTACCAAAGCATTTCGCACCTTCACGCAGCGTTCAGGTTATTGCGCCATCGGTTCGGTAAAAACCAACGTGGGGCATCTTGATGCCGCGGCAGCAGTCGCCGGCATGATAAAAACCATCGTTGCCCTGAAGCACCGAACCCTTCCACCCAGTCTCCACTTCAATCAGGCCAATCCCGAAATCGATTTCAAACGCACTCCCTTCTACGTCAACGCGCAACTGCAAAAATGGACAAGCGATGGCCCCAGAAGAGCCGGAGTCATGTCCACCGGCATGGGAGGAACGAACGCGCACGTTGTATTCGAGGAAGCGCCCGAGTTGCAGCAAAGCTCCCGCAAGGGTTCTTCTCACCTGCTGACACTGTCGGCAAGGTCACCAGCAGCTCTCGACCATGCCACCCACCGCTTGCGCGAATTCCTGAAACGCAACGATTCCATAAACATGAACGACGTGGCCCACACCTTGTGTGTCGGACGCCGGACGTTTTCGCACAGACGGTGCCTCGTCTCTTCCAGCCCAGAGGATGCTATTTCCGCGCTGACCGAGGAGAACTCCAAGCGTGTTCTCTCCAGCGTGAAGGACGAATCCGCAGGACGGCCGGTGGTTTTCATGTTTCCTGGTGTCGGAGATCACTACGTCGGTATGGGTCATGGTCTCTATGAAGAGTGGGAGGTATTCCGGCGCGAGGTTGATCGATGCGCGCAGATTCTCCATCCATACCTGGGGACTGATATTCGGAAAATGATCTATCCCGATGGCCAGGGATCTAGGAGCGAAGGAAAGAGCAAGGGCATCGATCTGAAAAAGATGCTGGGGCGAAGCGCGGATGCGCCGAAAGACCAGCACGCCACGGATCTGAACAAGACGCTGTTCGCCCAACCGGCACTATTCACCGTCGAATACGCCTTGGCCCGGCTTTGGCAGTCGTTTGGGATCACTCCGGCCGCAATGGTGGGCCATAGCATGGGGGAATACGTTGCGGCTTGCCTGGCCGGAGTGCTATCGCTCGAAGACGCGTTACATTTAATCGCCACACGAGCCAGGCTTGTGAATGACCTGCCTCAGGGAGCCATGCTGGCCGTCACACTTCCAGAGAAGGAATTGCTTCCCCTGCTTTCCGGAGACCTGTCCATTTCTCTGATAAATGGTCCGGCATTGTGCGTGGTCGCGGGTCCGGCCGCTGCCGTGGCTGAATTTGAGCGGCGGTTGAATGAAAAGCAAATCATTTCTCGGCGTGTTCAGAATGCCCATGCCTTTCATTCGAGAATGCTCAGTCCGATTGTAAGTTCCTTTGAAAAGGAAGTAAGAAAAGTCCGGCTGACCGAGCCTGGAATTCCGTACATCTCAAACGTCACGGGAAGATGGATTACGGGGCGCGACGCCACCAATCCGTCCTATTGGGGTATGCACGCCGATCACACCGCCAGGTTCGGTGATGCCCTCCAGGAGCTTTGGCGATTGAAGAATCCCATTTTACTGGAGGCCGGTCCTGGCCGAACTCTCGGCGTACTGGCCATGCAGCACCCCGACCGGCAGAATTCCGAAGACCCGGTGACCATTTCTTCGATCCGCCACCATTATGAAAACCAGTCTGATGGTGAATTTTTATTGCAGGGTATTGGCAGGCTCTGGCTCTCAGGAGTTGAGATTCGGTGGGAAAGCATGTATCCGGGGGAAATACGGCGCAGAGTATCACTGCCGACTTATCCTTATGAGAGGCAAAGCTACTGGATAGAGAACACGCCCGGCAGCACAAACATCGTACCAAAGCAGAAATCAGTATCTGCAACATCCAGCTTGGACGATTGGTTCTATACTCCGACCTGGAAACGAACGCACTTCCCGATTGACATTGTCGATGCCTCCCTCCAGCAGCCCGCCTTCTGGCTGATTGTTGCGGACCGACACGGCGGTGGCGCCCGCCTGAAATCCAAACTCGAAGCTGCTGGAATGCCGGCGGCTTTCGTTCGCTTCGGCAAAAAATCTGACCGTCACAGCGACGGCTCATTTGACCTCAATCCCTCCTGTATTGAGGGTTATCGGGAATTATTCCTGGATCTGGAACGACGAACAGCCGGCGCCCCAATCAACATCGTCCATTTGGGAAGCCTGGTGAGAGAAGATGAGGCGGCCGAGGCCTCTTCCTCCAACCAGAATTTTGGTTTCTTTAGCCTGTTCCATATCGCTCAGGCGATCGGGGAGCTCCGGACTTCCTTCCCCGTCAAGATCGGCATTATTTCCAATCGGTTGCATTCGGTTACGGGGGACGAAGACGTCGCTCCGGCAATGGCAACCGTGCTGGGGCCTTGCGGCGTTATTCCCAAAGAATATCCGAACATCAAATGCTTCAGCATCGATTTGTCGGATAGCCATCCAATTGACAGTCTGCCGGACGACTTGCTCGCCAAGATTATTTCCGAATTCGCCGAAGAACATACCAGCCCGGTCATTGCCTATCGCGGAAAGCATCGGTGGGAACGACACCTCGAACAAGTCAGACTGAAGGGGCCTCTTCCTTCTTCAGCGCCGAGCGAGCCAACTGCAATCAGGCGTTTGAAGCCTCGCGGGGTTTATCTGATCACCGGAGGAACCGGCGGAATCGGGCTGGCCATCGCCGAGTATCTTGCCAAAGCGTACCGGCCTAGGCTGGTGCTCACTAAAAAGTCCCCATTTCCGAAAAAGTCCACTTGGATCAAATTGGTGGCGGCACCGGAGACTCCGGCTCCCGTTTTAAAGACGATCACAGCCCTTATGGAGATCGAAAGGATGGGCGCCGAGATCGACGTCCTGGTCGCGGAAGCTTCCGACAGAGAACAAATGCAAGCAGCTGTCAACGAAGTATTAGCGAGGTACGGAACCATCAACGGCGTGATCCACGCCGCGGGTATTGTGAGAGCGGGCTTGATTCAGGCCAAGACGAGAGAAACCGCAGATTCGGTATTGGCTCCAAAGGTTTATGGCACCATGGTGCTCTTCGACCTTTTGAAGAAGGTCAAACCGGATTTCCTGGTCCTGTTCTCCTCTATTACCTCGATTCTCACCCCTTATGCGGAGTCCGACTACAGTGCTGCAAATTGCTTTCTCGATGCTTTCTCCTGCTTCGCCAATGCTCATGGAGGTTTTCACACCCTCGCCATCAATTGGCCGGGCTGGAGAGAAGTCGGCCAACTAGCTGACCTTGCGACTCTGCCCGGGCTGGAGGGTTGGAAGCGGGCTGCCCTCGAAAGGGCAATCATGACAAAAGACGGTTTGGAGGCGTTCAAGAGAGCAATAAATTCAGATCTTACCCAAGTCATTGTCAGTCCGGAGAATCTGGAGCATCTGCTGAAATCCGAGGCGGTATTCGATCCCATAGAATACCTCTCGCAACTGCAGCCGGAAGAGAGATCCGATCGACCGCCTCAAAGTGAGCAGGATGGAGCAGGGTACACCAACACCGTGGAGACGGCCCTCGCCGAAATATGGAGCAGTGTATTTGGCTTGGAGCGAGTTGGCATTCACGATCATTTCATCGACTTGGGGGGGCACTCCCTTCTCGCCATGCAGATCGTCTCTAGAATTCGCTCGTTATATCAGATACCCTTCACGTTGATTGACTTCTTTGATGGTTCCACCATTGCCCAGATAAGTTCGGTGATTCAGGCAAGGATACTTGCCAAAAGCGAAGGTCTCACCGATGAACAGGTGCGCCGGCTGATTTCAGACGCTGAAAGTACGCTTGGCCGAGAAGATCAGATTCAGTGAATGCGCACCAAAAGTTCTAAGATGCAACTCGCTGGTGATGAAAACGAACTTCTCCATTTTGTCTGAACTGCGATGTGGAGGGTTGATCGGGAATTCTTTCTGCAAGCAAAATCTCGTTCCCAGGAGTCAGATGAATGGAAAAGCCTCTCGCGTTGAGGAACTCCACGAGCTCGAAAACTGTATGCGGGACGCGAACGAGAACATCATGATACTCAAGAGCGATTCTATCGATTCTCTGTAAATACTCGTCCGGACATGAAAACAGAGTCTCATACTCCATCCCTTCAATGTCCATCTTCAAGAGATTGACCTGCGACGCCACCGTGTTCAACACAGTTGCCAAAGACCAAGTTTCGACTTTGACACTACCGACAGGCTGCAAATGGGGATTCGAACGCTGCAACAGAGTGTTTTGCCCGTTTTCGTTATAGAGATTCAAGGTTGATTCTCCGTCTCGCCCACCGACCGCGACATTAAAGGCTTTGACGTTCGACAGGTTGTTCAGTCGAATGTTACGAGACAAACATGCGAAATTCTCCGGGGAAGCTTCAAAGCTGTAAACCTTAACGTCTCTTGCGCTGGTAGCTGCGAATACCGCAAAGATTCCCTTGTGTCCCCCGATGTCGACCACGACCCACCCGTCGCGAACGGAGAATCTCGATGACGGGGTGTAGACCTTATCTACCCAAATCTCGTTGATAATGAAAGTATCGCAGCTTGGGGCGTGTACGCAGAATTCGACCCCTTGACGAAGCCGCAAGATAAATATCTGTCGGTGCCGGGCAACGAGAGATCGCAAAGCCAGTGGCCAGTTTTGGTAAAGGCGGGGCATTCTCCGCGCTAGCGCATAGTCCCCCCGAACTTTGCGTATGATCGGGCGGACCGGGTACCCGACGATGAACCACCAAACTAGGTGCCACGGACTCAATCTCAATGAGACAACAAGCACCACGCCTAGCAACTGCCAAACCCAAATCAAGTTTGGTGCACTGTTCCATTTTCTCCGCTCACCAAATGCGTTGCGGCTGCGCGTTGTGCTCCACATGCAACCCACACAGATCACGATATTCAGAGCGATGAAGCACCAACCCAACACGCTCATGGTGAATGGACTCCACTAAAATGCGACTACTCGGCTCGGCCCAATGCAACAGCGAGATCGTGAAGTGCAAGGGCGAACGCAGCACTGATACTGCACGTTTCCATCTTTGGCATGATATTCCGCCAAAGTCCGGATCATTATAATCCCGGTGGCTGCGGACTCGCGAGG
>WNFC01007305.1_pt1 | contig 15938 bp, 12 predicted proteins | sample 5400541 | NCBI WGS metagenome assembly WNFC01 (sample SAMN13153342, study PRJNA577476) | soil metagenome | isolation source: 120 cm saprolite under Douglas fir tree site 2 hole 2 replicate 1 | place: USA:California | collected 2015-04-18
CCGGTCCTGTGTGGGACGAGCTGCAACCCCTTCGGGGTGGACCGAGACTGGGTGGCGGCATCAATCCTCCAGCCGGGGGATGGCACCGCTAACGCCGAAGTCGTGCTCATGTATCACGACTTCTACGGCCCCAGCCAGATCTGGGTCAATATTTCGCACGACGGTGGTGCCACCTTTGGACCACCCCAGGAAGTCCTGGCGAGTCCGGCAGTCACTCCCGGTGCCATTGCCGGGACGGTGGTAGCGCAGGGCTACACCATGTGCAATACGGTCCCGGCCGGGGTCGGCATTGTGCCGCCCGGTGCTCCGCACGCGGGCCGAATCCTGGTGGGCTGGATCGCGGCTGACCTGGCGCAGAACGCGACGGGGTGCAACGTCAGCATGCTGCAGTCGTTTCACACACTCTGGGTGTCGTACTCGGATGACAATGGCCGGACGTGGATGCCCCAGCAGGCGTTCGACGCCGGGATCGGGCACGATGCGTCGACACCGTTCGTCGGGTTCACCCTGGACAAGCAAGGCAACCCCTACTTTGGATTCGCCATCAACCTCAACGCCAACCCCGCCACCTGCTCGGCGGAGTCCGCCTCCGGCATCGGTCTCCAAACGGACTATTCGTGCGAGTACGACATGTACGTGGTGTGGTCGAACAACGGCGGCACGACCTGGGATGGTGGAGGTGGGTTGATCCCCGGAAGCGCGGCCAAACCGTACCGGGTGAACAGCCCGAGTGAGACCGGCACGCATTTCTTCCCGGCGATCGCCGCGGGCGCCCCCGGGCAGGTGGACGTTGCCTATCTGCTCACCCCCGAAATCCTCCCGACGGATGCGTTTGGGAAGGCCAACCCGGGCGGCTGTGCTGGGCCAGGCAACGGAAATCCCGCTACTTACCCGCCGCCGTGCAAATGGAACCTCTATGCCGTCCAGTCGCTGAACCTGACGTCGAGTCCGGCCACTGCGACCTGGACGCCGACGCAAATCACGACCACCCCCATGCACATCGGTGACATCTGCAACCTAGGGATCGCCTGCGTCGCCCCCAGCTCGAACCGCAACCTTCTCGACTTCATCTCCGAAGCGCTCGACCCGCAGGGATGCGCCCACGTCGCCTACTCGGACGACAACCTGGTGAACAAGCTCCGGGCGGCGAACCAGACCTCTGGATGCCTGCCCACCGGCGAGGGAGGCGTCTGCCGCGAGGCCGACGGCAATGGCAGCGTGCAGGGCAAGCAGGGCGGCACCGCCACCTTCCAATCCGACGAAGACGGCTGCAAGGACGGCGACACGAACGGCGAGCAGGAGAAGGATCCTGGGGCGGGCGAGGACTTCCACTCCAGCCAGATCCGGTCCGTGCAGTTCGATGATTCGCTGGGAACGGTCACCATCACCGGAGACGGTGTCAGCAACGGTCTCCCGGTCTTGTTCCTGATCGTGGAACAGGCCGCGACTGCGACCACCCCGGCGGTCTACAGCATCAGCTTTAGCGACGGCTACGCGCTGGCGGGCAATTTGTTGACCGGCACCATTCAACTGCAGTAGGGGGGGAGGACACGAGCACGCCGTAGCCCCCCAACCCCGAGGCCGGCTCTCCCCTGGGCCGGCCTCACCCCTTCAATTGGCCGGGATGATGGTGGCTCAGTTGGGAGAGGCCAGGTCCGTTGTAATAGTCCGCCGCCCAAAATACTTGCGGGCGGCCTTACCCGGCGCCGGGGTGTAACCAGCCTCCCACGGTGGGGTCGCAAGACCGCATCAGGAGTTGCGGGCCAGCCAGTGGAGGCCAAGGGGCCCGTTGTGCTCCATAGGCAATGCTCTGGGCAATCGTGTTGACGTTTTTGCTCTGTCTGACGCTCGCCATCCTGCTCGTCCTGGTCGGTTGGGTCGGCAAATGGCGTGAGCGAGTGCACGTGCCCAAGGCTGTTTTCTTCGCTCTCTTTAACCTGCCCAACCCGGCCTACCAACATGACGGCATGGCGCGGCAGTGGCAGGCCGACGTCGCCGAGCAGGAGGCCGTCCGCACCTTCAAGCGCCGCCGCACGATGGCCGACTACAGCGACCGCGGCGAGCTGGCCGCGTAGCCCGAATCCGCGCTTACCTCAAGCGCGAAGCGGGGGTCACGGCACCGCGCACATGAGTTCCGGCTGGTGCGGGTTGGCAGTTGGGGAGCCCAGGCAGCGGTCAGTCGGAGGCAGTGCCGGGTTGGGCGAGGAGTTCTCCGTCGGGTCCGTGACGGGTGCGGCCGAGGCGGAGGGCTGCGCCGGCCCGGACTGCGGCCCTGGCCGGGCGAGTCGGACCCGCATGGTGTACGCCAGGCCGGGCTGAGACTGGGGTTCGGCCTGGACCGCCGCCCCGGGTTGCAGCCGGAGGATGGTGGGGGAGCCGGCCGAGGTCGTTCCTGGGCCATTGCCGCCGGTGAGATGGCCGGGGGCAGTGGCGCACGCGGCCCCGAGGAGGGCCGCCGTGGCGAGCAGGATGGAAGCCTTCCGCATCACCTCTCCATAACGCACCAGGAGCCTTCCACTGACGCTCAAACCGGTTCCGGGCGGGCGCCCGGATTCCGGCTCAAGAAGTGTTCGGGGACGGTCACCATCGGTGGGCGCTCCGTGTCCTCCAGCTCCGTCTGCTCGATCCAGTAGCGCTCGTCCTCGTACCGGATCTGCTTGATGGTGCGGTTGACCTGGTCCACCAGTTGGATGCGATGCCGGTCGCCCAGATACTTGAGGCATACCTGCAGCTGGGCAAAGGCCATCGCCTGCCGGTCGGCTGGCTCCCGCCGGGCCCGTGGCCCCACCTCCACCTGGGCCAGGGCGCGGGGTCCGTGAGCGCTGGCGATCGCGAGCAGCAGCCCCAGCGCCAGGCCATGGCCGGTGAAAAACGGGACGCTCTCCAGGACGGCGCGGCGGCCGGCATGGTCGGGGCTGAGCGGATCGATCAGGCCGGAGAGCGCAGGGAAGAGGAGGTTGATCAATGGGCGCACCGCGAAATCAGTGAGTGGATCGGGGGCGGCGGTGGGTGGCCGGCGCGAGAACGCCGTGACATAGGCAATGTCGGGGTCGGTGAGCAGGGGGCCGAGCAGGCCGGCCACCAGGCGGGGCTGAGGCGGCGGGCCCGCCGGATCGATCCAGCAGATGAGGTCGCCCTTGAGCACATGCAGGCTCTTCCACTGCGCTTCGCCCGAGCCCGGAAAGCTGCCGTAGCGTGACAGGACGTCGGCCGGGCGCACGACCGTGACGCCAGCCACCCTTGCCGCCCGCTCGCTGGCGGCCGAGCCCCCAATCTCGATCACGACGATCTCGTCGAGTAGGGGCGTCCGCCCCATCAGGGCTAGCTTCAGGCTCCGCAGGGTCGCGCTCAGGCCGGTCGCGCCGGGCATCGCCGGGATCGCCAGGCTGATGGTGAGGTCCTGGCGCTGCTTGCGGTCCACCAATCGCTGGAGGTCGTCGAACTCGCGAGAGTCGAAGGTGTTTTCGGTCAGCCATCGGTCCACCTGCTCCGTGATGGCGGCCCGCGTCTCGGTGCGCGCCGGCGCCGGTCGGGGGGTGGGCACCCCCGCCTTCTTGACGATCATCACCGTGCCGGGGAGACGGCGCAGCATGCGCTGCAGCGGGGCGCCCAGCACCATGGGCCGGTGCATGAGCGACCGGGTGGCTCCCAGGATCAGCAGCTGATGCTGTTGCGCCTCCTTGACGATGGCCTGGCGCACGTTGGTGCTGGAGCCCTTGAGCTCGATGACCGGGCCGTTCACCTGGGCTGTCAGGCTGGCGAACGTCTGCTCCTCGCGGGCGCGTTCCTCGGGTGACTGGCGGGGATCGAAGATGTGCAGTAGGGTTAGCGTGGCGCCGGTACTGGCGCGGATGCTGCGGGCTAGCTGGACCGCCAGCTCGGCGCTAGGTCCGCCGCGGACCGCCAGCAGGATGCTGGTGATCGGCGGGGCCGCGGCCTCGGTGCGCAGCAGCGCCACGTCGCACGGGGGATCGTAGAGGAGATCCTCGAGCGCGTTGGTCCAGAGGCCGTCGTCGCGGGCGCCGCCCTCCAGCAGGAGCAGGTTGCTGCCGGTTTCCAGGGCGGCCTCGCGAATGCCCTGGGCGGCGACATGGGCGATGCGCACCAGGGGCGCCAGGGGCGGAGCGGCGCGGGTCGCGATCCGGGTCGTCTGGGCGAGCAGGGTACGGTAGGCCTCGCCCGGGACCGGCGGTCGGGCCAGCGAGTGATCCGGCGGGACCTCGATGATGCCCAGCAGCGTCCCGCCCGACTCGGGCGCAGCGGTGAAGCTGGTGGCCAGCCTGAGCAGCTTGCCGGCCTGGGCGGGCGCCAGGGTAGGGATCAGGACACGGTAGTGGCTCACCGTCGTTTCAGTATCAGTCGGCGGCCGGTGGGTCGTCGAGAATAACGGCCATCCCGTCCGGGGCATCGACGATGTCCACCTCGGGCCGGCCGCCGTCGTAGGTGACGCGGAATGACAGATGGCCGGTGCCCACCCGCATGCCGCGCACCTCCACGCTGCGCGCCAGGGGAATGGGCATGGGCGAGAGGAAGACCCGGTCCGCCGTGGCGTCGGGAAAGATCCCCAGCGCGGTCTGCAGCAGATGAAAGGCGGCGCCCGCGCCCCAGGCTTGCGGGTTGCACGACACCAGGTACTCGGCGGGCCCGGTGCCGAACCGCAAGTCGCGGCCGAACCCGCAGAAGAGCTCGGGCAGCCGGAAGCTGGGCATGCGGATGCCGGCTTCCAGGATGCCAGTGACCACCTGTTGGGCGGCCTCGGTGTGGCCGTAGCGGCGCAGCCCGGCGGCGATCAGGGAGTTGTCGTGCGGCCAGATGGTGCCGTTGTGGTAGCTCATCGGGTTGTAGTGGGGCGAGCCGGCCGACAGGGTGCGGATGCCCCAGCCCGAGAACATGTCGGGCGCCAGCAGCCGGTCGGTGACGATGTCGGCGCGTTCCGCATCGCAAATGCGCGAGAACAGGCAGTGGCCGGGGTTGGAGGTGATGGACGGCACCCGCTCCTTGGCGCCGTCGAGCGCCTGGGCGTAGAACTGGTGGTCATCCTGCCAGAAGGCCTGCTCGAAGCGGCGACGCAGGTCACCCGCCTCGGTGGCCAGCTGCTGCGCGGCGCCGGTCTCGCCCAGGCGGTCCAGGATGCGGGCCAGCCCGGCCTTGGCGTGGTAGACGTACCCCTGGACCTCGACCAGCGCGATAGGGCGCTCGGCGGGCTTTCCGTCCGGCATGAGCAGCGAGTCGTGCGAGTCCTTCCACCCCTGGTTGCGAATCCCGCGCGGGGCATGGTCCCCATACTCGACGAACCCGTCATGATCCAGGTCCCCGTACTTGTCGATCCAGTCCAGCGCCGCGGACATCGCCGGTAGCAGCTCGACGAAGAGATCGCGGTCGTTTACCCAATCCATGAGCTCCACCAGCGCCACCAGGAAGAGGGGCGTGCTGTCCACCGAGCCGTAGTAGGGCGTGTGGGGGATCTGCTTGAGGTTGGCCAGCTCGCCGAAGCGCCGCTCGTGGAGGATCTTGCCCGGCTGCTCGTCGCGGCTGGGATCAACCTTGGTGCCCTGGTGGGCGGCCAGGTAGCGGAGCGTGCCGCTGGCGATGTCGGGATTGAGGCCCAGCGTCTGGATGGACGCGATCAAGGCGTCGCGACCGAACGGGGCGCTGAACCAGGGAATGCCGGCCATGGGCAGCAACCCCGTGTCGAACTCTTCCAGCAGAATGCGCAGGTCCTTCGAGCTGCGCTGGAGCACGCCCTTGTCCAGGAACGCGTTGTCTGTGGTGATTCCGGTCGTGCTCTGCTGCCAGGCCCCGTAGGACTGTTGCAGCGCCTGCAGGGAATCGTCGTAGAGGTAGTCCAGGTTGGGAATCTCGCCGCCCAGCTCCGGCACGATGTCGATGATGAGCGTGACGGTCTGGTGCGGCTCGAGGTGGTACTGGTAGCGCACCGTCCGGTCGTGCCGATAGCTCGGCTTGTCCTCCAGGATGACCTCAGTGCGCCGGCTGATTTGGTCCAGGCCCTGGTAGCTGAAGACCATGCCGTAGTCGTGGGCTTCCAGGGGCAGGCGCTGCCCATAGAAGTTGAAACTCATGCCACGGACGTCGAACATGTCTTTGAAGTCGGCGTCGAACGAGAACGAGCACTCGATGTCCACCGACTCGGTGCCGCAGTTCTGGATGCCGATCCGTTCGTGGAGGCCGCCATAGATGAACCGGCTGCGCCGGATGCTGAGGCTCTGCTGGGGGATGGTGCGCTTGCCTTCGTCCACGATGAGCACCGGATTCACCATCTGGAAGAGGGCGACGTAACTTTCCTCGGTCGAGGCCGACAGCAGGATGGGCTTGAGGCCGTTGAGCCGAAACTCGTAGGCCGACAGGAAGCGGGTGTCCTGGAAGTAGAGGCCCAGGCCCGAATCGTTGTCCTGGGGGATGTCGCCCAGTGGGTCCGAGACGACCATGATGCGATTCTCTTTGAGGACCACGCGGCCGTCCGGCACGGTGCCTATTATATGGACGCCTGTCGGAATCCTTGGGCGACTAGGTATACGTTTTGTGAGGTTAAGACATGGCGACTCCCTTTGTGGCGATTGTCGGGCGGCCCAACGTCGGCAAGTCCACCCTCTTCAACCGGCTGGTGGGCGAGCGCCGGGCGATCGTCGACGCCATGCCCGGATTGACCCGCGACCGGCTCTACGGGCAGGCCGACTGGCGGGGCCGGTCGTTCGTGGTGGTGGATACGGCCGGCCTGGTGCTGGGGCGCCTTCGCGATGAGGAGGTAGGCGTCCGCGAGCTGCGCCGCCGGATGGAAGCGCAAACGCAGGAGGCCGTGGCGGCGGTGGAGTGCGTGTTATTCGTGGTGGACGCGCGCGAAGGGCTGAATCCCATCGACCGCGACATTGCCGAGTTGCTGCGGCGCTCCAAGGTGCCGGTGATCGTGGTGGCGAACAAGATCGATACGCGGGGCGCGGATGTGTCGGAGTTCTATGCACTGGGTCTGGGGGAGGTGTTTGGCGTATCCGCTTTACACGGGACGGGCAGCGGGGATTTGCTGGATGCCGTCGTTGAGCGACTTCCAGCAGAGCCGGACGCCGGGGTTGAGGTGGCGGCGGCTCGCGTCGATGCCCGCGTAGCAGTGTTGGGGCGGCCGAATGTGGGGAAGTCCTCGCTGGTGAATGCCTTGCTGGGGCATGAGCGATCGCTGGTGGATGCGGTGCCCGGCACGACCCGTGACCCGGTGGATACGACGTTCACATTTAGCGGAGGGGATGGCCAGGGCAATGGCCGGTCGGTGATGCTGGTGGACACCGCCGGGATCCGGCGGCCCGGCCTCACGCGAGGGGTGGAGCAATACTCGCTGCTGCGCGGGCTGCGGGCGATGGAGCGTGCGGACGTGGCCTTGGTGGTGATGGACGCCCGGGAGGGGGTGACCGCGCAGGACCGGCATATCGCGGGATATGTGGTGCAGGCCGGGCGCGGGCTGGTGCTGGTGGTCAACAAGTGGGACCTGCTCTCGCCAGAGGAGAAGGACGAACGCGTTTGGCGCAAGCGATTGAAGGACGCGTTCGATTTTGCTCCATGGGCGCCGGTCGCGTACGTGTCCGTCAAGACCGGGCAGCGGGCCGATCTGCCGTTGTCGCTGGCGCTGCAGGTTGTCGCATCGCGTGCGCGCCGGGTGTCGACGCCGGAGCTGAACCGATGGCTGCGGACCGTGCTGGCGGAGCGCGAACCGCCGAGCCACAAGGGCAAACGGTTGACGGTGCTCTACGTGAACCAGGTGGAGGCCGGGAGTCCCACGTTCCTGGTGTTCGTCAATGACCCCGAGCTGGTGCATTTCTCTTACCAGCGGTTTCTGGAGTCGCGACTGCGCAAGGCCTTCGGGTTCGAGGGCACGCCCGTGCGTTTGCTCTTTCGCGGACGCGGGAAAGGTGAGGACTCCGGCGCGCGGCCTCGACCCCGCGCGGCGCGGGGGAAGCGCCCAAAAGGCCGCCTATAATAGGTCGCGCGTCGGGGAGTGGCGCAGCCTGGTAGCGCACTTGAATGGGGTTCAAGGGGTCGCAGGTTCAAATCCTGTCTCCCCGATCGCATCCCTCGACGGGCCGAACCTTGCTTACGGCTTGGTCTTCAGGAGGCGCTTGAAGTCGAGGTCGGGCTCCTGGGCAAGCAGCAGGTGCAGATCGAGCAGCTCGTCGGCTGAAATGGTCGGGCGACTGCCATTCGCCCGGGTATGCAGCTCTAGCTGAAGCTCATACATCGCCTTGCCGTCGCGGGGATTGATGCCCAACATTTCCTTATAATCTGATAGCCTAACTATCACTAGTTTAGGGAGGGCAATTATCCCGTGTCAAGTTTCGGGGAAGCGGCCGCCGAATTAGGTCTGGTGGCTCACCCGGCGAACGGTCCGGAACGCCAGGCCGGCCCCGCTGATGAACAGAACTCCGCCCAGGGCAATTAACCCAACGGTGATTGGCAGGAAGAGCGGGTTGTCCAGGTCGTTCTCGGCGTAGCCCAGGAACACCATCAGCAGGTCGGTCACCAGGCCGGCAAGGGCGGAGCCCAGGAACAGCCACAGCTCAGTCGGCGAACCCGGCGGGACCTGCGAAGTCGCCTTGGGGGCCATCAGGCCGGCGCGGACGCCGAAGGCGATCAATCCCAGGAAGGCCAGGCCGGACGCGGCGGTAAAGATCACCACCACGACCAGCACCGAAAGCACGCGGTCCTCGATGCCGGCGAACCCGTTAAAAGGGACCATTCGACGGGATTTTACGCCTTGTCTACGCCGCCCAGCGCCTGGGCGACCAGGCGCTCCTGGACCACCTCATGCGCCCCGGCGTACCCTTCGCTGGGGCTCGCCCGCTCGGGGCGCCCCACATACTGCAGGGACAGGCCGTCCGGCAGCCGGCCCTCCAGGTGGAGATGGACATGGGTCCAGGCCCCCATGTTCATCGGCTCCTCCTGCACCCAGGTCACCTGGCGCAAGTTGGGATAGGCTCCAATCAGTCCCAGCACATCGTCGATCCGGAAGGGCTCTAGCAACTCCAGCCGGGCAATCGCGACGTCGCCCGCCTGCGCCCGCAATGGACTCAGGGACAGATCGTAGTAGACCTTCCCGGTGCACAGCAGCAGACGGTGAACGTCGTCACGCCGCTGGGACGCCTGCGGGTCATCGATCACCCGTCGGAACCCGCCCGACACCAGGTCCTCCAGTTGCGAGGCCGACGCCTTCAACCGCAGCAGACTCTTGGGCGTCATCAGCACCAGCGGTCGCGGCCGCGAATGGAGCGCCTCCCGCCGCAGCACGTGAAAATACTGGGCGGCCGTGGATGGGTAGGCCACCCGGATGTTGCCCTCCGCCGCCAACTGCAAGAACCGTTCCAGCCGCGCGCTCGAGTGCTCCGGCCCCGACCCTTCGTAGCCGTGCGGCAGCATCAGCGTCAACCGCGACGCCTGCCCCCACTTGGCGAGCCCCGACACGATGAACTGATCGACCACGATCTGCGCGCCGTTGATGAAGTCCCCGTACTGCGCTTCCCAGCAGACCAGGGCTTCCGGCGCCTGGGCGCTGTATCCGTATTCGAAGGCCAGCGCTCCGTACTCGGAGAGGGGACTGTTGGCCAGCTCGAAGGTGGCGGTGGCGCCCACCAGGTGTTCGATCGGGATCCAGCGCCGACCGTCGTTGACGTCATGGATCACCATGTGCCGCTGGCTGAACGTCCCGCGCTCGGTATCCTGGCCGGTCAGCCGCGCCGGGACCCCGCCGGTCACCAGGCTGGCGAATGCCAGCGCCTCGGCCTGGGCCCAATCGATGTCCCGGCCCGCCAGCGGCTGGCGGCGCCGTTCCATCTGGCGCAGCAATTTCGGGTTGACCGCGAATCCGTCGGGCACCGAAAGCAGTTGACGGTTCAACGACTCCAGCACGTCCGCCGAGACCGCGGTCTTGATATCGGGTTCCGGGCTAACGTCCATCACCGGCCGGGCGGCTTCCACCACCTGCGCCGAGCGCTCCTTCACCCGGGTGTGCGCGCTCGCCACCTTCTCCTCGGCGGCGGAGACCATCGCTTTCACCTCATCCGCGGTGAGCAGGCCGGCCTCGATCAGCTCCGCGGCAAACAGCTCGCGCACCGGTGGATGCTCCCGAATGGTTCGGTACATCACCGGCTGGGTGTAGGCCGGTTCATCGGTCTCGTTGTGGCCGAACCGCCGGTACCCAATCAGGTCCACCACGACGTCCCGGCCGAACTTGCGGCGGAAGGCCACCGCCAGCCGGATGGCCGTCATGCTGGCGGCGATGTCGTCGGCGTTGACGTGGATGATGGGCAGATCGAACCCCTTGGCCAGGTCGCTGGCGTAGCGGGTGGATCGCCCCTCGTCGGGATCGGTGGTGAATCCCAGCTGATTGTTGGCGATGATGTGCAGAGTGCCGCCGGTCGAGTAGCCGGCCAGCTTCTGCAGGTTCAGCACCTCCGCCACCACCCCCTGCCCCGGGAATGACGCGTCCCCATGGATCAGGAACGGCACCGTGGTGGTCTGATCGAGGTGCACCTGCGGCCCTTTGCGGCGGGTTTGCTGCGCCCGGGTCCAACCCTCGACCACCCCGTCGACAGCTTCCAGGTGCGAGGGATTGGCCAGCAGGGTCACCGAGACCTGGTTGCCGTTGGGCGTGACGTACGTCCCCTCGGCCTCGGCGTGGTACTTCACATCACCGGACACGTCGCCGGTGGCCACGCGGGCCTTGCCCTGCTCGAACTCCACCAGGATGGACTCGTAGGGTCGATTGACCACGTGGGCGATCACGCTCAAGCGGCCGCGGTGCGCCATGCCCATCACCACCTGGCGGGTACCCTCTTCCGCCAGCAGGGAGATGGCCTCTTCCAGCATGACCACCATGGCGTCCAGTCCCTCGATGGAGAACGTCTTCTGGCCGAGGAACGCCCGGCGCAGGTAGCGCTCCATGGCGTCCACCTTGGTCAGGCGTCCCAGCAGCTGGCGAGCCCGTTCCGGGGATAACGGCTGGCGATAGCGACTCGACTCGATCCGCTCGCGCAGCCAGTTCCGCTGTTCGTGGCTGGAGATGTGCTCGATCTCGTAGGCGATGGTCGAGCAGTAGGTCTCACGCAGGTTCGGCAGGACTTCCGCCAGGGTTTCGCCCGGCACCCGCACGCGCAACACCGCGGCTGGCACCGCCCGCATCAGCTCTTCGGTCAGGCCCAGGTTCATTGGATCCAGCGACGGATCACCGGGCGGCGCACTGCCCAACGGGTCCAACCGGGCCGCCAGGTGACCATGGCTGCGATAGGCGGCCACCAGCGCCACCCCGGCCGCCACCCCGCGCACCAGTTCCGCCGTCTGCGTGGGCTCGCCTTCGCCCACGCCTTCGGGAAGGGCGACCAGCGCTCCGCCGGCGGCTGCCACGTCGGCCGGGACCGGCAGGCGGAGCGAGACAAAGATCGCCTCGTAGAACCCGTCAGCCCCGTTGAGCAGGTCGTCGATGCGGCGCAAAAACTCACCAGACTCCGCCCCCTGGATCACCCGATGGTCGTAGGTGCTGCTCATGGTCATCACCTTCGACACGCCCAGCTGGCGGACCGCCTTCTCGGACATCCCCGAGAACTGCGCGGGATATCCGATCGCGCCGGTGGCAACGATGGTTCCCTGGCCCGGCATCAGCCGGGGCACGGAGGCCACCGTCCCGATGCCGCCCGGGTTGGTCAGGGTCATGGTCGCCCCGCGGAGGTCGTCGACCGTGAGTTTGTTGGTACGCGCCTTCGCCACGAGAGTTTCGTACCGGTCGCGGAAGGCCGCAAAGCTCAGCTGGTCCGCGCTCTTGATGACGGGCACCACCAGGAAGCGTCCACCCTCGGGTTTCTGCAGGTCGACGGCCAGACCCAGGTGCACGCCGCGCGCCACGCGGTGGGGCTTGCCCTCCACACGCTCGAAGGCGACGGCCATCGACGGCACCTCCTGCACCGCGCGGACGATGGCCCACGCGATGACATGGGTGTACGAAAGCTTTTCGGGACGCCCGGCGGCCTGCAGGGCCTGGTTCAGCTGTTGACGTCGGCGGTCCAGCACGGCCACCGGGACCGTTCGAAAGCTAGTGGCAGTCGGAATCGCCAGGCTCTCTTCCATGTAAGTGACGAGGGTGGCGGCCGGGCCGCGCAGCGGCACGCGGCCAGGCCGGGCGTGGCCGGGGCCTGGGGCGGTGCCTCCACGGGAGCGGTCGGGGCGGGCGCCGCGGCAGCTGGGGCCGGTGGCGCGGTCGCTTTCTCGCGGTCCTCGATCGCCTGGAGCACGTCCCGCCGGGTGATGGCGCCGCCGCGCCCGGTGCCCTTCACCGATGGCAGATCGATGCCGCGCGCTTCGGCCAGCAGCTGGGCGCCCTCCGACGCCTCGGCGGAGGGGGCGGCCGGCAGCACGGCTGGCGGCGGTGCCGCTGGAGCTGGAGCCGCGATGGCCGGTGGGGGAGGGGCTGCTACCGGAGCCGCTGCCTGCGCCGATGCCCCATCTCCGTCGCCCACCGAGAGCTCCGCCAGCGGTGAGCCGACGGCGATGGTGTCGCCGGTGTTGGCCAGGATTTTCAGCAACCGTCCGGTCATGGGCGCCGGCACTTCGGCGTCGACCTTGTCGGTGGTGACCTCGACCAGGCCTTCCCCCTGGCGCACGGTCTCCCCGACCTGCTTCAGCCACTTGGCCACCGTTCCTTCGGTGACCGACTCGCCCATTTCAGGCAGGGTCACCTGAACGGTCGATTGGGGCACCGTCAAATTCTACCCAAGCCTCTTTCAGCCAATCTCCAGGCCGTAGAACGCGATTGATAGACTGACGCTGCGGGAATGAGCTTTACTGCCAAGCTCGAAGCCAGCGAGCAGCGCACCCACTCGCTGCTTTCGCTGGGGCTTGACCCGGACCCCGACCTGCTGCCGGCCGGGCTGGCGCCCACGCCGGCCGGCACCCTCGAGTTCCTCGGCCGCGTGATCGAAGCCACCACCGGGCTGGTGGCCTCATACAAGCTGAACCTCGCGTTCTACGAGCGGTGGGGGAGAGACGGGAGCGGCCTGCTGGCCGACACACTGGCGCTCATTCCCCAGGACGCGCCGGTCATCCTGGATGGCAAGCGCGGCGACATCGGCTCCACGGCGGCCGCGTACGCCCACGCGCTGTTCGAGGCCTGGCGGGCCGATGCCGTGACGGTCAGTCCCTACCTCGGCTACGACTCGGTGGCGCCCTTCCTGGCCCACAAGGACAAGGGCGTCTTTATCGTGTGCCGCACGTCCAACGCCGGGGCCGCCGACTTCCAGCAGCTGCGCAGCGATGGCGAGACCCTCTACCGGCACGTGGCCCGCCGGGCGGTGAGCTGGGATCACCACGGCAACGTCGGCCTGGTCGCCGGCGCGACGGCCCCCGCCGAGCTCCGGGACATCCGCCAGATCGCGGAGCACCGCCTGCTGCTGGTCCCCGGGATCGGCGCCCAGGGCGCTGACCTGGAGCGCGCCGTGCGGGCTGCCCTTCGTCCGGACGGCCGGGGGGCGCTGATCGTGATGGGGCGCGGGATCCTGTTCGCCTCGTCTGGCCCCGACTACGCCGAGGCGGCTCGGGCGGCCGCCACCGGCTATCGGGATGCGGTCAACGCGCTCCGGAGCGAGCCCGCGGGCCTGCGGAGCTGAGAATGCCCGGCATCATTGCCGGCGCCCTTATCGCGCACCCGCCGATCCTGCTGCCAGAGGTCGGCCAGGACGCGTCCACCCAGGTGGCGGCCACGGTGGCGGCCATCCGTCGTCTCGATGCAGCACTGGCCGCGCATCCGGCCGACCTGGTGATCCTGTGCTCGCCCCACAGCCCGGCCGGGTCGGTGGCGATCCCGGTCCGCGCCGGAAAGGCGGCCGTCGGCGACCTCTCGCGCTTTCGCGCGCCCCAGGTACGCGTGGCGGTCGAGCTGGACGAGGCGATCACCCACCGACTGTTCGAGGCGGCGATCGAGGCCGGTTTCCCCATGGCCTGGGCAGAGGACGAGCCGCTGGACCACGGCGTGGTCGTCCCCCTCCACTTCCTGGAGCGGACGCGAGCCAACAAGCGATTCGTGCTGCTTGGCCTGGCCGGCTGGAGCCTGGACGACTTCGTGCGATTCGGGGGCTGGCTCCACCGACACCTCGAGGATCGGTCCGCCATCTTTATCGCCTCCGGTGACCTCTCGCACCGGCTGATCCCGGGGGCGCCGGCCGGCTACCGCCCCGACGGGCAGGTCTTCGACCGTGCGGTGATCGACGCGCTTCGCTCGAACCACTGGGACCAGATCGAGCGCCTGGATCCCGTGTTCATCGACGAGGCGGGCGAGTGCGGACTGCGGCCGCTGGCCATGCTGCTGGGAGCGGCCGGGGCCGCCGGGATCCCGTCGACCGTGCTCCAGTATGAGGGCCCGTTTGGCGTAGGGTATCCGGTCGTGCAGTTTGGGCCGCCAGCCCCAGGGGAATCGGCCGCCGTGCTGGCTCGCGAAGCCATTCGCCATTACCTCACCACCGGGCAGTTCCTCGAACCGCCCGAGCCCATCGCCCCCGACCTGGCCGGGATGTCTGGGGTCTTCGTCACCCTTCACCGCCAGGGCGACCTGCGGGGATGCGTGGGCACCATCCATCCGACACAGCCGACGGCCGCCCACGAGCTGGTGCAGAGCGCCATCAGCGCCGCTACCCGCGACCCGCGGTTCGACCCGGTGAGCATTGCCGAGCTTCCGGACCTCGAGGTCCACGTCCAGCTGCTGGAAACGCCCGAGCGCGTCGACAGCCCAGACGACCTCGATCCCTTCCGGTACGGGCTGATCGTCCGGTCGGGCGACCGGCAGGGCCTGCTGCTCCCCGGGCTCGACGGGCTGAGCACCCCGGACGAACAGATCGCGGCCGCCTGCCAGAAGGCCGGCATTTCGCCGTATGCCGCGCTGGAGCTGTTCCGCTTTCGCACCCGCGATGTGGCGTGACGCCATGCGCCCTGCTGGTCAACCCCGAACACCAAGCGCACGCGCTGCCCGGTCATCCTGAGCGCCCCGAGCGGGTCGATGCCATCCTGGACGCGATCGCGGAGGCCGACCTTGGCCTGACGCCGGAGCCCAGCCCCCCAGCACCTGAGTTGCTGATCACGCGCGTGCATGACCTGCGCTACCTGGCCGCGCTGGATGAGGCAGCGGCCGAGGGCGGCGGGATGATCCCGCCGGACACATACCTGCGGCCCGGTTCGATGAGTGCGGCGCGGACGGCGGCGGGGGCGGTGGTCGAGGGGGTGAAACGTGTGCTCCGGGGCGACGCCCAACACGCGTTCGCGGTGATCCGTCCGTGTGGTCACCACGCCGAGCGGGCGACCGCCATGGGCTTCTGTCTCATCAACAATGTGGCCGTGGGCGTGTTTGCGGCCCGCCAGTTGGGCGTCCAGCGCATCGCCGTCATCGACTTCGACGTCCATCACGGCAACGGCACCCAGGACACGTTCTATGAAGACCGGGATCTCCTGTATTGCTCGACCCACCTCTATGGCCGGTGGCGGGGCCTACCGAACCCAGGTGGCCGAGGCCGTCGAGGGCTTCAAGCCGGACCTGATCCTGGTCTCGGCCGGCTTCGATGCCCACGCCGCCGATCCGCTCGCCGGTCTCGAGGTCTCGACCGTTGCCTACCGGCAACTGGCCGAGCTCATCACCGGCTGGGCCGACCGCTTCGCCGGCGGCCGCACGGTCTGGGCCCTGGAAGGCGGCTATGACCTCGTCGCGTTGGGCGATTCGGCAGTCGCCTGTCTGCGGATTCTAACCAGGCGGCCGGTATAGTTCACCACGCGACCGACCTCCCCCTCCGGGTTTGGGTCGCGTGGCGGACCACAAAGGCCGCCGCCACGACGTCCTCGATCGCCAGCCCCAACGACTTAAAGAGCGTGATCTCACCCGGCGACCGTCGCCCTGGCTGCTTCCCGGCCACCAC
>WNFC01012823.1_pt1 | contig 15937 bp, 16 predicted proteins | sample 5400541 | NCBI WGS metagenome assembly WNFC01 (sample SAMN13153342, study PRJNA577476) | soil metagenome | isolation source: 120 cm saprolite under Douglas fir tree site 2 hole 2 replicate 1 | place: USA:California | collected 2015-04-18
ATCTAATCTCCACCAGTCTGGAAATGCCGCGCGAGCCTTTATTGAGAATGCTCGCCATTTCCTGAGCGCTGAATATTTGCCGAAAATTGAGCGCTGCCTCGAACAACTCAACGACGATCAGATTTGGTGGCGGGCAAATCCTGAATCCAACAGCATTGGCAATTTGGTGCTGCATCTTTGCGGTAACGCCCGGCAGTGGATCATTGCCGGCTTGGCCGGGCAGACGGACAATCGCCGGCGTGATGCCGAGTTTTCGCAGACTGAAGTGATCCCTTGCAGTGAATTGCGAGAGATATTAAGGGCAACCCTCGCTGAAGTAGAAGCAGTTATCACGGCACTTGATCCGGAGACACTGCTCGAAAAACGCCTGATACAAGGAAAGGAAGTCGAGATACTTCACGCCCTTTTCCATGTAACAGAGCATTTTTCAATGCACACCGGCCAGATTATTCTGCTCACAAAATTGTTGGCGCAGAAAGATCTGCGATTCTACGATCTTTCGACTGGTGTTCCCCTCCACCGTTGGCAATAAAGTAAGCGACCTTAAAACACTATCGACCGCGTCATCTTTCAAAAGTTACGTGTTCGTGTTTAATATAGTCTCGATAGAAGTGCGTATGCGCATTGAAGGATGCTAAGGATCTCTCATACTTACGTCGCTAATAGCCCAAGGAGGCGAAATCCGAAATGACCTACGTCGTTGCCGAACCGTGCGTCAACTGTCGTTATACTGATTGTGCTTTAGTTTGCCCTGTCGAAGCTTTTCACTTGGATGATGACATGCTTGTGATTCATCCTGAAACCTGTATTGACTGCGATGCTTGCGTTCCTGAGTGTCCGGTGGAAGCGATCTTTCCGGAGAATGGTGTGCCGGCTGAGTGGACGCATTTCACTCAAATCAATGCCGACCGTGCCTTGAGTGGCTTGCCGACCATCACTGCAAGGCTTGATGCGCTTTGCGAATAGCCGCGATTAAATGAAAAAGCGCACCAAGCAATTGATTGGTGGCCTGGCGGTCGCAGCCGGAGCTGTAGGGGCTGCGGGAGCCTACTTAAAGAAAAAGAAGATGGAAGTAAGAAGACGACCGCAAAAGCGAAGGGTAGACGTCTGGGCCAGGCCCGGAATGATAGTAACGTTTAGAGCTGAGTTGATGCCGGGCAGGGAACGCGAAGAAAGAACATTCAAGGTCAAGGAGTTGTTACCCAGCGGCCGCGTTTCCCTGCATGACGCCGACGGAGAACACACGGTAACGGAATTCGAATCCCTTCACTGATAAGCAGACCCCGCCGTTTGATCGGAAGCTCGTCCGCTGCTCGTGCCAAATCCGACGCAAGGAACCGTCTGGTAAAATGCCGCTCAACCGCAGAACAGGAAGCGGTAGCGACCTGGCCGATTCGCAATGCTCTCCGCTACAAAGACCGATGAGCATCAGATGCTCAAACACTTCGGAATGGAACCAGGGAGTTGAGTGAAGCGAATCGGCCAGGTCGCTACCGCTTCCTGTTCTGCGGTTGAGTGTCGTCATTCGAGTGCTTCAGTCACGGCAAATTAAGACACTCCCGACCGGCGAGACTACCAGGAGTAGGTTTTTCCTGGTTCCATCACACCCAACCTTGGAATGTTTAGCGCGTAAAGTTCACGAACGATAAGGTCCCGATAGCTGGGCTTGAGATGGACAGCGAGGACATCTATGCCATTGTGATCGAGTTTCTTTAGTTCTCTACCGAGGGACGCTGGAGTAAAGTGGCGCGAGACTTCCGCCAGTTCTGCCATGTTGTCGGGGAAAGATGCCTCTATCAGTAGTGCGTCCAGGTGCGGCGTGTTGTTAACAACGTCCCAAAACTGATCGGTCTCAGCGGTATCTGAATCGGCACATACTCCATCACTGGACCATGATTGTTCCGCAGATCCGAAAAGCGTGGATAGACGTTCCAATTAAAGACGTCTCGCTCTAGGAGTTCGATGACCTCCGGCGTTGCGTGCACTCGGACTGGCTCCGTTAACGTTGGATAGAGATCGTCGATAAATATTGGAAGGCTCGCGATGTGGTCCATGTGAGGATGAGTAACAATTATGTTGCGCACTTTGCCGCGCTGATCGTTGGTGAGGGCTATCCCAAGGCTGCCGGCGTCGACGGCAACACAGTCGTCGATTAGAAAACAGGTCAAACGCTGCTCAAGGGTAGCGTGGCCCCGGGCGTCAAAAGTGCTGGGTAGGAGTTGGATTCTCACGAGGATCGGCTCGGGTGAAAAGACCTTGCGCGGTCGCTAAGTAGTATAAGCCAGAATCGATGAAACCCGCGAGATCTATTATTGAAGAAAGGCGGCTCAAAGGGCACGAATCTCTTGCAGGAGATCCTGAAGCGCTTGCAGGTAAGATGTCTCCCGTTGTCGCGGATCCTGGTTGGCTGGAAACACTCCGCGAGACACGCGGCTCCGATGAAACGCCAGTTCACTCGCCAGTTGATTGAAACGCATTCGTGCGCGCCAACGCCCGATACCTCCACCGGTAAACGCATTGAAAGAAGAGCCCATTCGTCCGCGGATTGTGCAGAGTTGATCGTACTCCTGGTGAGTTAGAAGTCCACGCTCGCAGTCTGTTAGCAGGAACTGGCGCACAAGCTGTCCTTCCCGTCGCAGCGCAAGAGCGATCACGACCAGCATGATCAAGAACGCCGGGACCATCACAAGGATGTAAGTGAGTAGAAATGCTCCACCGCCAAAGATAGCCGCAGAACCGTTCCAGATGCTGTGCATGCATATTGCCGTCAGGAGACCCAGAATGGGTGCCAGGATCTTTACCGCTGTGTTCCGGGTCTGTCGAGCAAGCCCCAATCCAATTCCCGTCATACTCGTAAAAAGGGGATGAGAGAAGGGAGCGAAAGCGCCGCGAACGATGAAGATCAAAGTCAGACCGCCACCGCCTCCTGTTAGCGCTGCTTTGCCGTAGTATTGAATATTCTCCGTCATCGCGAAACCCAAACCTACCAGCGAAGCGTAGACAATCCCGTCAACAACTCCGTCAAACTCGTCCGCCTTCCAGAAAAAGAAGATGAACAGGATTAGAGCTTTGGCTGTTTCTTCAACGATTGGAGCGGAGATCACTGCTGCGAACATTTCTCCGGCAGTCAGGCTCCGGGTCATCGCGGCCACTATAAGACCGCTGGCAGTGTTAAAAAGAAACGCAAAGAATACTGCAATCAGCGCTCCCCAGAAGAATGCAGTCGCCAACATCCAGAGCGGTTCTGACTCGTAACGATCAATCCATAGGACAAGCCCTATATAGAGTGGTACAGGAAGGGTGGCTGCAACAAACCCGACCAACAGAGCGATCGGTCCGGTCTCAGTCCCGATCACCAGCAGAACCAATAAGCCCAAAAGTAAGGCAACGAGTATGGCAACAGCGCCGAGAGCCAATCTAATAATGCTCACCTGAGCGGAAGGTTTGATGACGGTAGGAATGACCTGACCCGCGTCGATTGGATTCTTCAAAAAAGGGTCATGAGGTATGTTCATTGGTCTCCACCTTTTACCCTCTGACTAAGGTTTCGTTTGCTTTCGGCAGGAATCCATTTATCTGGCACAAGTCTGTGCTCGGCCGCCATCAATGGAGTAGGTGACGCCCGTGATCCATGATGCCTGCTTCGAGGCCAGAAAAAAGACCAGCGCCGCAATTTCCTCTGGTTGTCCGACTCTGCCTAACGGATGCGTCTGCTTTGAGTGTGCTAGAAAAGCCAAATAGTCTTCTTCGCTCATGCCGCCTCGCTTGTGAATTTCGGTGACTACAACGCCAGGATTTACAGCGTTAACCCGGACACCCTTCGCCGCGAGTTCCAGTGCGGCGCAGCGGGTCAATTGATCCAGAGCTGCTTTGGAAACGCAATAGGCGAGCACACCAGGAAACGAGCGCAAGCCGGTCACACTCGAAATATTGACGATGTTTCCCTGGCGCTCAATGATGCTAGGCAAGGCCTTTTGTATGAGATTGAATACAGCACGGACATTGACGTTCAGCATGTCGTCCCAAACCTTGAGTGTTGTATTCTCGATCGTGCCGCTGCTGATGTGTCCGGCAGCATTGACGAGGACATCGATTCCGCCGAAGTTTTCAACTGTTCGCAAAACGGCTTTGTCGGCCTCGCTGGTAACTGACAGGTCGGCGCGTAGCCCCAACGCTTCTCCTCCAACGCTTTGAATCTCCTCTTTGATTCTCTGTAAGCCTGATTCGTCGCGGCCCACACACGCTACGCTCGCGCCTGCGGTTGCAAACTTGATAGCGCAAGACCGGCCGATGCCCGAACTGGCCCCGGTAACAAATACAACCTTACCCGCAAATTGTTTGTCGTCCATATGGTTTGTTTCCTTGTAAAGTCGAAGTCATCTCTTTCTATCGGGATCATACATTGACAGCGCAATCCCAAAAAGCTGACTATTATGACCTTGAGGGTTTTGTGAGGCTACCACCCTGACAGTCAACATGTGTATGTTGATCACGAAGAAGTTTATCGGGTTGGTTTAACCAATCCTTGAGGAGCTCGTTGGGACACAACTCAGCAGATCAAGTTTTCCCCAGGAGCCCGCGGTCGCATTCTCGTTCATCAGAAGAGGCACGCGGTCGAGTATCCCGGGCGAGGATGCCCTCCAGCGCGGGCTACATGATGGCTGCGGTGATTACCGCGGTGGCCCTCTTTTTTGTTCTGTGGTGGATGCTCGTGAGCGGAGGCGATGAAGCTCCATGGTTGCCGGCGGGACTGGCAGCAAGCGTGGTTCTGCTGGTAGCGCTTTCTGCGCGGGAAGTTGTGATGAGGCGAGCCTGGACTCGTTACCTTCTAGAGCATGGCATCCAGGAACATTCCTCGAGTAGCGGCGAAAAGAGCCAAAGCCGAAAAAGGAGTTATTCGTCATCACTCCATTCAGCTGCGTTGCGTGCCATTCAAAAACGATCAGGTGCAGCCGACTCGATATCTTCTTCACCCGAAGCTCATTTGGAGGTGGCCCAACTTTGTCACGATTACCTGATCAGCACTGAAGACGCGATGCGGTCAGGAAGCTTTACGGGCGAAAAAGGAATTACGATCAAAGCGGGTCATGATCGCGTTCGCGCGCTGCACAAGCATCACTTGCTGATTTGGGCACGAGACCATTCGCGAACTTTGACGCGTGATGCGCAGCAACGTGCACGCACTTCCGACAAGATTGAAACAGCAAATCGGGCACTGGAATGCATCGACTCGGCGCTCAGATTGTATCCGGACGAACTGGAGCTCAACGAATCGAGAGTGGCAATTGGAGAGTTCATTGCATCCGTAAAAGTGGCGCACTGGGTAGAGCTTGCTGAACGGTCAGCCTTCAAAGGGCATTACCGTAGAGCTATCGATAGATACAAAGACGCTCTCTTTTATCTCAGGGACCAGAACGTCAAAGAAGAGGTACGGGCAGCGGGGTCAGAACGAATCCAGCGAGAGATCGAAGAGCTCCGCATCAGACTAACATCTGCTAATGATGAGAAGAAGGGGGGACGCGCGGAAGAACCTCTTGCGAGGGACCGCGGAGACAAAATATGATTCTGCAAAAGTGTCCCAAATGTGGCAGCTCAAGGATCCGCAGGGGATATAAGCGGACACCGCTTCTGCTACGGCTGTTTGGCATCTATCACCTTTTATGCGATCATTGCAACTTGCTTTTCGTAGGTTTTGCGGTGCCTGGAACTGTTAGACACAATCATCGGAAAAAGATACCGATTAAGAATCAAGCACCAGCGAATCCCAAAGTGCCAACCTCCCCCTCAACCGATTTGACTTGAATTAAAATTCCAGATTCGAGGCCGTGCTATGAAAATTAAGAGTTTGTTTGTGTTGGGGATCGTCGCTTCCTCGATATTGGTCGCCATCGTCAACGCACAAGAGCCGGTGCAGCAACAAGAGTCCGGTCCTGTTGTTTCTCAATCGCCAAGCGTTGAAAACCAGGGGATTAAGAATTATCTACTTGGACCAGGCGATGTGCTCGATGTTCGAGTCTTCGGACAAGATCTGAACGCGACCGCCGAAGTGGACAGCGATGGCAACATAAGTTCACTACCATTTCTGGAGCAGCCGATCCCCGCAAAATGTCGCAGCGAAAAGCAAGTGCAAAAAGATATAGCCACAGCCTACTCGAAGTTTATCAATAGTCCTCAGGTAAGCGTTCGCATAGTCGCGCGAAACAGCCGCCAGCCTGCGACCGTTTTTGGCGCGGTGCGGCAGGCCGCGCGATTTCAAATGCAGCGAAAGCTGAGGCTGAATGAGTTGATGGCTGCCTCAGGGGGATTCACCGAACGAGCCTCAGGCACGATCCAGATACTTCACACAGAGCCACTCATGTGTCCGGGGCCTGGTGAAGAGGCTGATGCGGCCCCCATCGACGGAACAAAAATTCCAATGCAGATAGTCAAGATCGCTGAATTGCGCATGGGAAAACTGGAAGCCAATCCAGTCATTCGACCGGGTGATTTCATCCTGGTTACTGAAGCAGAGCCTGTCTATGTCACCGGTAGCGTCGTTAGTCCCCAGGGAGTTTATATTCGTGATTACCTGACACTGACTCGTGCACTCGCGATGGTGGGGGGTGTAAGAAAGGAAGCGAAAACCAGTGATGTTCGGATTTACCGACAAAAGCCAGGGTTGCCAGAACAAGAAACAATCAAGGCGGATCTGGCAGCGATCAAAAAGAAGGAGAAACCAGACATTTTGCTGGAACCGTACGATATCATTGACGTCCCTGAGGCAGGAATGCTCACTCCTACTCGCCTCCTGCCAACCCTTATGGGCGCCCTCTCAGGCGGGATGTCCAATATGGTCGCCGGGCAAACCGGCTTGGTAACACGAGTCATTTACTAAGCGAGAGTGAAATGCAGAGCTCTCAACTAGCAAGTAGCACTGCAACTGAATCCATCGTCCTGCACTGTATTTCCAAGGCTGAAGATACCTTATGACATCAAGAACAACTGTCGCGAGCGACCGTCGTCGTAGAAAAACCATAACCGCGCTCTGGATGGCCGGACTTTCCCTTGGAGTAATACTACTCATCTACTGGGAGTTGACCGCCATTCTTTATATCCTGGCAACGCTGAGTGTTACTGCACTGTTGATCGTCGTGGCTGTATCAGATCTTGCCCACACGGACAAAACCGTGGGCCAACTTTCCCCATCTGACAATGCAGCGGCTGTTGCAAATGGCTTAACTTCAAGCTACAGAAACCCTCCCTCCAAATAAATTTCTTGATCGAAAACTGATCTGATATCCAATCCGACAAGGTGCGCCTCGGCGCCCTGACTTTGAAAGAAGTCGATTCATCGCCGTGTGTTTTTTGTTCTGCTAAAACATTATGAGTAGGTTGAAAGTTTAGGCGGACTATTGCATAATCCCCGTGCGTTCACCTCCCCGGTGGCCGAAGTGGTCGCGTGGGGTGAGGACACGTGGCCTTAGGGTGGGGGCTGTGGGAGGCCCCCGCCCGCTTTTTTTGCGAGCAAGATCTGTTCTGTGCTGCTTATCCTAAGTAAGTTTTGTTGACGTAATGTGCTAAACACGTAGAATTCAGAAGTAACAATCGACTTTTGGGTGTGCCAATCGCTGGCATGTTAACTCACCACCATACGATGAGTCTGTTCCAGAGATCACGACGAAAGTTCAAGCTCTGGCTTTATAAGGGCGGAAGAGAAACACAAACAGCGCAGGACCACCCTACCGCTCACAGGCAACATCCCTGGTGGCAGGTGATGTGTCTCACCGGTGTTGATTATTTTTCGACACTTGGTTACCAGCCAGGCATCGCTTTTCTGGCAGCCGGCGCACTCTCACCGATAGCTACCCTCGTTCTGGTTCTGCTTACACTCTTTGGCGCGTTGCCGATTTATACTCGGGTAGCGGCGGAGAGTCCGCACGGCGAAGGCTCCATTGCCATGCTCGAGCGTCTCTTGTCTCGTTGGAAAGGAAAGCTATTTGTCCTGGTATTGCTTGGGTTCGTCGCGACCGATTTCATCATTACGATCACCCTTTCTGCTGCTGACGCTACTGCCCACGTCATCGAGAATCCCTTTACGCCTCTGGCTTTAAAACATCAGATGGGCATCACGCTCGCTCTGATAGCCATGCTCGGAGCGATCTTCCTCAAGGGTTTCAAGGAAGCAATTGGCATCGCAGTGATATTGGTCTTTGTCTATCTGCTATTGAACGTGATCGTACTTGGGTTTGGTCTTTTGCAGCTGGTTTCTCATCCGCACTATTTTGCGGAATGGAAGAATGCTTTGATGCATCACCCGAGGGTACATGGAAATGTCTGGTTAGTTATAGGTGTCTCTCTGATTCTTTTCCCCAAACTTGCACTTGGGTTGTCGGGGTTTGAAACCGGCGTCGCAGTTATGCCTCTGGTCCGAGGAGACAGAGATCTGAGAGCAGAAGACTGGGAGAGCATCCATTCAACTCGCACGGGTGGCTCTCCCAAGCCGACTGCCCACGCTTTGCTTGAAGGGCGAATAAGAAATACCAAAAAGCTCTTGCGCACTGCCGCGCTGATAATGAGTGTGTTCCTGATCATCAGCAGTTTTGTGACGACGACTCTGATTCCGGCCGCGGAATTCGCCGAGGGAGGCCAGGCCAACGGTCGGGCCATTAGCTATTTGGCACACGGATTCTTTGGCAATATTTTCGGCAGTGCCTATGACCTGAGCACAATTCTTATCCTGTGGTTTGCTGGCGCCTCCGCCATGGCTGGTTTGCTGAACATCGTGCCCCGTTACTTGCCGCGTTACGGTATGGCTCCCGAATGGGCCAGAGCGACTCGTCCGTTGGTCCTCGTATATATCGGAATCGCATTTGCTGTCACACTCATTTTCCGCGCGGACGTCGACGCGCAGGGCGGCGCCTACGCTACCGGTGTGCTGGTGCTAATGAGTTCAGCGGCGATCGCGGTAACGCTCGCAATGCGCAAGAAGCATCAAAACTGGCAGGTTTTTCTCATAATATCGATTGTATTCGCTTACACCACGATTCAAAACATTCACGAGCGACCTGAAGGAATCAAGATCGCCTCGTTTTTCATAGCGGCGATCGTTATCGCTTCGCTTGTCTCACGTGTTTGGCGCAGCACCGAATTGCGCGTCGATCGATTAGAGCTGGATGACCTGGCGCGCGACTTCATTCGCGAAGCGGGCCGCGGAACGATACGCATCATTGCCAACCGGAAAGATCAGGGTGATGTTCTGGAGTATCAGACAAAGGAGCAAGAGAAACGCGCTGATAACCACATACCGCCGGGTGAGCCTACACTTTTCTTTGAGGTCACTCCGGGAGATGCATCTGAATTTTCTGGAACATTGCAGATCCGTGGAGAACGAGTAGATGGCTTCCATGTGCTGCGAACCCAATCGCCCGCCGTGCCAAATGCTATAGCCGCTTTTCTGTTGTACCTGCGTGATGAAACAGGCAAGTTGCCTCACGTCTATTTTGGTTGGAGCGAGGGTAATCCTCTGTCATATCTCCTGAGGTATATCGCTTTCGGTGAGGGCGATACTGCACCAGTTACCCACGAAGTATTACGTCAGGCCGAGAAGGATCCGGCACGGCGCCCGATTGTCCATGTCGGTGGCTGAAGTTTACTGCCAAACGACTGGAAGTGTTTGCGTGGGAAAGATCCTGGTAGTAACATCCGCGCTGTTGAAATTTTGTCTGCCGAAGTCGTTAGTCTGAGGACTAGTGACGCGGGGGAACCAATGTTTCGCGCAAGCGAGACCAGGGGCGAAACGTGAACTCGCATGTTCACGTGGGACACTTCCAGTCCTAGTCCGTCAGCTAACCTCGTAGGCCTACAGGAAGGGCACTGCTGCGATCTGAAGAGGCGCGGGGCTCATTGCTCCGCGTTTTTTATTTGCGCTTGTTTGGATGCGAGAGACTGGGCAAGAAATGATCGGCGCGCTCGGAGGTAACTTGTGGTCGCCAGCTTGAAACGCATGCTCGTCGGACGCGCACTCCGCACCGAGGACGCCATACATGAACGACTAACAAAAAAGACTGCCCTGGCCGTTTTTTCCTCGGACGCTCTTTCATCTGTTGCCTACTCCACGGAAGCCATCCTGTTAGTTTTGTTGGCTGCGGGCACTTCCGCGATCGTTTATCTTCCCTATATATCAGTCGGCATAACTATCCTGCTGGCAATTCTTGTTCTTTCTTATCGCCAGACCATCCACTCATATCCTTCGGGCGGCGGCGCCTACATAGTCGCGAAGGACAATCTTGGTACACAGACTGGACTCGTGGCCGCCGCCTCACTACTGGTGGACTACATACTCACGGTAGCGGTTTCGGTTTCAGCTGGGGTCGCTGCAATCACCTCTGCTGCACAGGGAACCAGATTTTGGTTTCTTCATGAACATCGTGTAGCAATGTGCATTTTCTTCGTCGTCTTTATCGCCTTGATAAACCTGCGCGGGGTGAGGGAATCAGGGGCATTCTTTGCCGGTCCCACCTATCTATTCATTCTGTCAATGCTGGCCCTGATTGTGGTTGGCTTTGTTCGCTACTGGACCACGCATGAGGTGATGCCAACTCCGCAGCAAGTTTATTTCGATCCGTCAGTTTCTTCTGCGGCCCACCATGCATTGACAAACGGAGCCCTGCTCTGGCTCCTCATGCGCGCGTTTGCGGCCGGTTGCACGGCATTGACGGGTGTGGAGGCCATCTCAAATGGTATTCCCGCTTTCAAACCACCCGAATCAAAAAATGCCGCCAATACGCTGACGGTCATGGCAGCGGTAATGGCCGTGCTGATTCTCGGTTCGGGCTTTCTTGCTTATAAGCTCAACGCTCATCCAGTAGCAGACGAGACGCTGGTTTCCGCGATGGGACGCTACACCTTCGACAATGGGATTGGTTACTACATCCTGCAGGCATCAACTGCTGCAATTCTTATCCTGGCCGCGAATACGTCGTTCGCTGACTTTCCCCGGCTGGCTAGTTTGCTTGCCGCTGACAGGTTTCTTCCCCGCCAATTGGCAAGTCGAGGAGATCGGTTGGTCTTTTCCAATGGCATCGTAATTCTCTCATTGCTAGCCTGTATTCTTATCGTAGTCTTCAAAGGCAAAGAGCAAGCGATGCTCCCCTTATACGCCCTGGGAGTCAGTCGCGCGACACAGGAGCCTACAGTCATGAAGCAGAGCGGCTGGAAGCTATCGAACGTGACGTTGGTGGCAACTGGTTACTCTCGATTGTCATAAACGCTGTGGGTGCTGTCGTCAGCTTTATCGTTTTGTTGGTGATAGCAGTCACAAAGTTTACACATGGCGCGTGGGCCGTAATCCTGCTGATACCACTGTTAGTCCTGATGTTCCGCTCAATCCACAAGCATTACCTAAACATTGCCGTGCAGTTATCAACCGAAGGACTGGCGCCAAGAAGCTCTATTGCCAAGCATCAGGTTTTGGTGCCTATCTCAGGCATCCATCGCGGCGTGATCTATGCGCTTGATTACGCAAAATCAATATCTCCGGGACATGTTACGGCGGTCTATGTGGACCTCAACGAAGAGGCTACGCAAAAACTACGCGAGAAGTGGTCCACCTGGGGGGAAGGAGTAGAACTTGTGGTTTTGCAGTCGCCTTACCGATCATTGACTCGCCCACTGTTGCGCTATGTTGAGAAAGTGTCCCGGCAAAGCGACAATCTAATGGTCACTGTCTTACTACCCGAGTTTGTACCGGCGAAGTGGTGGCATCAACTGTTGCACAATCAGAGTTCGTTGTTGCTAAAAGGTGCGCTGCTATTCAGGAAGGGCGTGATAGTAACCAGCGTTCCGTATCACTTGGAGAAATGACGGCAGGCAATGAATAAAGCAGAAATTTAGACCGGCGTCGACTCAGTTTCAGGGGCCCGACCGGCAAGAAAGCATGAGCGGCAATAAACTGGCCGTCCCTGGGAAGGATAGAAGGGCACGGTTGTTTGTTGGCCACATTGGGCGCATTGGACCGAAACTTCGATACGTTGTCGCACTCCCGACGACTGCGCTGCGGCGATCGCTGCCAGGCGCTCATTCTTAGCTTGCTTACAAGGCTTGCAGCGCTTTGGCTCATTCTTCAAGCCTTTGTCATGGAAAAAGACCTGTTCGCCAGCAGTCCAGATAAAGTTCTCACTACAATCGACGCACTTGATGGCGCGATCCTGATATTCATTTTCTGAATTAGATTCTGACCTCTGGGTTGCTTCCGTCTGTGACATGATCCACCTTACTCCCTGGGTCGTTCCCCTGAAAATTACATGCAGCATGGCGGGCGAATAAAGAACGCTATGTCAGCAAAAGAAAGCTCTTTGTTGGTCCACCTCGTAAGGGCACCGCGCAACCGTACCGGGAGGCATTAGGTTCCTCCGGAAATTAGTTGCCAGAAAGTATAACTATGGCGAAACTGTGTCAAGACAAAAACCGTTTCTTTTGGATGGCCTTGACGGCTCTCGAGACTGAATGGCAGGATTCGCGCGCAAAAAATGAAAATACTGGTGATCGGTTCCGGCGGACGCGAGCACGCAATTATTTGGGCTCTACAAAGGACTTCGCCTATTCCTCTGAGGATTTACTGCGCGCCCGGGAATGCAGGGATCGAAGAGGCGGCGCAGATCGTTCCTATCGAGATAGCGGATCAGAGTGGGCTTGCGCGGTTTGCCGATGCCGAAGGTATTGACCTAACTATTGTCGGACCCGAAGCCCCACTGGCTGCCGGCGTCGTAGACTATTTTGTGGGCAAGGGATTGTCCATTATTGGACCTTCCCAGGCTGCCGCGCGTCTGGAAGCCAGTAAAGCTTTTGCAAAAGACTTCATGGCCAGGCATGGTATACCTACAGCCCGTTACAGCATTGCTCACTCGCCCTCTCAGGCGCTCAAATTCATACAAAGCGGACAGTTTGGTGCTGCCGAAACACCAGTCGTAATCAAGGCTGACGGTCTAGCCGCGGGCAAAGGCGTAGTCGTAGCACACTCACATGCAGAGGCGGAGGAAGCGGTTAAAGATCTAATGATCAACGAACTGGTCGGCCCGGCCGCGGCAACGCGAGTGGTCATTGAAGAAGCGCTCGAAGGAAGGGAAGTCTCGGTGTTGATTTTCACCGATGGTCAGAACTACGCGCTGATGCCACCGGCTCGGGACCACAAGCGAATCGGTGAAAATGACACGGGACCGAATACCGGAGGAATGGGAAGCATTACCGATTTCTCTATCATGGGAACGGCTATGCTAGACCGGGTCGTACGAGAGATCGTTGAGCCCACTCTCGCCGGCGCGCGTCATGAGGGATTCGTATTTCGGGGTGTTCTTTTCTTCGGGTTGATGCTAACTGCCGATGGTCCCCAATTGCTTGAATACAACGTTCGGTTCGGTGATCCTGAGACTCAGGCGATTCTGGTAAGGTTACGTACTGATCTTCTTTCAGTATTCGAAGCGACCAGCAGGGATACGCTCGGCGACATAGAGGTTGAATGGATCGACGGCTCGTCGGCGTGCGTTGTTGCGGCTAATAGGGGCTATCCAGGGAAAATCGAAACAGGTGCGGTAATCGAGGGTTTAGGACAGATAGACCCGGCCAAGGTTCAGATATTTCATGCCGGAACGTCGCGATCGCAAGACGGGCAAGTCATTGCAACGGGTGGGCGGGTGTTAGGGGTGACGGCCGCCGCAGCAGATTTGTCAGGGGCGCTTGGTCTCTGCTACCAGGCTATCGAGGAGATCCATTGGAATGGCATGCAATTCCGGCGCGATATTGGTCGCTCGGCTACAGCTTGATGAGGCACCTTGGGTTTGGCCGGGCCAAGCTTCGTTATAGAATGTCCAATTCTTGCTGTACCATTCTGGAAGGGTTTGCTGCAGTGCTGTTATACTCCAACTCTTCCTTTTGTACTGCGTCAGTTGAAACCGCCTGAACGCATACGTCGTACACTAGAACGGATTTATTATCCGAACAATTGGCGGTTCGCGTGGCTGGTTTATTGCATATTCGAGGAATGAGAGACCGGGTCCCCCTACGAGGAGGCCTGTTGTAGTGAAAGCGACTTCACATCTCAGTGCTGGAAGAGGGACTGAAAAATGGGACTTTGGAGCAGAATCAAGCGCTCAACGCGCGCACTTTTTGGCGGGCTGGTTGAAAAGACTGAAGATCCCGAACTCATACTTCAGCAGACTATTCGTGACATGCGCGATCGCGTGCCTGAATTGAACAACTCCGTTGCGCAGGTAATGGCAACCGAGAAGTTGTTAGCCAAGAACAAGGAGCGGCTTGAAGCTCAGGTGGTCGACCTGGATTCAAAGATTAGAGCGTCAGTGAAGATGGGGCGGGACGACATCGCCACCGCTTATATTGGGCAACTTCAGCAAGCCCAGATGGACCTGCAGAAAACATCGCAGCAACTTGAGCATGGAAGTCTGGCATCGAAACAGGCACTAAAAGCACGCGACAACTATGTGCTTCAGATGCAGCGCCGGACTGCTGAGGCAATGCAGTTGATAAATCAGTCGAAGCAGGCAAAACTCCAGGAGCAGCTGGCTCAGACCATGGAGTCGTTCAACCTTGGCGACGATGCCTCGACGTTCAATGAGATGCGCGACAAGATCGATCGCCGTGCCGCGGCCGCAGAGGCCAAGATGCAACTTGGCTCGGCCTCCGTGGATACCCAGATGCAAGACATAGAACGTGAAGCTATGGATATGCAATTGCAGGACAAACTACTTGCCTACAAGCAAGAGATGGGGCTTTTGCCGGCTGCCAGCGGGAATACCCAGCAAGCCCTTCCGGCGGAGGGTGAAACGAGCGGCAGCAGCCAGAATGGCGCCGGTATTAAGAATGGAAGCCGGACTGGTTAGGATTGGTTTCAGCGTAGAGTTTTGATAATGATAAGGGTTGTTGGTGCACCAAGTTTATGGCCGAGTTTCCCAAGTTTGATCTCCGATACCTGAAAGAGGCTTTCAAAGAACCCATAAACTTTTGGGGAATGGCTGGGTTTGCGGTTGCCGCCGCTTACGTTCAAGATGTTACGCCACTAGTGGCTGCGTTAGCAGCAGAAGGACTTTACTTAGCTACTGTGCCAGCCAGTTCAATTTATCGCCGGTTAGTGGATCGTCGCGAGAAGCAGCGCCTGCTGAAGCTGCGTGAGCAGCAACGTGAAGCACTAATCAAGGTGTTTGACCCTCGCGAACGTGAGGCTGTTGAGTATTTGCGCTGGATGAAGAATCAGATCTATTCAAACTACAAGAAATTCACCGGCGCCAAACAGATTCCCCACAACATCGAGAGCCTCGATCAGCGGTGGGAAGATTTTGTAGATCTCCTCGACGTCTATCGTCGCCGTAAACACCATTTGCGATCAATCAACCGGCAGGCAGTGCAAAATCAGTTGCAGCAAGCTGAGCGTTCTGTCGAGGGTGCGAGGGATGATCGCGAAAAGCGTATCCAGCAAGCCAACGTGGAAATCCTCAAGCGGAGAGTCGCCGCGTTCAACGATATCGAACGCTCAGTGAAGTTGGTAGAAGGTCAGTTACAATCGATTGAAAACTTCTTCGGCCTGGTTAACGATCAGGTAGTAACACTGCCCACACCGGAACGAGTTTCCTCACTGGATTTTGAGCAATTAAGTGATTCCATTGCCATGACCAAGCAGATGCTCGAGGAAACCTCGGATACCTTCTCAGCGCTCGACAGCCACAATCGGGAGATCGGTAATTACGAACTCCTGCTCTCCAACAGTGGCTCCTCAAAGTAAAGCTCGGTGATGACTAGTGATCAGAAGGATCACCGAATCATTTATCATTTCTCATTTCACGTTTTTCATTTGGTCATTTGCTGCAAATAGAACCACTGATGTCCGTGAAATGTCTGCTGCGAGGCACCTTGAACAGGATGATTCTGAGTCTGAAATGATCAAATGAAAAAT
>WNFC01014818.1_pt1 | contig 15934 bp, 14 predicted proteins | sample 5400541 | NCBI WGS metagenome assembly WNFC01 (sample SAMN13153342, study PRJNA577476) | soil metagenome | isolation source: 120 cm saprolite under Douglas fir tree site 2 hole 2 replicate 1 | place: USA:California | collected 2015-04-18
CGCCATCGCCGATCTCGTCGACGCGGCCGGCGAGTTCGACGGCCGGATGGTGCGCGCCGGCTTTCGCTTTTTCTTCCTGCCACGCGTGCGGCGTCAGCTCGCAATCGAGATTCGCGCGCAGTTCGAGGCGTTTCGGGCCACCGGGCTGGTGCTCGACCATGTCAATGCCCACAAGCACATGCATCTCCATCCGACCGTCGCCGCGCTCATCGTTTCGATCGGGCGCGAATACGGGCTGGCCGCGATGCGCGTGCCGGCCGAGCCGGCGGCGCCACTGCGCGAGGCCGGTGCCGTGCGCTCGGTGGCGCAACGCATCGGCGCGCGCCTGCTGGCACTCTGGGTCGCGCTGCTGCGTTGGCGGCTGAAGCGTGCCGGTATCGCCGTCAACGACCATCTCTTCGGCCTCGCCTGGAGCGGCGCGATGACCGAGGCGCGCGTGCTCAGCCTGCTGCCCCACATGCCCGACGGCGTCAGCGAGATCTATTTTCATCCGGCGGCGAGCCGCAGCGGAGCGCTGATCCGCGCGATGCCGGAATATCGTCACGCCGAGGAGTTCGCCGCCTTGCTCAGCCGGGCGGTCCGACGACAGATCGCCGAGGCCGGAATCGGCCTGATCAGCTACAGCGATTTGGTCACCGCCGAGACGACCCCGTCGTGATTCGCATCGGCATCGCGCTGGGCCTGGCCGGTCTGGCGCTCGCCACCGCGCTGATCGCTTATCAGGGTTTTGCCGTGGTGTTCGCTGCTCTCGCCTCGGCCGGGTTCGGTCTGCTATGGGCGAGCCTGTTCCATTTCGTCCCGCTGATCGTCAATGCCCGCGCCTGGCAGTTTCTCCTTGCCGGGAGGTTCGTCGCGGTGCGCTATATGATACGGCGGGGCTTGCGCACCGCGCCGGTCGTCGCCAGCGTCGTCGTCGATATGACGCTGTGCGTCGCTTCGCAGTTCGCCTACACGATGATCGGGTTGGGGTTGCTCGTGCGCTATACCGGCGATTTTGCGACGGCAAGCACGATCGCCCTCGGGCTGGTCGTCGTGGTGCCGCTAGTCGGCATCTTCGTCTTCGTCCAGCGCTATGGCCTCTTCGCCTTGCTGGCAGGGCTCATCCATCGTCTGTTCGGCGATCGTTTCGCCTGGTTCGTCGGCGGTGCCACTACGCTCGATCGCGCGGTGCGCGTGATCTATCGGCGGCCGCGCCGCCTGCTCGTCTGCACGCTCTGGCAGTTTGCCGCGTGGATCGTCGCCGCCGGCGAGATTTGGCTTGCCCTGCGCTTCCTCGGCCATCCGGTCAGCATCGCCGACGCGCTGCTCATCGACGCCGTGACGCATGCCGCCAGCACGGCCGCCTTCATCGTTCCCGGGGCACTCGGGGTGCAGGAGGGCGCTTTCATGATCGTCGGCAACCTGCTCGGCCTGTCGCCGGAAATATCCCTCGCGGTCGCGCTGACGCGGCGGGCCCGCGATCTCCTCCTGTTTATTCCCGGGCTGCTCGTCTGGCAGATCCAGGAGGGTCGCCGTCTTTTCGCTACCGCTTGACCGGTCCCTGCAGGGCTGGCAGCACGACGAGCGTGCAGAGCAGCACGTAAGCGAGGGCGATCGTCAGCAACCGCCCCATCTCGGCGGTGCCGGGGTGATGCGATAGCGCCAGGCTCCCGAAAGCCGTCATCGTCGTCAAGGCGCTGAACAATACGGCGCGTGCCGTGCTGGATTGCAGCGGTCCGCTCATGCCGGCGCGCCAACGCATGACGAAATAGATGTCGAAGGCGACGCCGATGCCGAGCAGCAGGGGCAGGGTGATGATGTTGGCGTAGTTCAGCGGCAGATCGAGCAGCACGCTGGTCGCTGCGGTCAGCAGTCCGGCGAGGCAGAGCGGGATGAGAACGAGGACGACGTCCCAGGGCCGTCTCAACATGGCGAGGAGCAGCGCGGTGATCGCCGTGATGGCAATCCAGCCGGCGCGGGTGAAGGCGGCGACGACGGTGCTGCCGGATTCCTGAATGGTGACTGGCGTTCCGGTGGCCTGCGGCGCGAGCGTGCGAACGGCGGCGACGAAATGTTGCAGAATCGTGTTGTCGCGGGGATCTCCCTTGGGGAAGATTTCCAGGCGGCTGCGACCGTCCTCGGTCACCCAGGCGCGCCGCAGATCGCCGGGTAGCATTTCCATCGTCACGGGCTCGGGCGAGAGCGTCAGACGCAGATCGCGCAGCCGTCCCGGTAGGCCCGAGACGATGCTGTCCCGTAGCTGGGGAAGGATCTCTGCGCCGCGCTTGACCGCCGCGTCGAGCGCACGGGCGAGTCGCGCCGCCGGCAGGTTGGCATCGTTGCCGGCGGCTTCGGTAAGATCCCGGGCACAGGTGGCGAGCGCGGCGAGATTCGCCGCGTCGTCCGGCGGCGGCAAGCTCTGCGGTGGCGACAGCGTCGGGCCGAGTAGCAACTCGGCGTCACCGAGGATCGCCAGCTTCTCGCTCTGATCCTCGGGAATGTAGCTCGAAATCGTGACGACCTGGGCGACCTCCGGCAATGTCTCGACGCGACGGGCCATCTCGTCCGCCGCGGCGACCGAGGGGGCGAGCACATCGATCGTATAGGGCGTTGTCGACGGATCAGACATCAGGTCGAACAACGTGGCCACCGATTCGGTCCTCGGATCCTTAAGGTTGAGTGGATTGAAGTCGAAGCGCCAATGCGGCAGCAATACGACGCAAATCGCCGCGATCGCGGCGGTGAGAGCGATGACGAGCCGGCGCCGGCGGAGCAGGAAATCGTCGATGCCGCTCGCCCAGCGATAGCCCACCGGCTCCGATTCGCCGGGCGGGTGGAGCAGCTTCAGCGCAGCGGGGAGCATGGTGAAATTCAAGACGAGCGCGATCACCATGCTGGTCCCGGCGATGAGCCCGAGCTCGGAAACGCCCGAATAGGCCGTCGGCACGAAGGAGAAGAAACCGACAGCCGTCGTCGTGGCGGCAAGCGTCAACGGGCCGGTGATTCCGTGGCCGGCGCGGCTGATCGCCTGGCCGAGCTCGCCGACTTGAAAGCGCTCGTCGCGGTAGCGGACGCTGAACTGAATGCTGAAATCGACGGCGATGCCGATGAAGAGGACGGCGAAGGCGACGGAGATGAGATTGAGGGATCCGATGGCGACGGCGGCGAAGGCGGCGGTCGCCATGAGACCGACGAGCAGCGTGCCGAGGATCGCCACGATGATCCGCCATGAGCGCAGCGCGAGGAAGAGGATGATGCCGACGAGCAGAAACGATACGAGCGTCGCACCGCCGGCGCCCTCGGCGACGGTACTGAACTCCTCGTCCGACAGCGCGACCGGACCGGTCAGGCGCACGCGCACGCCGTGCTCCGGCGTCAGGCCGTATTCCTGGGCCGCTATACGGATGGCGCTGCTTGCCTTGGCGCCGGGTTCAAGGGCGCTGTAATCGAGATTGGGCTGGACGAGGATGAAACGGCGCAGCTCCTGCTGCTGCGGTGCGCGGCCGGTGAACAGGCTCTCCCACGACAAATGATGCGGCCGGCCGGCGAGCGCCGCCTCGACCGGATCGGCCAGCGCGGTCAGCGGCGCGTCGAGCGCCGTGAGCTTGATCTCGCCGTTCTTGACGCCCTGGAGCGCCAGGCTGATCGCCGAGAACAGGCCGCGCAGGCTGGGATCGGCGGCCAGCGAGCCGAGCAGGGGCTGGGCGGCGATCAGCTGATCGGCGACGTCCTGGACCTCCTTGACCGACAGGAAGAGCAAGCCGTTGCGCGTGAAGAACTCGCCGCCATCGGGGCGGCGCACCGTCTTGTAGAGCTGCGGGCGATCACGCAGCCATTGCGCCAGATAGGTCGCCGCATCCTCGGCCTGGCCGGGTGTGGCGGCATCGATGACGATGGCGAGGAGATCGACGTTCTGCGGAAAGGCGCGATCGAACTCCGCCTCGCGCTTGCGCCACGGCAGGTCGGGCGAGATGAGGTCATTGGTGTCGGTATCGACGCTGAGATGCGTTACTGCATAGGTCCCCAGCAGGATGCCGCTGAGGAGGCAGATCACCACGACCGCCAAGGCGGCACGCGTGCTGGCCTCGACTAGCCGGGCGATGATGCGGCCTAGCATCGCGGGTCCGTTATCCGGCGGGTCATGCCGCTCACGCCTCGCGGTAGTTCAACAGTACCAAGCCGACCAGAACGAGACAAACCGGCCAAATCCAGCCGGCAATCCGGCCGGCGGGCGGATCGAGCCGCAATTCGAGCCATCGCGTCCAGCCCGCGGCGACGCCGAACAGCGCCAGAGGGACATGCGACAATTCGATGAGGAGCTGCTCCTTGGCGTTGATGACGGCATGCGAATGCGCCAGGAGCAAGGCGCCGCCGAGAGCGGTGATCAGGGGAAAGGCAAGTGCGGCGTTCGGCGACGCCGTCCGGCCGGTGCGCACCCGCCATTCGAAGATCCCGAACCCGATGATGAGCAGCACGAAGAGACGATGCTGCACGACTTCCGGGTCACGCAGACTTTCGATCAGACCGATATCGCCGAGCGGCCATGTCTCGGGGTCGGAACGCAGGAACAGGAAACCGGCGAGGAAGAGGAAGAGCAGCGGCCAATTGCGCGCCCAACGCGCGCGACCGCTGCATTCGGCGAGCGCAAGCAGGCCGATCGCCAGGACGACGAGGCCGGACCAGTGGTGATTATACTCCGACCAGGCGATGTCCTCGGCGTTGCGCGGGGGCAACTCGCCGGCGCCCGGCACGAAGGCTTGCGCCTTGTGGGCATGCTGCATCGCCTCGGCATCGAGCTTGGCCTGCAGCGCGGGGATGGCGAGATCGCCATGGTCGGGGCTGCTCAGCCGCGGCCAGGTCGGCATCATGCGCTCGGCGATCTCGGCGAAGCTGACGCGCTCATTGGGCTGATCGACGGCAGGCGGCAGCGAGGTGAGCGAGGCGGCGGCAAAGAACAAGGTGATGCCGATGCCGATCTCGGCCTCGGCGAAGCGGCGCATCCGCGGCATCGGGGTCGCCGGGTCGCCGGCCAACCGCTCGATGATCAGGTAGTTCATCCCGCCGAGCAGCAGGAGGTAACCGAGCAGTGCGACCTTGGTCGTCACCATGACCCCATAGGTCGTGCCGTAGATCGCGGCGACCGAGCCGGTATAGGCGACGGCCATGACCAGCCCGGCGACGACGATCACCGCGACGCTGACCATGGCGATATGCGAGAAGCGCTTGCCGACGCGGCGCCAGGTAACGGCGTCGGGGCATTTTCCGAGGGCAATCAGCAAATATGGGATGCCCCCGATCCAGACTGCCGCACCGGCTTGATGAAGCAGATCGGCAGTGGCGAGGAGAAGGCGATCGTCGATCTGGGCGGCGGCATGGCTCGTCATGGTTTGCGCGATCAGAATGACCGCCGCCAGGGCGAGCAGGCCGAAGGCGGAAAATCCGCCGCTCCGGTCACGCAGCGAGAGCCAGGCGATAGCGGCAGAGGCACCGATCACGGCGATGCCGGCCAACACGAAGCCAGCGCCAAGCGTCTCGCCCGCCGTCAAGCCGACCGTATCGGCGAGGATCATCGCCTCGATGAGCACGGAGATCGCTGCGACGAGCGCCAGCGCGATGGCGCTCCAGCCGAGCAGCGTGCGGCTTCGCTTGATGATGCCGGCGCCAGCGGCGCCGATCTCGCCGGCGAGCGGTCCGGCGAGCAGCAGGAGAAAGGCGATCCCGCCGACCGTAAGCGACTGCGCCGTCAGCGTCAGGCCGCGCAGGACGACGCTGAGGAAGCCGAAGAGGTCAAGCAGCAACGTCATCGCACAGAATCAGGGCAGAGGGTCAGGGTTGTGCTACGCGGAAGGGGATGTCGCCGCGCGTGATATGGCCATCGATGGCGAGGACTTGCCAGCGTAGCTTGTAAGCCCCCGGCGGCACGCCGCTGACCTTCGCCTGCAGCATGTCGGGCGCGCTATCCGGCGCCAGCGTCAGCCGTCGCTCCGCCGCGTTCGGGCCGATCAGCGTCAGCCGCGAGCGCTGCTGGTCGATACGGCTATTGAAGCGCAGCGTGACGTCGATTTGTGGCCCGGCAACGCTGCTGTCGGTCGCTGGCGATGACTCGATGACCAAGGCGTGGGCAGCGGCCTGGCGGCCGGCGGCAAACGCAAGGCACAGCGCCACGATGAAGGGAAACATCCGGTGGGTCAGTGACATAGGGGCGGCTCTTAGCAGAAGGGCGGAGGCCGCGCACGGCTAATCTTGTCGCAGCCGGCGCGGCGACGGGCGGCTAGTTGAGCTTGTTCAGGAGCCAACGGCGCAGCATGACCGAGGCGATGACTGCGAAGACGAGCAAGCCGCCGATCGCTATCAGCTGCTTCTGTAGACTGGCGAGCTGGTCGAGCAGGGAAGCGGCCGCCTCGCCGAACACGTAGCCGGCGCCGATCACCAGGATTGCCCAGACGAGAGCGGCAATGGCGTTCAGCACGACGAAGCGCCGCGTCGGCACGTTGCTGAGGGCGACCGCGACCGCGCCGAGATTGCGCAGCCCGTAGATGAAGCGGAAGCTCAGGATGAACAGCGTCGCGTGGCGCTCGAGCAGCTGCTTGGCCTTGTTTGCCTTGGCGACGAGATCGGGACGGCGCGACAGCCAACGGCCGCCGTGGCGGCGGGCGAGATAGAACCACAGCTGATCCCCGGCGAAGGCGCCGATGAAGCCGAGGAGCAGGACGAGGCGAAGATCGAAGATCCCCTGCTGCGCGGCATAGCCGGCAAGCAGCATGGCCGTCTCGCCTTCGAGAAAAGCGAAGATGAGAATGGCGAGATAACCGTACTCGGCGAGATAGCTGGCGAACATTACGTCCGACCCGCGAGGCCGCCGCTCACATTGCCACTCACGAGGGCTTGTGCAGCCACCAGAATGATTCGTTGATCGAGTAGTATGGCTGGTAGTGCCTGATGCTGTCGGCGCGGACGATCTGGCGCGCCTGATTGTCGAGAATCATGATCGCGCCGTTGATATAGACGGCGAGGACGGCATGCGCCACCCTGAGATTGAGATCCTGGACGACGACGACCCGCAAATCCTCCATATCCCAGCCGAGATATCGAAGCGAGAAGTACTTGGCGATTGCATAATCCTTGCAGTCGCCATCGTGCAGGGCGAATTCGCGCGGCGTCTGCCAGTAGTTGAGCTTGTCGAAGATGTAGCGGTGCAGATTGAGGAAGTTGTTCACGTCGGCCAGCTGCGTCGGCCGATCCTTGCGTCTCTCGCCGTCGAGAAAAGCCAGCCAGTCCGCCACCGAGCAGCGCGCGAAGCGAGTCGGTATGCAAGACGGATCGCCGCGCTTTTCTTCGGCGCGATGGCGCGCCAGCATGTCCGTCCATTTTGGAAATGTCTTGATGCTGTCCGAGCGCGTCTCGTTGGTGCCGAAAAGCTTGGGATAGGCGTGCTGCGCGTCGGCCGCCGTCGCGGCGCCGCCGACAAGCCAGGCGAGCGCGGCAACGGCCGGGATGATCCTGGCGATGAGCGTTCGCCGCGGAGATGTCATCGCGCGATAGAGCCGGAGCACCATCCGGTTGATTTACCCGCCGAGGATTAATATCGCGTTGCCAACCCGCCGAGGGCGGCGCGCCGCGTGGTAGCATCGCCGCCATGTTCGCGTTTCCCGACGATGCCTGCTGGAACGATGACGAGGACGCGGTCGAGTTCGGCATCCGGCTCGGCGACTACGAGGGGAGGGTGTTCCTGCCGCGGCGCGTGTTGCAATCACTCATCGGTGTGCGGCCCAAGGCAGAAGACTGCCTCGCCCATTTTCACCTCAATCGCACCGCGTTCGAGCGCATCGCGGAGGAGAGGGTGCGCGCGCGCCACCTGGATGACGACGCCAACATCCGGATCACCGGTCGCGATCTCAGGGCCTTCCGGCGCTCGCCAGGGTCAAACTCTGGGCAGGAAAGCTAGATTTTGAGCGTATGGCCGCTGCGCCGGCCGTCGGCAGCGACAACGAGGTCTGGCGTAGCGTCGAGAATGCCGGGATTCGCCCGGCCTTGCGCCGCAAAGGGGAGGTCCCGAGGCATTGGCACGAATCTTCCATTCGGTCGAGACGGATCACTTTGCCGAGGCCGTGTCATGCGCCTGACCGTAACGCCTCTCTCGCCGGTCGTGGCCGCCCGGGTCGAGCCGGTGGATCTCCGCGAGGCCGTATCGGACGAGCTGTTTCAGGAGATCGTCGCCGCCTTTCATCGCCACCACGTGCTGGTGTTTCCCGCGCAAGACCTGTCGCCCGAAGCGCATGTGGCCTTCAGCGCGCGTTTCGGCGAGCTTCATGTCAGCGAGGAGAAGATGGCGGCCGGCGACGCCAACCCGTATTTCACGGTGTTCGGCAATGTCGATCCGCTTGGCGATGCCTTCACACCGCCGAGCAATGCGCTCGATCTCCAGGAATGGCACTCGGACCATTCTCATCGGCCGGTTCAGGCGATGGGCTCGATGCTCTATGGACGGGTCGTCCCGGATGTCGGCGGCGGGACTTGGTTCGCCAATATGCATGCCGCGTTCGACGAGCTTCCCGACGAGCTGCGCCGCCGCATCGAGGGCTGCATGGCCGTGCATACGGCGGCGGCCTTGATCGATTTCCGTGCTTCCGTCGATCCCCAGGCGAAGCCGCTCAGCGCCGAGCGACGGGCGGCGATACCGGAAACGGTTCACCCGCTGGTCAAGATCCACCCCGCCACCTCGCGTCCGGCCCTATATTCTGGCTCGCAGATCATCGATCGCATCCTCGGCCTGTCGAAAGCGGCGAGCCGGGCGCTGATCGACGAGCTGACCGCGCATGTCACCCAGGACAGGTTTGTCTATCGGCACAGATGGGCGACGGGGGACCTCGTGTTCTGGGATAACCGGTCGGTCGCCCATACCGGCACGAATTACGACCGCCGCCGCTATGGCCGGCTGATGCAGCGCACGACGATACTGAACACGGCGGCGGCGCGCGCCTGACCCCTATTCGAGGTATTCGCCATGCCGTTCCAGCTTCGCCCCTTGATGCCTGATTTCGCCGCCGAGCTGCGCGGCGTCCGGCTTGCCGACGCCAGCGATGCGACGATCGATCGGCTCGCCGAGCTCTATTACGAGCATTCGCTCCTGATCTTGCCGGACCAGCATCTCGCGCCCGGCGAGCAGGCGGCGCTGACAGCGCGGCTCGGCACGCCGAAAATCGCCACGCGCAAGGAATTCAATCATTCCGCGCATCCGCAGGTCGCCGCGATCGGCAATTTGCGGGCCGATGGCAAGCCTGCCGCCTTCCTCAACCGCCAGGGCGTCGAATGGCACAGCGACAGCGCGGCGAACACGGATCGCGACGTGGCGACGCTTCTCGCCGCCATCGCGGTACCGAAATCCGGCGGCGACACGATGTGGTGCAGCATGCATACCGCCTTCGACACCCTTCCCCTCCCGCTCAAGACGACGATCGCGGGGCGACAGGTCTGCACAGCTGGAACCACCACAACGACAAAGTCCTGCGGCTGAGCCCGGGCGCCTTCACGCCGCTGACGTCGCAGGAGCGGGCGGCGCGTCCCGACCTCTGGGAAGACCTCGTGCAGAAGCATCCGGTCACCGGGCGACCGCTCTATTTCATCAGCCACAACCTGGTGACCGCGATGACCGGCCTCGACAGCGGCGGAACGGAAGAGCTGACGGCCCGGCTCGTCGACCATGCGGTCGCGCCCGAGCGCGTCTACCGGCATCGCTGGGCCGAGGGCGACCTCGCCATCTGGGACAATCATGCGGTGATGCACAGCGCCACCGAGGTCGATTACGACGACGACCTTCGCCTGATGCATCGCTCGTCCTGCGCCACGCATCCGGCTGAGTGGTTGAGGCGGCGTGCGGCAGGGTCGTCGGTCAGCCGGGCCGCGCCGATCGCCGCCGGGTCATAGATCACGAACGCGTCGTTGGAGCGTCGCGTCGGCCAGGATGCCTCATCCGGCAACGGCTCATCTGCGTAGCACCGTCCGTGGTGAGCCCGATGGGAATCGAACCCATGACACCTTGATTAAAAGTCAAGTGCTCTACCGACTGAGCTACGGGCTCCCGGGGACGGCGCGCGGACAATAGGGGGCGGTGAAATCGCGGTCAACCGACGCCGTTCGGGTCGCGGCGGATGGGCGTGGCGAGCCTGGCCGGGACTAGACGGGCTGGCTGTCCCGACGTTTGTTGCCGGTGACGGTCGTTGCGGCGGTAAGGGCGCTCACCGAATCGCTCGGGTTCGCCGCCAGAGACGAGCCACCGCCCAGCAGCTTGAGCGCGACCAGCATCATCGCGTTGAACGCGGCCAGCGGTGTGCTCGTACGCCCGCCGTCGAAGAGACCGGAGCGGAGGGCGAGGGTGCTCGGCGTTGCGATACCGTCGGTCGCCGCCGCGAGCGAAGGCCCGCCGAGATTTCTATAGGCCGTCGCCGTCTTCTCGATCTTGTTGGAGAAGTTGCGATAGAGATCGGCGACGGTTCGCGGCTCGCCGGTCCTGCCGTCGAAGAACACCGACCGATTGGCCGACGCCGCCTCGGGCAGGATGTCGGCGGCCGGCGTCGCGCCGTTCCGCTGAATCGCCTTGAGCAGCTCGGTGGCGCCGCCGGCGCCGAGAAAATGCGCGAGGTAAAGATCGGTCTTGTGGGCCGGCCGGCCGAGCGCGCGCTCGACCTCGGTCTTGTTGTCGTGCGCGAGCTCGCCGGCGAGGGCGGCAGAGATTCGCGGATCCTTGCGCAGCGCCAGGATATTCTCCCGCACGGCCGGGTCGGCGACATGCGGCCGACCGCTGGCGTCACAGGTCACCTGGTCGGCCAGCTGGCCGATGCCGTGCTTGGCGCCATGCTGGCGCACCATGTCGAGCCAGGTTGAATCGATGAACTGGAAGAGGCCGGTCGCGCTGCTCGTCGCCGCCTTGGCGTCGCTCTGGAAGCCGCTTTCCTGCGCCGCCTGCGCCATCAGGTAGCCGAAATCGGTCTGCGTTGATTGGCTTGCCTGACGGATGCCCTTGAGGACCGCGGGATCGATCGATGCCGCGTTCCGCACCGGCGCGGCGGATGAAGCTGTGTCGTTCGGCGCCGTCATCGAGCGTCCCTGAACCTCGCAATAAATCACCGGCATGGTACGGCACAATGGTTAAGCGAAAATGCACGCAGCGGCGATTTCCCGCCTAGTGTTTATTTTGTAATTACAATAGCTTAGAGATTCTTGTGGAGCTCAGCTCAACCGTAGCGCGCAGAGCCGGCCTGATACTCACTCCGGCAGCGCGGCGACTTCGCGGATCAATTTGGCGAGGATCGCTTCGGCGAAATCGTCGAAATCGCCCGCGGTGAGGACAAAGGCGCCGCGCCCGCCGACGACGTTCGCCTGATAATAGACGTCGAGCTGCGGCTCGTTCTTGAGGATGGCGAGGCCGTTGATCGTGATGCCGAGGGCGACCGCCTCGTCCCGGGCGAAATTCGGCAGTCGCCCGCTATTGTTCGAGCCGTCGCCCGAGATGTCTATGATGCGGCGCTCGGCCGCGTAGCCGCTCTGACGCAGCAAGCGGCTGGCCGCGTCGATCGCGCCGCTGACCGACGTGCTGCCGCTGACGACGATGCGATCGGCCGCGGCCAGAGCGGCGGCGAAGCGGGCAGCGCTGGCGCGGTCGTTGATGAGCTGCCAGCCGACGATCTGCTGCTGCTCACGCGCACCGGACCACTGCATATAGGTCACCGCTATCGCCCCGACGGTGCCGGCGGCGATCGCATCGACCACCCGCTGGTTGCGGAACGCCGCGGCGTAGCCGGCACGCTGCAGGGCGAATTCCTCGGTATCGACGCTGAGCGAGACGTCGACGGCGAGGACGAGCGCGATATCGACCGCTGGCTCGGCATCCGCCGGGGTCATCGTCGCGCCGAGCAGGAGCACGGCGAGGAGGGCGGTCCGGCGGATCATCTCGACCATGCGGAAACCTTCCCGGCATCGTCACGTGGTGAGGCCGCGGCGCGGCGCCAGCGCGGCATCTTCGACCCGCCGGCGCCACGCCAGCAAGGCCAAATTGAGCAGCGAGAAGAGCGCGGCAATCCGCCAGGCGCCGAAGGCGAGCGGCAGCGACAAGGATGGCGATGAGCCAGCAGCCGTGCAGGACGACGAAAAGCGGGTAATGATTTCTACCATGCTCGACCGCGCCGCGCCGTTTCAGCCGTTGCGTGTTGCGGGCGGCATAGAGCAGCTCGGCGAGGCGCTGCAGCGCAACCACCGAGACGGCGATGGCGACCGCGCTCACCGGTCGTCGAGGACAAGAAAACCGGCAGTGAAGCCGGGACCGAGGGCGCTGAGCAGCATGCGCCGCCTGACGCCGTGGCGCAGCATCCGCTCGAGCACGAAAAGAACGGTCGCCGCCGACATGTTGCCGTAGTCGCGCAGCACGCGCCGGGCCTCGACGAGCGCGCCATCGGCCAGGCGATAGGCCTGCTCCAGAGCGTCCAGCACCTTGGCCCCACCGGGATGGCAGACGAAGGCATCGATGTCGTGGAGAGCGAGCCCGTGACGCGCGAGGAAATCCTCGGCGACCTCGCGCAGCTTGCCGCGGACGAGGGCGGGGATGTCGCGCGAGAAAAGCGCCTTGAGCCCGTCCTCCTCGACCTGCCAGCCCATGATGTCGAGCGAGCGCGGCCAAGTGTGCTCGCCCGCCGGTCCGATACATGGCTGTCAGCTGCCATCCGCGCCAGCGCGGCGGCGCGCGCTAGACCGAGAACGCCGCCGGCGCAGCCGAGGCCGAAAATCGGCAGGCGCTGCACGTCGCGGCGCAGCCCGAGGCGCTCCATCAGCAGGGCGTCGAGGCTCGGCGTGGCGATGCCCGTGGTCGAGACGACGACGATCGCGTCGATCGCGGCAGCCGGTAGGTCCGCTTGGACTAGGCACGATCGCGTCACCCGCTCGAGCAGGGCGACGGCGTTGTCGAGATAGATCCGGTTGCGATCCTTCCAGCCGGAGGGCGCGTCGTACCATTCGATCGGCACGCAGGAATAGCGGATCGCGATCTCGGCGTTCTCGAAGACCGGGAGCAACCGTTCGATATCGCCGCCGGCGCTGGCGAAGAGACGCCGGGCGCGGGCGCGCACGTCGGATTGGCGCAGCGTATAGGGCGGTACCGCGGTGGCAAGAGCGAGCAGGCGCGGTTCCGTCATGGCCGGCACTCCTCTAAGTCCCGCTCATTACACCGCACGGCGCCTACCTCGACCAATCACCATGACGCGATAACGCCGGAGGATCGGGGTTGCGCGCGGCCTTGCGTCGCCCTGCGGCTATTTTGCCCAGCGAGAAGCCAGCGACGGCGCCCGACGCGCTACTTGCCTTCGTGCAGCCATGATTTACCCGCCTATGGCGAGATCTGAGGTAGACTGGGAAAACCCCGTTTTCCCGCGGAGCAAATCTTTGGACGTCCCGCCTCCCGTCACTGCAGCCATCCGGAAAAAGCCCCGCCTGCGCCTCCGCGAGCATTTGCGCGCCTATTTCATCGCCGGCATCCTGGTCACCGGGCCGGTCAGCCTGACGCTCTATCTCGCCTGGCTGTTCGTCGATTTTGTCGACAGCCGCGTCGCGTTGCTCATCCCCGAGACGTGGAACCCGGCGAATTACCTGCCAGTCCATATTCCCGGGCTCGGACTGGTGACGGTGGTCATCGGGCTCACGCTGATCGGCGCGCTGACCGCCGGCTATGTCGGGCGCCGCCTGTTGCGCATCGGCGACCGGCTGCTCGCCCGGATGCCGCTGATCCGCGGTCTCTACGGGGCGATGAAGCAGATCTTCGAGACGGTGCTGTCGAAGCAGTCGAACACCTTTCGCGAGGTCGTGCTGCTCGAATGGCCGCGCCGCGAGATGTGGACGATCGGCTTCATTACCGGCCGCACGGAGGGGGAAATCAAGGAGCTGACGCACGAAGACGCGGTCAATGTCTATGTGCCGACGACGCCCAACCCGACTTCCGGCTATCTCGTTCACGTACCGCGCAGCGAGGTCGTCGTGCTCGGCATGACCGTCGAGGAGGGCATCAAATTCATCATTTCCGGCGGCATCGTCGCACCGCCCCCGCGCGTTGCCGGCAAGCCCATCGCCGCCGAGTCGCGTTCGGAGAATGCGGTAACCTCGCCCTCCTAGCCGGTGCGGGCATAGCGCACCGCGGCGTCGCGCTGGAAAAGATAGAGCAAAGTGCGCAAGGCCTCGCCGCGCGGCGAGGCCAGCGCCGGGTCGCGCGTCAGAATGAGGCGCGCGTCGTCCTGCGCGATGGCGAGAAGGTCCTGGTGCACGGCGAGGTCGGCGACGCGCAGCGCCGGCATGCCGCTCTGCCGCGTGCCCAGCACCTCGCCGCCGCCGCGCAGCCGCAGATCCTCTTCGGCGATGCGGAAGCCGTCATCGCTGTCGCGCATGATCGACAGCCGCTGCTTGGCCGTCTCGCCGAGCGGCGTGGCGTAGAGGAGAAGGCAGCTCGACGCCACCTCGCCACGGCCGATGCGGCCGCGCAGCTGATGGAGCTGGGCAAGGCCGAAGCGCTCGGCATGCTCGATCACCATGATCGTCGCTTGCGGCACGTCGACGCCGACCTCGACCACCGTGGTTGCCACCAGCAGGTCGATCGCGCCGCCAGCGAAAGCGGCCATCACGCGGTCCTTTTCGACCCCCTTCATGCGGCCGTGAACGAGACCGACCCGACTGCCGAACAGCGCGGATAGCTGGGTATAGCGCGCCTCGGCGTCGGCGAGATCGACCATCTCGGATTCCTCGACCAGCGGGCAGATNNNNTCTTCGTGCCGCCGGCGAGAGCGCGCTCGATGCCGGCGACGACCTCGTCGAGACGGGCCAAGGGGATGGTGCGGGTGCTCACCGGCTTGCGGCCGGCCGGCTTCTCGCGCAGCAGCGAGGCGTCGAGATCGCCATAGGCGGTCAGCAGCAGCGTGCGCGGGATCGGCGTCGCCGTCATCACCAGCATATCGAGCGCCTTACCCTTGGCGCTCAGCGCCATGCGCTGATCGACGCCGAAACGATGCTGCTCGTCGATGACGGCGAGGGCGAGATCGGCGAAGGCGACGTCGTCCTGGAACAGCGCGTGCGTGCCGATGACGATCTGCACCGCGCCGCTCGCCAGCCGGTCGAGAATCTCCTGGCGCGCCCGGCCCTTCTCGCGTCCGGTGAGCAGCGCCACGCTGATTCCCGCCGGCGCCGCCAGTTTCTCGATCGTCGCCAGATGCTGACGGCACAATATCTCGGTCGGGGCCATCAAGGCCGCCTGCCGACCGCATTCGATCGCGTTGAGCATCGCCATCAGGGCGACGACCGTCTTGCCGGAGCCGACATCGCCCTGCAGCAGGCGCATCATGCGGGTCGGCGCCGCCATGTCGGCGTCGATCTCGGCGAGGGCGTGGAGCTGCGCTCCGGTCAGGCGGAAGGGCAGGGCATCGATTACCCGGCGGCGCAGACGCCCGTCGCCGGCGATCTTCCGGCCGGCGAGCCGCTTGTTGTCAGCTCGCACCAGGGCAATTGCCAGTTGATTGGCCAGCAGCTCGTCATAGGCGAGACGCTGGCGCGCGGGAGCCGTGGGGGCGAGGGCGGCTTCATCGCCGGGCGCGTGGAGCTGCAGCAGTGCGGTGCGCCAATCGGCCCAGCCCTGGCGGCGCTGCAGCGCGGGGTCAAGCCATTCCGGCAGCGCCCGCGTGCGCTCGAGCGCCGCCGCGACCGCCTTTTGCACCATGCGCAGGGTCAAGCCGGTGGTCAGGCCGTAGACCGGCTCGATCGGCTTGAGCTGGGCGGCTTCCTCGGGGGCCAGGATGTAGTCCGGATGGGTGATCTGGATCTCGTTGTTGAAATGCTCGATCCGACCGCTGACGATGCGCGTCGCGCCGACCGGCAGCTGACGCGCCAGATAGTCGCCCTTGGCATGGAAGAAGACGAGGTGGAGAAACCCCGT
>WNFC01033292.1_pt1 | contig 15931 bp, 20 predicted proteins | sample 5400541 | NCBI WGS metagenome assembly WNFC01 (sample SAMN13153342, study PRJNA577476) | soil metagenome | isolation source: 120 cm saprolite under Douglas fir tree site 2 hole 2 replicate 1 | place: USA:California | collected 2015-04-18
GCTGGCATGTTTGGCCCAGGTGTAGACTCGGAAGTGCCATGAAGCGGTGGCTCACAGGTTAGTGTTGCTTCTCGGGCTTGACTTGCCGGTCCCTGGGCAGGCTGACGGAGTCCGGAGCCCGCGAGACTCTTCCGTCATCGTTCACGGCTTCGCCCGCCCGTCGGGATCCTTTGACTCCGCTCGGCTCGCTAGCCCGCAGGTCAGCCTGCCGAAGCTGCCCTGTCCAGAGTCCTACGTGCTGGAGCCCAGACCGAGTCCTGGCTTTGGCCTTGTGTGGGTACCTCCATCGCCGTGTTGGAACGGCTCCAAAATCATCGCGGTCCCGGGACACTGGGTCCGATAACCAGGAACTGCGGGAGGATCATCATGGGGCAGGTGCGTAGGCTCGCGTTCCTGGGCGTTGTCGGGTCACTCGGGCTCTGCCTCACCGTATCGCAAGCCCAGGCCGTCGAGTATCGACTGCTGGTCGTGAACATGTGGGACTCGGGCTTCAACGCCTTCGTCAAGCCGGGAGAGCTGGCCGACGGCGCGTCGGGCCCGGGCCTCGAGGAGTTGATGGCGAGCCTTGACCGGGGCGATGTGCCCCGGGGGCCGCTCCTGACTGATCGGACGTTCCGCTGGGCCAGCGAGACGGTGGCCCAGGCCTATGGCGCGGTGCGGGTGCTGGCCGAGATCAAGCCCGGCGGCGAAGGCCGGCCACGCTGGGACGAGGTGCGCTGGGACGGCAAGCCAGGCGAGCGCAGCGTCTGGGTCGTCGAGCCGAGTGGCCGCGGGCGGCCGCAGCAGCTCTCCCACGTCGTTCTGAAAGCGACGGGCCCCGCCCGGCACTTTCTCCCCTACGCGCCGACGAATGGTCAGCGGATGGTAGCGATCCGCTACCCGCTCGAGTATCTCTGGTTCCACGAGGAGCGTGGGGATCTCTGGGAGAAGCACCTGTCCAAGAGCCTGGATCTGAGCAACGGCATAGCGGTCATAGCCGGGGCCAATTCGAATTCCTTGTTCCCCGACGTGGCGCGGCTCCTCGTGAACCAAGCCGAGGAGCCGACGACCTACAAGGCGGTATTGATTTGGCGTCAGGCTCCCAGTGACTTTGAAGCCCCGCGAAGTCCCAGAACGCGGTGATGGTGCAGTTGGACGACGGCGGACCTGTTCCGCGATGACCCGAGGGCCGGCGCGGCGACTCGTCCTGGCCGCGTTGGTGAGCGCGCCGATCGCCGGGTTGTTTGTCGCCTGTGCGACGGCACGGCCGACGGCCCTGATCCGGCTGCGCGAGGGCTACGAGGTCCTCACCGCGCATTGTGAGGCGCGGCCGCCGGAGTCCTGCACGCCCATACGCGTGACCGGGGATCCGCGCGATGAAGAGGCGTGGGGCTTCCGAGCGCGACCGGCCGCCAACGCGCTGTGGAAGGAACCGCAGGTACTTTATGCGGTAGGCGACCAGGCTCGGTGCGATGCGGTGCGCGGCGACAGGTTGAGGAAGGAATTCACGGCGGTCGGCGATGGGCAGTATCCAAACATCAGGTACCGAATCCTCATGCATCGACCAGCGAGCCACGGTAACTAGGCACCGGGCCTTCGTCGCCTCCAGCAATAGTCATCGCGTCGAGACCTACGTGAACTGCTGCGGGCACGAGCCAGGCCCCCTTGCCGCTGGCGCTGGCGGCGTTGCGTTCGTGCCGGTGCTGGGGGAAAGGGAATCGCTTGTAGCGACGGGCGCCCACCTTGACCACGAGCATCCGGCGGTGGGTGAAGATGGTGGCCGTGATGTAGCGGCCGACGAGTCTCCGGCCAAGGACGTAGCGCTTCCCGTTGATGTCGATGGCGCCCTGAGGATCGACGGAGCGGACGAACGACACGCGGCCGCGGGCCAGCGGCAGCCGGAGGCGGCCGTGGGTGTTTCGATACGCGGCCAGCGAGAACGAGGGGGGCACGGTCCGGAGGTGGGCGCGGTGACGGGCCAACCACGGTCCGGGATAGCGCGTGCCGTCGCCGTCGACCCGCAGCGCCCGGTGGGGCTTGCCGAAGTGGTAGTAGCGCAGGAACGCCTGGTTGGTGCGCCGGAGGGCCCGGAGATCGGGACAGGGATGCTGGAGCACCCGCTCCTGCCAGAGATCGTTGAAGCTCTCCACGTGGGCATTGCGCCCCGGTGCGCCGGGCGGAATGAAGAGGAGATGGACGCCCAGGAGCAGATGCAGGCGCATGACGAGCGAGAAGCTATGGGGGTATCGGCCCCCGCCGGTCGCGGCCATCTCGTTATCCATCTGCGAGAATCGGGGCGGCCCCAGCGCGCGCCACGCGCGGACAAATGCTCGCACAGCAACTCGGCCGTCTTGTGGCGCCCCTGGGTGGTCGCCACGCCCCGGCCGATGATCGCCACGGTGTGCACCGAATAGAAGCGGGTGATCCCTCGGGGGCCGCGGAGATGGCGCGGCCCCACCAGATCGGTTTGCTGCAGATCGCCTGGGAGCCGAGCTCGCGGCGCCGGGTAGGGTTCGCCGCCCTTGCGCCGGCGCGGCCGCCGCTTGGGATAGCCGTGCCGCCGGAGGATGCGCTCGATCGTGCTGAGCGACGGCACCGGCCGCACCCGTTGGTGTTGCAGCTCGAGGTGGACCACTTCGGCGCCGCTGCCCGCAAACCGCGATCGTCGAGTCCGTCGCTGCTCCAGAGTCTCTCGAATCGCCACAATGCGCGCGACGACGCGGTCGGGGGTTCGTTGCCATTGCCGCTGAGGGGCTCGGCTGCGAGAACGCAGCCCGGCCCACCCCTCCTCCCGATACCGCCGCAACCACTTGGCCACCCAGGAGCGGGCGCGCCCCAAGCGCTCCCGGATGACGCCGCGGGCGATGCCCTGTCGGTGCAGTTCGATTGCTCGATGCCGCAGTCCATACTCATCACGCGTGTCCGCCATCGCCCCCTCCCAGGGCTGGAGGCCCTGAGAGGGCTATTGCCATGTTCACCCAGTGCTAGTTCTCGATGTGATGAAGGGGACCCCGTAGCCTACTAGCAGCGCTACAACTTGACGGCCGTCCGGGCGAAGCCGTCTACTTCGAGTACGAAACGAAGAACGATCCGAACTCGATGGGCTCGAAGCAGTCGGGCAGCTCGCCGTGCTTCCAGGCGCCGGGGATCTTCTGCAAGTGGAAGGTCTTCTCGTGGCCGAAGCGCTGGTAGAGCTCGCCCTGGCTGAAGACGCGGCAGTGGTCGGCGTAGCCGTGCACCGGCGCGTAGTCGGGGATGGGGCCCTTGGCGCGGAATTCGTGCATGGGCACCACGAAGCAGAAGCGGCCCCCGGGGCGCAGCACGGTCATGATCGAGCGAATCGTCTCGTCCACGTCGCGCACGTGCTCGAGCACCGCGAAGGAGTAGACCAGGTCGAAGGCGCCGGAGGGAAAGGCCAGGTGCACCTCCTCGGCCAGGCCCTGGCGGAAGCGCGTGTTGGGAAAACGGTTGAGCTGCCTGGCGATCTTCACGTTAGTGGCGGAGACCTCGACGCCGTCCACCTCCATGTCGGGGTAGCGCGCGGCCAGCGCCATGGCCACGCCGCCCTCGCCGCTGCCCGCGTCCAGCACGCGGCGCGGGCGCACCGTCGCCACCTCGCGCTCCAGCGCCTGGAACTCCGGGTCCCGCCCGCGCCGCTCGATCATCTTGCGCGTCTTGCGCCCGAGCAGCATGCGGATGCGCTTCTCGATTAGCTTGAGGCCCATGCGCCAACGCAGGCGCCGGTACTGCTCGTCCTGGGCGCTGATGTAGGCCTCGCGGCTCGCCAGGTGCGTGAGCCACGAGCGGATGCGGGCGGCCTGCTCGGCGTAGCGCGGATTCGGGTACGCGGCGTGGGCGGCCTCGACCATCTCGAGGGCGCCGTAGATGTTCTCGCGGTAGAGCTCGAAGCGCACCGCCTGCAGGACCGCGTCGTGGTCCTTCGGGTCGGTCCCGAGGCGCGCGAGAGGCCCCGCGGTCGCGTCGCCCCCGGCCATCAGGCCACGCGGCGCAGCGCCATGCCGGGCACGGCCTCGCGCCGGGCCTTTAGGTCATCCGTGTCGCGGTAGTGACTCATGTCGATCCTCCTTGGTGATGGGGACGCGGCAGAAGTTGGCTACTTCTTGTCAGCCTTCAAGCACTCGCTCATGAATGTCTTGCGCTCATCCCCCTTGAGGCACTTGGCGCTCGCGTCGGTGTTGCACTTCTTCATCTTCTCCTGCTGGGTCATCGGCGTGGCGGCGCCGCCCTTTAAGCAGTGCGACATGAATGCCTTCCGCTCATCGCCCTTCATGTGACCGGCCTGCGCGTTGCACACCTTCATGCGCTCCTGCTGCGGAAGGTGGCATAGCCGGTCGTGACGAGGGTCACCGTATCCCCCGGTTCAAGAAGCAAGTCCAGCTCGGCGACCTTCCGCGTGAAGGTGACCAGCATCGGCCCCTGAGGCGTGCCCACTTTCACCAAGAGTCGATTGGTGTCGCGCTGCTTCCGCACGACCTCGCCGTGAATTCGTTCACCCTGACCGCTGATGGCCTTGGGCAAATACGGGGCTACGAGAACCGGGCCCATCGTCGTAGCACCGATCCCGACGATGACCCCGGTCAGAAGGGTGAAGATGAGGATCAGCCATCCTCTCACGGTGCGCTCTCAGTCCTGCTGGCGAGGCTGAGGCCCTTCTCATCAAGGAGTCGCCGATAGAGTGCCTCCGTCCGGAGGACCTTGACCTCCTGCGAGAACGTGGTCACCACGCGTTCACGCCCCGCGCGAGCCATGGGGTCGGGGTGGTCGATCAGACGCAGGAGCGCGTTGGCCAGGGCCTCCGGGTTGCGGGGTGGAACAAGCAGGCCAGTCTTTCCGTCCTCGATCAGCTCGGGGTTCCCTTCGAGATGTGTGCCGATGACCGCGGTCTCGACCGCCAGCGCCTCGCGCAGAGTGCCGGTAATGCCGAGCCCGGCGTAGGAGGCGTCCACACAGACGTCACTGCCCGCGAGGATCTCCGGGACGTCCTCGCGGTAGGGGAGCACCGAGACTCGACCGGCCAGGCCCCGCGTCGCGGCGTTCTGCCGCAAGATCTTCTCCTTGACCGCGTTGGCCCCGACGAAGAGAAGGCGGGCTTGGGGCGCTCGCTCTGCGATCAGATACATGGCGTCCAGGGTATCGTCGTTGCCCTTCCAGCTCCGGATGCCGATCTGGCTGATCAGGTAGTGGTCGGGGGAGAGCCCGAGCTCCTTCCGGATCTTCTGCCGGTCCACACTGGGAGGAAGCGGCCCGTGTCGGTCCCCGAATAGATGACGTGGATCTTGTGCGCGGGCACCCGCTGCCGCACGAGACCCTCCTTGATCGACTCGGACACCGCCACGATGGCTGTGACCCGGCGCGTTGTGTATCCGAGGCGGTTGAAGACATCGAGTGGGAAGCTGACGCCACGCTGCAGGATCACCACCGGGATCCTGACGAACAACCCGGCCATGAGGGCGAGGGTGCGGGCCTTCCCCTTGTGACAGTGGACCACCTGCACGTCATGGCGCCGGATGAGTCGAACAAGATCCGGAACGGAGCGCACGTCCACCTCGGAGCGCATGGACACCGCATGGTACGGCAGGCCCGCCTCGACGCACCTGGCCACCCAGCCCTCGCCCGGCCGCGTGGCCACCACGACATGGTGGCCCCGCGCTGCCAGGCCTCCGGCCAACTGCACGAGCTGCACGGCCGCTCCCATGAAGTAGCCCGACTTCGGGTAGAGCTGGAGAATGTTCACGTGCGTCTCCCGCGCGCGTCACCGGGCGCCGAAGAACGTCCGCACGGCCGCGATCACCTCGTCCACCTCGCCAACCGTGTGGCCCGCCGAGAGGGGCAGGGTCAGGATTTCTTGGACGAGGCGCTCCGTCTGCGGTAGTACTGGCGGATGGAAGGCCTCGACCGCGGGCTGCTGGTGGCTCGGCACGGGGTAGTGGATGCCGGTGGCGATGCCACGTTCCTTGAGGAACCGCGCGAGGGCATCACGCTGGGGAGTACGGACGACGTAGAGGTGGAACACGTGGTGGGCGCCGGGCCTCTCGCCCGGAAGCGCCAAGGGAAGGTCCGCGAGTCCGGTCCGGTAGCGCTCGGCGAGCGAGCGCCGGTGATCGTTCATCGAGTCGAGGCGGCGCAGCAGCACGCGGCCCACGGCCGCCTGGATGTCGTTGAAGCGAAGATTGAAGCCGATCTCGGCGTGCACGTCCTTGCTGAGGCGGCCGTGGTCGCGGAGCCGCCGACCGCGGTCGGCGACATCGGCCTCATCGGTCACGAGGAGCCCGCCGTCGCCCAAGACCGTGAGGTTCTTGGAGGGATAGAAGGAGAAGATGCCGGCCCGTCCGAAGCTCCCGACCTTGCGTCCCTGCCACGTGGCGCCGTGCGCCTGGGCGCAGTCTTCCAGCAGCCACAGGCTGCGCTCAGCACAGAGTTGCCGGAGACCGGGCAAATCGGCCGGATGGCCGTAGAGGTGTACGGGGACGAAGCCGACTGTTCGGGGAGAAATCTTCCCAGCGGCATCTTTCAGATCGACGGTGTAGGAGTCGTCCACGTCTACGAATACGGGCACGGCACCCGCGAAGCAGATGGCCTCGACGGTCGGGAACGCGGTGTGCGAGGGCACGAGCACCTCGTCGTCGGGCTTGACGTCGAAGGCCTTGAGCGCCACCCAGATGCCGGCGGTGGCGCTGCTGGTGAGTACGGCGTGCTTGCTGCCGATGTATCGGGCGAACTCCTGCTCGAAGGCCGTGCATTCGGGGCCGAGGATGTACTGGCGGGAGTCGATGGCGGCCAGCACCGCGGCTTTGATCTCGTCATCGACGGGTGGGCGCGCAAGCGGAATGGGCATCAGTGTGATCCTTCCGGTGACTGACTTCTCCGCCGGCGACGGCCGTGGCGGAGACCACGAGGCGGCCCGCCTGGATCATCCGCAGCCGCCACGTCCGGCTGACACTGGCCCCCGGAAGGAGCTGTGCGGCGTAGGCCGCCTCGGGGGCTGGGGTCCAGTCTTCCAGGCCCAGAGCAGCACGAGGACATCCTGCTGCGGCGTCGACCCGGTGTTCGTCACTGTGACCGTGACCGTTTCATGGTCGCCGGCGACCCGGGCCGCGCCGGTTGCGGAGATCTGGACGCGCAGCGGGCTCGACCCCTCGGGCCCCGCGGACGCGACCTCTGCACGCGCCGGGGTGATCCCGACGACAAGGGAGAGGCCGAGCATCACCGCCAAGAACGGCCGGCCGCCGGCGTGGATCGGCATATGGTGTGGTCTCCATGGGTTCGGGTTGAGGCCAGGGACGTCAAGCCCATCGGGCATCAGGCAGATATCGATCGCACCAGGCGTCGAACATCAGGAGGCCCCAGAGGATCTTCCGATGGTCCCTGTGTCCGGCGACGTGCTCCTCCACGAGCCGTCGCGTGGTCGCCGGCTCGAAGAGGCCGCGATGAGCCACGCGCTCGGGCGCCAGTCTCTCCTCGAGTGCGTGCCGCAGCGGTCCCCGCAACCACGCCGCGATCGGGACGCCGAACCCCTGTTTGCGACGATGGATGATCCTCGCAGGGAGTGCGCCCTGGAGCGCCCGCTTCAAGATGTGTTTGGTTTTCCACCCGCTGAGCTTGAGGTGAGCCGGGATCCGGCCGGCCAGCTCCACCAGGGCGTGATCCAGGAAGGGCGCCCGCACCTCGAGGCCGCTCGCCATGCTGGCGCGATCGACGGTGGCCAGATTCTGATCAGCCAGGTAGAACTTGCAGTGCTGGTAGATCAGTCGATCGACGCTGTTCAGTTCCGGGAGCTCGGCGACGACCCGCGTCAAATCCTCGTAGGGGTCGAACCCCGCGGACGCCTCACGCACGGCGGCCGACAGGAGCGCGGAACGCTCCAGGCCGGTGAGCCCGCCGAGGAGAAGCTGGGTGCGAACCTCCGGTGCATACCCCAGTCCGCGGACGAATTGCTTCAGGAGCGACTCGATGCTGCCGTACTTGCTGGACGGCGGCAGGCTATCCACCGCTCTGCGGCCCCAGCTCACGAGCGCCTGGGGCAGGCGTTGAACCCACCGGGAGCCCGAGTCGGCGAGGAATGTTGGATACCCACAGAACAGCTCATCGCCGCCGTCGCCGCTCAGGGCCACCGTCACCTCCTTGCGAGCGAACCGCGCCAGTGCGTAGAACGGCAGAAATGAGCTGTCCACCAGGGGTTCATCAAGCAGGTCGCCGACGTTCTCGATGAGGGCCGCTGCGTCGGCGGATGAGAACACCATCTCGCTATGCTCTGTGCCGCAGTGCCTGGCCATCGCCCGCGCGAAGGGGCGCTCGTCGTAGCTGGACTCCGCGAAGCCCAGTGAGAATGTCTTGAGCGGTTGGGTGCCGCTCAGCCGGGCCGCCACGGCGACGATCGCACTCGAATCGACTCCGCCGCTCAGAAAGAACCCGAGCGGTACATCCGCCTCTATCCGTTGGCGAACGGATGCCTCGAGTTGCGCGCGGAGGCGCTCGACCCACTCGTGCTCGCTGACGGAATAGTCCGGATTGAACGGCAGATCCCAGTATTGGATGATGTCGGGCTTGCTTCCCGGGGAGATCGTTAGCATGTGGCCAGGCGGGAGCTTGGCGATACCGGCCAGGATCGAGTGAGGCGCGGGGACGTACTCGAAGGCCAGGTAGCGGACGAGACTCTCCAGGCTCAGCTCCCGGGGCACTGCCGGATGCTCGAGTACCGCGCGCAGCTCGGAACCGAATACGAATGCGTCGGCTCCGGCGGAGTAGTACAGGGGCTTCTCCCCCATCCGGTCGCGGGCGAGCACGAGCGTGCGCCGGACCGCGTCCCAGATGGCGAACGCGAACATCCCGTCGAGCCGGGCGACGCACTCGGGGCCATAGGTTTCGTACGCGTGCACGAGTACCTCTGCGTCTGACGCGGTCCGGAAGCGGTGGCCCAGCCCCTGGAGCTCGAGGCGAAGGGCACGAAAGTTGTAGATCTCGCCGTTCAGCGCGGCCAGCACGGTGCCGTCCTCGTTCGAGATCGGCTGCTGCCCGGTCCGAAGATCGATGACGCTCAATCGCCGGATCCCGAGGGCGACGTGCGCGTCGTGATAGAACCCTTCGTCGTCGGGACCGCGGCGCCGCAAGGCGTGCGTCATCCGGTGGAGGATCTCGCGCTGATTCGCGCGCGGTCCCGGTTCGATGAATCCGGTGATGCCGCACATGGCGGGCGCCTAGCCTCCTGCGTGTTCGGATCGTCTGGGCAGGACGGCTGTCATGAGTGATGCCCCGCCCGGAGGATCGAGATGGGATGCCGGTTGAGGCGGTCGACCCCGATCTCGCGCACATCGGTGGACGTGGTGGGCAGGGCTCGCGGAGCGATCAACAAATAGGCGTCGCGCCCAGCCAGGACCTGTCGCTGGAAGTCGGTGTAGGTGGGGAGCAGGGTGACCGGCCGATCTAGATAGAAGGTGAAGACGAGCTCCGGCACGTCCACCGCGTAGAGCGCCGCCGGCGCCTGCTGCAGCTGGCTCGTACTCACGCTCAGGCTGCTGTCCGTGTTGTGCCGCGCCACGGCGTACACCTGACCGAGGGTTAGCCCCGCCGCGACCAGAATCCAGACGCTGGCCAACACGACGGTTGGCCGCCGGAGCTGCAGGCTGGCGTACCACGCGGCGATGAGCAGAGCGGCCGGGACGCACAGCGGCAGGTAGTACCGGAAACGCTGCTGGGACGAGATCGCGAGGAAGGCGAACATGACGACCAGCCAGAGCAGGAGCAGTCTCAGCCGCCGGCCGCGGCCCGGATCGGCCGTGCGTGTCGTGGTCCAGAGAACGGCGGGCAAGATCAGCGACCAGGGCAGCAGGATGGTGAAGGCCTGGCCGAACGGCTCGGTCATCAAGCGCCAGCTCCATCCGCGCGGCTGCACGTACCAGAGCAAGAGGTCATTGACCACGACCGTGTGGGTGAACCGCTCGCCGCCGGCGGCAGCGGCGAGGAGGGGCCAGGGTGCGAGCAGGAACCCGAGCAGGGCGAGTCCTGGAAGCGAGACCAAACGTGCGGGTCCCTGCCACCCGTGGGTGGCGAGGGTGTCGGCGATGACCACCGCGAGGGGCAAGAGGCCCGCCGGACCCTTGAGCCAGAATGCGACCCCGACGGCAGCGTAGAACAGAATGAGCGGGGATCGACGCCCATCGAATTCGGCCGCCACGTAGGCGGCCATGGCAGCGGTGAACGCGGCGGCGAGGGCCATGTCGGGCATGGGGAACCGCGCCTGAGTAAACACACCGGCGGTGGTGACCACGATCAGGCCGGCCGTCGTGGCGACGTCCCGTCCGAAGAGGCGGCGGGCGATCCAGTAGGTGCCGAGCACCACGGCCAGGGCCGCCAGCAGGGAGACCAGCGCCGCGTTCCGCTGAGTCACGGCACCCGTGGGCCACGACGCCAGGGCGATCAGCCACGCGTAGAGCGGCGGCTTGTTCAGATGTGGGACGCCGTTAAGCTCAGGGAGGAGCCAGTGGCCGTGCGCCAAGATGTCGCGCGCCAGGAGCGGAAACCGCGCCTCGTCGTTGGTCGCGAGAAACCGCCGGCCGAAATCGAAGAAGAGCAGGGCGATGCTCGCGGCCAGCACCAGAGTCAGTCCGCCGACGTCCGCCGGCTGAAGGTTGACACGCGCCCTCAACGGTCGCCCTCAGACCAGCGACAGGGTCGCGAGGCGATATCGCGTAGAGCAGGCCCGACATGGTGAAGGCCGCCAGCATCAGGAGCCGGATGGTCTGAAGGGAGAGCCCTTGCTCGTCGATGATGACGCTGTCGAGGGTATTCATCACGTTGGAGAACGGATCCAGCATATCGTAGGTGCGCCCGACCCAGTTCCCCCGCAGTGCAGGGCTGAGGACGGCCGGGGCCGCCAGGGCCGCGTACACGACAAGGCTCGTCAGCAGGGAGTCGGCTCGTGCCGAGAGCCCAACGGTCCACGCTGCGACGCCCAACGCCAGCAGGGTGCCCGTCCCGACCAGGTAGGCGGTGGTGAGGGAGAACTCGCCCGTGCCGGCGGACACCACCGCCAGGTACGGGAGCGCGATGAGGACCATGATTGCCCAGGGAGCGACGGCCCCGATCAGATAGCCTCCCAGAAGCTGGCTACGGCTGATGGGGGCGACCAGGAGCGCCTCGAGGGTTCCGCGGTCGTCGCCCGCCACGGCATCCGCGCCGACGATGGCCACGGCGAGCATGCCCAGCAGCAGAATGGCCTTGGCGGTCATGAAGATCATGGTCTTTTGATCCATCAGGCTGAGGTCGGCGTTGGTGAGGAAGAGGTACACCAGCGCGCTCAGCAGAAGCGTGAACGCGGGAAGCCACGCGAGCCCTTTGGCCGTGAAGGTCAGCTCGCGGAGGATTCGTCCGCCGAGGGTTGTGGCCTTCATCGTGTGTTCCTCTTGTGTCGGACGAGGGCGAAGAACACATCCTCGAGGTTCGCCGCATCCACGGTGACGTCGCGGACCATGACGCCCGCGCGATCCAGCGCTCGTACGAGGACCTCAGCCGGCAGCGCCTAATCCCGAGGAACCACGACCAGGTGCGACGGGCTGGCCATGCTGCCTTGAGCATCGAAACCCAGGTGGGCGACCACTTGCTGCGCGCGCGCGGGGCAGGCCGATCCCGGTATCCTTGACGCTGAACACGACCGTTCCCGCCTGCAGATGGGCCTTCATCTCGACACGCCCGCCAGCTGGGGTGTACTAGGACGGCTGGCCTGGCTCGGCTTCATGGTCGCCCCTCTTTTCCGATTCATACCCCTATGCATAGGCTGGGTCAAGTTGTCTGTCTTTGCCCCCTACGCATAGGTTCGCTACGATCAGGCGTGCATGCCGGGCAAGAGGCGGAAGCGGATACCTTCAGTGAGAGGATGAGGATAGCCAACATCAACGCCCTCCGCGGCGGTCACCCAACTCGTGGCCCCTGTCCCCGTGACATAACCTCCCAGACTCGGACGCCGGCCGCCCAGGAGCCGACGGCACAACGCACATTAGCGGCCTCCTCGCGGGTCGAGCGAGCCGGCCCGGGTGCGCGGGATGCTATGCCAGATGCCAGACACACCGTCGCCGTCACCCTGCGGCCCGGCCGGATCAGCGCCGATGGCGCCTCGCTGCGCTGGCACGACGGCGTCCGCCGCGCCCCCGAGCCGATCGGATCAGGACGCGGCGGCGCTGGGCTCCGGTGGGGCGGGGCCGGGGCTCGGCCCTGAGGGGCCGACCCCCACGTGCGCGAGGATCTTCCGGATGACCGCGGGATCGTGCAGGGTGGCGATCAGGCGCAGCCGGCCCCCACAATGGGGACACGCCAGAACATCAATGGCAAACGCCCGGTGCATCAGGGCCGCCCAGGTCCAGGCGCGCGGGGTGGGCTTCACTCCGGCATCGTCCGGATCTGCGGCCAGCGGCGCAGCAACGGTAGCAACGGGCCGGCTGGCGGGGTTGAGTGACGTGGAACCCGTTGAAAATATGGAGGCTGGAAACGCGCGGTCGGCGAAGCGGCCCCCTCTTATAGCGTATCCCGAGGCTCCATGCAAGGAAAGCCAGGATGACAGGAAAGCCAGGATGACGTAAGAGGGGAGAAAACAACCGATCAGGCCTGAACGGCCATGCTGCATCCTTCTCCCCGCATAGCCTGGAGTGGTAGCGATTCGGTAGCAATCCGGCCCCGCAGCCGAGGTCGGGAGCCCGCCCTCATCACCCGCTCAGGGAACCCAGATGAACTGAGCTGGCTCCGCATCAACCATCTCGCCCGTACCCGCTGCCGGATCGAGGACTACGAACTGGTGTCCGCGAACCTCTCGCCGGGAGTCGATTCTCGCCGGGTTGCGGCCAATCCGTATGATATACGGTGGCGGGACGATGCCGGGACCGGCGAAGAACTGGGCGTGCGCGAGGATGACGTTGTAGGTCCTTTCCACGGCCAGGATGTGCATCCACTGGGTTGGCCGCGCTCGCTCAAAGTTCCTCACGAACTGATCGGACCTCTGCCTCACGAACTGGGCCACGTCGCCACGTCCGGCCCAGATGAAATCCTTGATGGGGGCGAATTCGGCCTCCGTCCCAGTCAGGTCCGGGAACATCTTCAGCACGTAGTGGAAGCCGATCTTGGCCACGGCGCGAAAGTGCACGTGGCTGACGGTCACCTCTGCGATGAGCTGGATCTTCTGGGCCGGGAACTCGGTAGCGGCCCAGCCGGCAGGATAGCGTATCCCAGGCTCCGCAGAAGATCGGTCACCCAGGGGATCTCCTCGGGCGTTGCGAAAACCCGAATCGGCTGTCCCCGACCCAGGCCCCAGTCCCGCAGCAACTCTACCAGGGCTTCGGGATTATCACGCATTCGGTCATGGATTGGCACCGCACGCGGCTCCGCCAGAAGCTGATGCTCAAACACAATCTGCCGGAGTGGATAGACGTCCTGCGTGCTCGGGTCCACCTCCCAGAGCAAGTCGTAGGCGAAACCGGGTGCGCGCCCCGTCATGTGGATGGGCGGCATGCCGGCGGCCCGCCGATAGAAAGGCGAGGGGAGCAGGCCGTCTCGACCGCTGACTCCCACCATCCACCGGAAGAACGCGATGGCTCCAGTTCGAAGGAACTCAGTCTCGACGGTGTCGCCGATGTATGTGTTGCAGGGCCGACAAACCCGCCCTTCCAACGGCTCGCAGCCGCGGAACCGGCCGAGGGCCGCAGGAAGGTAGTGCTCGTCCGACATGTCTCCGTGCGGCCCCGGGTAGATGCATTGATCCGCCATGACGCTCTTCATTCTACCGGGCCGCATCCGACGCCCAACGGCGCGCCGTCATCGATCGGCGAATGTCGCCCTTTTGCTCGTGTGGGGGCGGCCCGAGCCAGCGATTTCCTGCCCAGTGGTGCCCCGGAGTCCAGAGCGCTGCGCCTTCCACAGACGTGCAGGATTCAGTGTTGCCGATGAGAGGGCCTTCCCTAAGCGCTCAAGTCCCTTCCGAAGCCGCACGTGCGCTTGTGGAGGGCTCCCCCGCGAACGCCGGCGGGCGCCTCTGTCCCATCTGCGACAAGCCACTCAGGCCCCGGCAACGGGTCTGCTCCGGCAGGTGCCGCGCCGAGCTTAGTCGGCGGCGGCAAGCACAGCTCCGCCACGCCCGGGATCAGCAGATCCTGATGGGCAAGGACGGGCCGCCGTGAGCCGACAGCATCTCTGCCACGGGGGCAGCGCCGACGAGTATGCTGTGCCCAGTCCCTGCCTCTCCGACCTCGGGGAAGGGCCTGGTGCTCCGGGCGGGCCTGATGAAGTCGGGCGGACTGACCGGAACAGCCGTTCCGTCCGCCTTCAGCAGGCGTCTGAGCACGGCTGGCTCCTCGTACCGTCCCTGGCGCCGGCCAGCGGCTGAGAGCGCGAGGCGTGGCTTCACGAAGACGAGGCCGCTCTCGAAGCTGTGCTTGCGGGCTAGACCAACGGATAAAAGCAGGAACCCGTGCATGGACCAGTCAGTTAAACCGTCAGAGTAGTCAGGGTGGCATTCGAGGAGGCGGCCAATGGTCCGCGCACTAGTCCTGGCGTTGGTGGTGCTGGCAGCGGCTGCCGGGCCCGCCCAAGCGGGGGACCATAGGCACGGAGGGCATCATGGCGGGTTCCACATCGACGTGGGCATCGGCATCGTTGCCCCGTACGCGTACTCTCCATATCCGTACTACTACCAGCCCTACTACCCTCCCTACCTGTACGCCTATCCGTACCCGGTCTACAGCCCGCCGGTCGTTGTGGTGGAGCCCGCTCCGATCTACGTGGCGCCGCCAGCGCCGCCGGTACAGCGCGAGGTGGTCTATCCGACTGGGCGGTACGTGCTCCACGGTGACGGCGTGTACTCCCCGTATCAGTGGATCTGGATACCCCAGTAGCTCGTTAGCCGGGCGCTGCCCGTGTACCAAAGACTACGGGCGCGGCCTGCCTTCAAGTGCCTGTCCGCCAACGAGCCGAGAGATGTCCGAGTTGCTCGGCACCCTCGGCGCCTTCCTCCAGGAGCATCGACGCTGCGGTGAGCTGGTGGAGGGTGAGCGGGTCTGGATGGCCTGCGATTGCGGGGCCGACATCGTACACCCGGTCGAGCCCGCCGAGCCGGCTTGCCCTGACGGGTAAACTGGAGCTGACTCAGGGGCGTCGCATCCGAAAGTTGACCCAACCGTACTGGAGGTTGGCGATCGCAACCATCCCGACAATGCCGACCATCAGTTGGACCCACCGGGCGCCGGTCAACGCCGGACTCCCCACCACCGACGGCGATGCAGTTCCCATGCTTATCCACCTCCATTGTGGATCTAATGCGCGTCTGGGAATGTTCTGCGCGAGCGCGAGAGACTCAGATGCATTGCGCCTCGCCGAGGCCGAGGCCCTGGGGTGAAGGAATTGGCCACGTAACTCTAGATGGAGCCGTCGGAACTGTCAAGGCAGGCCGTCGCGAGCACCCCGCACACACGACTCTGCTGTCTCAGCTTCGTCCACTAGCCGTTCCGCTATATAGGCTCATAGGGCTCGCAGGCCGGGCAGGCCGAGAAGCCGGCCTCCTTCGCGTCGGCGACCCGCTTGAAGTACACGCGGTTGGCCTCAGGGATGCGCTTGGCCCAGCCGCAGTCGCGACCGTGGAAGAGCTTGGCCCCGCGCTGCGCCAGATAGGGCTCGCCCTCGGGGATGGGTGTCGTCCGGGCATCGTAAGGGTTGAGCACGGACTCGGCCAGCGCCTCGGTCGTCGGTGCCGCCGGAATCACTTCGGTGTGGGTGGAGACCACGGGCGGCTCTGGAAGCGGGTCGGGCTCGTTGATCTTAAGATTGGTCTCGATGGTGGAGCGGAACTCGTCGCTGGCCCGCCTGAACTCGCGCATGGCCCGCCCGAGCGCTCTGGCGAGCTGGGGCAGGTTCTTGGGGCCGAAGACGAGCAGAGCGATCACGAAGATGAGGACCAGCT